>Ga0315282_10000101_pt1 | contig 163850 bp, 166 predicted proteins | sample YL17G07_20_MG_FD_203693 | JGI IMG/M metagenome (GOLD analysis project Ga0315282, IMG submission 203693) | Sediment microbial communities from Yellowstone Lake, YNP, Wyoming, USA - YL17G07_20 | ecosystem: Environmental > Aquatic > Freshwater > Lake > Sediment | place: USA: Wyoming | collected... | reverse complement strand
GGTGTTTACAATGAAGATTTCCATGACCGCTTTCATCTCGACCAATTCTTCTTGGGTTCTTACGTCGCTGACCACTTTCATATCTCTCATTTTTCACCACCCTTTACTATGTTATACTCTGTCACTGATACTATTTAAATATATCGTGCAATAATTCTCATTTTGACATTATTACATAACTCATGTTATCTCGAATCGATCCTTAAAACTAGCATACAGATAACGTACTATTAGTTCCAATCGATAATCTTGGATACTTAATCCTCCATGCAATATACCCAATGCAACATCTGTAAGTTTTTCATTTTTACTGGCAAGTTTCACAACTTTTTCTGTATCTCCACTCATACTTTTAGTTGAACTCAGGAGTGCTTCGAGGTCTCTGCCGAAATCCTTTTTCCAATTTTTCTGATAATTTGATAAAAATATTTCACTAGTATCACCAGCTTCTAGAGCTTTAGTTATTACCTCGGCAGCAATTTCGCCAGATGACATGGCATAATAGACACCTTCCCCTGTGATCGGATTTAGAAATCCACCTGCATCACCACAAAGAAGAACTCTATCTGCATAAGTTTTTTTGAGTGGGCCAATATGAAGAGCAGCTCCCTTGCATCGTCCTATTTCAAGATTTTTTGGTATTATTTTTGTTTTCTTAAGAATTTTAATGTACTCTCTATACATGTTCAATAGATCCATCTTTGTATTTGATACATTCACATCTGGACTGATTTTTCCAACGCCTATGTTTATATGTTGCTTTTTTGGAAACACCCATCCGTAGCCAGGTATTCCTTTTAACTGTAAATGGACATGACACATTTTTCCTTCGCCAAAATACTTGTTTATGATATCTTCTCCCACATCATACTCGTTTAAGATACAGATGCCTAAATTCTTTTTAGGTGGTGATAACCCTGTTTTTTTTGCGACAACACTCCAAACACCATCTGCACCAACAACTATTTCTGAATCCACCTCCGTTTTATCATCCAAAATAATCTTTGCTTTTTCTTTTGAAATTTTTACATCTTTAACAGCCCTTCCATCAATAAATTCAGCTCCGTTATCAACTGCTAGTTGTACTAATCCTGCATCAAATTTTTCCCTAACAACCATTGCAACAACAGGATAATCTTTTTTGTATGTAGCTTTGTACTTTAATGAAGGAGAGTGTGAAATTCCACCATATGAATAGGATTCAATTAAATCTTTATTTTTTACATATTCAAATCTATTTAAAATCCGATATGGTAGTCCACCTCCACATGGTTTATCTCTGGGGAATTTACTTTTATCAAGTAAAAGAACTTTCACTCCGTTTTCTGAAAGAAATTTTGCAGCTGTTGAGCCTGCAGGACCGGCACCTACAACAGCAACTTCATACTTCATAATTCGATCGTCCCTTATTTTATAAGGTTAAAAACAAGTTAGGGATATATAAATTTTATAATAGATGATTGTTACACACTACTTTTATAAAGAAATAATCATTACGGAACTGTAGGTCAGGGGTGTAAAAATGAACAAAACATTGATAGCCGTAGGTGTAGGGATCTGGGGAGTTATGCTTATTTTGAATTTTATACTCAGCAGTTCATTGGGGTCGCTAAAGTTGACTTGCGAACAACAGATATCAACTTTATTTCCTTTAACCTTGGTAGAAATTATAGCATTTGTAATAACGATGGTTGGTATTTTTAGAAAAGACTAGATGATTTAATATATCAAAAGACTGTCTAGTGCCTTATTTTAGCATAGAAAAATAGGTATTATCCAGCAGAGAATTGATATTATGAAGAGTTGTTGCATGGATTATAATTGCATTCAATGTTGCTTAGAAACAAGTATGCCTCTATCGAATCGAGATATAAAGCGGATAAGCAGGTTGGGATTTGATACTAATTTTTTTGTTATTGAACGTGACGGATGGCTGCAATTAAAAAATCACGATGGGAGATGCGTTTTTCATAGAGGCAAAATATGTTCTATTTATAGAGATAGACCTGAAGGATGTAATTTATATCCTATAATCTATGACAAAGACAAGAACTGTGCTATATTTGATGAAGATTGCCCTCACAGAAATAAATTTCAGATGTCTAAGAATATCATAAAACAGTTAAACAATACTGTTTCAAGACTGGAATGTGAGAGAGCTGAACGAAAGATAAACGAGAACTAGAACAACAAAGATTATATTGGAGAACGTCTGTTATAATATGTAGTTGAATATAGTTGAGAGATGAATAAATGAAAGATAGGAAAGAACTAACCCTGCAGGATCTGATGCAAATGTCGCATGATATGAGAGAACTCCAGAAAGACTTCGACATGATATCAGAGTTTGTGGATGCTGATGAAATCAGGACAATTTTAAAAATAGCGAAAGATGAATAACATCCATTGATAGTTCAAGTAACCTACTAGTTACTGTTTTCTTCAATCAAAAAATATTACAAAATTTATGAAATTACCATCGTCCTCTTTTCTGATATGTCCTTATAAAGTTCTCTATACTTCGATCATAGGTTCTTTCCACATCATCCGGAAAGAAACATGCAGGGAGTTCCCTTCGAGTTCGATGATAGCTAATGCATTCACAACACATGCCTTTTTTATCGCAAGAATAACTACAAATACATGATGATTTGTTTTCTTTTGCTTTACATTCTGCCATATTTTGCCTCTTCTCATTTTACCAAATTTTTAAATTCTTTTTCATTAATTATCTTCAGCCCTAGTTTTTTTGCTTTTTCATATTTTGAACCAGGCTCTGTACCTACCACAACATAGTCGATATCTTTACCGACCGACGGGGCAACAATACCTCCTTTTTGTTTTACAAGATCTGATGCATCTGGACGTGATAAAGATTGCAAGCCACCCGTGAACACAAATTTTTTACCCATGAGTGACAAATCCTCTGCTTTTCTTACCTCCTTTATTCTGATGCCGATGTCTTTGAGCCTGCTTATAAGATCCATATTTTCTTCGGATGCAAAAAATGTGGCGATTGCCTCTGCTGTTTTATCACCAAGACCAAAGATTTCTTTCAGTTCTTCAATGCTCGCTTTTGCAAGTTCATCTATAGAATTGTATCTCGAAGCAAGAACCTGAGCAGCATATTTTCCAACATGTCGTATTCCCAACGCATAAATCAAACGAGATAAACTCTGATGTTTGCTCTTCTCAATTGAATCTAGAAGATTCTGTGCAGATTTGTCTTTGAAACCTTCTAGCTTTAGGATATCTTCTTTTTTGAGACTATATATGTCAGCAACATTGTCGATGAGCTCTTTTTCAATGAGTTTATCAATGGTTGACTCCCCAAGATGTTCAATATCCATGGCATCACGTGATGTATAGTATTTTACGCGCCATTTCAACCGGGCCGGACAGAGACGATTTGAACATCGAACTGCAACCTCATCTTCTGTGCGAACAATATCTGATTTGCACACTGGGCATTTCTTTGGAATTCCTTTTGTCTTTTCATTGCCGGTTCTCTTTTCTTTTATACTTTCCACAACCTGTGGAATTACATCCCCGCTACGCTCTACTAAAACCGTATCTCCAATCCGGATGTCTTTTCTTCTAAGTTCATCGAAATTATGTAGAGTAGCACGAGAAACTATCACTCCACCGACCTGCACTGGTTCTAAGATGGCCACAGGAGTTAGTGTTCCCGTTCTTCCAACCTGAATCACAATATCATTTAGCTTTGTGGTCGCCTGTTTTGCAGTAAATTTAAATGCAATAGCCCATCGAGGATGTTTGATCGTTGATCCCAATTGTTTCTGTTTTTCTATTGAATTTACCTTAAGTACTGCACCATCAATTTCATAATCAAGGCTCTCGCGTTTCTCTTCTAGGTTTTTACAATAATCAATAGCTTCTTCTATATTTTTCACTTTTTTAATTAATGGATTCACACGGAATCCTGCTTCTTTTAGCGCCTCGATAGCTTTTTCGTGAGTCGAAAACTCTTTGTCAGAATAAGAAATGAAATATAGAAACACATCAAGTGGTCGTGATGCAACAATACGAGGATCAAGTTGTCGTAAAGAGCCAGCAGCCGCATTGCGAGGGTTTGCAAACACCTGCTCTCCTTTCTTTTCTTGTTCTTTATTGAACTTTTTAAATGCGGTGATGGGAAAATAGGCCTCGCCACGCACCTCAACATTCTTCAAGGCTGATCCACGTAATTTGAGAGGAATACTATGGATTGTTTTCAGATTTGTAGTGACATCATCGCCCTTTATGCCATCTCCACGGGTTGCCCCTCGCACTAGTACACCGTTTTCATAGAGCAGAGCGACTCCCAACCCATCGATCTTTGGTTCTGCGACATACTTCACAGCACCCACGTTCTTTTTGACCCGCTCGTCAAATTCACGTAGTTCATCATAAGAGTACGCGTTGTCTAGTGAAAGCATCGCCACTTTATGTTCTACTGAATTAAATCCCTCCAGAGGCTCCCCACCAACACGTTGCGTTGGAGAATCAGAAGTAACAAGATCAGGAAATTGTTTTTCCAACGCTTCTAGTTTCTTGAGAAGCATGTCATATTCATAATCAGAAACAACGGGCTTACTCTCGACATAGTACTTGTAATTATGATAATTAAGCTCTTCGCGAAGCTTTTCAATTTCTTTCTTGGCTTCATTTTTATTCATGCTTCTCACCAAGACTTTTTTCGATATCCTTCAGTCGATATGTATTGAGGATATCCTTTTTTTCTAGCCAGCCTCTGCGTGCATTTGCTATTCCAAAATGCATAGATGCAAGATTATTAAAACTATGCGAATCAGAGCCTAGAACGAATCTTACTCCCCTTTCTTTTGCAAGCTTCACGTAGATATCTGGCAAATCAAGGCGATCAGGAAATGAATTAATTTCCAAGAACATCCTTTTCTCTTTTGCAGTATCGATAATTTGCTCGATATCCACCTCATACGGATCCCGTTTTCCAATCAAACGGCCAGTGGGATGAGCAAGGAAATCGACATATTCATTTTCCATGCCTCTCACAATCCTTTCGGTCATCTTTTCTTTATCCATCTTAAAACCTGTATGAATGCCGATGTAAACAAAATCAAACTTTTTGAGAATTTTGTTACTGTAATCCAAGGTTCCATCAGATTTTATATCGCATTCTGTCCCAAATAAAATTTTGAAGTCAGATAGTTTTTTGTTTAATTTTCTAATTTCATCAAGTTTTTTATCGAGTCTATCTTCAGACAATCCATTTGCAATTTTCAACGATTGAGAGTGATCCGCACTTCCGAAAAACGAATACCCAAGTTTTTTTGTATACTGCGCCAAAGTCTCAAGTGAGTCACTACCATCACTCCATAGAGAATGAACGTGGAAATCCCCTTGAATATCATCGTATCCAACCAATTGGGAAAGTTTTCCCTTTCGAGCTTCTTCTATTTCACCTCTGTTCTCTCTTAGTTCGGGCTCAATATATGAAAGACCTAGCTTTTTGTAGATGTCTTCCTCATTTTTTCCAGTTATGTACTTTTCTGTTTTTTTATCAAAAAGGCCGTACTCGTTTAGCTTGTAGCCTTTTTTTATTGCTAAACCGCGCATGGCTACATTATGCTCTTTAGAGCCAGTGAAATACTGTAGTGCTGCACCGTAACTTTCCTTTTTCACCACGCGAAGATCAACCTGAAGAGCATCATTTAAAAGTACGCTTGTTTTTGTACTTCCCTTCATAAGAACATTTTGAACATCATGATATTTCACAAAATAATCCATAACATCATCGGGATAATCAGATGACGCAAGAATATCTACGTCACCTATTGTCTCCTTCATGCGACGTAGACTACCAGCTATACTCAACTTGTCTATCTTTTTGCACTTTTTTAGATAATCAATAAAACTACTTCCGTCCGCGTAGGCGATATAAAGTAATACGCGACCGCTTGTTTTTTCCAAAAGTGCAATTCCACGAAGGATATTGCGTTCAGTTATTTCACCAAAACCATCCAATGTACGCAACTTACCTTCAACACAAGCCTTTTGAAGTTCTTTGATGATAGTTATGCCAAGATTCTTATAAAGTGATGCGACCTTTCTAGGGCCCAGGCCAGGAATATCCAGCAATTTCAGCAAGCCTTCAGGGATTTCTTTTTTTAATCTTTCAAAATATTCTAGTTTGCCTGTTTCGACAAACTCTGTAATTTTTTTTGCAAGTGCCTCTCCAATCCCCGGAATTGATTCAAGTCTTTTTTCGTTAGTAACAGTTTCAATATCCTCGTCCATCGTTTCTATTGTCTGAGCGGCCATGCGATAGGCTCTAGTTTTAAAGAATATATCTCCTTTCAAATCCAATATATCTGCAATCTTATACAACATATCTGCAACAATCTGATTTTTCATAACTTGTCTCTTTTTATTTTTCCAGATAAATCACTATTTTTACCTCATCCCCGTCTCGCAGATTCAATTTTTTTCTAAGATAATCTGGAGATATAAACTCCAATATATTTGAATAATGACTACGCAACGGTAAAACTATCGCACTCTTGATGCCATTTATCTTTGCTTTAAAACATCTTACGCCACCAAACGTACGGTTTTTAGTTTTAAATTCATCTACGTCTATCGCATTGCAGTTTTTCAATAAACGCAACTTATTTCTTTCTATCTGCTCGATCTCCACATTCAAAGTTCCCGGAAATGGAACAAAGCCAAGTTTCTCTTTAAACTGATCAACATATCCACTCTGTCCGGTATAGTATCTTCCTTCACCAATACCAGAGACAACTCTGCCAGTAAAATGAATTTTATTTGGTAGTTCAAAAATCTGATGATACTCTGAATATTCCTTTTGCAATGCCTCATCCCCGAGAGTTGTTATTTGAATAAGTTGTTTTTTGATTCCCAGTTCTCTAGTTATCATCCCATCTTGATCTAATTCTAAGAGATATCTGGAGGCGGTTTGCTGACTTGTTTCCAACTTTCGTGCAAGTTCAACAGAGGAAATTTCTATTTTATTTTTAATTCCCCCCAATAACGCAATCTCTTTCAGAGTTTGTAACAGATATGATTTCATAGAATATCCTTTCCAATTATCATCTAATATTAGTCGCTAGTTTTTCCCCTTCTTTTGTAAGAATGTATTTGTTGCCCTTTTTCTCCAATATGCCGCCGCTTATAAAATCATTTGCAACCTTTTTAGCTACGAGAAGTACGATATGATGTTTTTTTGCAATCCTTTCAATATTTGTTTCCCCCGATGCAATTTCGTCAAATATTGCCATCCTGAATTTATTTGAAAGTATGTATCCTTCGTCCAAATTTACACCAACATCTTAATTTATAGGTATCACATAAAGTTTTTCAATTTTATGTTCGGAAAAATTCCAATCATACTTCGTGCGGATGAGTTGTTAGATAGATCTTTCAGAAAAGCCAGCAAAATACTAATCCACGATAAAGAGACCATTTATAAGAACAAAAAAACGATTATTGCAAGAACAGATTCATTTGTGACAAACCTTATTGCTACACTGGAAAAATACGTAAAAGAATTTCCATCCATTGATAATCTTCCAATGTTTTATCAGGAGCTAATAGACATCAAGATAGATACCAATAAGTTGAAAAAATCTTTGGGCGCTGTCGCTTGGGCTCAAAAAACCTGTAGAATGATCTATTCAAAGCAAGCTAAAACATTAAAAAAAGCTAAAGGCATTGATTTTTTGAAACAAAAACAAAACGAAATCTATGGTAGAATGTCTTCTGTTGTAAAACAGGTTGATAAAAATTTGAAATTGCTTGCTGAAGCTCAAATTATTATGAACGAATTTCCAGAAATACAAGATGTTCCTACAATTGTAATAGCGGGATACCCCAATGTTGGGAAATCATCTCTTCTCAGGTGCCTTTCATCTGCAAAACCAGAGGTTGCTCAGTATCCTTTTACAACAAAAGAGATTCATGTAGGCCATATTGAAAAAACTGAGAGATATATTACAAGTAGGTATCAAATAATAGATACGCCTGGTCTTTTAGATAGACCTTTATCTGATAGAAATGACATGGAAATGCAGGCAATAGCTGCACTTAGTCACCTCGCTGATTTGATAGTATTCCTACTAGATACTTCTGAAACCTGTGGTTACACTCTCAAAGATCAAAAACATTTGCTAGTCCAGGTAAAAAAATTATTTGGCGATACTCCCATAATTATAGTTGAAAGTAAGATGGACATAAAAAAAACAGATTCCAGTAACCTAAAGATATCTTGCGAAACAAAAGAAGGAATAAATTTTCTTCTAGATAAGATTTTCTCACACTTTGAATCAGAAGGAAAAAATGAGTGAAAAGAAAAAGATTAGGTTTTCTTCTTTTTCATTTTGACTAGTACGAACGTGCTTGATATAAGGAGAATAACTACCAACAAGACCATTATAATTATTTGAGTCATTGGAAATAGAGCCACATTGATAGACTCTGGATCTGATTCACCCACCATGCCTGAGGAATCCCATGCTTTTGTATAGAAATTGTAATATCCACTCCCTTCATCAGCTGTGAACTTCCATTTGAATGGCGATTCTGTTAGGGTTTTTCCATATTGTTTCCATTCACTCCATTCTTTGTTGTCTGATGAGTATTTGTAGTATAACGCCATTTTTGTTATATTGGTTTCACCTTGAAGATTAGTTGCGATGATAAATTTATCATCCAAGTGAAAATCTTTAAAATCAGACAGATCCAGATAAGATCTGGCGGTAGTAAGATCCTTTATTATTTTTAGCGCTTTATCATTAGAGGTATTATATTGGTTTCCACAGAAATCAGTCAGTTTGAAATATATTTTGTATTCCTCTTTTTCGGCCATATAGTTCCAGTCATCTTGGACAATGTTCCATTCGCCTGCGTAGCTTTTGCTGTTAATATTATCTTTGATCAATGTCCAGTTTGTATTGAAATTTAACCTGTATTCAACTTTTTCCAGTTTAAAGTCATCTCCAAATTCTATGGAAAATTCTGGTAATTTATTAAACGGGTATTCATCGGCAAGTTTTGTTAATATCTGCGGAGGGACCGTATCATAAAGGAATGATACAATGCGATTGTCATTGTTACTTGTTGGAAAATCTTCTTTATTGCTTGCATTGTCTGTAGCAATGGTGACTAGTTTGTAGTAACCACCGTTATAATCATCACCGGTAAGTTCGAAGAGCCATTGTTTTTTAACATCGCTAAACGTGGTCCAATTTCCCCAAGTATTATTGTCAGAGAAGTATTTGTAACATAGAGCTACAGTTCTTACACCACTTTTATCGTCACTTGCACTTGCTTTTATTGAAATCGGCTCGTTATATTTATCTAAAAACTCACCAATATTTTCTATTTTTGAGGTTGGTTTTACCGTATCCATTTTCAATTTTTTAATGGTGCTAGTGGCTTGATTTCCAGCTAGATCCTTTATGGAAAACTTTATGCTCTTCAAATCTGAAATATTTTTGTTTAAATCCTGAATTGTTGCTGTTAATTTTGTCTTTTTCACTCCGTTTGAATCTGTACATTTGGCGTTAAACCAATCGGTTTTATTTGTTCCGCCTAGAACATATTCCAATAGGTATTGGGCTGAACCTACATCTAAGCCGGAAACATCATCTGATACGTTTATTGTAAATTCTGGTGTTTTGGTGTTAATATAGCCACTTGGATCTGGTCTAAAACTGGTGTCAACAAATGTTGGAGCTATATTTTCTTGAGACCATGTAACACTCCAACTATTCAAAGTTGGGTTCTGCGATTTGTTTTTTCTTGAGAACTCTGCGCGCAACCTTATAACGTTACTGTTTACCTTTGAGGAATCGGATAATAGGCCATTGTTTTTAACACCGCTCAATAAGACATTATAATCTTCATCAAGAATACTAAATTTAATGGCACTGTTTGTCGAATTTGAGTATTCTGCTTGGAAATTTTTCCACCAGTTGCCAGTAGGAACGTGTATGGGGTTAGAAATAACACTGGCCTTTTGGTTAGCTGTGTAATTGCCTATGCTGTAAATCCGACCACTAAGAGTGCTCAAGTCTCCTGTGACACTAACATATACCAAACCATCGGCAACAATTGGAGAAGCTAGTATGTATGGCTGAGCTAATAGTTCCGGATCTGCAGTCTCACAACTAAAATTCCATAATTCTTTCCCATCTGATGCATTAAGAGCATATATAACTCCATTTGCAGATGTTACATAGATAGTGTCATCTGTTGCAATTGGGGATGTACATGAATAGGTTGGTACTACACCGTAGACTGCAGAAGGTAAATTGATACTCCATTTTACTGTTCCATCCATTCTAATTGCGTATACCTTCCCATCTGGCGATGTTACAAATAGTTTATTTTCATCTTCTTTAATAGCAGGTGTAGAAGTAGACATTAGATTGTAGAAATGTAATCCCTTTGGTAGACTTTCAAATGCCGGTACATTCTTCGCCAGAGTTATATTCCATATTATCGTTCCATTGTTTTCATTCAATGCAAAAATTTTCACGTCTCCTTTTAAAGATAGAGGGCTCAGCTTTTTGACTACGACAAAAACCTTGCCGTCAAATACAACAGGCGATGCACCTCCTATTAGTCCGACGCTCTTGTTCCAGATTTCTTTTCCCGTTTCTTCATCAAATGCAAACAAATTACTTCCATACATGTTGTCGCAGCCTACAAAAACCTTACCATCGGCTACAGCAGGTGTGGAAAAACTACCTGCCGGTAAATCCTTGTAATCCTTATCCCATACTTTACTGCCGTCAGCTAGATTTAAAGCAATTAATTTGTTATTTCCTTTAAGGAGTTTTTCCAAAAAAGACAACAGAGGGGTACTTACATAGTTACCGGTCCAAGATGTAACAAAAACTTTTTCATCGGCAACTGTAGGCGCCGAAGAAAAGCATATGTTTCCTCCAGAGTAGGAGTAACTCCATATTTCATTTTTTAAATTCGATTTGTCCAACGCATAGATCTTATTGGATGCGTTGATTTTACTAGTTGCAACGATCACAAAATTATCGGCAACAGCAACTGATGAATCAACAATGTAAGACGAGTCACTCCAATCGAATGGTTCCTTTTTATCGGATGATCCTGTTGCATTGAATGCGTATATTCTATTGTCCACCGAAGAGGCTACGTATATCACTCCTTTGCCCATAACATGGCCCATAACTGGGCTGCGTGTTCCGCCTCCCACTGTTTCCTTTCTTGAGGTCCAATAAACCGAGGAGTCCTGCGGCCCATATCCTTCATAATATCTTGTATTTGCAGGGTTTTTCCCAAAAATAGACCAATCGCTGTAAAAATCACTCATATTTATCTTTTTGTCAATGTTTGCACCAACAATTTTATCTATTCTGAGGTCTGTTGAAAAGCTATCTTTGAACTTATTGTTTTCCGTTTGCCAGGTTACGCCCCAACTATTTAATCTGGGGGTAAAAGATAAATCACCGGAGTGAAGTGAAGCCTTTAATTTTATCTTTTTAATAGAGGTTGGTAGAGACGATAGATCTATTGGAGAAGTTTTAAAACCATCCAAATTTCTTGGTAGGCTGTTTATAACTTTCCCAGTCTCATTCAGCACCTGTATTTTAACGTATGACGTGTCAGCTGCTCTAGAGCCACTCCAGACAACGCTCTCCCATCGGCCCAGGTTTGTTGGCGCAATTTCCACCGAAGTAATATACCCCTCTTCAAGGTAACCAAATTTGGTGGTTATTGTCAGATTTACATAGTCGGTAGTTAAAATACAGGTCTTGCCGTTAGTCTTGGGAGTAGCGATAATTAAAAAGTCAATGTAACCGTCTTTACTAATATAGCCACTACTATTGCTTGTAAAAATAATAAAATTCGAACCTGCACCATATGTTTTAGTCTCGACTTGAACCCATCTGTCTATAACCGGGTATGAATACCAGGCATATAGACTAATATCTTCAATATTTGCATCGTTTCTGTAACCTCCATACCACCAGTCAAATTTCATTTCATTTATAGCGTTTTTATTTTGATTAATCTTAAATCTAAAATGATGGATGGGAGAAAACGTATAGTTTAACCCTAACAATGGCTTATCGATATAGCTAGACTCTGTTTCTTTTGCCTTGCCGTCGTCTTTGTACTTGATATCACTCCTATCTGCATCAGTAAACTCGTTTTCGTTTAATAGGTTCCTGAGCCATATAAATTCAGCTCCTTCTCCAGTTGCAGCTGATAGATCCGACTCCCATGCCTCATGTTTGTTACCTGATGGGGCGAAATCATAATAGCAAATATTGCTACCATTTCCCAGTATTATACTTCCTTTGGAAAGATTACACTTACTAAACTCAGATATGCCAGTGGCGTTTTCAAAATCGTCGAACCAGGTTCCATCGCTGTTGTTTGGGGGGTTAATGGCAGATACGGTTGTTAAAAAGTTTAAACTTGAAATTAACATTAAGATTATACATATAATAACGGATTTTTTACTCTTAATATTTCTCTTCATATTGTATCTCCAGACTATCGGAATTGGTATATTTATATGACTTATATATATTTAAATACTTTACGGTATATATTTTTACCTTATAAGTATGGGGTTTTTCTATTTAACTTTTTATAATAATCTGAACATCCATTACATTTGTACCTGTTGAGCCAGTTAAAAGCAAATCATCCAGTTTTTTAAAAAATTCGTAGGAGTTATTTTTTTTCAGAAATTCATCTGGATAAATATTTTTTTTGCGTATCCTTGCCATGGTAAAACCATCAGCAATGGCACCAGCAGCATTACTAACTCCATCAATACCATCAGTTGCAAAAGAAGCAAAAACTACATCTGCGCCATCTAATTCTTCAACACCCCCCAAGACCATCTCTTGATTTCTGCCACCCGCACCGTTTCCTTTCACCTTAACTGTAGTCTCTCCACCGGAAACAAAAACAATTTTTTTAGCATCTCTGCTGTAATAATTTCGTGCCTTGCCAACCAAATATCTGCCAATCTCTTTTGCTTCACCAATAAGAGATGTAGTCAAAAGCATTGTGTCGTAGCCAAGTTTTTCTGCTTTTTTTACCGCAGCTTTACATGCCATATCGTTGTTCGCAGCAATAAAATTGAATACATTGTCGAAAATAGGATCATCGCCCTTGAGCGTTTCAGGAATTTTGCCTTGGATTCCATCTTCCAAAACTTTTTTTATGGCTGATGGTACTTTTTCCAATAAATTATATTTTTTTAGAACCTTTTGCGCATCTATATATGTAGTGTAGTCAGGACATGTTGGTCCAGAAGCGATAGCCTCTAAAGGATCACCAACAATATCTGAAATAACAAAAGAAATCACTGTACATTTAACAGATTTGACAAGCTGTCCACCTTTAACAAATGAAAGGTGCTTGCGTACAGTATTAATTTCATTTATATCTGCGCCTGATTTCAATAATAACTCAGTCGTCTGCTGTAGATTCCTAAGGCCAACCCTTGGCTTGCATAAAAGCGCAGATCCACCACCAGAAATTAATACTATCAAAAGATCATCTTCTCTGCATTGTTTGGCGGCATCTAAAATCTTTTCTGTGCCATCAATACTATTTTGATTAGTTATTGGATGACCACCTACAATAGTAGTTATACGTTCATTATGGACTCTTTTGTTCGGATCATTAGTAATAACAACCCCTCTTTTGATATCAACAGAATCGCAGACGGCCTTAGCCATGCCAACACTAGCCTTTCCAAAACCAACTAAAAATATATTCTTAAAATCAGAGATATCGATAGTTTCTCCCTCAAAAACAATACTTTTTTCATGAAACTTTGATTTAACCGTTTTATATGGGTCAACCGCGTTTAGAGAAGAGGCCAATATATCAAGAATATCTTTTCTTGATTTCTTTAACTCTTTAGTTTGACCATTTTCAATAATCTGTTTCTGATTTTTAAATAACATAAGGCCCAGTATTATTTTAAAAAATCATTTTCCAAATTTAAATTGTTTCATTAGATTTTTTTGCAACTTTCGATCGCCAGAAAATCCTTTCATCATACGTTTTGTCATATCGTAATATTTCAACAACTCTTTGACGTCCTTGTTTTCCACGCCTGCCCCACGTGCAATGCGTTTAATGCGAGAAGAACGAACAATACTTGGGTCGTTCATCTCTTCATCAGTCATAGAGTCCATAATAAACCTAAACTTCTTCAGTTTATCCTGAGTATTGTCCATGTCAGAATCTTTCAATTTGCCTGAAAAACCACCGGGAAGCATTTCGGCTACTTTTTTCAAGGGACCCATTCCAGACAGCATATCCATCTGATCATACATATCATGTAAGGTGAATTTGCCAGACATTATTCGTCTAGCTGTTTTTTCTGCATCTTTTCCCTTCAGACTTTCTTCTGCTTTTTCAAGCAATGATTTGATGTCACCCATGCCCAAAAGCCTAGATATGAATCGTGCAGGATCAAACGTTTCAAAATCAACGGAATGTTCACCCGTACCAATAAAAACGATAGGCGCGCCAACTTCAGCTGCAGCACTTAAAGCACCACCGCCTTTTGCAGTACCATCTAGTTTTGTAAGAACAATACCTGTAATGTTTATTGCATCATTGAATGCCTTTGCCTGTGGGCCTGCTTGTTGACCAACAGCCGCATCCATAACAAGCAGTTTCTCGTCAGGTTTGGTTGCTTTAAAAATGTCAGTCATTTCCGTAATTAAATCATTCTCAAGCTTATGCCTTCCAGAAGTATCTACGATTATCACATCACTGCTTCTTTTAAACTTGTCCAATCCCTCTTTTACAACCTTCACTGCATCCTTTTCTTTGTTATCGCCATAAAACGGTACTTCTACTTTTTCTGCTATTTGTTTTAACTGCTCATAGGCAGCTGGTCGATGTACATCACCAGCAATTAAAGCAGGTCTTAGTCCTTTCTTTTTGAAATATATTGCAAGTTTCCCACAAGTTGTAGTCTTACCTTGTCCATAGAGACCAACCATCATTATAACCTGTTTTTTCATTGGAAGTTCTCTGGATTCGCCCAATATATTTACAAGTTCATCGTACACAATATGAATGGCGTGCTCTCTGTTGCTCATACCTGCTGGAGGTTTCTCTTCTAGCGCACGTTTTTCAATCTTTTTTGACAGTTCTAAAACAAGTTTAACATTAACATCTGCCTGCAAAAGTGCTCGCTGTATGTCCCTTACTACCTCTTTTATAAGCTTCGAATCGACATACACCGCATTGGCTATTTTCTTTAAAGTTCCCTTAAGGGAATTTCCCAGGTCGTCTAATACCATTTGAATCAGGAAATAGAAAAAGAGGCATTAAAAGGTATCGCCATAGCTTTACTTTCTTAGCCTAGCTGTAGTTCTTGCGTTTTTTGTTTTTTCATTATTTCTCGATAATTCTTCAACCCAATGACCATTTCTTCCCATTCGTCCATCATTGTTTCAATGTTCTTTCTGCTTTCGGCATAAAATTGGGTCAGATCATCAATTGCCTCAGAAAAGACGGGTATTGCACGAGAAATATCAGTAACAGTAATAATCCCCACTATCTCGTTATTTAAAATTACAGGAAGCTTTTTGATATTATTCTCCTCCATAATCTCAGCTGCCTTTTCTACTGGAGCTAAAGCATGAACAGTCTTAATATTTGCTGACATAATGTCTCTAACCAATGTTGTTTTTGGATCCCTATCTGCAAGTACAGATCTCTCAATAATGTCTCTTTCTGTAACAATGCCAACAATAATTTTTTTATTCATAACAACAAGGCAGCCAACTTTGTAATCTTTATATCTTTTACATGCATCAAGTACCGTCTCATTACAATCTATAGTCACAACGCTTTTTGTCATAACATCTTGAATTAACATTTTATCCGCCTCTCTCTCAACAAAATAATGGATTATCGTCTAATTATATTCTTCCATTGAATTGATCCCTTATTTTTCAAAAAATTTACATCCTGGCTCATTTTTCACAAAACTTTATATACATTTATAAAATTAACATCTGTTAATTAGCTTAAATATAACAATATTGAAATCGCAAAGGTCTCATCTTGTAGAAATATAAAAAGTTATTAATATTAAATGGGTATACTAAATATTGTACTGGGGATAAAATCATGAAAAATAATGTGGAAAAGCTAATATGTTTAGTGCTGGCAACTATCTTTTTGATTTCTACAAACGCTTTCGCTTTGAAAACTACAAAGAACTCTATCCAAGATGATATCGATCCTCTTGCTGACCTAGCAGTTACAGTCACAATCAAAGAGATTCGAGCTCTTGATAAAATTGATCTAATCAGTGATCCAGATTTTTATGTTAAGGTAATTATTAACGGTGTTGAACATACTAGCCCCATTTGGCATAATCAAAAGTATGTAGAATCAAATTGGTCTGCAACACAAGATGTTCCAGATGACAAAGAATTTGTTAACATAACGATCCAACTTTGGGGCTGGAATTTGGGTGGAAGCAAATTATGTGATATAAGCCAAAATTACCCAGGGAATAGATATAAGGACGATTACGAAGCAGACTTGATGATGTACAGTTTAAGATCAGGTCATTGGACGGGTGATGATTATATGGGTGATCCAAGCGGCTATGGACGACTCAACGGTTGCGATGATAACAGCATATATCAAAACGACAGAGATTGTGAACTCTTGTTTGACATTACCCAAAATGATTATGATGGCGATGGGATATCATATTGGACTGAAGTAAACGTCTTTCATACTGATCCAACCGTTAATAATATTGGAGAGGATGCTGATCACGACGGAGTTCCGATTGAATGGGAATTCAAATGGGGGCATTATTTTGGATATAATCATTCCACTGATGAATTCGAAAATAAATGGATATACAACCCATTTATATGGGAAGATCATAGACATCTTGACTCAGATGAGGACGGTTCAGACAATGTTGAAGAGTACCTTACGTCACAGTGGGGATCCGATCCATTTAGAAAGGATATATTCCTTGAAATAGATCAGATGGAGATAGGCTCCAATGGTGAAGGAGCTTTCATTCCTGATTTATCAAAGGACTTAATAAAAGATGCATTCTCAAAACATAATATAGTGTTCCATGTTGATGATGGAAGTATGAGCGGAGGCGAAATTATTCCATTTGACAATTCAACTACAGACAAGGAACTTCAAGACTTATATTTCAATTACTTCCTTCATAAAGATCCAAATAACTGGAGACGAGGCGTATTTCACTATTGTCTTATTATATATTCTGCCAGATGGCCTGGTTTTGCATTTAGAACGACTAATGAAACTGATGGAGAAAATTACGTCGTAGATAGTTTTCAGCTCTCGACAGGTCCGAATGAAGTAGGTCCATTTAAAAATCCTTTGTTTAATTTACTTAGACGTAAAAGTTTTAATAAAGAATACCAAAGGGCAATTTCCTATGGTGCCGCAATGATGCATGAGTTGGGTCATACTCTCGGAATTTTGGGTTCGAATACGCCTGGAGTTGATAGTGGTCTTACTACGTTTTCCAATAAAGACTGGTGGAAATATCACAATTATCGAAGCTGTATGAGCTATAATAATGTATACTGGTTAGTGGATTATTCTGACGGTTCACATGGAAAGAATGATCATGATGATTGGGACGGCATAGGTCTAACATTTTTTCAACAGAATATTTCATGGCATTAATCCAAGTGTTGAAATTAAAAAGGTTATTACAATATATCTCGGATAAAAATTCTTCAATTTTCCAAAAGTTTTAAAACGTTCTTCTTGCTTACTCGCATTCAAGATGATAACCAGAGAAGAAGCTTTTGCATTGTTACAAAAATATCTTAAAGACGAGAAACTAATAAAGCATTCTTTGGCGGTTGAAACCATAATGAGGAAAATGGCAAATAAACTTGGTAAAGATGCAGACTCGTGGGGTTTGGCCGGTTTACTCCATGACCTTGATTATGATTATACTGATAAAGAACCAGAAAAACATGCAAATGTTACGGCTCAGATTTTAGAAGGTTTAATTCCAGAGGAATGCATAAATGCTATAAAGGCCCACAACTACAAGCATACGGATTATATTCCTATAACATCCATCGATAAGGCTTTGATTGCCGCAGATGCTGTTTCAGGACTAGTTATTGCTACGGCCCTTATAATTCCCTCAAAAAAACTTGCAGATGTTAGACTTGAAACTTTGTTGGATAAATTTTATGACCACTCGTTTGCACAGGGATGCAGCAGAAGTAGAATTGAACTCTGTCAGGATACCGGGATAGATGTAGAGGCGTTTCTTGCATTGAGTTTGAATGCTCTTAAAGACATTGCTGATGAACTAAGTCTTTAGTCCTATCTTTTATTTTTTATAGTAAAGGTTTAATATTACAAAGATTGTTCTGGTTTAGCGTTTGTGATCTTGTGTACCAAGAAAGAGAAGAATCTGAAGAAGAATACATACGACTGCCGTTACCCAATAAAAATAATAATGAGATGTTTGCCATAGCGGATAGACTACTGGGCGGATCAAGAATAAATGTAATATGCGCGGATGGGAAAGCAAGAATGGCTCGAATACCAGGTAGAATGAAGCGAAAACAAAGAGTGCGGGCAGGGGATCTAGTAATCATAAAACCGTGGGATATACAAAATGAAAAGGCAGATATTGTATTTAGGTATAGAAGAACCCAGGCCGTAGTACTCAGCAGAAGAAAACTACTCCCAGGGGAAATCGATGTCTTCTGATTTTTTTTTAGATGAAAAATGGATGAAAAAATTAGATAGACAATATAAAGTTTTAGGTGACAGAATAGGTGTCGATAGAAAAACACTGGATGAAGTTTTTGATAAATCTACCTTGCACAGTTTAGAAAAATTGATTTCCGATAGAGTGATTGATATTTTAGATTTCCCGATTTCTACTGGTAAAGAAGGCAATGTTTTCCGCGCTGTGACGCCAGATAAAAAATTTTTGGCGTTGAAGATATATCGCACATCCAATGCAACGTTTAAACACATATCAAATTACATTGTAGGAGATCCACGTTTTACGGCAATAAATAAGAATCGACGAGATATTATATTCTCTTGGACTAAGAAGGAGTTTAAAAACCTCAGTAAGCTTGCAGAAATTGGTGTGAGAGCACCAAAACCAATTAAGATGATAAATAATATTTTAGTAATGGAATACATAGGTGATTCCAGAAGACCAGCACCCATGATGAAGGACGTTATTTTAAAAAAACCAGAGGAAATATTTGATAGTTTGATTGGTTCTATCTCAAAAATGTATAAAAAAGCCGGATTGGTACATGCCGATCTAAGTGCATTTAATGTATTGATATATAGAAATAAACCATATGTAATAGATCTTGGCCAAGGCGTACTACTAGAGCATCCGCTTTCGTATGAATTCCTGAAAAGAGATATACACAACATTGTGCATTACTTCAAAAAATATGACATAAAAGCCGATGAAGAGAGAATATATAATAATATAACAAAAAAATAGTCGTGATTGATATGAAATATCTAAAAATTCCCATGGATCGCGTTGGAGTACTTATAGGTCATAACGGTGAGACAAAGAAATACTTAGAAGAGATATCTGGAGTCAGAATAGATATTGATTCTGAGCAAGGTGAAGTAGCTATTGATGAACGAAATGCAAAAGACCCTTTGATAGTATTAAAGATAGAAAACATTATACATGCCATAGGCAGAGGTTTTTCACCTGAGCATGCAAACAGGTTACTGGATGATGTCGTTGATTTTTTTATTTTTGATATTTATGATTATGTTGGCAAAAAAGAACAACACGTACTAAGAGTGAAGAGCAGGATTATTGGTAGAGAAGGCAAAACCAAGCGCGTATTGGAAGAGCTGACTGAATCAAATATATCGATATACGGCCATACAATCTCAGTTATTTCTGATTTGGAGAGTATGGATATTGTAAAAAAGGCCATAGATATGATTTTGAGCGGAAGTAGGCATTCTACTGTTTATAGATTCGTTGAAGGTAGTATGAAGAAGTTAAAAATGGAACACCGATTTAACTTCTGACGGGTAATCTTTTAATATGATACTATATTCTGTTGTGCTGTATTATTTGCCGTCCTAGCTCAGTTGGTAGAGCACTCGGCTGTTAACCGAGCGGTCGCCGGTTCGAGTCCGGCGGACGGCGTACATTTCTTATGAAGGATTTTCAGTCGGTGAAAGCCGTTTTTTGTGTTTCACCGGTTTTTGCGTTATGTTTTTTCCACCAGCTCTTTTTCGTGATCGCACGTTGGATCCAGTCATAGGGTGCTTGCTCGTAGTAGTATTTTGCATCTTTAAGATACGTCATGGTTGTTTCTATTTTGGTGTGGCCAAGCCAGTCTTTTACTTCGTAGATGTCAAAGTGTTTTGTCTGAAGTTTTGTTCGAATGAGTCGTGCTACTGCACAGAAATGTCGTGAGGTATAGTTGTAGTATTCCGGGAAGATTTGTTTTATCTGCTTATACGCTTTTCTATTAAGAAATGAACGGAGTTGTTCCCGGTCAATGAATGGTTCGCCTGTTCGTGGTTTGAGATAAAGATAATCTTCTGAATATTGGCTAACTACTTTTGGTCGCCATTTATCGATCCAGTTTTTGAAGGATTTCGTATTTTTACCAGTCATGATTTCTATAGGGCTAACATATCTGGTTGAGTTGTGTTTCTTTGGTTCGGTAATTTTAACGGATTTTCTTCCAAAAGAATCAATTCGAATATCTGATACTTTGAGTACTGCTGCTTCTGAAGGAAATCTCCAGCCAACGATGAAATTATGCGTAAGGAGATATTGGACGAGAGCATTTTCGTATTCATCCTTACAATATCTATGATGAATAATCTCATTGACTTGTTCAGGGTAAGGAATTGATCGGACGTTATAGATACATCGTGGTGGTGGTCTATAACTCCAGGTGTTTGGTGGTATTCCGTATGCTTTGAGGAACATTCTCATCGCTTGCCATTCATGTTTTAATGCACCCCATCTTGATCCTTCTATTTGTTCTCGATAATCCATATGTCGGATAAAGTTTTCATATGATGGATTTCTAAAATCTACGGGACAGGGGTGCGTTTCCATAAAACGGGCATATCGTAGATTTCGTGCGATTGTGCCTTTTGCAATTCTTTGTCTCAGTAAGGCATGAACAGCTACTTCATCAAATGTTGCAGTCTTTGGATCTAAAACAATTGGAAAATCAAGTCGATTCACTTTTTGGAGAATCACATCGAAATATGTTTCAAGGGAGTTTCCATGTGGTGCTGTTTGTACTACAATAGCTTCTTTTGGTTTTTCTTTAGAAAAAGGTTTATAACTGCTATTTTCTTCATTCTCTCGGGGGTTTGATACTTCCATTATCAGACCTCCAGGCTGCCAGGGTATTAGCCGTACTCTGGTGGCCATTCAGTTCAATTTTTAGGTCTATTTTCTACGGGAATAACTCTCCGAGACCATAAGGGGTGTCCCTCCTTATATACTCCTAGGTAGGGTAACTGAAAGTATTCCTTCCTGTTGCAACTAGAGAGAAGTTCCTTTATAAATGAAAAAATGTTACGAAATATTAAAACGGGCGAGGAAAAATGGTAGAAAATGAAAAATGGACTGTTTTAACAAAAGGTAATGAAGAAGTATGGACTAAAGAAAAAGTTGAACAATATACACGTACAGGTACGATCTATATGCGGATCGCAGGTTTTACAGGACTTATTACCATAATTTTTCTGATATGGAGTTATTTCACATCGGGGAAAGATATACTCATTTTTATCCTTGAATATCTATGGGCTTTTTTTATAGTTGCAATTACGTTTATAGTTGGTTCGTATGGAGAAAAGTTATGCAGAGTGGCAAAGAATGCTAAAGAAATTCATGAAGTAAAAAATAAAAAAGAATAAAATTTTAGATGTAAGGAATGAATATGAAAACAATTTCTCGTGAATTTGATACGAAGTTGCGTGATATAACAGCTTTATCCAGAAAAATCAATAAGAATGATAATCAAAAAATGCTTGAAATGATGAAAGAACATATCGTGGAAATTGAAGAGAGATATCATAATGGAGATGAACATTGGACAATCGAAACAGCGGATTTAATCGTTCTTTGTTATGAACTCTTATTGTTGAATAATAAAGACATCGAGGATGTATTCAATAGATGTCTTCCGAGATTTGATGTGAAATTAAAGAGGTTGGCTGAACATGTCGATTGAAAAAGAATATACTCAATTAAAAACAAAAGTTGTTGAGCGAAAAAAGGATTTTGACGAATTTATCAATTTTCTTGAAACTAAAACTACTTGGCTTACTTCTCCGGCGAGCGTAAAATATCATCTTAGTGAAGAAAAAGGTTTGTTGAAACATTCAGTGGGAGTTACAAAAACTCTTCTAAAATTGCGGGAATTTTTAGCCCCAGAATTATCTGAAGAAAGTTGTGTTATTGTTGCTTTGTTTCATGATGTTGGAAAAATAGGTATGCCTGGTTCTCCACGATACCTGAAAAATGGTGACAAATTTGTGTATAACAAAGAGCAGGTTGAAATGCAGATCGCACAGAGAAGCCTCTATCTTGTTTCAAAATATATTCCTTTAAGTGACGAAGAGGCACAGTCGATTTTATATCATGATGGTCAGTATATTGCTGAGAATAAGTTTATCGCTCATAAGGAATGTCCATTAACATTGCTTCTTACGTTTGCTGATACATGGACAGCAGCAATCTATGAAGATGGAAGGGAGATTAAAGAGAATAAGAATTATTATAGGAGAAATTTACATGATTAAAATAAAAAAAGAAAAAGTCGATGAAGCTGCGATTGAATTTTGTAAAGAAGTAATAAAAGAACCTTTGCTGCATTTTTCTGAATCAGACTTACATGTATTGTTAATAGAAAAATTATACGAAAAAATTCCTTTGTTAAAAAAGAAAAAATATGATACGAATGTAAATCGGGGGAAAAATTCAAAGACCTTTTATAAAACAAGATTAGTCCACAGAGAATACGGAGGTGGAGAAAAGACAAGAATGGACATCGTTATTTTTGATGAAGGCGATGTGAAAGAAATAAGCCATCCTAATCTAACTAAAAAGAACTCTAAAAGTTATTTGAAACCTCCTTTTGCATTTGAGCTAGGAACTGAAAAAATCGGCGAAAAAATGACAAAAGCTCATGTAGAATCTGATATTAAAAAATTAAAAAATAAAGCTAAATGCGGTTATCTTATCCATATTTTTAGAGATAATACTAGATCGCCATCTAACACACGGACAAGAGAAAAAACTGAACAAAAACTGGAGCGAAAAATAAAAAATATATTTTCTAGAGATGGTGTCATAATTCCAAAGAATGTTAAAATTGTCTTCATAATCCTAAGTCCTTTTAGGGATCAAACAAAAACGTGGGGGAAATGCAAGATATTCAATAAAAATGATACAAATTATGAATGGGTACCTGTTGGTATTAAAAATAAATTAAAAATTGAAAAAATTCTAAAAGAACAACTTCAATAAAATCTAAAATAAAAACACTGTTAAAAATGGTCAATCACCACCGGGATTCTCTCCTGTTGGCAGATATGACATCGGCGGACGGCGTATTTTTTATTAAAGAGTGTGCAAGTATTAATGCATGCACAAATTATATAAAAGCCAAATACATTTTTGTCTTGAAAGTAGCTACAGATAAGTTTATTGATAAAAATAGGGAATTGGTGGATACGATGGGATGTGAATTTGCAACTAAGGTAAAGCTTGATTATATACAAGATTTTGAGATGATGTTTGATAGAATGAAGGTAGATCGCCCCCGTGAGGCCGCGGTTTACTATGCTACACTTGTAATTGATAGCCCCAAGGAATTTTCCGATTTTTTGAAGGTTGCTGAAGGACTTGCCAATATTACAAGACGCCCTCTTGAAACTGGTAGAGCTTCTTTGCTAAGATATGGACTAGTAGCAAAGGTATTATTTTCCAATGATGCCGATGAGGATTTCGGCAGAGAAAGTTACTTACCAGTACACCCAAGGACTATTTGGGAAGATATAAAAAACGATATGAAGCAGGTCGTTGCCGAAGATACATATAGAGCTATAGAGAATCGTTTAGAGGAATATGGTAAGTGTTATAACAGCAATTTTAAAAAATACGGCATAAAGCTTAAGAGGATTGGTAATGTCACACTTCAGTATAGTGGCAAATGGATTTTATATACACTTTTGAATAACTGTTTGGAGAAGGGCAATCATCTTAAGATGCAGGTTGGTGGAGAACGATTTTTTGAGGAGCCTTTTATAAAATACTTCAAGAAATTTTTGGATCTTGATACAAAGGTTCAACTTATAGTAGATACCAAGACCAATATAGATGCTGCTAAAGAATTGAAAAAGATATACGGCGATAACCTTGAAATAAGATATTTCTCGGATGATGTGTCTGGTACGCTGCGTAACTATGTATTTGGAAAAGAAATGGCAGTGAATGGCATCAAGATTCTACCAGAAGAAAACACTGAACCGTCTTACGTGGGTACTGCTTATGTCGATATTGGAGATATAGAAATTTTAGACGGCAAATTCAATAGTCTGTGGGACATAGCAAAGCCACTAAAATAAAAATTTCGTATAAAGAAAAAATTTCTAAAAAAATTTATTTGAACCTAATTGTCTCAAGATTCATCGGGGCAACTGTATTCAAATTGAATTTCTTATGAATTGTAGAGGAAAGATCAAGGCATTTTGATTCTTCGCCGTGGCCAAGTATGATTCTTTCAGGATGCGGGGACATGTTGTTTATATAATTAAGAAGTTGTCTTCTATCACTGTGACCTGAAAAACCATCACAAGTTTCCACATTCATCTTCATCTGGATGTTGACGATGTTGCCACCAACATTTAATGGTATCTCGCTCCATCCTTTCTGAATCCTTCTTCCTAGTGTGCCCTCGGCTTGATAACCGACAAAGGTGATGGTGTTTTTTTCATTTTGAGCCCACTCTTTGAAATACTCCATTATTGGACCGCCATTCATCATACCGCTTGTGGCTAGTACAATACACGGATCTGGGTCTCCAAGTATTTTTTGTCTCATATCGTGACTATCAACGCGTTCGAAAATGTCTGAGAGTAACGGGTTTTCTCCCTGTTGGAATATCTGAGTCCTGAGTCTATTGTTAAGGTACTCCGGGTAGGCAGTGTGTATTGCTGTAGCTTCCCATATCATACCATCTAAGTATACAGGAACCTTAGGTATCTCTTTTCTTCTCATGAGTTCTTCAAGGACAATCATGACTTCCTGACTTCGCCCTACTGCAAAGACAGGGACTACAACCTTTCCTTTTTTCTTTAGACATCTTTCAACAATGTCTTTCAAACGATCTGAAGCCTCATTTCTACTGGGTTGAAAATCGTCTCTGCCCCCATAGGTTGATTCCATGACGATTGCTTCAAGACGTGGAAATCGATTTATAGCAGGGTTAAACAGCCAAGTTCTTTCGTACTTAATGTCGCCAGTGAATGCAATGTTGTATAATCCTTCTCCTACATGGAAATGAGCAATTGACGAACCTAAGATGTGTCCGGCATTATGGAGCGTAAGGCGCACATCAGGGGTTATATCTGTCGTATCTCCATAGTTTATGGCAATGCAGTGCTTAATTACATTGCGTATATTTTCTGCAGAATAAGGTATAGTTCTTGCGTCAGCTGCCGCAACCTTGAGATAATCCATCTGAAGTAAAGTCATCAAATCTCTTGTTGGTGGTGTACAGTAAATGGGCCCGTCGTAACCATACTTGTACAATAACGGCATCAAACCCGAATGGTCAAGGTGTGCATGGGTAATCACAACAGCATCAATTGTTTCCAAAGGCAAAACCTCTGGAAGATGAATATAGGGAGAACCGTTGTTGTCGGAAGAAACATCGACACCACAATCAATCAAAATCTTGCTATCTTGGGTATGAAGCATACTACAGGATCTGCCAACCTCACGGAATCCGCCCAAAGCCACAAGCCGAACAAATCTTTCGCCCGTGGATGTTCCTCGATGTAGCCTTCTACCGACTTTGCGTAGTATCTCCTTACGATCTTCACTCATTGATCTAATATAACCACGTATTTCTTTCACTGTTTTGGACTGAATTGGTGGTGTTCTAACAATTTCTGGAGACCAGTTAATTTTTTTACGTATCTCATTGAGCAAAATGCCCTGCTTACCGATTGCAATTCCCGGTTTCATGACTTCTATAGTGACCTCGCCGACATCAGGTTGGAAATAAATATTGGTAATCTCTGCATCTTTTGGAATTATTTCCTTTATTTTTCTTTCAGCTGTATCAGTATCAGTAAGAACTGAGGGATCTGGACGTATGGCAATGCGTTTCTGTAGCATTTTAGCAAGCTGTCGTACTAGTTCTTCGTTAGCTGCAAATTTATCAGGATGTTTTGTGTATATTACAACTAAAGCTCCTTCGAACTCTACATCAGAAACATCGATACTGGGTGGAATAACACCTCGAACCTTTCCTTTAATTTCTCTTAGAACATCGTCTACTGTCATTTTCTACCTTTCACAAATATTTTTTACAATATGATTACTTAAGATGTGTTCAGACTAAATATAAGAAATAATATTGTGTCACTATTCTATCTTATTTTGCAAGTTTATCCATACGCTTTTTTATTTCGTCTTCAGGGATTTCTTTGAATCCATCCTCATTTATAACCGCAACATTTATCATTCCGCCTGATGCAGAGTCTCTATTCATGGCTGCAGTTATGGCTCTCACGGCTAGATTGACTCCTTCACTAGCGGTCATATCATCTCTATAATTGTCTTCTAGAACACCAAATACATAGGGTGAACCAGAACCAGCTGATGTGTACTTGTCGGGTATGGCTCCGCCAGCAGCATCCAATGAATAAACATGCCCACCAGTGTTGTCATATCCGCCCAATATAAGTTGTACATAATAGGGATAAAACTTCCTCTGATTCAGTATGTTTGACATAAGTGTTGCTGCGCTTTTAACAGGCATTCTCGCTTCTCTCTTGAGTCTATACAAGTTAGCCTCTGCATTTAAATAGCGCGCGAGAACCTGCAAATCACCGACTAAACCGGCTGTTGCTAGTGCAAGATGTTCGTCAATTTTATATAGCTTCTGTGTATTTTTATGGGCAATAAGTGTACCCATTGTCGCTCTTTTTTCAGTCGCAATTACTACTCCATCTTTACATACCATGCCTAATGTGGTGGTACCTGTTTTCTTAACATCTTCTGACGTCATAATAACTCCTCAAAATTAGGAAAAACACGAAGTAGAATCATGTATCTTTTATATATAATTTGCGTAAAAGTAGTAGAGGACACAAATAATTGGACATTTGTGGAAACAGTCAATTAGAATAACAGACGAAAATTGCTAAGTGCAATGTCCAAGAACTTACATCCTTTACTAAAGCCAACCTTTAGTTAGTTATCTTGGGTTTAGTAGTTTTCCCAAAATTTTTAATAACAACGAAGACTGTTGACTGCTTTGTAAGTTTACCGGCATACTTATATCCAATGTTCCCCAGCCACTCTCAGCATCAAGAACATCTTTAGCCTTAACCTTAATCGTATAAGTTCCTTGTTGAGACCATGCATGACTTGCTGTTTTTTCTAAACCGGAAGCATATGGACCAAGCCAATCAGTGTTTGTATTATCTCCCCAATCTATATAATAATATACATCGTCTTCATCTGGATCTGTTGTAACAAAAGTGTAATTATAGGATGTTCCTGCTTTTCCACTTGTTGGACCAGTTATAGAGGGCGTATTTGGTGGGTTGTTCTCAGCATATACTACAGCAATATCTTCAATAGTACTGAAGTCTCCCCATCCACGTGCAGAGTTGTGACCTTTTACGCGATAGTAATAGATTCCCTCCGGCTTATCGGTTAATTCATAGTAATTATTTGTTATAGAATTTGAAAGTGTATTAACGGAGCCGAAATTGGCGACTGGCGATATGTCATCGACATAGAAACCCTCTTGAAGAGTATAGCTATCGGTTGTATATCGGAAACGTATGAAGATCGAACTACCGGCATAATCATCTATATTGTATTCTTTATATACCCAGTTGCCTGATGATCCTGTAAATGTATCAATGATATCGTAACTGCGCCCATCTTTGCTGACTTCTACAAATGCGTAATCAAAATTTTGTTCAATATTATACCAGCACCAGAAAGAGAGTTTCATTCCATTTGTAACTGGTATAGGATATATAGTTGTCATAGATGAGACGTCCTCGTTGCTGTAACGAGATTTAAAACTGTGACCTGCTGAATGATATCTTGATGTTGATATTGTAAAACCATCCAATGTCCATAGTCCAGATCCAGACTCAGCGTCATCAGTTAAAACAGATAGATCTGTTAGCTCGTCAAGCTGGAAATAATCAGGATTTGCATCAGGATTCTGCTCCTGCCAGGATACATTATAGTCACCATCTGTATCATTTGTCATTTCATCAATTATCGGCGGTAGTACACGTGGTACAACAGTGTCACGGACGTTTTCAGCCTCCTGAAGGAGATATAATGCTCCATCGAAATTCTCATAACAAATCTGGTCAAGATAACTTGCAGATGGATGGAATGATGAACACGCCTCTATGGTATAAGCAAAGGTTGCCCTGCCTTGAACATAATGACCATATCCATATGCCCAATCAGTTGTATCACCAGTGGTCGGATATAGAACGCAAGATTGTTGTGGAGTATATGTTCCAGATCCATCTTGCTGTGTTATCCTCTGAGCAATCTGCGTTCCCACAGAGGCCAGATATGAATTATCTGGAGCTGGACCAGGTTTATAACCCCACGGCCACATAACTGTTTCCTGATAAGTATGCCATGTTATGGAGGCGCAGATATCATTATTCAGGAATACATTACGTATCGCCTGTGTTTCAAGCTCAGAGGTAGGTCCAGGGCCACAGTATATCTCTTCACCAGGACTATGAGTCACCGAACCTGAACCAATCGATCCCCAAGCACCCCAAATATTACCATCAGAGGAACCATCGTAGTTCCGATTCAAATCAACACCATAGGTACCATACTGTGGAAAATAATGCCTGTTCTTCCGCCAATCGTTACCAAGGTCGTGACAGTAGTAATATCCATCTGGATTCATACAAGGAACAAGCCACAAACGTCGATTATTGACCACATCTGTAATATCTGGATCGGAGCCATACTGTGAAGTCAGCTGATTTGCAATGTTAAGGCAGATTTCAACAGTTGGCCACTCACGAGCATGATGAAGACCCATATAAAAAACACCTGGTTCACCTTCATCCACACCAGGATTGTCGGTTATTTCTAAACACCAGATATCGCGTCCCTCATAACTTGTTCCAATGCTGTATAGACTAGTGATACTTGGATAAGAGCTAGCAATATTCTGAAGCATACTTTGAATCTGAGCAAAAGTATGATATGAGCCCATCATCTCTTTATCATACGCATCCATGTCATTTATTATAATAGAATAAGTTAACTGAGAATTCGACAATTCTTTTAACCTATAATCAGGTATTATAATATCAACCCATTCTCCTGATTTACTACTGACAATTTCAACTCCACGTGGAAGAGTAGCTTGGCTCTTGTTTGTGTCAACCCTTACTAAAACAAACTTGTAATCAAATTCATTTGGTCTCTTAATAGAATAACCATTGCCCATGCCTACTACTGGAAAAACGACAGCGATCAACAGCGTACAAATAAAAATGCCTATTATTTTTCTATTCATATAAACACTATCCCCACTATTAATTAACATCCGTTAATCAAATATGCGATTTAAACTTTTCGTAAATTTGCAAAAAAATTTTTTGTAAGGTTATGTTATTTTACTAAAAAGTTAAAAAGTAAAACAAATAATAAAATAAATTGAAAAAAGGAGAAGCAGTTTTATGTTCGATTTTACTGCAATTATGATCAATAATTTATTTTCTATTACAAATAATAACAAATTTTGTAAATTTTAGATGCAAGCATTATTTAGTTAATTTAGTATTGATATTAATTTAATTAGTTAACCATTAAGCTTAATTTTATATTTCGTGCTAACAATTGTCATATTTTGTGATAAATATTGTCATGAATATTAATATTAGAATGATAATTACTAGCATGGATGGTATCAATATTGCTAGATAATTTCTATCATTGTTAATATTGATAGATATAATTTAGCACGGCGACTACATTGAAAAAACTATTTTCAAGATTCCTTTAATTCAGAGTTCTTTCGTTTCATTGAGATCCACCTGTTGTCTTACAAGAATATTCCTCACAGTACTAGGATACCAACTACATTTATTTCCGTCTCTTTTTAATCTCGTTGGTATCATATTTTTATTGAAAATAGCGGCAATTTCACTATAACTCTTACCTCCTTCACGTAATTTTCTCATCTTCTTAAGAGTTTCTTGTTCTTCTGGATTCTTTACAAGCCGGGTATTCTTTTTCCTATTGCCCACAACATCAGATACTATAGTATAACCATATGGGGCTTGTCCAAACCATTCATTTTTCATCTTCTGTTTTACACCAGCACGAATTTTAGATGCTAATTGTCCTCTAAAAAATTCGCTGAAGGCAGCTAAATTTGTAAGAGTAAATCTACCTTGTTCACTGTAAATATCTATATGTTGTAAATTGTGAATATGCAATTTTACTCTATGATTAAGTAAATCATCCATAATATTCAACAAATCTTTTGTAGATCTACTAAACCTATCGCTGTCTACTATGCAAATTCCGTCAAAGAGGCCATTCTTAGCGTCGGTGATCATTTCCTGAAATTTTTCTCTTTCAGGATCCTTAGCACTTGCCTCGTCATTATAGGTTTTTACCCATTTCCATTCCATTTCGTTAGCCCATGCATCTAGGATAGATTTTTGCCCTTCCATGCTGTAACCTTTTGTTTGTTCTCCAGTGCTTACTCTTATATAAAAAGCGACTCTATATTTTGACATTTACCTTACCTCATACATCTGGTAGTATCATATATATGACATATATTACTTATATTTTCTTATCTAAAAGAGTTACCTTCGGTAGACCGAAAGTAACCAAACTGAGGCTATTCGACCAAAAATTCGGCTCGACTGCCGCCCCGATCCGCGATTATTTTTTGAACCGTGTTAAAATCTTGCACGGTGATAATTGGTTCGTGATCACTTTTGTTAACAAATTTTTCCCAATGTAAATATCCACAATAGACTGGATTTTTTAATATCGTAGAAACCATTTTTTTTGCCCAAAACCCCTGGTTTTTCGTTGGAGTTTTAGCATCGTTAAGCATTTTTACTATTGCACCCATACTTTTACCATCTTTGTACCAGAAGTAAATATCTTTTATTACGCGTGCTTCATCTTGGATAATTGTTAATTTTCCATCCAAATAACCGTAACCGTATGGTATGTTAAAACCTAGCACGCCACCATTTGTTCGTGCTTTTTGTTCCATACCGATATAGACACGTTCACCGATCTGCTCAGATTCTAATTGTGCTACAAGTTGCAGGATATTCATAACAAAACGACCCATTGCGTTAGAAGTATCAAAAGATTCACTCATGGAGACAAATTCTTTTTCATTTTTATTAAGAAATTCCATCATGAGCATGAAGTTTTTTGAATTTCTGTGGATCCTATCCATTTTAAGAACTAGAAGTAAGTCCCATTTTTCTAGTTCTTCCATCATTCTAGTGTAAGCTGGGCGCTTCACGTTTCTCCCAGAATAACCATCGTCGATGTACTTTTCTCCTATAATCCAATCCCTGGCTTTACAGTATGATCTGAGCTTATCTAACTGCGCGTCTAATGAGAATCCTTCCTTAGCCTGATCTTCAGTCGATACTCTAGTATAAATTGCCGCTCTGACAGGTTGTGCATCCATCAAAATTTATTAACAAATTTGAATTTATAAAAGTATCTGTAGTGCTAAATATTATCTATCATTATAATTGGTCCGTATAAAATTATTAGTATGCTAGACATATTTTATCAATGCGAACATGCTATTGAAAGTATGTGGCACGTTAACATGGAAATTATATGTTAAAGCTAGACATTAAAAAGTTAAATTAGTAAATTAAAAACATTTATTAAATTAATATCAAAACTTAAAAACCTTCCAAGGCCTAACAATTTTCACTAAAAACAAAAGAAATAGACGGATTTTTGTCTTGGCTTTTATTTTTTACTTTTTAATTTAAAATTCAGACTCAGGTTCATTTAGTTCTTCATCGATCTCATCGGCGACACCTTCTATTCTGTACTCGTCGTAATTAATCTTTTGTGATGGTGCTTGTTTCTTTTTTATCTGTTTACCACAGACTTTGCATTTTCCTTCTTCGTCGTATTCTCGCCAATCCATGCAGTTGAAGCAAAATTCATCGTTGCCAACAGCTACTTTTCTAACAGGTACTTTTTTAGCGGCTGCTTTCACGGGTTTCTTTTTCTGTTTCTTTGTAACTACTTTTATGGATGTCTTTTTTTGTTTCTTTACAGCTAGTTTTGTTGGCTTTTTTATTTGTCTCTTTTTTAGCTGTTTCTTTTTTTGTTTTTTCATACAAAGACGCACTGGAATATTTTTGGTATATTTAATATTATCAATCATTTATAGCATTTTTGCTTTTATAGTGATAAAATAAGTGTTTTTTTAAGACGAAGTATTATAAATATTACTGTGATTCCCTCATGTTTTATAATTATAAAAACACGGGGAAAACATCAAGAATGCAAAAATATTTGGAGGGTATTGAACAGCTATGACTGTATATTGTTCCGTTTGCGGCGGGGAATTGGCTCCGGAAGAAGAAATTCAGGGCATTTGTGAAAGCTGTAAACTTTCCCAGGGCAATGATCGCGTTGGCGATGTGGAAGATATTGAACCAGATATGCGATAATACAAAGTCATATCAATAGTATTTTAAGCTGAATTTTAATTTAGATTTCATTTATTTAGGAGGGAAAGAGAAATATGGATCTAATGTCATTCTATAATTCTGACCTTTTTAAATGGGTTATTTTACCAATATTGATCTTTTTGGCACGTTTAACTGACGTAAGTCTTGGCACTATGAGAATTATTTTTGTTTCTCGTGGAGTCAAATATCTTGCTCCCGTGATTGGTTTTGTTGAGATAAATATCTGGTTGCTTGCTATAGGACAAATTATGGAGAATCTAAGCAATAATAACCCAAATAGTATTGTTTGTACTTTAGCCTATGCTGGAGGTTTTGCAACAGGAAGTTTCGTAGGAATTTTAATTGAGGAAAAAGTATCAATAGGATTAGTACTTCTTCGTCTTATCTCAAGACATGATACCAAAGAATTAATTGAATATTTAAAATCTGAAAACTATGGTGTGACAATTCACGATGCAGAAGGCGTTAAAGGGCCGGTAAAGATAATTTTTGCAGTTATTAGGCGAAAAGATCTTCATAGCGTTTTAGATAGAATCAATCAAATTCATCCGCATGCATTTTATTCTGTCGAAGATGTCAGATCAGTTGGAGAGGCGGTCATGCCAATGCATAGACGCCATTTGTTTAGTTTTCAACGAAAAGGAAAATGAATGGAGAGTTTTATTCTTTGAGGATCTCTCTCATTTTTTCGTCTTTCTCTCTGATTTCCTGTATTTTATGGTCTATCATTTTTATTTTTTTGAAGGATCTAAAAACTAGATATATTCCTAAAAACACGAGGACTATACAGATTATTACTAACGGTAGGACAAAATGCAAGGCCATGGAGACATCGTAATATCTTGACGTAACAATCAAAACGGTGAATATGGATGAAGGTAAAGTGAGTATGGCTATGGCAGTACGCAACATTGATAGAGACGTACGTTTTTCAGCCAATAGTAAGCTCACGGTGTTGTAGATTTGTGATGATTCTCTCATTTTTGATCGTCATTCTTTTTTCGTTAGTAGACTAATTTTTTTAGTAGGTAGTTTATAGAATTTTTCTTTTTTATTAATAATAGCTATTTCTAGGCAGTCGGCAGTTAATTTCTTTTTGGTTGTCTTGCGTAAAGCTTGAAGTCCGAGATTGATGGCTGCATCCAGAGCGAGATCAGGAGCATAAAAGCGGTTCAGGTGAGACATTGCGCTTTGACTTTCCGACCCTTCGCATATAGCTTTGTATTCTAAAAATGCACCAGATGGATCTGTATCGAATAATCGCTTTCCACTTTCATCAACTCCAGCTATAATCAATGCAACGCCAAAGGGTCTTATTCCATCAAACTGCGTGTAAAGATGTTTATATTCACATATAATTTCGACGAGAGCTTTTACTGGTATTTGTTCATCATAAGCAAGTCTATTGACTTGAGCCTCATCACGAGCTATTTCCACTAGGCGCTGTGCATCTGCAACTAGGCCTGAGAAGGTACATCCAATGTGGTCATCAATCTGAAATATTTTATCTATTGTGTGCGTTTTAATAAGATTAGAAGGGAAATCTTTGTGTGCGATTAATACAACCCCGTCTTTGAATTTCATTCCCAAGGTTGTTGATCCTTTATTTACCGCCTCACGGGCATATTCAACTTGGTATAGTCTTCCATCTGGAGAAAAAACCGTACTTGCTTGATCATATAATGCATCGCCAGATTCCATAAATCATGCTCCAGATATCAGTTTTTTTGAAAATAGTTTAAGTTTATTATTTTCTTTGCCAGAATAGAATATTGATGTTATATATTTATCCTAAACGGTTGGCGATTTGAACTAAGATTTTACTTTTTGCACCTTTTTTGTCAACTAGTATTCTTCCGTCTTTTTTCCAAGGTCGTGAAGGATGCGTAGCATCTTTTTCTAGGACGGGATTGAGACCAAGTGATTTTGCAGCTTTGATTATGTTTTCTACTGCAGGTTTTTCGACTGCATGTTTTTTGGAAACCTTTCTTCCAGCTAGCCGAGAAACTGATCCATCAAAATAGACAGGCCAAATTACATATTTGCATTCATCTCTAGAAACCATAAACAATCACAGGACGAAACTATCTTTATATCAATACCGCGTTTATAGCACCGATCTGACCAGGGCGTGAAGTTATTCTTGCTTTTCCTATTTTGGTATTTATGATGGCCCCTTTAGTCATAATGTTTCTTCGGACATAGTGAGGATTTGCTTTGTTTTCTACAACCGTGATTATTTCCGTTTTCGTGGTTTTGTTTGTTTTAGGATCTAGTACATAGGCGATGTTTGCGGTTTTAATTAGGGTCTTACTGCCGTTTCCCGTGGTTCTTACGTTTTTCAGTTTAGTTTCTCCAATGGTTGTAAGGTTTTGCTCTCCGCCCATTTCAAACTTTCTTTTACTGCGGGAATAGCGAATTCTTCGCCCTGAACTGCTTCTTTTTGAATTACCTTGCCATAGTGCCATTGAAAATTCGAATAATAAGGTGATATATAAAGGATATGGCCAATCAAGTAGTCCCGAAACTAGGATATGGGGAGCATCCAAACGGTTCAATATAATATCGGGCATCTCTTTCCAGATAGAATTACACACTAAAATGATGGATTTACAGAATAAAAACAGGGTTAAAAATCAAAAAACAATAGATAGAAAACTACTCTACACTAACCAAAATGCAAAAACAAACCAAAAGACTGCTCATATCATCCCCCAGGATCAATCGTGTACAAAACAGTTCCAAAATACTTTGATGTCAATAGATGATCTTCTTTTACAACTCCAAACAAGGCAAGCCATATCAGAATATCTGCAAGGATCCATAAATTGTACAGCAGGACTGAAAACATGAAGTAAAACAGCCGTATCAGGTAATTTTTTGATGTTGTCTTGGGGAGATAGGAATGTTTTTTTACTCGGTAGCTTGTCTCTATTCCCCATCTTCTCCCGTAAAGATCAAACAATCTTTCAGCTAAGTTGACATCGTTTTCATTATATTCTTCGTTGGTAGCAAACGCTCGTTTTTCTTTCGTACCATTTTCTAACTCTTCTTCTATTATTACAAGGTTGAAGGTGACATCTTTCATCTCAAAATCCTTGACCACTGAGGGCGCAGGAGTGATTTCCAATATCGCTTTCACGGTCGAGTATTGAGTGCATGGCATCAAATACTTCAGATGAAAACTGTTGAACACTTTAATCGCGTTAGAATCACAGAATCCACGATCAACATACACGCGTCGTATTTTGATGCGTTCTAGAGCATAACTTAGCAGTTTTCTGAGAACCTCTTCTTTGTTGTCAAAGGGACCAACAGGTAATGCCAGGAGAGTAAATCGCTTCCCAGCTTCTACAATGTTGATGGTGGCGAACTTGTAGCATTTCGAGGTTCCTCGTTCTGGTTCTTTGCCGACAACCATTGGAGCGCCACGATCACCGTAGAAATACCATTCGGTGAAGTCAACAGCAACATCATGCCGATCTCGTATACTGAATAGGTTGGCTTTTCGTGTCATCTCCCAGATGATTTCAAATAGAGTGATAAACATCCGGTGAATGTCTCTGTAATTCGAATAGTTTTTCAGATGGTACAAAAGTGTGTCCGCATCAGGATTATTCTCGCCTCGAAGTTCTTTGTAGGTTTTACTTCCATTCTCTGCAAAATCGCGAGTCATCCCCATATGAATCAGAAGGTCTATAAACTGATTCTTTTTGTAAAGTGTGTTATTTTTCAGATTGAGATTGATGAATGGTGCAAATCGTTTCTTGAAGAGTCGGCAGATCTCTTTGGTTTTATCGTTCTTTTGTAAATACTGGTTTCGTTCTTTTGTCTCCTTGGGCGATTTTTCTGGCTCTAAGGTTTTAATATCAAGGAGAATACCAAATTTTTCTGAAACCTCTTCTATTTTGAATACTGTAAAATCAACGAGTTCCTTTGCGTCAATATCGAGGATATGGTTAACAAAATAGCCGATCTGTGTTCGATCTGGTGTCCTGGTGAAACCAAGTTTGAACTTCTCTGATGGATTTCTATTCAGATATTTTGTGAGTTTAGTGTAGAATTTTATGCCTTTTAGTTTCTGGAATAAAATGAGTTTGATGAATGATTCATAGGTGTAATTTATTGATCTGTATTCCCTCTTTTTAAACTGAGTTGTATCAAATTTATTTAGAAAATCAACTATCTTAATGCTCCTTTCTTGTTTGAATTGTTCAAATGTTTTATAAATCTCCAGCTCTATGGATTGCTTGGAGACACGCATTTTGCTTGACTTCATGTAATGTCTCCAGGCTCCTTGAGAAGCACTAATTCTCTTGGAGTCAGCACTATCCAATATTTAACATCTTTTTAACTACCTATATAAAGTAGTTATTTATAAAGTTACCTATTAATTGGCATTTTAACTACCAAAAAGTTCTTAATTTGTATACTAATTATGGGAAGTTAGATACCATGTCAAAAAACCCAAGAGGAAATATAACAAAAGTATCCCCTGCAAATAAAGCAGGGACCTCTGTAAAAACATCAATTCCTTCATATCTTGTTGCAAAATATAATATATCTGTTGGCGATCAATTAGAATGGTCTGATGATGGAAAATATCTTAAAATAAAAAAACTCTAAATTTTATTCTAAAGCTTTCAGTAAAATTTCTCCTTTCTTAGTTAATTTATAGATTTTCTTCCCATCTTTTTCCTCACATTCAATAAATCCTGCCTTGAGCAATTCAGATAGATGATCATAGATAGAACCCATAGGAAGGTTAGTCGATTTTGCTATTTTATATCCATGTTTAGGCTCATTTAATAGTTGGAAAAGAATTTTTTTCTTAGACTGGCTTATAATACTCACATACCAATGATAAGTTATACCATGAAAAACATTATACCATAAAAAATATTATAACATAAAAATCGATATATTGTTTAATTTACTATTATGAAAAATATCATTATATAAAATGAGAGGTAGTTTACAGATGAAAAAGTGGGAAAAGGTTTCGAAATTTGGAGATTTTACACTCGAAGCATATAAAGACAGATGGCGGCTGGTGGATTCTAATGGCAAAGTCGTAGATGAATATATTGGAACTTTATAATAATAATTTAATATTAGTAAAGATTTAAAATAGATAATGTAGATGTGGCGATTATGTCAAACCAAAAATCTTTCGTTATTTACTACGGTCCTCATAAACAATGGTCAGGAAACAAAACAGCAATTCTTGATGAATTATCTCAGAACATTGAAACATTAGAGATTAATGAAAGTGTTAAAATGATTATAAGACGAACAAAGTAGTGTTATATTTATTTTGAAGTTTTTATCATATGAAGTATTCTGTTTTTTATAATTAACCTTAAAAGTAGATAGAGGATTATATGTTTTTATGAGTTCAAAGCAGAAAAAAGAGGAAAGAAAGCCGTTACCTTTTAGGTATCGTTATCCTCCGAAATCAGATCCTGTACGGCCCAAGGATATTCTTTTTAAAGCATTATCTATCCTGCCTGATGAGGTGTTAGATTTTTTCCGGGAGAAACCAGTTTTATTTTGTTGGGATGCTAAGAATAGTAAATCTGAATCTATTCGTTTTGATGATAAGGATACTAAGGATTTTACCTTTGTGATCTATTTTTCATCTTCTATTTGGAGTTATACTGATGATGAAATTTTTAGTTTTATGCTTATTCAAATTGCTCATTGTTATTTGGGTAACGAGTCTGGTTTTTGGTCGTTTGAAAAAAACAAGGAAACGGTACCAGATCCTGAGTTTAAGGCTCAGCAGATGGCAAATAAATGGGTTCAGGATTATGTTAAAAATAAGCTTGATTTAAATGATAATTCTAGAGTTTTAATTCCTATAAATCTTAATGCAAAACTTAATGATGATCGTGTTATTGACTCATACAGTTAGAACTATTTTTATAAAAAAGATTTTAACAGTCAAAGTATATATAAAATATTGGTAAAGTATAGTGATAAGTTGATAATATTAGAGATACTGGGACTTTTTAATTTGTTTTCTTATCAATCTTTCATTGTTTTTTCCTTGATCGACTCCGATACTTTTATATTCGCTCCACAGATGTATAATAAGGTATAAGATAGAAAAATGGAGAGATGGGAAAATGGATGATATTGTAAATAAGCAGATGAATAAAAGAAATATCGAGCGGATAAAAACATGGATTCCAGGTCTTGATGAAAAGATAGAAGGTGGAATACCAAAAGGGAGCACCGTCCTCATAACCGGATTACCGGGTGTGGGAAAATCGATTATGCTAATGCATGTCATAGCTAATAATGTTCTTCATGATCATATGAAAGGCATCTACATCAGTGTGGAACAGCCTCGTGAAGATGTGATTAACCAGGCTTGGCAGTTTAACTGGGATTTCGAAAAAATGGAAGAAGATGGTGATCTCTCTGTCATTGCATTAAACTCACCAGAACTGCTTGAACTCGAACAAATACGAGATATCAAACGATACCTTAAGAAAGATCATTATGATCTTGCAGCAGTTGATAGTCTTACATCATATTCTCAAATGCCAGTTACGTCATCACTTTTGTTAGGCACCGCTGAGAAAGGTTACCATCCTATTACATGGCAGGAATTACGCAGAATAAATGCGATTCTTCTTATGGATATTATGAAGCAGGAAGGAATTACATCATTTTTCACTTCACATGATGGAGAAGAGAATCACGATGAAACTAGGGAAAATATGTGTAAATACAGGGCAGATTGTTTGATTGGACTTAAAAGGGAAATGCTTGGAGAAAATTTGTGTAGAACGCTTCAAGTACTTAAAATGCGGCAAACAAAAATTGATGGTCTACCTTATGATTTTGAGTTTACAAAAGATGGCATTACTTTAATACCGGACGAGTTGCTTAAATATGCCGGTCAAAGATAGGGTCGTCACATGGTTTATTAAAAATGTGGTCGTCCCTCGACGAGAAATAATCGATCAACCAGGGTTCATAGTTACAACCTTTACAGAACATAAACGAACTACATACTTGAGAGAGATTCTTTTACCAGAGCGGCTTTTTGAACTTATCGAGAATAAAATCGCAGAACGCTATGGCAATGAAGGCAAACAAACCCTTTATTCAGCTGGGAAAAAGTTTGTCTATCTATATTCGTCAATCTCAAATTTTCCTAATATCAAAAATACATCAGTGAAAGAATTATCTGATTTCGCATACTATCTACTACGCTATATAGAAACAATGTTTGCGCAGCAAGCCAGCTATGAACTAGATTTTGAAAAAAAAACCCTTTCAATTGAATTTAAAAATTATATTATCTGTAGGAATAATGGACTAGGCTATATTATGATGGACGGAGCCTTGGCTGGCCTCTGGGCTTATGAACTACAAGATAGAACTATCGAAGGAATACAACTAGAATGCCAAGGACGAGGAGATCAACAATGCAAAATATTCTGCGGTCCGGGAAAAGAACTCTACGAAAAATATCATCTTGCCTTCCAAGAACATAACCTACCTGAAATAAGATATGACAACTTCTATAGAACGATCAACAAAATACGTCCAGCTGCATACTCAAACAAATCTTTGAAGCTTTTAATTGATGCCGGTTTTTTCACATATCACGAAGGAAATCTTTCATACCATAATTCCAGATTCTTCATCTGCGAATCTCACATCCTCTATTTCCTTGAAGGAGAGATAAAAAAGCTCTCCAATGGCGAGCAATTTCTCTATCAAATATGCTTTGATTATGGAGTACAATTACATGAGACATACAAGCATGACGACTTTAGATTATTCATACCAGATTTTTTTACAGGACTAGGCTTCGGCGATATCCACGTGAACGTAAAGGACTTTTCAATTACCTTCCGCTACTATCCATGGAGTATCTTCTCTGAAAAATCAAGCTATGTCATCGTACGCGGAATTATTTCTGGTTTCATATCGTCTTGCTTAAAGAGAAAAATTGAATTTCATAAAGTCGAAGTTAACGTGGGACAATATTTAACGATAACAATTAAGGAGTAATTATCGAGTAATGTTTGAAAATAAATATTCTTTTAGTATAGTAGGCATCTTCAAAATTAATTTTTTTACGAAAACCTCTGCATGGATCTGATTTGTTAACATCTCCTGAAACAACGTCGATAAGGTCTTACTTTTTGAAGCTATCTTAAATGTTATTTCTAGGATATGTTTATTGTAAAATAAATCTTTCGAAGCACAGCTCTCATATAATATCCTTCCATATTCCTGCCTCCAAAGCTTATCAAATATTTGAGGGGCACCTTGTACAATAGCCTGAGCAGCGAGTTCAGCAGACCATAACGCATATGTGATCCCTTCACCAGACACTGGATCGACATGCCCTGCTGCATCACCAATTAATATCCAATTTTCTCCAGCGCACGGTAAATCGTAAAAGCCTTTATCACTAATCTGCGGTATTTTTGCACCCCATTTTGAGGTGATTTCGACATCTGGAAAATAATCAGAGATAAAATTATTGAATATCTCCTTTATGTTTTGGGATGAACCATATCCCATCCCAACACCTATACTAAGATGATCATGCCTAGGGAAACACCATGCATATCCTTCTTTATCTTCATAATATTTTATTAACGGTATCTCTATCTTATTTTTAGACGTCGCAAAGCAACCATAGCACACTCCAATATTTTCTCTTGAGATAGGTCCTAATATCTTCTTTCGAACAATACTATTTACTCCGTCGGCACCAATGATTAATTTTGTTTGATATGTTCTGTGTTTTGTCTCAACTATCCATAAGTTGTTCTTGGATTTCACGTTAATAACCTGCTCTTCAACGAGTACGCATCCTTGTGTTATTGCTTTATCAAGGAGAAAGCTATCCATTTCCGCTCTAGAAAACCCCCAGGAATTCTTTTTCCCGGATATCATAATACTCGTTCCATATGGTGATAAAAGTTCGAATTTGTTCCCTGATGTTTTAGGAGATGGTATCTCATGAAGTAACTGAAATTTCTCTATGGCAAGAACACTAATGCCCCCTCCACAAGGTTTTTCCCGAGGATATGAATGGTCGAAAATGATTGGATGAAGACCTTTTTTTGCTAATAAATAGCCAAGATATGCTCCAGCTGGACCACCGCCAACAATAACAATATCTTTAATAGATTCTGACATCTTATACATTTTAACACGGTTTGTAGTTTATATAATTTGCTATTATATCATTTTTTTAATATTTAATTGGATAATAGGGAGAATAGTCGGTAGATTTTGTAACTATTTATCGAAGAGAATCTACTTTTTTAATTAAGTTATTTTTACAAAAGTGCGGGTAATGATGATCCAACAAATAAAATGAACGGCCAGAGTGCAAACTCACCATCTACCATGATTGAAGAGAGGGACTGAATATTTGTTTCCTGATTTTTGGCTTTTTGGATATAGTAGAAACAATATACAATAGATGTGACTAAAAGCAAAGAAAATATAGGTAAGATATGCAGATAAACTCCCATAAGAAGAGGAATAAAAGATAGAATGTTTATCATGTGAAGAACACTTAAAAATTTTTCTTTACCAAGGATCGCTGGAAAAGTTTTAATTCGATATTTTCTATCAATGTCCATATCTTTAATATCGCAGAAACATGTGTTTACCATTAATCGGAAAAACATAAATACAAAAAGCAGTAACAATACTAGGCCGATTGGATAGGAACAATAGATACCTGTGAAGAGGATCAAAGAAGCAATCGAAAGTGAAGTGTAAAAATTTTTAAAGCCAACTATTTTTTCAGTCATTTTTTTGACCTTATGAGTATAAAATAATCCAAAGAACAATAATGCGCCTCCAAATATAAGGCTTTGAAAGTTACCAAACGCTATCAATAAGGAGAAGAATCCTACCACATAGATGATGATTATTACAGGAAGGAATTTATGATATTTTTTTAAATGATTAGATCTATAAGAATTATTTAAAGAATCGATATTCAATCCCTTATAATGGTCGTAGTTGTATATGCAATATGTACCTAAATAGACTATTACTAAAAATTCCCATCTTATTAAAGTATTAACTAGAAGCATAGTAGAAAGAACTATAGCTGAACATCCTAACGAAAGCAGGTGTCCTCCATGAATAAATTCGTTACAAATAAAATCCTTGGCAATAAGCAGTTTTGAAGCTATATCCTCTTTTTGGAATAAAACTATATCATTACTTTTATGATATTTTACGACATTCATATCTTTACATCCTCAATTTCGTAAGAAACTCGGTCCTGCCCATTGGTCATTACAGATGGTAGAATAAATACATTTTTGGCATCTAGATATGCAAGTGAATATGCAGAGACTTTTGGAGATATACCTTGATTCATTACCATCCGGGTGTTCATTTTTTTTCTTGCCTCAAGACTAATAATTTATTATAATAACATAAAGCCCCATTAGAAGAAATTCCTACAAAATTCTAAAAACAGGGTTTTTGTTTTATTTTTGTAGAAAAAATGATAAAAACAGGTTTTAGGGGGCTTTGCGTAAAAAGTAGGAAGAACGATTGACTTATTACATAGACAGGCGACTTTTTACACAAAATTAAATTTTGATATTTTCTAATATTTGATTTGTTTTTTTCTCCATCTTATAATATCTCCAAAAATTATATAATACGAATCCCACTAAACATACAGAACCAATTGCGATAACTCCGAATAACAGTAGTTCAATTATTTGGTTAATAATATCACCCAATGTTTGCGATACAATAGGTTGTCTGGTTGAAATGAACAAATATATAGCGATAAGAGATGGAATGATAGCACTCATACCTATCCATGCACCAGATTTTGTTTTTTCAATTAATATTCGTCTTTCTTCTTGAAGAATTTTTAATTTTTCTTCATCCGTTTTTAATTTTTCCTTTTTCTCTTCCTCAATCATTCAAATCCCATTAAGACATAAGAAACAGAATATAAAAAATTAATTATGAGATCAATTTAAAAATCATTGGTATTACTCTTTTATAAAGAAATTCGGTTCGATACCTAATTCGTGCATTTCTTGGATGATTACATAGATATTGTGGCAAATGATTTTACAGAGAACCTCATTTACTTTTTTGCCGTCCAGGTTTTGCTTCGCATGAAATCATCGAACTTTGCTTTTATCATCTGTTTTTTTAGGTATAAATTGTATTTAACCTACAATGTAGATGGAAACTAAGTTTTCCAACAGAAAAAAGAAAGGAGTTTAGCAATATAATTTCATTCTTTCAATTTTTCTCCAAACCGTGGACAATTCATCTTCTCTATAATCATCTATTACTTACACATGGTTTTTCTCCTCCTTTTTCAGTTAAACATGTATTACATGCCTGTTGTAATCCACTGATATCAAGAGATGTTTCACCCCACCATCTTCCCTGCAAGGCTTTCTTGATATTACAATCATGCCACCCCACAAGAGAAACGAAAATCACAGGAACGTTATATCTTTGTATAAACCTCTTGTTTTCCAATACTGCCCTGGGGCAAGCAACCACAATCACAGCCTCAAACGCTCCATACTGTTGAACATATTGTTTTATTGCTCTTGGAATATCTTCTTCATCTCGAACCACATGGTAATAGGGGATGTCACGGGACTCATAAAAATCCATTAATTTTTTTGCATGACAAGTCTTACACACTTCTTGTTCAAAATTATGACAGGTATAATCCAATCTATGTTTACACTGTAATGGTTTTAGACAATAAGGAATAAAACTAAAAGCCTTCTGAGGAATAATTTTTTCTCCGTTCTCGATTCGTTTCCCATTTATGAGATAACAATTCTCACCAATCCGATTATACTCGAAATATCTTGATAAGATTTTCTCAAACTCTTCAAAGGTAAAATTCTTTTTTTCGTAGTGTATCTCACGATGATTTTCCACAGAAACATCTACTTTTTCAGGTGTATTCCTTTTAAATTTGGTTTCTAACCCTATATTATGTTGCGTAGAAACTCGACCTCGCCCACCATCTATTACAGGAGGTGAAATAAATACATTATTCGCATCTGAATATGCAAGCAGATATGTAGAAGTGTAGAAACTCATAGTAAAGTTCATACCGTTTCGTTCATTCATTTTTTCTTGCCTCAATACTGTAAATTATTATAGATAACATAAAGCCCCACTCCAAGAAAATCCTACAAAATTCAAAAAACATGGTATTTTGTTTATTTTTGTAGAAAAAATTACATAAACAGGTTTGAAAGATAGAAAAAAATAATATCCAATTAAATTGAGATATATTCTAACGAAAATCCGCCTCTTCAATTACCTTTTTATACCAGTTTTTAACATAGAAGTTGATGGCAGAACCATTACCTAAGGAAATAATCAGAAAAGCACGTGAACTTGTTCTTTATGGTAAATCTAAACATCAGGTTGCAAAAGAACTAGGAATTGGCATGACAACAATATACAGACATACAACTGATATTCCTAGTCAAAAACAACAACGAATCAGTAAGGAAACCATCCAAAAAATACGAGAAGAAGTCCTAAAGGGTAAATCAAAATATCAGATAACCAGGGATATGGGGTTACGTTTTGGGGCTGTCTATTATCACACCTTGGATCTACCCAATCATGTTTATAGAGAAGAAGGTATCGTAGGAAAAACTCTAGAATTACTAAAAGATTTATTGAAAAATGGTTATGTTGTTTCTACTGAGGAAAATACTCAGCGACTTCGACGGCTTACCAGGTATCTTCCTATGATCCAGCGTGCACAGGTTGATAATAAAGCAGTTTACTATCTTAGCGATAAAAACAAATTGGCATTGCAATCGATGATAATGCTAAGGAAGTCTAAGGTTTTCAGTTATCAAGAACTTGCTAATATATCCAGGATTTTTGATATAAAACTATCGGGTAAGGAAAAACAGTCGTTCCTTCTCAAAAAATCCTAGAAATAAGGACCGAAAAATCATAGTTCTCAGAGCGTTTTTTCTCCTGTAAAACGTGGTTTCTTTCTCATATTTTTACATTCGGGAGTACTGCAATCGATAAATCCAAATAGTGGCCAATGATGCTTCGTAATTCTCTGCAATGAATTTTTTACACTTTCGCACAACTGTATTTCCTTCGGATTCAGGTAGTTTTTTATGTTGTTAATGCCGCCAGGATATTTTTCGTTAAGTTGTCCACCTAATTTTAATGCACACCAATAGGGTGTAATATCCTTTTTTCCTCAACTGCATCTTCTTTCAATGCATGAGTGACAACCCATGAAAAGATGTCATGTAATTTCAACCGCAGTTAATAATCTGCAATTGTTTTAAAAAGCTATTTTTAAACCTAAAAATTGGTGAACAATTTATTCGATAGTAGATTTTTTTGGAGTAATTTTCTGAAAGACTTTTTCAATTCTATTTTTAATATCTACAATTTCAAATGGTTTTTCAATATAGTCCATGGCAACAGTAATTCCAAATGTTTTGCTAAAAGTATCTGTCTTGGCTGTGAGAAAAACAACGGGTATATTTCTCCACTTGGCTTTTTCTCTCAATCTGTTGAGAACCTCCCATCCACTCATGCCTGGCATCATGATGTCTAAAAGAATGAGATCAGGGATCTGGTTATTCTCTAAAAAATCAAGGCATTTTTTTCCACTTTCAGCACCTATAACTTTGTAATTGGGATTTAATTTTTCTAGTCCTTGTTTAATGGTATATATAATATCGGGTTCATCATCAACAATCATTATAGTTTTTGCCATTTTTCTTCTGCCCTGATTAATGTATATACAGGATATTTAACTATCTTTTTCTTTTTTACTCTTTTGCCACCATCATTCGATAATAATCAGTCAATACCCAGAAGCATTTTTTTATTCATTGGTATTTTTACTCATATCTGAGTGCGGTAACTGGGTCCATCTTAGCTGCTTTTCTAGCAGGTAAAACGCCTGCGGCTATACCTATCATAATACCAAAAAATACTGCTATTAAAAACCATTCTGTTGAGTAATTTAAAGGAATATTACCTGAACTAAATGCCCCACCAAATTCTTTTAGATATTGGTTGAGAATTTGTATGATAAATGCTCCACCACTGGCACCTAATATTACTCCTAGCACCCCACCGAGTAATCCTATCATCGCCGATTGGTACAAAAATAAACTCATAATCTCTCTTCGTTTAGCCCCGATTGCCATCATGGTGCCAATCTCCCTCGTTCGTTCGGTTACTGTCGCAAACATAATATTGGCAATACCTATACCACCCACCACAAGAGAAACCAATGCAATTGAAGTTATAAGCATACTCATCACGCTCATTATCTGATCTACTTTTGAAATTATGTACTGTTGTGTTATGACTACAAAATCGGAGTTCTTATCCTTGTAATTAATAGCATCAGATTTGCTGTTTAGATAACTAAGAATCTCATTTTTTGCATCGTTAACGTGTACCTTGTCCGTAGCTTCCGCATATAAAATTCCATAGGCAGTAATATGTCTGAAAATACCTCCAACATTAGATCCAAAATATGACGAATAGTAGGGATCTATCGGACCTGCCATTGATACAGCAGTTAATTGACTTAGCGCATTTGTACTTTCGCCTTCTTTTAAGATTCCCACTATAGTTGTTTTTATAAGTTTTCCATCTATTCTTTGTATGTATACGGTATCACCGACTTTCAACTGTTTATCTTTCCCAAAAAGCTGGGTCATGCTTTTGCTAATAACTATCTCGTTTTTCTTATTTTGAAACATCCTGCCCTCTTCGATTTTCATACCCATTATGTCTAGTAGAGCTGGCGTAGTGGCATACATGGTTCCCCCTGCTTTTGACTGCCATTTCAGAAATCCTTCTCTTAGTTTGACACCCTTTAACGGCAATAAACCGAGTGGAGCGACTTCTTTTATGTTGGGTAGCTTCTTTATTTCTTCAACGTCGTGATCAGTAAAGCCCATTTCTCTGAATGATATCTGAGGCGGATCACTTGCAGTACCAATACCTATAACCATGCCAGTTGGATTGAAGATATTCCACTGTTCTTCAATAAAAAGTCTAACAGAAGAACCTGCAGTGGTTACGATAATAACTGAACCTATTCCTATTATAACTCCAACGAGAGTCAAGAATGTTCGTATTTTATGGGATCTCAATGCATCAAGACTCATCAAAAAAATGTCTCGCATCATGCTCTCTCACTTACCCGCCCATCTAACATGTTGACAACTCTGTTCGTATATTTTTTAAGTGAATGATCGTGTGTTACTAGTAGGATAGTTTTTCCCTCTCTAGTGATCGATGATAAAAGATTCATCACTTGTTCGCCCGTTTTTCTATCAAGATTTCCCGTAGGTTCGTCTGCAAGTATTATTAATGGATCGTTTGCCAATGCGCGGGCGATGGCAACACGCTGTTGTTGCCCGCCAGAAAGTTCCGAAGGCAGATGCGTCGCCCAGTTTTCTATTCCCACTTTTTTTAGTAGATCATAGGCCTTTTTTTCTCGGTCAGCTTTTGATATACCTCCAAACACCATTGGAAGTGCAACATTTCTTAATGCATTAAGAGTTGGGACAAGATTGAACGTTTGAAATATGAAACCAATTTTTTTGCTTCTAACTTCAGCCAATTCATTGTCATTCATATCAGATGTTCTCTCACCAGCTAATAAAATCTCTCCAGAGGTTGGCCGATCAAGGCAGCCAAGTAGATTCATCAAGGTGCTTTTGCCTGAACCCGACGGACCCATTATGGCTAAAAAATCACCTTTTTTCACACTCAATGAGACGCCGTTTAATGCCCTGAATTCTTGTTTACCCATTTTGTAAGTTTTTGTAACAGAACGGGTTTCAATAATATAGTCCACTGGCATTTTTATCAATTCGCCTATATATAACATATATTTAAATATTTATTTTTATATTAATTTAGATAGTGTATTACACATTTTATATAGTTTGTGCAACTTTTTGACAAAAACAACATATATTCTTAAGATAATTCAATAAACCGGTTTAATTATCGGATCAGGACGCTCCCATCGGTGATGCACAGAGCTAGATTGTTTTGTTTGTACCTGATAATCATTGAGAGCGGGATTGAATTCTTCTATCTTTAAAACGATGTAATGGATTGTATGATTTCCAAGATTATTTAATGCTACATCGATGGTGATCCAACCTGTTCTAGATGAAAGAACCTCACCCCATGCATGCGCCTCAGCCACAGGTCCTTTTTGAGTGATGAAATATCCTGTTAATCGTCGACAAGGAATCCCGCGTGTCCTGGCGAGAGTGATAAATAGATCAGTAAATTCGTCACAATCGCCAATGCCTGCAAGAAAAGCCTGGTTTGCACCTAATCTTTTTTCCTGTTTTTCACGATACTTAATCTTAGCCGTTATATAGCGACTAGCGGATTGCACCCAGCAGGAAATGTCATCCGTTTCAAACCAATCTTCTTTAGAAATATCCTGAAGCCAGTTAGATGTTATGGGCCAATAATTAGAACTCTGCCTATATTTTTGCTGTAACGGTTTCGGAAAGTCTGATATCTTTCCCCAATCGTCTCTTGGATTTGCAAAAGAAGGGATTGGCGATATCGTGATAATTCTATCCAAGGATATTGCGCCCTTTGTTCCAACTTTGTTTTGAAAGACGAAAAACGAATTATTTCCTTTGCGTTTTAACTTGCACTGTGCAGGATATTTGTCAATCTGTACGGTTTGCCGATAACCAGGATAATGGAAAAATTTCAACATTATTTTAGGATTGCCCGCATTGGCTCTAAAGATCAATTGTTCCTGATGATGGATCTGCCAACCACGAATCTTTCTAGGATCTTCCATCTAAAGTTTTCCTCTTTGATGGTCTAATGTTGTTCTTTAATTGGAAGAACTTTAAATAGTTTCGTTAACTGATGAATGCGATAAAATAAGACGAATTGATAATAAAATCTAGAATGAAGTCAATTCGGAAGAACACAAAACTTTTAAGAGACAGCAAGTAGGCTGATCAGCAATAATTCAAAAAAATTCTTACGCAAATTGTTATGTGTGGTTCGAAAAGTATATTTCTCCTAATAACCAAAGATTATTGTTCCTTCGCTGTTTCTAACAATATAGGCTTCGCGTTCTTCATCAAAATCAACGGTTAGATATGTACCGTCTGTATTGTAAATGACCCCAATTGCTGCATCAAATGAGACGTCTTTGAATGTTTGATTGATTACATAGTAATCTCTCCAATCTCGTATGATGCCAGCGCATGTTCTATATTCATGCCTTTGTTTTAATGGCAATCTTGCATCGCCTGCTCTCCAATTCCAGAGCATTAGAAGAAATTCCAACTCTTGTGTCGTTAACTGCTTACAGATTTTATCAAGCCAGTATCTAAGTTTGCTACCTTTTGCACTTCTATGAGAAATTTCCTTTGTTTCTGGATCTTCAATTAAAAAATGCCATCTTAACTCTTCGCTATGTTTCTTTCTAAGTCTTAAACTGTCTTGCTTTTGCTTTCTTTTTTTGCTACATTCTTTGCATCTTATCGCATTATGATATAAACTGGAGATATCTTTTCCGCAATCAATACATGCTCGGATAATCTTCTTTGTCATTATTGGCTTCCTATAATTAATTTCAAGTAACTATATCTATGAACGTTCTAGTTTATATATTCTCGGTGTGAGTTTATATAGGCATTTTTTGTATGATGCTAAGTAGTAATACAGAAACGAAATCAATGTTACATAGGTAACAAATTGTTACAAAACAAGTAATTTTTTCATTCTTCTGTTTTTATCCTTACACAACTCTTATAAAAAATCCCCAAGAATACCCAACAATTCATTGTTGGGATGAAGTGTGCCATGTAATACAACAATCCAGACGGTTGAAATCCATCCTGTGCTCCACCCCATGGAGTGCAGAAGCCAACAGACAGGGTGTCCTTGGCGACAAGGAATCTGAAGAGTCTGAACGCAGACTCCAGCCCAAAGCAAAAGCGAACCAGTGGTGGGATTTATCCAGCGGTGACCCTCCTTCATCCAGGGGAAACCTGTATGTCCTTAACCGAATAATTGGGGATGATGTTTAGGGGCGGGTAGGTCTGATTAGGGTTGGGATGGAGTCGAAAGGAGAGTTGTATGACCATGGGAGAGAACTTGCACTATCCCAAGAGTAAAGCGTCCTACAGTGGACTCCCAGGTATAGGGAAGGGGGTAGCAGAGGCATAACCAGATTGGGAAAACCGAAGCAATGTAGTGCAAGTGGTCGGACGAGTCCATAGTAGCGATGATGGTGGGACCTATGAACCCTGGCGACAGAGGGGAGGATAAAACCCAGCTAGCGAAGGGACTCTGGTTTGTCGAAAACAAAACAGTTTGATTTGGACCATGCTTTCAGATGCAGGCCAGGAGAAGGATGCAATTGCAACATCGTTGCTACTGATGCAGTCCTTGGTCTAAGTGAAGCCTGGTGAAAAGAGAACTGTTCGTTTGGTGAGAAGATGAAGAAGAGGAAGTGGTACAGTCTAGCTGACAAGATATGGAAATTCAGCAATCTTGAGGATGCGTTCTCCAAAGTGAAGGAGAATAGGGGTGCTGCTGGGATAGACAGGGTTTCAATAGGACAGTTCGAACGACAGAAGCAGCAGAATCTCCTGGAAATTCAAAGGCTTCTAAGGAATAAGCGGTATGAAGCAATTCCGGTGAGAAGAGTTGAAATTCCAAAATCTGACGGGAGATATAGACCTTTGGGAATCCCGACGGTGAGAGACCGGGTGGTTCAACAGGCAACGCTTGCCGTGCTGAGTCCAATATTTGAGGTCAAGTTCTTGGACTGCAGTTACGGGTTCAGGAAAGGAAGAAACACCCATCGAGCAATTGCGAAGATAGAGCAATATAGAAGTGAGGGCTATGAATGGGTTGTTGAAGCAGATATTGAATCCTTCTTTGATACTGTGGACCATGAACTGCTCGTTGACCAAGTTGCTGAAGAAATCAGTGATGGCAGTGTGTTAAAACTCATCAGGTCTTGGCTTGAAGCAGGAGCATTCAAAGGGGCAGAGGTGATAGAAACAACTGTTGGTACACCTCAAGGGGGAGTGATTTCTCCTTTGTTAGCCAACATCTATCTCCATCCTTTTGATGTACAGATGACTGCTCTGGGTTTTAGACTGGTGAGATATGCAGATGACTTTGTAATCATGTGCAGATCAGAGGATGAGGCAGAGCGAGCGATGAAGGCAGCAATACGAATATTGTCAGGTATGAAACTACGGGTTAAGGCAGCGAAAACCAGGGTAGTGCAGTTGAGTAAAGATAACGGAGTTGAGTTCCTTGGTTTTACAATTTTCAAGGAGCACAAAGTCCCAAGAGCAAGAGCCGTAGAGAGCTTTAAGAGCACAATACGACTGATTACCAGAAGACAGCGACCAGCCACTTTGCAAGAGATAATCGGAGAGCTTAACCCGGTTGTAAGAGGCTGGGGCAACTATTTCAAAATAGCCAACGTTAATTGGCTGTACAAGGGTTTGGACAGTTGGATTAGAATGAGACTGCGCAGCTTTCTGGAGAAAAAGAAGTCTTACGAGGCAAACAGAAGACTAGAGAATAGATATTTCAGTGACGTAGGTCTTACCACGCTTTCTTCTTTGATAGGCTATTAGCTCACTCCCTGTTATGGGGCAACGGCAAACGAAAGCCGTATACAGGAAATCTGTACGTACGGTTTGATGAGGGGACAGAGGTCGAAAGACCTCTTCCTACTCTACTTGGGGTCAAACTTTTTCTTTCACTCTGTGAAATCCCCAATTCTTGTCCGACCTGTATGATCCCCGAAAATGCTGTAATCAAATACATCCTTACCCTGCTGTTCAAGGATGTACCGCTGTACCGCATCTTGACTGACATGTCCTGCACTACCACAGTAGTAACCACGTGCCCACAGATTCTTGAAACGTTTCACATGTTTGGGATATCCTAGATACTCCAACTCTGGGAACTGTTCCCGGAGCTGGATGGATGAAACACCCTTGAGTTGTTTTACGATCACATAGGGAATGTGGGTGGGTTTTGCACCCACAAAAAGATGGAGATGATCAGGCATGATCTCCAAAGCAAGCATATCTAACTCCAGCTCTTTGCATTCTTCTATGAGGACATCTCTCAATGTGTCTTTCACTACGCCTTCCAACAATACTTTCTTTCTATACTTCGGAATCCAAACCAGGTGATAATTGATGTTGTATTTGCAGTGGAAACCGCTTTTGACCACTGCAATCTTAACATCCAGCTGATACTTGTTTGGATTGAAGTGCGGATATTCTTGTAACATGAAGGATTGTCTTGAGCAAACCACCTCTTAATACTACTCGGTCTTTGACCGATATGTTTTAAGAAAGATGGTTTGCGTTCCTTCATGTTACACTAAAAAAGTTACAGTACGGGATACCCCCATCTTTAGATGGATTTATTTTGGGAGGATGTCATTTGATCATAAAATGAATTATAATGTGTAACATAGTATTGTGATTGGGGAGTATAATTTTAAGTTACATTCACCTCTTACCTCACCTCCCCAAATCACATATTTATAATAAGATTACAGCAATTTTTTACATATTCTTCAATTTGTCAAAATGGTAAAAAGATGCACCACTAATTAAACAATATTTCTCTCTTTTTTTTCTTTTTTTATAACATTTTTATTCTGGTTCAAAAGACTCGCGATTTTCTATGTTAAAAATTAAATCAGCATTTTAAATCTCCAAAAATGTTAATACGAGATAAATGATTCTCATCATTAGTGTGATGGGATGAAAGAAAAAAGAAAGAATCTTGTAATGTCTCTGGTAATTTCGGCAATTGTAAGTGGTATTTTTGCAGGAGTAATTTACGTAAATACTGTACATTATCCTCTAGAATTACCTTCAATTGAAGAATTAAGAGATGCGAGTATTCTAAATCGACTTTATGTTCCTTTTTGGCTTGCAGTTTTGTTCTCGTTAGTTTGTTTTGTTGTCTTAACGGTAATTTTCTATCTTGTAATAAGTCATATAAAAAAACGAAAAGGAAAAAATAATGGATGGTCTGAATTTCTAAAAAACCACTTGATATTTTATTTTTAAGATTACAAATCCCGCAGTATAGAATCATCTGGTGGAGGCTTATAGTTAGGTAAGAAATAAAATTAGTGCAATTTTAATGTTAGATCTTAAACTCTTTCGTACGCCTTTTTCTTTTGTTTATTTCGTCATACGGTGCTATTTCTCTAATTGAGTTTACGGAAATAGCGTATCGTGAGAGTTCGGTTTGAAAAATTATACTATCTCCTAAGATCTCAATTATTGACCCATCCAAAATCTCTCCGGTGTCTTTAACGAGTTTTACATATTGACTCTTAAATTTCTCCACTACGTTTTTTTCCATTTATATCCCCATTCATATTCATATATTGTTAACCTTATATATTTTTCTCCATTACAGATTAACATCTACTATCTAAACGTCAGATAGGAATTCTTCTGAACTGTGTTGAGGCAGCAATTTATCAGAGAAGAACATAAGAGTATTATTATTGAAGTGAAACCAGTGAAAAAACGTTTTTAAAAGTATCATTTTTACAAGAAATTATGCTTTTAAAATAAAAATTTTAGAAAGGTGGGAGAAGGGAACTGGTGGGCAGATTGGGAAATCCTGACTCAATTCCCCTCACCACCTATTATTTGGTTATTCATTTTATTTAAACTTTATAGAACGATTATCCTGCATGAAAACAAATATGTAATTTAGAGTTGAAATCATTGTAAAAATCTAAATTTTTTCGTATTCTGTTCAGTTTTTTCTGAGCGTTTTACGATAGTTTATATACCTCCTAATACAAATTACTATTTGGTGAGAGGTTATGGAATTGCAGTTGATGGAGGAAAAGATGGTTAAAGTTGAAATTGAACTATCTAGATTCGAAATAGGAATGTTTCTCAACTGCGTCGAGGCGGCAATTGATACAAAACATGTAATTGGACAAGATCTGAAAAGAGTAAAAGAAATTAAACAACAATTAAGTAAATATCTATAAAAAGTTGGCTTTGTGCTCAACTATTGATAAATTAGGCGTGAGAGCAAGTATTGCAGAAATGAAATCATTTATCATCCGGTAACATTCCCATCGCTATAAGATATCCTTTGGCTCGCTCTGCATATTTGTATTGGTTAACTTTTTCCCAGAATCTTTTTGTATGATTTGGATGCACGAGATGTGCAAGTTCATGAATAATTAGATAGTCTTGTACCCACCTCGGCGTTTTAGCGATACGATCAGAGATTCTAATTGATTTAGTTCTAAACGTGCAGCTGCCGAATCTGGTTTTTTGATTTGTGACAAATTCAATAGAAAAGTCTAAAGAACCATTGAAATAAATCTTATTTAACTCTTGAGCGCGCTTTAACAAATCTCCATTATCATTCAATTGTTTTCGTTTTTTGTGGTGCTCGCTCCATTTAATCATTTTGTCTATCCATTTTTCTTCTTCAGATTCAGTCATACCGTCAGGTAGATAGATGCAGAGTTTTTCATTAATAAATTTAGCTTGAACTGTATTTTTCCTTCTTTTACTACGTATTATTTCTACATTATTCATAATTGTATTCGCAATAGGTTTTCTATTTAAATCTTTGTTTGGTTGGGAAAATAAATACAAGGAAGACATGGGGTAGTACTGTTGAAATGAAACCATCGTGAAAACTATTGATTTTTTACAATAACTCATTCAATTACTTGTATGCTTTTACTTTGACACTTGTGATTTTACCAACAAGTCTCTCATCAATTTCTTTTTCAGTATAACGGTTTTGGCTGACAATTTTAATATTACGAAAACCCGCCTTCTTTATGGTGTCAAGATATTCATTTTTTTCTAGTGCACCCGCAATACATCCGCCCCACGCATCAAAACTTTTCTTAATATCCTCTGGAAGAGCCCCTTCAGTTACCAAATCAGAAATCAATATTCTGCCGCCAGGTTTCAAAACTCTAAAAGCCTCTTTAAAAGTTTGAAGTTTATCTGGAGAAAGATTGACCACACAGTTACTAATGATTACATCTACGGTATTATCTTTGAGAGGAAGATTTTCGATTTCACCGAATCTAAATTCCACATTTTTATAACCATTTTCTTTGGCGATTTTCTCTGATCTCTTTATCATCTCCTCAGTCATATCAACGCCGATAACAAAACCGCTCTCGCCAACCTTATTTGCTGCTAAAAACACGTCTATTCCTGCCCCAGACCCTAAATCTAGGACGGTTTCTCCATCTTTTAGATCTGCTAACGCAGTTGGATTACCGCAGCCAAGGCCCATGACAGCAGAATCTGGAATACTTTTAAGTTCATTTGCAGAGTATCCGATAGACTCTGTTTGTTTGGTGATATCATTCTTCTTAGAGCCGCAGGTTTGACAACATGAAGTATTATCCTGAGCAAATTTTGCATACCTCTTTTTTACTGCTTTTTTAATTTCTTTATCATCCATATAAATCCCTGCTCAATAATTTGTTTTACTTTTTAATCGTTCCTATACTACGGTAAGATAACCTTTGATCTATGCGGGCGCGGGAGTAACATGAGCTACAAGCCTTTGTCTTTTTACTCAAAACGTATAATTATATATACTAGATGTACATACAAGCCCAAAACAAAAAAGGAAGTATAAAATGTATAGAGAAGGTAATAGAGGCGGTCGTTTTGACGGACCACCAAGAGAAATGCATAAGGTGACTTGTGCAGAATGCGGAAAGGAAACTGAAGTTCCTTTCAAGCCCGATGGAACAAGACCAGTTTATTGTAGAGACTGTTATCAGAACCACCGGCCAAAAAGATTTTAGATAAAATTTTCGAAAATCACCTAAATTTTATCAATCTTTATTTTAATATCTTTTTTTATTTTTTATTTTTTTAACTACTTAAAATGCTATCAATATTTGCAGGTTATAGGTTTTTAAATAGGTAACTGTTACGAAATTGTAATTTGATCGAGGAAAAGATTATGACAGAAGAAACAACGGAAAAGAAAACAACTGAAAAAAGAAGAACCGATGAAAACGTAATATATGTTGGGCAAAAACCTCCAATGAGCTATGTGCTTGCAGTAGTAACACAGTTTCAGGGCAATGGTTCAGATGAGGTCATTATTAAAGCAAGAGGCAGAGCGATTAGTACCGCGGTAGATACTGCAGAAATAGTGAGAAACAGGTTTATCAAAGACGCGAAAATTAAAGATATAAAAATTAGTACCGAAAACATTACAAACGAAGAAGGCAGAAACTCTAACGTATCTTCAATGGAAATAATCCTAACAAAGAAGAGTAAATAAGCGGTAAGCTTTTGCAATCAAAAAAGAGGAGTTACTTTCGTAGAAGTCCTAACGAAGTAAGCTCCTTTGATACTTTTTCCACTGCTAAGCTCACTTCTTCTATTTTTCTTGCACCTGCACAGACTATTTTGCCAGAGCCAAAGAGCAACAAAGCTACCTTGGGATCTTTTATTCTATAAACCAACCCCGGGAATTGCTCAGGTTCATATTCCACATTATCTAAACCAAGAGCTACAGCTACTTCGCTGAGATTAAGTTCTCCCCCCAGATCAGATGTGGCTACGATGTTTTGTATGACAATCTCAGGATTTTTATATACCTTTACACCTATTTTTTCTAGTTTTTCTGCTATTATTTTGATAGTAGTCCTTACATCCTCTATAGTTTTTGCACCGGTACAGTTAGCCGCTCCGCTTCTGAAAAGAAGAGTCGCTGTTTTTGGGTTGTCTAAACGATATACAAGCCCAGGAAATTGTTCTGGTTCATATTCCGCTTCTTCTAACGATTGTGCTATCACGTCTAGATCTAATTTTTCTGCAAATGTTGTAGATGCTACAATATTTTGTACTTTTATTTCTATCATATATTGTCACTCTCCATTGAGTGCCACAGTCTCAAGGTGGCAAAACCAAGAACAAGTAGGTCTATTAAAATAGTTCTCTTTCGTTATGCTGTGTAAATAACCATCCATTAATAGATAGTTTATAAAATTTTTTGGTGGTTCGATTAGGTGAAAGGAGGCGTTGACGTTAGGTTGTAATTTGTTTGTATGAAAATAATATAACTAGTAGTAAATAATAGATTATGCAAAAAGGGTTTCAAAATAAAAATTAATTAAAATGGTCAAAATGACAAACAGATAAACTCTAACTTTTTCCTTATTTTTCCAATTTTTTAAAATGAAGACTCATTGAATTAATACAAAATCGAAGACCTGTTGGAGGAGTACCATCATTAAACACATGACCAAGGTGACCGCCACAGCGACTACACATAACCTCAGTTCTTTTCATACCACGACTCCTATCATCCTTTAATGTTACTCTATCTCTAGATATAAGCGTTCGAAAGCTAGGCCAACCACTGCCAGAATCAAATTTTGCATCTGAGGTAAACAATTCATTGCCACAACCCGCACAAATATAGACACCTTTTTCCTTATTGTCAAGATATTTACCGCTAAACGGACGCTCGGTACCTTTTCCCCTCAAAACACGAAACTCATCGTTAGTCAAGGTTTCTTGCCATTCTTTTTCTGTTTTGGGTCGTTTTTTAGCCATAACAACACAAATAATGAAATGATAACAAGTTCTGTTTATAAAAAGCTAGTTATTGCTTCCATTGAAATAAATTGCAAAAATTATGCTCTATTTAAAAATAATGTTAAAAAAGAAAAAAAGAGAGATGGAGTTAATTTTTTTGTTTTATACCCCCTACAATTTGTCCATATTCCAATTAATATTATCTAAAAATTTTTACATTAAGAAGCGATCTTCATATACATCTCTATATGTTCCACACCGGCTTCGTAAAAAGATTCGCCTCTCATGTTAAAACCATTTTTTTGATAAAAGCCAGAGGTATCTGCTCTCGAGTGAATATAAATCTCATCAACTTTTTTCTTTCTACAGTAATCTATCAAAAAATTTGTTAGTTGTCTTCCAAATCCTCTTCCCCTATAATTCTTTATGATTGCGATACGTTCCAATTTTGCGTACTTGTTTATTCTGACCCTTGCACATCCAATTGGTTCATTGTCAAGATAAGCTATCACGTGTTCAGCTTCAGAGTCCAGTCTGTCCAATTCCAACTCCAACGGGACATTTTGCTCTTCAATAAAAACGATTCTACGTATCTCCATAGCCTGTATGAATTCTTCCTTGTCTTCCACTAATTTTATCTCTAAATTCCTCACATATCATATACCAAGTTTTAGCTATAAAAAATTTGGGTTGCACATACCTCAAAATACTATAAAAAGACCAAATTCCATATCAAATGCATGGGTGGTGTTGACTGGTTTAAAAATGCTATTATCTATCACATTTTAATTGATAGATTTGCTGGACACACTACCACAGGAAACTGGGATAAACCGATATTTCTGGGAGGAAACATCAGAGGAATAACCGAAAAAATTCCATATATTCAGAACCTTGGCGTTAACACGATTTGGATTTCACCTTTTTACAAAACAAGTGCATACCACGGCTATCACGTGACAGATTTTTATCAAGTGGACTCGCATTTTGGTACAGATGAAGATTTAAGCAATCTAATAAAAACAATTCACAAAAATGATATGCATATCCTTGCAGATTTTGTACCAAATCACTGCTCAAGTGAACACCCTTTTTTTAAAGATGCACAGCAAAACAAAAACAGCGAATATAAAGGCTGGTTCTACTTCACGAAATGGCCAGATTATTATCTTTGTTTCCTAAGCATTAGAAATTTACCAAAAATAAACCTCGACAACACACAGGCACGAGACCACATAATAAATGCAGCCAAACAGTGGCTTGGCTACGGTTTTGATGGCTACAGACTTGACCACATAATAGGACCGTCGCACGACTTCTGGCAAGAGTTCAAAAAGGAAATAAAAACAGAATATCCAAATGCAGTTCTCATAGGCGAAGCATGGATGAAAGGAATCAAACTCAACGAACTTAGAACAATAAATGTTAGAGATAAGTTTCTAAAATGGCTATTTGGGGCTTCTTCAGACAATCTATTGAAAGAATATGTTGGAGAGCTGGATGGAGTTTTGGATTTCAGATTGCAGGAAATAATAAAAGACTATGTTACTGGAAAAAATACCTACGGATCGAAAGAGATGTTATACGAAAAAATAAAACAACGATATGATAAGTATCCAGATGATTATTTTTTACCAACGTTTCTTGACAATCATGATATGAATCGGTTCCTATTTGACTGCACAAACGACAAAGAGAAACTCAAAGAAGCAGCATCCATACAATTTTCGCTAAATCAACCAGCGATCATATATTACGGAACTGAAATAGGAATGACACAAGAGAAGTCATTAGGGGATTTTCAAGCCAATGGTGATCTACAGGCAAGGCAGCCAATGAAATGGGAACAGCAAGATATGGAATTACTATATTTTTACAAAAAACTTGTTGAAGAAAAGAGAAAAAGAAAATAGAAACTGCACGCTTAACGGTGCAGTGCGTTTTTTCTGTTAATTGCTGCTACTACTGTTATTGATATGACCACTAGACTAGTCAATATAATAACAATTGCCCCAATATTTTGTAGTATACTTTCTTGGTTTCTATTATGTGTTGAAAATGTGAATGGATATATCTCTGAATAAATGGGTGACATTCCGTTTCTTCTAAGTGCTCGCAGGTACAATGTATGATTTCCATTGTTCAAGTTTGTTGTATTTAATGTCAGTGACCAATGCGTTGTTCCGTCTGCTAATCTCCAGGTGTCCTCGTTATCAATTTTATACTGTACTTCTAACACTTCTCCATCTGGGTCCCATGCTATACCGGTGATCTGTATCTTTCCCGTTAGATTCTCGAGCTTAGAATCAACATACATAAACATGGGTCTTTCTGGTTTTGATAACGGGTAGAGTGTAAATACTGCATCGTTGGTTAAATCACTTAATTTTCCATGAGATGATAATCGTGTTACATAATCTGCTTTTTCTACCGGGAAATACTTGCTTAGTTTTTCTCTGAGTTCAATATCGACTTCTTTGCATTCTTCAACTCCAAGTAACTTGTTTTTATCAATCGCGGGATGTTCAGCTACAACGTATACCTCGATTACACCGTATCCGGGGGTTGAACTTGATATAGAAAGTGGATAGTATGGCTCTAACGGTGTAAACACAAATTTTAGTGGCGTTGCCATGCCCTGTTTTAGAGCTTGTCTCATCTGGTAGTAATCATACATTATATCAAGTTTATTGCTCAACAATTCATAGACAGCATCATACTTTGCTCTGATGTTACTGTCTGTGATAAGTTCGTCTACATTTTTATAAGAAAGGTTATTTGGTGTGATACTTGCTATGAATTCTTGATCATTTATTGAGAACTTTTTTTCAAGTTCAAAGTAGTCTCCTGCAGTAATGCCTAGGTTTAAAAGGAATTCTGGGTAATAATAATCCAGTCCCCAGCTCCAGCTTACAAAAAAGTCTTTATTGCAAATTATTTGCATTGCTTGGATTTTCTTAAACTGTTCGAAATTCTGTGGCGAGGAAAATACATTTAAATAGTTAGTTAAGTCTAGTGTTATACTCCCATTCTCGATAAGCTCCAATACTTCTCGATATTTGTTTTTCAGGTCTATCTTGTTGACTACGAAATAGCAATTGTTCATTTTTACATATTTTTCTATTATTCCGTAGGCTTCTTTGGATACATTGAAGTTGTTTTCGATGAGCCAATTGATAAGATCAGAAGCATTCGTTGCCTTGATTATTACAACATCATATATATCGATTTCTTTAGATTCGAGAATGGTTACTCTTCCGGCAAGGTCCACCGTTACTTCATTATACCACTCTTTGTAGTGCCAGTAATCATATTCTTTGAAATAATCCACCAAATCTTGGAATACCGTTATATTACCTGCAGTTACATTTGGCATAGTAGTTGATATTATTGGTACAATCCAGGCTATATTGCTTAGATTATCTGATCTTACCGCTGAAGACAGAATCAATGTTTCTGTTGCCCCGTCCCAATAAATCACTGCTTTTTGATAGGGTTCATAAAGATGGGAATATTCATTTGAAACAAACATTCCATCTGCAGTCACCATCGGTGTTACTATTGTAGTTAACAGCATCATCAATCCAGCCATAGCAGCTATTTTTTCACATATTTTTTTCATATCATCACGTCTTTTCATGTTATGTTTTGTAATTATATCCTAAAAAGTATATAAATAGTCGGAAAACGTTCGGTTTTTTCCGAACAACCACTCCTAAAAATAGCCACTATTTATGTTTATTTTTCTCCCATATTTGTTCGTATTCGTCATCGCTGATTTTTTCTGCCTTGATTTCACGCTTTATATTTACGGGAGTTGGTGAATCAGATACACCCTCTTCTTTGTCCTCTTCAGGTTTTGCTATCTTTCTCCTCTTGTTTAGCATTATAAAAACCACTGACAGGATTATTGCAAGTACTATAATGATAATTACTGGCCCTAATGATTTTTGTAGTAGCGTATCATCTATTTTCACATATCCGCTACTGTAAGCGGAAACACTGCTGTAAGCCGTGCTTGTAATTTTTATCTGGTAAGAACCTGGAGATATGCCTGAGGGAATCCGCCATGGATAGTTTCCATTATTAGCAACATTGGTGGCAATTGATGAGTAATACAACCCATCTTTATAGAGCTCAATATTCACATAATCTCCGCTACCTTTCGAATCCCAGGTTATAGTATATCTATCTCCCTTGTACCAGGTGTTTCCCTCAGATGGGAAAGTAATAGTTATCGACCTATTATCTATGGAAAAATACTCGCTTATACCATAAAGATTGCTGTATACAAGACTTTTTATTTTTATCTTACAAGAAGAGCTAGATGTCGGATCCGTGGGAATTTGCCATGAATAGCTCCCATCGTTACTTGTATTTGAAATAATCGTTGAATAATACGATCCATCCTTGTATAATTCAATACTTACATAATTACCAGCATTCACTGAAGTCCAGGTTATGGTATATGTCTCTCCTTTGTACCAAGTCTCTCCGGCGTATGGTGAGTTTACAGTTATTTTTCGTTCATTTATGGAAAAATATCCGTTATAATCGTAAATATTGCTATATGATGTACTTGTTATTTTTATTTGATAATAATCAGTAGAATCTAGCCCAGATGGAATCAGCCACGTATAGCTTCCATCGTTCTCTGTATTTGAGTTAATTGCAGAATAATAATAACCATTGTAATACAATTCGAGTGTAACATAATCTCCAGCATTCTCAGAATTCCAAGTAATAGTATATGTTTCTCCTTTGTACCAGGTGTCGCCCTGAGTTGGAGAAGTTATTTTGATGTATCGCCTGTATATTGAAAAATAATCACTATAATCGTATACACCACTGAACGATATGCTCTCTATTTTTATCTTGTAAGTTGAGCCAGTGGAAAGATCATAGGGAATTGACCAGTAATAGCTACCACTATTGTATGCGTAAGAATTTATTAAATGATCTGTAGACCCATATGAATAATAAATTTTTACATAGTCACCAGCATTTTCTGAATTCCAGGATATGATGTATGTATCTCCCCCATACCAGATCTCTCCAATAGATGGAGAATTTACAGTTATGGTTCGCTGGTATATGTAAAAATAACCGTAGTTATAATCACTAATGCTACCATCCTTTAAACTTGTTATTTTTATCTGATAAGCGTAATAAGATGGGGTGTAAGTGTGAATTGTCCATAGGTAGCTACCACTATTGCTTGTATTTGAAGTAATTGTATCATAGGAATCGCCGTAATACAATTCGATTTTAACATAACCTCCTGCACCGTATGAGGTCCAAGTTATATAGGACGTATCTCCTTCATAATATACTTGTCCATCAGATGGAGAAGTGACATTGATCCAACCAGATGCTACGGCATGTTGACTCAAGACAGCGAAAAAACTAAAAAAAAACAATAGAAATACTATACCAACTGTAGATAGTTGCTTCCTCATCTCTAATTTTCAACCTCTTCTCGGTTCCTCATGGGGTATCTTTAAAACCTTTATTAATAATATACCCTGTCAAAATCTATCATTAATCGTATATAAAACTGTCGTGGTAAAATGTCAAAATGAAAATTGCTCCAAAATTGTTTTATTGTACAAATCGATTAGCCTTAGATAAATAGTCGTAGGTTACTATGTTTGGAGGAAATACATATTGCCAAAAAAGCTGTTTAAGATAGTAGCTGCCGTAATTGCTCTTATTATCTCAATATGGGCCCTTGCTAATTTAATGGGTAGTTTTCGGGCTATCGATAGAGATGGTGATGGACTAAACGACGAGATGGAGAAAAAACTTCATACTAATCCGTTAGTCAATGATACTGATGCGGATGGATTAGACGATGGTGCGGAATATCAATATTGGTCCAACAGATCTAAAAACGAATCGAATGATAATCTTGCACCCAATGGTGATGTTGACCATGATGGTACTCCAAACATTCTTGATCAAGATTCGGATAATGATGGTCTTACTGATGGTGAAGAACTTAGATTAGGAACAGATCCAGCTAATCCAGATACTGATGGAGATGGTCTATCTGATTCGCAAGAATTAGCTATGGGTACCGATCCGCTTAATCCAGATACTGATGGAGATGGAATCCCAGACGGCCAGGATAGTACGCCTGGCGGCATTCAAAATCCCGGAGGTTTTGGCTATGGCGCCGGAGATACTTCCGGAAATGCATATATGCCAGATAGGTACGGTTATGGACCCATAAAACCCCCCGTCTGCATTGAGGTATTTAATCCTGCTCTTGGACCGATGAAAAGATTCCAAGCATTCGATGCCATTTATGAGAACCATCTACCTTATATCGCTGACCCGACTCTTTATAAATTAGAACCATCGGACATAAGATATGATAATGTATTTACCGGTACAATAACTCTAACAAATATAGCATATGGTGACTCAATAGCAATACCATCAGTTGCACCAAATGCAAACATCATAACATATTCCTCATCTTCTCCCTATCTAACCTTTGATTTTTACAAAGATGGAGCGGACAATTACTATGTAAAGTCGCAAAATTATCAGCAAGGGTCAAATGTGGTCCTAACATTTATTACAAGTGCAGATTCATCATATTTTACCTTTGACGTACCTCAAGGTCTTTCATTGAATGATATTCCAAATGGGGTAAAACATACACCACCTGCAACAGTAATAGCAAAAGCAAACCTGATCATTGGTGAACTAGGATTAACTGGAGAGACAAATCTCAAAACTATTGTTACTAAGTTATACAATTACTTCTCTAGTTTCACTGCAGGGGATATACCATCCGAACAACAAGAGCCAGACATCTATCTTGCAATAGCAAGATCCAAACATGGTGCCTGCTATCAAAGATCTTTTGCTTTTTTTGTAACTGCCAACTCTTTAGGATTGCCGGCAAGATTAGTAAAAAATGAATGTCATGCCTTTGTAGAGATATACATACCGACACATGGTTGGGAACGACTAAATCTAGGGGGCCTTGGAGATTTTGATACATACAACCCCGAAGGATATGATCAATTTACAAACTATACTCAACCAGATGGGGGGGGTGGAGATGGCGATGGTGGAGAATCCGATGGAGGGGGTTTCGAGTCACCATGGGGTGAGGGAGGAAATGGTTCTGGTCTTCCGCCTCTCCCACATACAACCACTGAAATAACCTGGGTGTCAAGTAATGCATACAAGCCAGGGTATTTTGATGTTAAAGGATATGTAGAGGATGAAAATAAAACCGGTGTGGCTGGTATGTTAGTTAAAATTTACTTGACATTGGACAAGAAAATTCCTGGATATTATGCGGGTATGAATTATACGGATGATACTGGCCGGTTTTTTGCCCATTGCAAAGTCCCGCTAGAAACTGAACCCGGTGCAAATCATGTCGTCGCAATTGCAATAAGAAATAAATACTATGCAGGATCATGGTCGGATCCCACCATTGATATTTATTCAAATACGACACTTAGTTCAACTACAGTATTCTCGATAGGCATTGGAGATGAATTAAACATTACTGGCAATTTACTTGATGCTAGCAACAAACCACTCAGCGGAAAATCAATCAATATCTATTGGAATGGATCTTATATCGGAAAAACGATCACCGAGGGTAAGGGAGAATTCTTATTCAGCTACACACCTACTAAACTTGGAAAATTTACCATACGTGCAACCTTTGTAGGAGAAAAATACCTCGGTTCCTCAAATTACAGTCAGACCATAATCGTAAAAGACATGGGCACCAGCTTAGAACTAACTGTCACTCCGACCACAACTAAAAGAGACGACCAAGTAAGCATCCAAGGAAAACTATCTAGTAAAACCGAAGGTTCCATGCCAAATGCACCAGTATATGTTCTCTATGAAGCAAAACAGATTTTAAACACAACAACTTCATCAGAGGGAAAATTCGATGAAAATCTTACTATACCAAGGGATTCATCTCTCGGGAATGTTACTATCAAAGTACACTATTTAGGTGATGATCTGCATGCCGAAGCCAATGCAGAACAAACACTATTTGTTAAAGCAGATACAAAACTTACATTAACGTCACCCTCCAATAAAAAGATAAAACAAAATGAAACAATTGTTATCAGCGGTAACTTAACTGATAATATTGGTCAACCCATAGGAAATATTTCAGTGAAAATACAATGGGACACATACAGTAAAAACCTGATAACTCATTCCAACGGAACGTTCAATGTTACCTATCTAGTCTCGCCAACTGCTTCATTAGGCATTAGTACGATAACGGCAGAATTTGCTGGCATTGCCTACTATCTGCCATCACAGGACACTATGGGAGTCGAGATTATATCGCCGGTTTTTACTGAAGAAGAAACACAAAATAAATATATTCTGCTAGCGATAGCCGTCGTCGTAATTGTAATAATTATGGTGGTCGTAATCATGTTATTTAGAAAACGAAAAATAGAAGAAGGGCCGACCCTAGAAGAAATCGCATCACAAACCATCAGCAAGCTCAAAACCGAATATGATCATAGAACAACAGTGATAAATTGCTATAAACAGATGTGCGAATTGATGAGCCATAGAGGTATAAAAAAAGATTCCTACCAAACACCCAGAGAATTTGCGATGGTATCAAAAGGATTTTTAAAAATATCCCCCGAGAGTCTCTATATTCTCACCCAGATTTTTGAAAAAGCACGCTACAGCAAACACGACATAAGTAGCGAGGACAGAGATAAGGCCATTAAATGCCTGAATGAAATATTAAACGCTCCAGTTGTTGAGAATACGGTAAGTGAACCGCCGAGAGAAGGTAGTAATGTTTGATTTATGTAATCTTTATGATGCTATCCTTCAAAACAGCCTTGTTTTAGCCACAAATGCTTTTAGCGGACCTGTTGTGTGGAACATACTTCTATTATTTTCTATTATTGGGACCATCATAGCGATCATTGTACTCTTTGGTTATTCAAAAAAACCAGATGATTGGAAGCATGAATCAAAAATAGAAGGCTATTACTCTTCAGGCAAACTAAGAAATCTCGCCGAATCAATAAAAGTATCACCTATAGACTACGGTGACGATGCGCCTATGAGAAAACTTGTTCAAATGGTATTTTTTGATAAAGTCCAATCTACTTGTAGGTTATCTGGCGAAGAAATCCTCAAGCTAAAAGAAAAAGACAAAAACAAACTAAGGGAAGTAATAAAAGATGATGAAATAGTAGATTGGATATACAATGTTAAAAAGAAAAAAGGAAAAAAAGAGAAAATGGATAAGAAAGAAAAATATCTAATGGATGTTAATCAAATTTTAGATAAAATGGAGGCGTGGGGAAAATGAGCATTTCTATCTCAGAGACATCAGCCGTATGTAGAAAACTGATAGATGAAGTTGGTAATGTCGTGGTAGGAAAGAAAAACATGTTGAAATACGTGATTTTGGGTATTCTCAGCGACGGGCATATCCTTTTTGAGGATTATCCTGGACTTGCAAAGACGTTGACTGCTAAAACATTTTCTTCAGCTATTGGTTGTAAATTCATGAGAGTACAGTTTACACCTGACTTGTTACCCGCAGACATAACTGGTACCTATGTTTATAGTCAAAAGACCGGCGAGTTTAAACTTCTCAAAGGGCCCATTTTTACAAATATTTTGTTGGCCGATGAAATAAATCGTGCCCCTCCAAAAACACAAGCTGCTTTGCTTGAGGCAATGCAGGAACGGCAAACAACTCTTGAGGGAGAAACATATACTCTCGATAAGCCATTTCTCGTTCTTGCCACACAGAACCCCATAGAATACGAGGGTACCTATCCGCTTCCTGAAGCTCAAATTGATCGTTTTCTAATGAGACTCAACATTGGCTATCCCGACGAAGGTGAAGAGCAGGAGATATTAAAGCGAATGGAGCAGGGAGAAATAGGTGATATAAAGGTAAACAAAATCGTCAGCCCCGCCGAGATACTTGCAATGCAAAATACCATACGGAGTGTTTACATTGACAAAGATATTCAGAATTACATAGTAAAACTTGTGCAAAGTACAAGAAATGAATCACGTGTTGAGGTTGGTATAAGCCCGCGAGGATCCATTGCGTTGTTCAAACTTTCAAAAGCTCATGCCGCGTTCAATGGGAGAGATTATGTCGTACCCGATGACACTAAAAATGTAATTATTCCGGCCCTTTCCCATCGTTTAATTCTCAAGGCTGAGGCCCGAGTAAGAGGTGTGCAGCCTGATAATATAATAAAAGAAATAGTTAACAAGACGCCGGTTCCAACGGTAGAATAACATGCGTACGATAAAGTGTGCTAGCATTGTTGCAGGTTGCGTTGTTCTTATAATAGTTGGTCTATTTACGATGGACTGGTTTTTTTTAATATTCATAACACCTATGTTGATTTTTCTTTTTATTGGCGTGATATTTTTTTATAGCAGAGATATCAACATAGAAGTCACACGCAGTCTTTCGAACGTTAAAGTGTTTGAAAACGATAATGTCGAAGTAATCCTGAGATTAAGAAATAGAGGGGCAACTATAAACTTCCTTGAGACCTATGACACGTTACCCGATAAAGTTAACATTGAGAAAGGAAGCAATTACTCTGCATTAAATTTGAAAAAAAACGAAGAAATAGTAATCAAATATGAGATATCGTGTCCGCTCAGGGGTCATTATCCGTTAGGTCCGCTGTGTTTTAGGGTTAGAGACTACCTGGGCATGTTCTACAAAGAAACCATTTTAGATAATCCATCTGAGCTAACCGTCATACCTCAGATGGAAGAGATTGGTGACATATCTGTCAAAGCAAAAGCCAACCCTTATCCAGGCATAATGCAAGCAAAACAGACTGGAACTGGAACAGAATTCTTCGGTTTGCGAACCTATGTAACTGGTGATACTTTCAAGAGAATAAACTGGAAATCGTTTGCACGATTTAACAGTTTGATGGTAAATGAATTCGAGTTGGAAAGCACAACCGATGTAATTATACTACTTGATGCTCGAAATATACAAGGCATTGGTACGCTAAAGCACAATCCTCTAGAGTATGGAATAAAAGCAGCGGTTTCAATAACATCTCATTTTTTGAAAAGACGGGATCGCGTCGGCCTAGTGGCCTATGGAAAATCAGAAGGGCAATTGAGATGGGTATATCCTGAATCAGGTAAAAAACAACTCTTTAAAATAATAGGGGAACTAGTTGAAGTACAGGCAGATGGTAACTTCCCACTTAGTGCAGTTATTAATGAGGCGGCAACCTATATGCTGCCAAAAAAATCTTTCATAGTCTTCATCTCATCGCTTGAGGAAGATTGGTCAATTCCAGAAGCAATGGAACATCTAATCGCACTGGGTTTCAACGTGATAGTTCTGTCTCCTTCACCGATAGACATCGAATACTCAATATATCCCACAGATACAAACTACAAATTGGCCCACAGACTTCTGTCGTTTGATAGGGGAAATTTCATAGCAAAACTAAGAAACAGCGGTGCCAGAGTCGTAGATTGGAATCCAACATTGCCATTGGCATTATCGCTAAAAGAGGTGGAACGATACCAAATAAGACGCTGAATATTCTCCATGGAAAAATATATGCCATGCGTGCCCTTGCTATAGTATTACTGATATGGCTTTATGCAGTTGCCATACAGGGATTAGTTGGGCTATTCTACCCAATATTAGGAATAAATATCTCCATACAAAATCTTGCAATCATCTTGTCGCTCATTGGCATCGGTTTAGGATTAATTTTCTATGCAATCTCATTACTAAAAACAAAAGTTAAACGTTACATAAAGATTGGGATACCGAGTTTCATCCTAATCCTAATGATATCCACATACCTAATTATTGGAATAGGTGCTTTCTTAGAGTTACTGATCTTTCTTATAAAAATAGGGTTTGTTCTTGTGATTTGTACTATGCCGATTGTTGGTTGTTATGGATTATTCAAAAAACAAAAGGGTACCTTTCTGGCGGCTGGCGTAGGAATAATGTTTTTCTTTTTTTTCACAAAAATCTTGTCAGTAATCATGTTAGGGAAAGTTATATTCCCCATAGATCAGATTGAATTACTTATACTGTTTTTTATCTCGTACATATGTTTTCTTGAAATAGGAGCTACATCGATATATTACAGCCATTTAATCAATAAAATGACGCCAAATGAAGATACCGATGAAACTGTGTTATCGCGTTTCAACAGGCTGTTCAACAGATATATATTACACGTCTCTTTCGTTTTAATATTGTGCTATACTTTTACACTAATTATCTTTAGATATAATAACTACATCACGTCACTAATTCCTAAAGAGATTATTAATGTAGATATAAGTTCTGTCCAAGGCATGTTGCTTCTTGTGATACTTACGCTAGCTGGCGCTTTCATTTTTTGGTACCTTATCCCGCGTGAAAAAACTAAAAAAGTATAGAGTTTTTTATCTAGCAGTATTACCTTTAATTGTTATTTATTAAAAACTAAGAGGCTCCCAACTATCCCATTTTTTGTAGCTATTCTTAATGATAAATATCGCTGGAATTAGTAATATCGGACTTGCCAATAGAACGAAAGGATTTATTATTGATATAATTGTAAAGATAAATAAAATAGGAGCAACCGACAGCATATATTGTGAGAAGATTTTGGCATTGTATAAAAGAATTGTAGGATGAAGTCCCATAAAATAAATTGTCATGGCTAGCGAATACAAAGATATCGTTACAAAAGAGCATAGTGCAGGTATAAAGTAAATTAATTGATTTGTCCCTATGGCTGTAATTATTAAAATAATCAGTGAGATAATGTTGATCAACATGTAACTTGTAATTTTACTTCTTATAACAGTTGAAACACTTACTGGAAGAAACATGTATGAGTTGAATGTTTCAAATTCCGTGAGCATGTTGTATATTGACGACGATACGATACCTAAGAATATTGCAAAAATCATGATAATGTTGATCGTTGGTATTTTTTCAAAGAAAATATAGAGGAATATCCAAGTGAGTACTATCGGGAAAAGAAATGAGAAGATTATCTTACCTACTCCACCCTCGCTTCTACTCATATCAAGAAAATCCTTTGCCACATAATATGAATATTTGCTGAATTTTAGTTTGTCTGTAAGAGGAATAAGGTTGTCTTCATATTGCTTTTTCTTTTCAGGGTAGTCAACTTTTAAAAATATTAACGAAAGGGTGGATGGAAGCAATATCAACAGCGAAGATATGAGAATTTTGCGAAGCGATGGTTGATAGAACATTGAGTATGATGGCAACAATGTCGTTATGTTGATGGTATAGTACCTCATTAAAACTAATGCACCAATAGCAGCCAACAACAGTAACGCGGCAAGTATTTTGCTTGAGTGCGCATAGAGTGTTGAAAGGAAAAATACAATTGACAAACCAATTAGAAATGACAGTATCAGCGTTCCGCAGGCAAAAATTGCAGATACGGTATTAATTGAAATAAACGGTGTGGCAAGTACAAATCCTAAAATGATGGGAACGATCCACAAGAAAAGATAGTAGATTACGTCTTTTACAATAAAATTGAAGAAAATGGTACGCTCTGAAACTGGAAGAGTTCTTGATGAGTACGCAATTAGACTAGCTTGTCCAAATCTTCTGTTCATGAACTCTCTTGCAAAAAGACCAAAGGCACCTATACCGACACCAATTAGTAGGAAGAGATAGTGGGCCAATAGCAGCATTTGTTTAACGGTAAGTATAGTTTCTAGATACGGCATAAAAAGAGCTACAACAAATGTACCTATACCAATCAACAGCGGGAAGAAGGCAAACATGAGGTTGCCAAATATGTTCGCATGTATGCGCCATTCTTCCTTTATCATTGTTTTGAGAATTTTCATGGGCATTGCTTATCCTTCTTCTTTTATCAATTTTATGAAAAAATCTTCAAGGTGTTGACTTTTGTCTTTCAACTCTTGAATGGGTCCATTGTGAAGAAGTCTGCCTTTGTCAATAATACCTATTTGAGTGCAAATATCCTCGGCGATTTCAAGGATATGTGTACAGAAAAAGATGGTGTTACCTTTTTTTATGTAATCTTGTATAAAATCTTTAAGTGTTCTCTGTATGATAGGATCTAGATTTATTAGAGGTTCGTCTATGAAAGCCAAGCGCGGTTCATGAAGAAATGCTTGCGCAACCATGAGTTTTTGTCTAGTGCCTCTCGAGAGATTTTTACACAGTATCTTTCTTTGGTCTTCAAAATCAAGCATCTTGAACCATTGATCAATTTTTTCGTTTATGTTGTCAATCTTTCTTATTTTTCCTACGAATTCCAAATATTCTTCAGCAGTTAGAAAACTTGGAGGCGACTCTTGTTCAGGTATTATTCCGACGAGCTCTCTTACTTTTACAGGATTTTTTAAAACATCTAAACCCAAAACATTAATGGTCCCTTCAGTTGGTTTGATCTGTCCTGTTAACATCTTTATCATCGTTGTTTTTCCAGAGCCGTTGGGTCCCAAGAGTCCAAATAACTCACCTTCACCTATAGAAATTGAAATGTTATTAACAGCTACAAGATCGCCAAATTTCTTTGTTAGATTATTCATCTCTACTACGTTTCTCATCCCTTACCACCTTCTAGAGTAAAAATTAAATTATATGAAATATAATTGCACATTATTAGTTTATTGCCGATAACCGATAAAGATTAAAAAGGGAGCTATAATAACAACGCCAGGTGAATTCAATGACTACCTCAAAAAAGTACGTCAGACAGCCTATTGTCAGTGTACTAGGTCATGTCGACCATGGTAAAACATCGTTACTAGACTTCATTAGAGGTTCTACTGTTGCGGCACACGAGGCAGGGGCAATTACCCAACATATTGGTGCAACAGAGGTACCCATTGATGCAATCCATAAAATTTGTGGAGATTTATTAAAGGGGAAAAAATTCACACTTCCAGGTTTATTATTCATCGACACTCCAGGGCATCATGCCTTTACAACACTGCGGACAAGAGGAGGGTCTCTTGCTGATTTAGCAATACTAGTCGTTGACATAAATGAAGGTTTCAAACCACAGACCTATGAATCAGTCAATATTTTAAAACAATACAAAACACCGTTTGTGATTGCAGTCAATAAAATAGATGCAATATCTGGATGGCAAAAAAGTAACGACATAGCTAAAACACGCATAGAGAAACAGCGACCTAACGTCAAAGCCATGTTTGAAGAAAAACTGTATGACATTATAGGAACACTTTCTGAAAACAGTTTGAATTCTGATCTTTATTTCAACATCGCCGATTTTACAAAAACCATAGCGCTTATTCCCGTATCATCAAAGACTGGTGAGGGGATACCCGAGCTTCTAATGGTTCTCGTAGGACTTGCACAGAGATTTTTAGAAGATAGACTTCAAATAGAGACTGGCCCTGGAAAAGGAAGCGTTTTAGAGGTGAAAGAAGAAGTTGGGTTAGGTACAACCATTGATGCTATCATCTACAATGGGATAATAAAAAACGATGACAAAATCGTGATAGGTACAAAGGGCGAACCCCTTGTAACAACCATAAAAGCCCTTCTTAAACCTAAACCACTTGATGAGATACGTGACCCTAGAGAACGTTTTGACAGCGTCAAAGAGGTACACGCAGCCTGTGGTATCAAGATTTCTTCTCCAAACCTGGAGAACGTCATCCCAGGTGCGCCAATAAGAGTGGCTAAAGGCAATCTTGAAGAGATAATCGAAGAGATAAGAAGTCAGACAAAGATAGATTTTGAATTGGATGCGCAAGGTCTCATAATAATGGCAGATACCATAGGATCTCTGGAAGCACTCGTAAAAGAATCCAGAGAAAATGGCATAAAAATAAGAAAGGTAGATATCGGCAATGTATCCAAAAGAGACATAATAGAAGCAAACGCTGCTTCAGATTCATTGAATAAAATTATTTTTGCTTTTAACATAAAAGTATTGCCTGATGCAAAAGAGGAACTTGCAAATTCAGATGTTACAATCTTCAATGAGGATGTCATCTACACTATACTTGAGAAATACGACGAATGGATTGCAAAGAAGAAAGCGGAAATTGAAAGAGAAAGAAGACAGGACTACATACATCCAGGCATGATCAAATTTTTATCGGAATACGTTTTCAGAGTCAGCCATCCTGCAATTATAGGTGTCAGGGTTCTTGGTGGCAGAATAAAAACCGATATGCGGCTGATTAAGGATGACGGCAAGGTTGTGGGTGCCATAAAAGGTATTCAATCTGAAAATAAAGCAGTGGAAGAGGCTTTGCAAGGTCAAGAAGTAGCAATCTCAATTGAGGGCATAACGGTTGGAAGGCAGATTAAGGGCGGTGATATATTATACACAGACATTCCTGAGAAAGACGCCAAGAAACTAAAAGAAATGGATATTTTAAATTCTGATGAAAAAGATGTTTTAACTAAAATTTTTGAAATAAAAAGAAAGGATAATAAATTCTGGGGAATGTAACGAGATTTTGTATCCAATTTGTTAATAAAATTAATGATTTTATTTTTTTGTTGCGGTAGTTATTTCTTTTTTTTGTATGATCATTTAAAATGACAAAATATATTACATTATAAAGGATTAAACGTCAATATGTTTGAAGAGATGTCCACGACTTTCATATTACTATTCCAGATGAGTTTACTTCTGTTCGTGGCTTTAGTGGGTTATCTTATAGCATCAAAAATTAATCAATCCGCAGTTATCCTAATGATATTGTTTGGGATAGTAATAGGTCCTAGTTTGCTAGGTCTTATTGTGTATAAAGATTCTCCAATACTGCAAAGTTTTGCAGAATTGGGTGCAATTGTATTGCTGTTTGTCATTGGTCTTGAATTTAAAATAAAAGAGATATTTAATCTAAAATATGGCGTTATTGCTCTCATCGGTGTAATCGTACCTTGGGTTTGCGGATTTTTCCTTGCAGATCTATTTGGTTATAATTTTAATAGCGCAGTTTTTGTAGGAACTGCACTAACAGCGACAAGTGTAGCAATAACTGCAAATGTTTTGAGGGAGATGGGAAAATTGCAATCAGAAGCGGCAAAAGCAATAATTGGTGCTGCTGTTATAGATGATATATTCGGTTTGCTCTTCCTTTCATTTTCAATGCAGATTGTTAAAGGAACATTATCATTTCTTCCGCTAGTACTGATAATAATAGGAGCATTAGTGTTTATTGTATTAGGTGCATATATAGGTTACACTTTTCTGAGCAGACTGATTGAAAAATTAGATGCCACAAAAATTGCAAAAAAGGTTCCGGAAACGATTTTTATTTTTGCAATAATGATTGCTTTCGTTTATGCAATGATTGCTGAAGCAATAGGGCTATCTGCAATAGTAGGCGCATTTTTAGCAGGAGTTTCATTAGAGGGAGTAACGATATGGCATAGCAAGAGCCACAAAGAAGGCGCGGAATATCTCCGGATAATTTTTGCATCAATCTTTTTTGTGTCCCTTGGAATACTGGCAGATTTCCATTCATTAACTTTACAGGTCATATGGTTTTTGGTTGCCTTAACTTTTGTTGCAATTATTACAAAATTAGTTGGTTGTTATATTGGTGCAAGATTAGTAAAACTGTCCCACAAAGTTTCCTCAATAGTTGGAGTTGGAATGATTCCAAGAGGCGAAGTTGCGATGATTGTTGCCCTTATCGGATTAGAAAAATTAGAGGTAATCCATGAAGATATTTACATATCATTGATTCTTATGAGTCTTCTGACTACTTTGATTGCACCTGTACTATTAAGATATGTTTACCGCAAACCTGAAATCTCTGCGAAAACGTTCTCAAAGTAACTCACAAACGTAAAATAAAACTTCTCTACAAATTTTTTTATTTATTTCTTCTGAAACAACACATAGAAAATGATAATGTAACCAATAACTAGCATCGCCATCGAAATTATCCATACCCAAAAGAGCAATCTAGCTTTTTTTTCGTTGTTTGTTAAAATATCTGTAAATTTACCTGACATTTCAATGATCACTTTGCTCTACTTTTGATTCTTTTCAGTCGAAATATGTTTTCCCTTTCGATTTCCTCAAGGCGAAGTCTTATGAATGCTTCTGTTTCTTTTAGTTCAGGCAGGATTTTGAACTCCAGGGCATTGACCTTTCTTTTGGTTTTTTCAATTTCTTCGATTAGTCTTTTGAGCGTCGTTTCCAGTTCAGCAGCTACAATTATGTCTTCGACTAACTGTTCGTATGCACTTGTCGCCTCATTTATTCTTGTACTCATTCCTACAATACCGTAGCCTCTTTGGTCAATTCTTCTTTTAACTGTACCACTTTCAATCGTGGTTGGAACTACAACTCCCATCACGTTTTTGCTGCCCATGACTATTTTTGGGTCATTAGCAATTGCAAATGCTGCGGATGCCACTGCATTTTCTCCGTCAACGCATTTTGCTATGTTTAACCGCTCTTCAGCTTTTTTATAATGTTGGGTCATCTTTGAACGAATGTCTCTTGCCTTGGAAAATATATTAAAAAACTCAAGCATCAAGCCATCTCTTTTCATCTTGAGGAGCTTATATCCTCTTTCAGAAAGTGCAATCTTTGCTCTTATTTCATTAAGTTCCATTCTGGTTGGTTTGACGTCTTGCTGTATCATTTCTCAACCTTTTTGGTGGATGATTTTTTCCTGTAAGCAGGATGATATTTTTCCAGAGTAGTTCTATCAATTCTAGTTAGTGCATCTTCAGGCAGATATGAGAGGAGCTCCCAGCCAAGGTCCAATGTGTATTCAAAACTTCTATCTTCTTCTCGCCCCTGCCGGATAAATCTATCCTCAAAAATGTCTGCAAATTTCAAAAATTTCCTGTCCCGTTCAGACAGCGCATCTTCTCCAACGATTGCAACAAGACCGTGCAAATCTCTGCCTTCAGCATATGCTGCGTATAGACCTTGCTCTACGGCACGATGGTCCTCTCTTGTCATGTCTGCTCCTATTCCTCGTTGCATAAGTCTTGAGAGTGATGGCAGTGGATTGATTGGAGGATAAACACCCTTCCTATGCAACCTTCTAGAAACAGCGATTTGACCTTCAGTAATATAACCAGTCAAGTCCGCAACTGGATGAGTCCAGTCATCTCCAGGAATCGAAAGAATTGGAATCTGTGTGATAGAACCTTTCTTGCCTTTTATTCTGCCCGCTCGCTCGTATATTGTTGCAAGGTCTGTGTACATATAACCCGGGTAACCTCTTCGTCCAGGTACCTCTTCCCTTGCTGCACCAATCTCACGCAATGATTCTGCATAGTTTGTCATGTCAGTAAGAATTACTAAAATTTGCATGTCGTGTTTATACGCTAAATATTCAGCTGCAGTTAAAGCAAGTCTTGGCGTTATCAATCGTTCAACTGCAGGATCATCGGCTAAATTTAGAAATACCGTGGCTCTTTTCAGTGCTCCAGTTTTTTCAAAGTCCTTCATGAAATATTGAGCTTCTTCGTTTGTTATTCCCATGGCTGCAAAGACCACTGCAAAATCTTCCTCTTTTCCAATGACCTTTGCCTGTCTTGCGATCTGAAGTGCAATCTCATTATGTGGTAGTCCCGCTCCAGAAAATAACGGCAACTTTTGCCCTCTTACTAGAGTGAGAAGCCCATCAATTGTGGATATTCCCGTTTGAATTGATTTTCCTTCACTGTCTCTTGCCCAGGGGTTAATTGCGGAACCAATTATCTCCATTCTATCTTCAGGCAGTATCTTTGGTCCTCCGTCTATTGGTTCGCCAGAACCATCCAGAATTCTACCAAGCATATCAAGTGAAACCGAGAGTTTTATTGTTTCACCCAAAAACGTTACTGCAGAGGCTTTGTCAATGCCAGTGGTTCCCTCAAAAACTTGGACGATGACTATGTCTTTACTTGTGTCAAGTACCTGGCCTCTTTTGACCGTTCCATCTGGTAATCCTATATTTACTAGCTCACCGTAACCGACAGGTTCGGTTTTTTCCACAAATACAAGTGGACCTGCAATTTCTGTAATTGTATGATATTCCTTTGTCATCTACATTGCCTCTAAGCCCATAGCTTTAAACTCTTTTTTCATTTCATTGACAGTGTTTTTTAAAGCCCCATCAAAATCTTTTTCAAATCTAGCCTTTGCAAGCATATCCTTTGATTTCATCTTGATAATATTTTCAAGCGGAACTTGTGAATCAAGGGCTTGATATGCATACTTTCCGTAATCCAAAATAGTCTTCAGTAGTTTGTACTGCTTCTGAATCGAGCAATATGAATCAACCTCATGATACGCATGCTGCTGGAGGAATATCTCTCTTAAGGCTCTTGCAATTTCAAGTGTTAATTGATCCTTTTCAGGCAGTGCATCGGAACCAACCAGCTGAACTATTGCCTGCAACTCAGATTCCTTCTGAAGTATTTCCATTGTTTTAATTCTCATTGCCTTCCAATCAGAAGAAACATTTTCTTCAAACCATTTTTCTAATGTATTCATGTAAAGACTGTAGGATGTGAGCCAGTTGATTGCAGGGAAATGCCTGCGTTGTGCAAGTTTTGAGTCAAGAGCCCAGAATACTTTCACAATGCGCAACGTGTTTTGTGTGATGGGCTCTGAAAAATCTGCACCTGGTGGACTAACTGCACCTGTTACTGTTATGCTTCCCTCTTTATCATTTAGAGTGATAACTCTACCAGCTCTCTCATAAAATGCAGAGATTTTTGCTGATAAGTAGGCAGGAAAACCCTCTTCACCAGGCATCTCTTCAAGCCTGCTTGATATCTCCCTCATGGCCTCGGCCCATCTGCTTGTGCTGTCTGCCATTAGAGAAACTCCGTAGCCCATATCTCTATAATATTCTGCAATTGTTATGCCTGTGTAAACGCTTGCTTCTCTTGCAGCTACAGGCATGTTACTTGTGTTTGCAATAAGAACTGTTCTTTCCATAAGAGGTGCGCCTGTTCTTGGATCTTTAAGTTTTGGAAACTCTGTGAGCATCTCGGTCATTTCGTTTCCTCGCTCACCACAACCTATGTAAACAACGATTTCAGCATCACTCCATTTCGAGAGTTGGTGTTGCATTACAGTCTTGCCTGTTCCAAATCCTCCAGGAATGCAGGCAGTTCCACCCTTTGCCACGGGAAACAGCGTATCGATGATTCGTTGGCCAGTTAAAAGCGGAACATCTGGCATGAATTTATTTTTAAATGGCCTTGGAATTCTTACTGGCCACTTCTGCATTAGCGAAAGTGCTTTGCCTCCGCTTAATCTACAAATAGTTTCATCAACTGTGTATTTCCCTTCTCTAATTTCTTCGACAGTACCTGATATGCCAGGAGGCACCAATATGCGATGTTCGGTATCCTTTGTTTCCTGTACTGTGCCGATAATGGAGCCATCTTTAACCTTGCTTCCTTTTTTTACAGTTGACGTAAACTTCCATTCTTTGGTTCTGTCAAGCCCAGGTTCCATTATACCACGGGCTATAAAATCTCCCATTTTATCCTTTAAAACAGGGAGTGGTCTTTGTATTCCATCATAGATACTTTTGAGCAGCCCTGGTCCAAGTTCGGCCATCAGTGGAGCGCCAGTTGCAATTACTATCTCCCCAGGTTTTATTCCAGAAGTATCTTCATAAACTTGAACGAGACTCTTTGCTCCTCTTATTTGGATAACCTCACCCATCAAATTCAGGTTTCCAACAAATACCACGTCGTACATTCTTGGTCTTATGCCAGTAACGGTTACAACCGGACCGGCTATTCTATAAATCTCTCCCTGCGTTTGATCGCTCATTGCCATCTTCTCATCAATCAACTTTTGTAAAGGTCAATTCCAATTGCTCTTTTTATTTTTTCTCTTACGTCTTCTTCACCGAGTTTACCAACCGGAACTACAACTGGTTCAATACTCTCACTAAACTTTCTTTTCAGATCTTGTGATAATTTTTCGTATTCGGTATCTTGTAGTACAATAACGCTCACTTTCTTTTCCATGAGTAGACTGTTTACCCTCTCGTCAATCTTATCTTCAATAAAAGTATCTCTTATGCCTGCAAGTTTGAATCCAAGTACAAAATTCCTATTTCCGACAACAGCAATTCCTGCCATTCTCAGATCACCAGCATTTCTTTTACGGCATTTTCATTTAGTCCAAAATCTTTTCCTTTGGCAATTATCCTTAAATTATCCACCTCAATTTTTTTTCTTATAAAATAGTCCATTATTGGCAGAATGGAAAGCGGATATGTGTAGGAGAATTTCTTTGCCTTGGCAGCATGCTCTCTTTCCAACGCTCTTATTACGTGATGTAATTCACCTGTTTCTTCCAAAATTTTAACATCATCTTTGATAATTTCATAAAACGAAAATTTTTGCAGTTTATTTGCAAATTGCTTGAGGTCAGTGGCATCTACAAGGATCTGAAGTTCATCCAGAGAAAATTCACCACCAGGAATAAGCATTTCCTTGATTATATTTGGTTCAATACTGTCTGATTTTGTCATAAATAACGTTTTGAGATTAACCAAGTCTATTTCTGATTTGATAAATTTTATGAAAAGTAGGTTTGCCTTTGGCTTTTTTGGAATCAAGTTCAAAAGATGCGTGTAATATTCGATTTCAAGTTTGCTTTCAAATTGCGAGAGATCAGTTCCATACTCTTCTTTGAGTTTTGTCAATGTAAAATACCATTCGTTTTTCTTCAGGCTTTCAATTGATTCATCCATGCTGTTGCTATTGTCAATAATTCCTTTCCAATAAGTTTCAGTGTATCCACCTGCTGGAACAATCGTCTTCATTATTTCTTCCGATGTTGCATTGTGGACTTTGCCTCTGAGAACAGTCTTTATGTTCCAAATATTCCATCGCTGTAGATATGCTGATAACATTACATGCAGATCACCTTTGGAAAACTCAAGTATTTGGTTATAGAGGGCCGACATGTTTTTGTTCAGTGCTGTCTCCACAAGCTCCGATCCCGAATATTTTAGACTCAGTTCATTAATCTCTTTCTTGTATTGACCTTCTCCAATAAAACGTGTTATTCCAAGTATATCCATAACCAATAATCTTGAATAGGTGTCTTTTGGAAGTAGAAACGAGCGCTTTGCTTTCACTCTTGTACAAACATATGCATAATTTCCTGAAGGGAGATGCAGTTTTTTCCTCTTCGGTTTCTGTTTATTGTTTTTCTTGATGCCAGCGAAAATATTTTCCATGCTTTAGTTCACCTAAACAATTTATCGGCAATCTCTTTCAGAGAGCGGTTCCAGACATTTGATGCAATAGTTTCATAGCGATAATCTATTCTCATCGTTCCATCTATATTTTCTGCTATTATACCACCAATACTTTCAACATTGCCAGCGTATTTGAGATCTGAGAGAGAACGAACAAGTTCTTCATCTCTTTTATTTGAATATATGGAGGCGGCTTCGGGCATCTCCTTTTTAACTTTATTTAGTAAGGATGAAATTGTCGTCTCATGAGAAATTGAATTCAGAGCATCCAAACATTTCTGATAGGTCGCATCCAGAATTTCCTTTTCAGTGTTCAAGCGAATTTTTTTTGCTTCTAGTTCAGCAATGCTTTTCTCCTGAATACGCAGATTTTCAATGAGTTTTTTCACCTCATTGTGTCTTGCCTTGGTAAGCTCCTGTGATTTTTTTTTTGCACTCTGAATTATCTGCTCCGCCTGTCGCTTGGTCTCAAGTTCTATGCTCTTAATTTCTTTTTCCCCTTCTTTTTCGATTCTATCAATTACCTTATCCAAACTCATGTATTTCACAGTCCTTTCTGCAATTTGCAGATTAAGGATTCTTACAGTTTTTTCCATTCAGATTAGCTTATATCTTTTGTATTAACATGAATGCTATGACTAGCCCAAAGAGAACGATTGTTTCCGGGATGACCATATACATAAGACCTCTCCCGAACATCTTGTCGTTCTCGGCTGCTGCGCCTACTGCAGCTGTACCGATTTCTTTCTGTGCCCACGCTGTGGCTATTGCAGTTATTCCCATTGCCAGTCCAGCTGCTATTGCTATAAACCCTGATGCTTCTGCTGCTGCCATTTTCTTTTTTTCACCTCCTTTTTCATTATGTTGTTGTATATTTTCTTACATGCCTAAATGGTGTAAACTTTATACCTCCTCCTTTGTAAAATTTCATGAAAAATTCTACATAGTGAAGCCTAAGCGCTTGGATGCCTGAAGAAAGTGAACCTAGTGCAAAAACAAGCAACTGCAAGAACACAAGAGCAATGACGCCGAGTAGACCTATTACTACATTTCCACTTAGTATCATTCCAAGGCCGATGACGTTGAACGAAAATGCCAATGCCCCCTTTGCTACCCCTATTGCTGCAAGCCTCGTATAGGACATCAAATGACCTGCCACTTCAAGCATTTCGATGAGGCCAAAGGCACCAATGGTCGCTATGATAAGTATCAAGCCAATAATGATTAGAACTATCGTTGCGTAGGGTATGAGAAGCCCGCTGAAATATATGCCAGCTTTTAAAGGTGAAATAACATAGGGCCATAGAAAAGAAGAAAACGCAGAATGTTTTAGTGGTTGGAGCCACTGAGAAATGGTCCAATCAGCCATAACAAATATCACGAGAACGAACGCCGTTAATACAAAGATAAGGCCTATTTTTGCAATGGCATGTTTTATACTATGTTTTCTCTCGTTTAACGCACCAAAAATAAGTCCAAGTCCAAGGTGAAGATAACCTGCTATTATTGAGAGCACAAGGAGCTGCGTTACACCTGACGTTTCTGTCTTGTGAATCCATGAATGGATGGGGATATTAACACCCAAAAGGGAGGACCAGCTATATACTGTCTGTCCAACTTCGTGCGGAGGACTTTTAAATGAAAGGCCCAACATGTCACCAAAGAGGAATAAACCGAATATTGTGGCAAATATTCCAGCTACTATTATGTACCGACCTATATTGTATAGCCCTTCGCTATCCTTGAATTTCTTCGTAAATATGTAGCCGAAAATTATGAGAAGTAGACCATAGCCCAAATCTCCTATCATGAAACCAAAGAAGAGAGGGAATATCAAGGAAAGTATGAAACTTGGGTCGATCTCCCTGTAATTTGGCGTCGAATAAAGATCAAGAAGAAATTCGAAGGGTTTTACCGGTTTTGGATTGTCTAGTAAAACAGGAGGTTCATCTTCAAATTTAACTTCGAGTTCTTCTATATACAGAGATCCTTCTGTCTCTTTTTCAAGAATGTTTTTTACATTCTCGAATTCATTTTTCGGAATCCAGCAGTCAATGATGAAAGAGTGAGTCGTTGTTGCAAATCTTACTGGTGCTTCTGCTTTCTGAACTTCTATGGATAAATACTCTTCACTTGCCAAGATGAATTCTGCATGTTTCTTTCTAATTTCTATTAAATCGGCCTCAAATTTCTCAATTTTTTCTAGTAATTTTAATCTCTTAGATTCGCATTCTTCAATAAGATGCTTTGGCAGACCTGTACTCTGAGGCGCTTTGATTTCGCTGTAACTGCATTCTGCAAGAATCTTTGAAACAGGTTCGCTGTAGGTCTTATAAACAAAAAGAGCGATCAGAATTTTCTCATCGTTAGAAGTAAATAGTTCATATTCATCGGTAATTTTTGCCAGACCGTCTTCAAGTTTTTTGAGATCATTAATATGACCAGTGAAAACAACCAAATTTTCATAACCTTGATAGTTTTCAAGTGGAATATCGATAGCTGCAAATGGTTTGAGCTGAGATATTATTTCTTCATTTCTCGTCAAGTCTTCTTCAATTTTTGTTTTTTCTTCAGTTATGGATGATATCTTTTGTTCAAGATCGAAAAGTTTTAAATCCATATCTTGTAAGATTTTCCCCACAGGCATCTTAGCCTGCTCTACGGGTTCTTTCTCGAGCTCTAGCATCTTTGCACTTGAACGAAGTTTAAGCAATTTTTCATTGGTGTTTGATGCTTTTTCCGCAGGGGAACCAAGTTTCAACTCTTGATCATTCTCAATTTGAACATAGTCAATGATATGAGCAATCTCCATACTGTGTAGAAGTTCTATCGTTTTCTCCATATGGAGTTTAGAACCGATAATGACAGTTTTGCTTAGCCTCTTTGGCTTAAACATCTACATGCTCCTTAAACTTGATAATAAAAAACTCCTTAGCTCCTCTTACATTTGCCTTTTTTCGGATACTTTCCGCCTCTGCTTTTCCTTTTTCAATAATGATACGTTTTTCTTTTTCGATATCTTTTTTTGCTAACTTTAGTACATCCTCATTTTCTTTTTTTATCTTGGTTTCAGAGTCTACCTCACTTTTCTTGGCTAGTTTCTTTGCTTTTTCCAGTGTTTCATTCTTCTTTTGTTGTGCATTCTCTATTTTTTTTCTTATATCTGTTTCAGTAATCTTGATTTTTTCTAGGATAGCACTTCGCTCCATCTCTTTTGCACTCCATAATATGAAAGAAGCGTAATACGTAACAATAATTAAAAATGTCGCTTATAGTTAAAACAATGTAAATCTCTAAAAATTCTTTATAGGTTAAGTTAAAAAATTAAAAATAAAAAAAGAAAAAAAAGATGAGATTACGGAATTAGACTTCTTTTCCGATATCCCAGATGGCTTTTACAGCTAATATAGCAACGGCGGGCACTATGAATATTGCTAGAGCCAGTGAGATACTGGACAATAGAGTACCTATGTATGGCTTTATTACTACACCTTGAAATACCGAATACATGACAAGCAACGCTATTCCTGCCAATAGAAATGCCGGTACTTCCTTTGATGTGATCGTGCCTTTTCCCATGAATGCCAATAGTCCTACTATGCCACCGATTACTGCTAGTAACCATGCGATCCAACCACCGTTATCTGTGCTAAAGAATGGTATTTCGTTTTGTCCTATAGTCCATGCTTGGTACAGACCAAAGACCACTGCAAGTATTAGTCCGCCTATAAATGCCCAGATTGCTAGCTTACCCATCATATCTTTTTCTGCCATATTTTATTTTCTCCTCAACCTACAATTTATTCCATATGGTTTGTTGGAATAGCAAATTAATTATAAGTTTATATAAGTTTCTAGTTCGTCTTATCCTATTCCTATGGAGAAAAAATGAGTAAGATATTTTAAATAAAGTTATAAGTATTGACTTAAAAAAAGCTCTATATATGTTTTAAACAAAAAGTTTGATAAACGTGTCCATTATACAGCAGTGAAAAATATTTAAATATGGTACTGTCGTATGCACTGGGGATTTTGTAGATATGGTAGATAACTTGGCAGAGGACCAGAAAAAAGAAAAGGCACATCAAGAAAAAGAGATGCAGCCTATAGATGAGTGGATTAAAACTCAGAAATTTAAAACTACGGCCGACCTAGAAGTACCTGAGCGTTTGTTAGATCAAGTCATAGGTCAAGATCAAGCCGTTCAAATTGTTAGGAAAGCAGCAGAACAGAAACGACATGTTATGCTCATCGGTGATCCCGGTACTGGAAAATCCATGGTCGCCCGAGCGATGACTGAGTTTTTACCCAAAGAAGAATTAGAAGATATCATTGCCTACCCAAATACTGATGATTCAAATACACCACATATCCGAGTTGTGCCTGGTGGAAAGGCAAACGAGATTGTCAAAGCCCAGAGAACGGAAGCTAAGAAAAGAAAAGAACAACAAAGCAGTATGATTATGACAATTGCTTTCTTGATTATCGCTTTTTCAATAGCCGCTGCAATTTATCCAACGTTTAAAGGGGAACCCGCCCGTATCGAATATGCATTTTTTGGTGCCATTGCTGCGTTTATGATATTCCTTCTTTTTTCGAGAGGAGCATTGGGACAAAGACAGGAGTTGCAACAAGTTCCGAAGATATTGGTAGCGCATGAAAAAAATGATATGCCACCTTTTATCGATGCCACAGCTGCCCATTCAGGCGCTTTACTTGGTGACGTAAGACACGATCCCTTCCAATCCGCGGGACTGGAAACGCCACCCCATCAACTAACTGAAGCAGGCGCCATTCATCGAGCTCATAAAGGAGTATTGTACATCGATGAAATAAATACCTTGAGCCTACCTTCACAACAGCATCTATTAACTGCAATACAAGAGAAGAAATTTCAGATTACGGGCCAGTCGGAACGAAGTTTTGGTGCAATGGTTAAGACTGAGCCCGTGCCCTGCGATTTCATCTTAGTTTCTGCAGGTAACCTTGATGCTCTCAGAGGAATGCATCCTGCTCTACGATCCAGAATACGCGGATATGGCTATGAAATTTATTTGAACAGCAGCATGGATGACAATGATGAAAACAGGAAAAAACTTGTCCGTTTTGTAGCTCAAGAAGTAAAAAAAGATGGTAAGATTTCTCCTTTAAACAAGGAGGCTGTCGCTGAGATTATCCGTGAGGATCAAAGGCGTGCAGGTACTAAAGGCAAACTTTCTCTGAGGCTAAGAGAGTTAGGTGGATTAATTCGAGCTGCCGGGGATGTAGCTTTTGAAAAAGGAGATAAAATTGTAACACAGGAACACGTACTTGAATCAAAAAAGATAGCTAAATCCTTAGAACAACAGGTTGTGGATAGAGCCATAGAACATCATAAGGAATATCGTTCTTTCAAAACAACCGGAGAGGAAATAGGTGTAGTCAATGGATTGGCTGTGCATTCTGCGGACCCAAGCATGAGTGAGTTTTCTGGGTTAGTATTGCCTATTGTTGCAGAGGTTACACCTGCTGGATCTCAATCTGAAGGAAAAGTTATAGCAACTGGAAAATTGGGGGACATAGCCAAAGAATCAGTTCTTAACATTTCTGCTATAATCAAAAAATACATGGGACGAGACATATCCCGACACGATATTCATATCCAGTTTATTGGCACTTATGAAGGAGTAGAAGGAGATTCAGCGAGTCTTTCTGTTATAACTGCAGTGATATCGGCAATGGAGAATGTGCCCGTACGCCAAGATGTCGCCATGACTGGCTCCCTTAGCATAAGGGGAACTGTACTTCCTGTTGGAGGTGTTACAGCAAAAGTCGAAGCAGCCGCAGAAGCAGGCATTAAAAAAGTTCTTGTTCCAAAAGCAAATCTAAACGATGTTCTCATCGAGGATAAATATAAGGATAAAATAGAAGTGATACCTGTGGAAACATTGACAGATGTTATAGAAAATGCTCTCGTTGGCGAGGGCAAAAAAGAGTTACTCAAAAAACTCAAGGATATGAAGCCGCCAAAGGTAACAGCAAAGGTAGAGTTGGAATCTGAAAAAAAGATAACGATTCCTCAAGATTTCACTAAAAAAGGCCAGAAAAATTATGATGTCTCTGACCCATCTTTAAAAGAAAAGTAATGCTTTATATTAACTCGTCACATTCTCTTTTTGAAAACTATGAAAGCCTTGTTCATCGGACGTTTTCAGCCGTTCCATAAAGGACATTTACAAATTATACAGAGCGCCTCAAAGAAATACGATGAGATAATAATCGGCATCGGTAGCTCTCAATATGCTGATACAAAGATTAATCCTTTTACTTCTAACGAACGAAAACTGATGATAGAGAAATCTCTAGAAAAACTAGGTGTAAAAAACTATAGAATAGAATTGATACCAGATATCCATAACTATCCTCAATGGGTGCCCTATGTAGGCTCAATCATTTCAGATTTCGACGTCGTCATCACAAATAATTCTTTGACGAAATGCTTGTTTTCAGAAAAAGGATACATTGTCAAAGAAACAGTCGCATATGATAGACGCAAATATTCCGGCAAAGAAATACGTCGAAGGATGATGAATGACGAGGCATGGGAAGATCTTGTTCCTGAGCCAGTATGTGAGATAATAAAAGAAATAGGTGGCGTGCAGAGAATTAAAAATTCAGTAAAAAAATAGAGATCAGCTTTATTTTTTTGTGAATAATTTCCTTAGCAAGCTTCCCTCTCTAAAGGAATCTAGTAAGCCTGCCGCTGTTGCAATTAAAGCTGATATTATACAAAGGTAGAAACCGATTCCCAAACCCCAACTGGCAGACATAGCGGCATTTCCACCATCAGGCAATACAACATTCATCGCCCCTTCACCTTGTAGGCTACCCAAACTGATCTCACATATTTTTGACATGCCTAATGAAAATGCCCCGCTTACCAAAATAAAAAACAAAATACTAGCAGAGATCAATAATAGTGAAAATCTTCTTTTTAAAAATATATTTGGTATAAAACTAAGACCCAGTAAAACAAAACCAGAGCAAACAATGAGCAATAGCACACCCAAAAAATTTGTAAACATTTCTGGTATTGTCGCAAGCTCAAGATACGATTTGTCGTTGTAGGTAGTTTTGTCTATCATTGCCTGTGGGGCAATGAACATATTGGTATTTTTCTCGACAGAAGAGTTATTTCCTGACGCATTTAGCACCCACCACGGCTGAACCAAAGAAAGAAGTATAAGGGCCATTGCCATTAATTTTAAAAAGGTATTCAGTGAAATTTTTTTGAATAGCAAGAAAGCAAAGATCTCTCCGATAAATACTAAAACTACACCTATAATCAAGACCGGTAGAATCGGTTCTAATAGTGTAACAATTTTGATATCTCCATCACTTGTTAGCTCTATGTTTTTGGATCCAACCAAATTGCCATCTGAATAAACATTTACTGCGTAGTTTCCAGGTGGCAGAGATACTAACTTATTGGGCTCCATGGAATCATATATTGTCTGACCTTCTCTCATTATATCTATTTTTAGATTTTTGTTGCTAATGGGATCTCCTCGAGAATCAAATAATTCCGTGGATAGATCAAATTTCGCAGTGAACTTGATCGTTGTAGTTTCTCCTATTTTTGGGACATCTATGATTTTTTCATCGGAGAAACTACCATAGGAAATCTCCAATTTGTATGATGCAGCAGGTAGATTTTTGAAGGCATATCTACCTGATCCAGTATCTTCTGGTGTTATTTCTAAAGGATCTGTCATTTCAGAACTAATCAAAAATGGTCTAACATCTACTCCAGGGGAGAAATTGAGTTCATCTTTGATATCGACTGTCAAATCATAGAGTGGAAGATCTATCTCCACTTTCTTTTGATTCATTGGTACTTCTTTGTCATATATGATAAAACCTCTGTAATATGCCTTCAAATTATAGTAGACAAAATAATTAAAAGGTGCATTAAGTACTAATTTTCCGTCATCTTTTGTGACGTTACTTGCAACAATAGTATTATTTCTATAAAGAATCAGCTCCACGTTTTTTATTCCAGTCCCGTATTGATCTTGGATAGTTAACTTAATGTTTTTCTCCCATGTGCAATACACGTAAAGAGTGGCATCTCCCTTAATTTTAACAGATTCGACTCCGATATATCTCTTAAGTTTATCTCCAATTTTCCGATATACTTTGACTGTGTATTCACCTGGTGCAAGTTTTGGAAACTTTATTTTTGGAGCTCCTAGAAAGGGCTTGGTGATAGACCCTTCTGAAATTAAAGAATCATCTTTATACAATTCTACCCACGTAGTTGGACAGCTGTGGCCAATCACTTCTTCTAGCCGAGGATGTGATAAAAAAATTCTACCAAAACTAAAACGTGGAATCACTGTCAACGTATATATGTTTTCATTTTCAAATGTGTTATATTCACTTTTATAACGATGTTCGATAAGTGTGCGATAAATATTTCCTTCATCGATTACATCCTTGTAGCCACCTTTTTCCGTTGTAAAAAACTCTGTATCAAACTCAACCACAAGATCATCTGGTATATTTACGTCGTGTACGCCACCTTTTTTGTAGGAATTCCTCCCAAAATTGATTGACACGTAGCCAACTTTTGCTCCAAGAGCATCAAGATATAACTTCTCAGCTGCCTTTAGTTGGATGCCGTCTTGTTCATCGGTACCATATTTGACGATATTTTTATTTGAAGGAAAAAGAATCCCGTGAGCCTTGCCAATTTCACCCTTATCGTAAGAAAACCAAGCATCTTTACCAAGATCGCAATCGTCTTTGTAAGATATTACCCATTCGCGGTCTTTGCTTTCAGGAGTTGTACTTATTTTGTATTCCCTGATGTTGTCACTTTCATCATAAATATGTAGATAAGGAAGCATTTCTCCAAAGCGCATCATTTTGATTCTTTCACTCGTTGATTTGTATGAAATCAATGCGCCATATCGTCCATCTAAATTTTCAATACCCTCTACCGTTCCGCCTTTAAAGACTTCATGTTTTACATGTACACAAATACGTTTTTTATCAGGCATAGGGCAGTAATAATATTTGTAGATGTTTGTTGTACGCATGTCTTTTCCTGAAGATTCACTGACAATGCCGAATTCAACCATGAGATTGCCATCTACAAATATTTCTTTAGAAACAAGCGACTGATCTGATGATATTTCGTCTTCTTCGTTAGGTCCATGCTGGTAAGAAAAAGAAAATGATGCTATGTCATCTGAGTCCATCAAACTAAATTCCTTTGTTCCGGGCCTCTCTTTTATAACGCACTGAGAGAGCTGGCGGTACATAACCTTTCCTTTTTGCCCTACTGCATAAACACAGTAGCCATCTTCAGTTATCTTGTAATAGTATCCTTCTACAGAAACTCCAGATATGGGCTCCAGATAATAGTATGCATCTTCAAGACTGAGATGATCTGGATATTTTGGTGAAGGTTTTTCACTACCATCGTAATATATAAAGTACCGTTCTTTACCATTAGCTTCTTTAGGTATAAGAAAAACTAATCCACATCCTTTAATATGCTCAGCATCTGAAAATTCTAGATCATATATCTGTGACTCTAGTTCGTGCCAGGTTGATCCATCCCAACAGCAAACTCTAACTGAATGTTCACTTTCATTTTTTGCCCAACAACTCTTCTGGAAATCCATTCGTATATCTATAGGTTGAAATTTTGCAGATGAATTATCAGTTGAGATAGGTAGTTTTATTTCCTCTCCGTATGACCAATCTTTATTCCATATTGGTGGTGTATTATCCTTCGAAGAAACAGATACTGCTAACAGTGATGATATTAGAAGAAGTAGAATAATATATATTGCACCAAACTTCTTAATACGCATTTGTCCCCCATTTTTGTCTTCTATTAAATTAATATATACTCTACTATTAATATAATATTCTTTTCTATTAACGACGATTAACGAAAAGATAACCATTGTAAACAAAGATTTATATATTAATATGTAAGATATAATTATTAAACTAATATTGGAGAATGAACGTGAACAAGAAAAAAATAGCTGTTATGTTGATAACTTTGCTGCTTATACCGATATTAGCTGGATGTCTTGGAGGAAATAAGCAAGAAGAAGACAATACATCTACTTTAAATAACGTCGCTCCTGTACCCGTGATAACTGCTCCTGAAAAAGCATATTTTGGAGATTCCATAACATTCGATGCTTCAAAATCATATGATCCAGATGGAACGATTGAATCCTATGGTTGGATTTTTGATGAAAATGAAACTGCAGAGGAAGTAACAGCGACACATATATATGAACTACAAAATGATTTTCGTACAGAGTATCCTATCATCTATTCGGTTGTATTGAGCGTTGTAGACAACAATGGCTCTTGTGAATATACCGCACATGAAATAATGTTATATCCAAAAGAGTATACGTTCTATTTTGATTCTGGAAAGTTGACAACCGAGAAACCTTCTTCAAATAAAGATACAATAAAAGCCTCGTTTGGTAAATTTAAATTTAATCCTATAAAAGAGCTGAGTTACGAGTTATCAGATTTTGTAGAAATTTTGCCTTGTACATGGAATGCAACCATTTATTTGGAGAAACCAAGATTTATGATCGTAAATCGTGTTCTATTAACACTCTATAATGAAACAGGAGAAAAGATTGCAGAGTCAGATTCTAGCTTTGGCTTGTTTGATTTCTGGAAAGAAAAGACAATAAAAATCCAAGGAAGTATTGACAATCCAGATGAATTCAAATCTATAAAACTAGTAATCTATGGTTTTTCATTGAGAAATAAAATAAGCATATTGTATGGCGGTGAAAAGGCCAGTCAGATATGTTTTAATTTTGCAATTTAAAATTTATACAGACAATTTACCGATTCTTTCTTCAAATTCTTCTAGGTTAGAAACAACAAATTTCCCATTACTTGTTCTGTCTCTATCGAGGTAAAATGACTGAATACCAACCTTTTTTGGTACTTGATAATCGAACTCTTTATGATCCCCAACGTGTACCATTTCACTGGGTTTGATATTTAATTTGTCGCATATCATAAGATAAAATTCGGCTATTTTTTTGACTTTATGAAAATCAGATGTGGATGAAAAAACGTTAGTGAAATATTTTTTTAGATTTGCTTCTTCCAATTCAATTTCGATGAATTCTCTCTTAGCATTAGAAATAATTATGAGATCAAAATTTTTGTAGAGTCTTTTTAAAACATCGGTTGTTTCAGGATATGCCTCAACCACATCTTTATATCTATTTAGTAATTCTCTCCAACTAGATTTTAGATTGAAACGATCGAACCAATGGCCAATGTCATACCATTCAATTCTATTGTCACCTATTCTGTCATATTCACTTAGTAAAAATTGCTTTGATTCTTTGATGTTGATCTTTTTTTCTTCTGCATAAATCTTTGGTAGTCCTTCTAACCAAATTCCATCTGCAAACGTCCTTTTAATTAACGTACTATCCAAATCAAAAGAGATTACTTTTATCATGGAAGTGTGACAACCGTATTATTTTTACATTTCCAACAGATATAAAAAGTTGAGGACATTTTATTCCCCAACAATTTGAACTACGATTTTTCTATCCCGCGATCTCGTATCAAATTCCATAAAAACAAGTTGCTGCCAAGTTCCATGAATTAGTTTACCATTTTTAACAGGGAGAGTTATGCTAGGCCCCATGAGGCTAGCGCGCACATGGGAATGACCGTTATCGTCGTGCCACGTCTCATGATGTTGATAATAAACGTTCTTCGGAGCGATCTTTTCTAATGCCTTTGGTAAATCATGTATCAAGCCAGGTTCATATTCCATCGTCGTAACCGATCCGGTGGATCCTGACACAAATACACAGACAATGCCTTCTTTTATCTTTGATTTGCTAACCGCGTTTTGTACGTCTGAAGTAATATCAACAATATCTGTTTCTCCACGCGTTTGTATATTTATCTCACTATGATGTACGCTCATCTTATCCTCCCCATTATTAGTTAAACTCTAACTTTTCTTCCTGCTGCATCTCTTTTATATACGCCGAAGTCTTCAAAATTTTTTAGCATTTTACCATCAAACACGGGTCCTTCTTTGCACACTCGCAAACCTTCACCCATGCAACATTGGCCACAGAGGCCTATACCGCACTTCATGTATCGCTCTAGAGAAGCTTGGAATGGAATGTTTTTACAAATGTCCAGAAGTTTTTTCATCATAATTTCTGGGCCACACGTTAAGACGGAGGTAAACTTCTCTTTACTAAGCAGTTCCTTTGTAAGATCTGATGCAAAGCCCTTGTATCCTTTAGAACCGTCATCCGTAGAAATGTATATCTCAGTGCCACATTTTTTAAATCTATCTTCAAAGAATAATTCTCTCTTGTTTTTTACTCCAATTATCACAGTTGAAGAAATATTTTTACGAACGGCTTCTTCGACAGCTGGTGCAATCATAGCAACACCGGTTCCGCCACCGACAAAAAGGATCTTTTTACCCTTAAGTTCAAAACCGTTTCCGTAGGGTCCCCTTACACCGATTTTATTTCCTTCTTTCAAATTGAAGAGGGCATTTGTTGCTTCTCCAACTTTTCTAAATGTAATGCCTTTGATGTTTTTGTTAATGCAAGAGACACTCATTGGTATTTCATCTATACCAGGTATCCAAATCATAAAAAACTGACCCGGAGCAATTTTTCCAGGATATTCGAACATAAATGTTTTGATATCTTTTGTTTCTTTTGTTGCTTTGATTATACTTTTTATTGATGGACCATTCATAGGTGTGCTGCTCCAATCAATTCTGACAATTTTTCCACACTATGCCCTTTCATCCAGTTTTCCATCTCTTTGCAGACCTTTTTGAATACATCTACTTCTCTATAATACATACCTGTTCCAATTTGTACTGCCGAAGCACCAGCCATAATGTACTCTAAAGCATCTTCACCTGTTGTTATACCACCGACACCTATAATTGGTATGTCAACATTTTCTGCAATTTCATAGACACAGCGAACCCCTATAGGTTTTATTGCTTTGCCCGAGTATCCTCCAATTTTGTTGGCAAGCACAGGAATCTTAAGCTCTATATCAATTTTCATGGCTTTTATAGTATTAATAGCAACTATGCCATCTGCATTGCCTTTTTCTGCAGCTTTTGCTATCTCGCTCAAATTGGCAACATTTGATGAAAGCTTAACAAAAACAGGGATCTCAACCGATTCTTTTACTTTTGATGTTATCTCTTTTACCAATCTCGGGTCAGACCCTATTTCTAACCCGTAACCTTTTGCGTGCGGACAACTCATATTCAGCTCTAGTGCATTTGCTCCATAACTCTGCATCTTTTTGCCTAGTTCTACAAATTCCTTTGAATTCGAACCAAAAACACTTCCAATTATTGGTGCATTTAAACGCTTTAGTTTTTTAATTTCCTCTCCGAATTCATTTATCCCCGGATTGGGTAGTCCCATTGCATTCAGAATACCACATTCCAACTCAACTATCGTTGGATTTGGATAGCCTTCTCTTGATTTTAGCCCTATGGATTTTGTGACAACAGCACCGGCACCACAATTGACGATTCTCTTCATGCTTCCTGCATCTTCGTCCATCAAACCAGATGCCAAAATAGTTGGATTCTTAAGCTTCAGAGATGCGATTTTTGTAGTGAGATCTACCAAGCTAACACCTGAACTCTAAATTCAAAGGTACTATATAAATTAATTTTTCATGTAAAACTTTAATTAAACCTTATCATTTCACTTCATGGAGAAAATGTATTTAATAACAAAATGGTTTGGCACGTTCCTCTGCGATAAAAGTGGTATAAAACATAAGATTCTCATTCCAAAAGATGAAAAAGAGATAGCCAAGAGACTAAAGAAAATAGATAAGGGCGAGATGCTTGCAGAAGAAAAAAAATTAACAAAAAATATTGAAGTAACGGTAAATGAAAAAAGATTACAAAAGCTAGGGAATTACAATTCTAAAGATTCGTTTTTCAAAGAAATGGAAATTAAACCAGAAGATTACGGTTTTTCTCAGGATTTACTACATAACGCCTCCTTATTGCTGACTGAAGAAAAAACAGATGATAAACTGAAATCAGAGGATTTGCAGGTCATTCAGATGGTAAACGCGTTGGATGATCTCGTACAGACATCTAATTTACTCTCCGAGCGTTTGGATAGTTGGTCGCTAATCCCAACTCCATCTAAAAAGATCCAGCCATTCGAAAACTTATCATCTATGGTTAATAAAGAAACAGAGAGATTGGAAAAACAAATCGAGGAAGATATGCAGAATATTGCTCCAAATACTAGTGCCTTGATAGGTCCCGTTATAGGTGCAAGGATGATAGCGCTTGCCGGTGGATTGGAAAGACTTGCCTTTATGCCTGCATCTACTATACAAATATTGGGTGCTGAAAAGGCTCTTTTTAGATTTAAAAAAGAAGGAGGAAGACCACCAAAGCATGGCGTGATATTCCAGCATCCTCTAATAAATAAAGCCCCACCCAAAGACAGAGGAAAGATTGCACGGGCGTTTGCAGCCAAGATAGCAATTGCAGTGAAGGCAGATGTTTTTACCAAAAAAGATATTTCAGATACATTAAAAGAAGATTTGGAGAAAAGATTAAAGGAAATTAGAAGTCAATAACGCTTTAGTCTCCTTCCTCTTTTTTCAAGATATCAAACTGTTCATTTTGTAACTTTTTGATATAATGGTCTAGTTGGTTTATGGCATTTAAAAGCTTGTAAATCTCTTCATCTTTTGGAGATGATGGAACGATTTCTTGAGGATGAGCCTCTTTCTTTTTATGAAACTCGGATTCAGAATATTCTTCTTTTAAAATATCACGCGCAGTTTTCAGTATTTTTATTTTTTCATTAACTTCGGCAAGTTTAGTCATATTATTCCTCTCCTATTGACTTAATCCCATATCCTCTTTGATTTTGCGTTGATGTAATCTGGTTTGTAATAGAAATACTTTTACTCCAAAAACATTCCTTTCAGGCCAGTTTTTTCCTCCAGCCTTCTCTTCACAGCAATATTTGTTTTAAGCAGTACTATCTCGTTTGTAACCTCCACTTTACCCTCAATTAAATGGCCACCTATAGCGTTCTTTTTTTCATCTCCAAGGACTGCATGCAAGTGAAGTTCATAATCCTCATTTTGGAGACTTATATTTCCGGTTAACGCAAGGAGTTCATGCGGTTTATCAAATTTTTCGGGAGTGTAATTGTCTTTCTCTTTGAGATATCCTAACTTAAATTTTTTCAATTGCCCTAAGCCAGACAACACTACAGCAGTTTTAACACCGTATAATTTGCATACTTCTCTGAGTTTTTCATGTAGGTCTTCATCTGGAAAAAGTCGTAAAAAAATTATATTGTCTTTCTCTTTGCTCTGCATAATTTCCAACTCCTCATTAGTATATTATAAAACTTGTAATATTGTTAAGAAATATAAAGATGAACAAAGATTAAGCTTTATCTATGTCCAAAGAAGAAGACATTAAAAAGCTAATGTTATCAGTAGAAAACTGTAGAAAATGTGATTTGTGGAAAACAAGAAAAAAGCCTGTTTTTGGTGAAGGTTCAATAGATACAGATATACTTTTTGTTGGTGAAGCGCCTGGTTACAACGAAGATCTGCAAGGTCGTCCTTTTGTGGGGAAAGCAGGTAAGATACTTGACGAGCTACTGAAATCAATAGGATTGCGCAGAAACGATATTTACATAGCCAACATATTAAAATGCAGACCACCAAACAATAGAAACCCTTTAAAAACTGAGATAGATGCATGCACAGAAAATCTGGATAAACAGATAGAAATAATACAACCAAAGATCATAGTTTCTATGGGAAACTTTGCCTGTTCGTATATTTTTGAAAAATTTGGTTTAAAATATGATAAGATAAGTAATGTTCATGGCAAGATATTTCAGATAAATACTATCTTTGGCAATGTAAAAATAATACCAATGTATCATCCTGCTGTTGCCACATACAACCCAAATACAAAAAATACTTTGCTGGCAGATTTTAAAATTATTAAAAAAGCAATCGAGCGGAATTGAAAATATTTTTGTATTATTTTTCAAACAGATATGCGTTGCATTTCTGTCATGATAACGTTTTTAAAGAGATAATTGTTTTAAAGTTGCTAGAGAGTGAGAGAGGAGATTAGGGATGGAATCGTACCGAATAATGAATAATAGATTCTTCATATTGAGCCTCTGCGCCATCGGCCTGATGCTAATTGGTATATTCCTGATGAGAACTTTGTTTTAAAAGTGATAAACAAGATACACAATATGAAGACACATATGCAAATAAAAAATCGACTTAGAATTGTTGATATAATTTTTTAAAATTAAATTCTTCTATTTACAAAGTCAAGCAATTGCTCTCTAGTAAAAGGTTTTTGTAAAAAATCTTCTATTCTGCTTGTATCCATCTTGGATTTTGGCTTCATTGAAAATAGAGCTGATTTGTCACTATCAGGAATGCGGGTGTCAATAAGGATCAAACCAAAATTTTCTTCCTCTTCATTCATGATTTCCAATGCCTCACGGCTATTGGTTGCAGTTACAACCTCAAAATCATCACTTTCCAGGCACGATTTCACTGTATTAAGAACATCAGGTTCATCGTCTACGATCATTATGGTCTTCATATTTTATCAGAAATAGCAATGAATAGGTGAACTTAAAATTTTCTCATAATTTTGATATAAATTCTATTATTGTTTCTAACGTTGGATGAACGGGTTCAGATGAAGAAATATAGTACCCTGCAACGGAATTTGCAAACATCAATCGTTCATCATCGTCGAAATCCAATAACTCTGCAAATATATCCCCTGCATTCCATGCATCACCAGCTCCAGTTGATCTGTATATCTTGGAGAGTTTTAAAGTAGGAATAACAGTATATTTTTTGTCAACTGTGCATGCAAAATTTGCCGTATGCAGATCTAACCTGGCGTTTATTTTCTGCTTTAAATATACTGCAGCATTTACAACATCTTTGTCAGAATCAGTTTTAATGTTGCTGTAGTGCAGAAGCTCGTTTTCATTTAGTCCGAGTATATCTAAGTTTTTATCTGCTAAGACTTTTTTTACCAATTCTGAGATCTCATTTTTTCTTGAGGAAGGATCTCCAGTGTCAAAAAATGTTTTTACATTGTTTTCCTTTGCAAATCCAAATGTTTTTCTAGCAAGATCTGTGCCGTTCTTGTTAAGAGTCCAATTTAGCAAACAAGTCATATCTGAATTTGAGATTGCGTCCAGATCCTTTTCATGTAAAATATCGAATGAAAAGTCAGATACCGAGCCCGTGTCGCCAATCATAACATTAGTATGTTTTTCACCGAATTCCATGGCAGTAGTTATAGCTAGTTTCCCATCTGTTTTCACACCAGATAAATCAACACCATACTTTCCCAAGAAGTATTTTAAAAGATGCAAGCCAAATTCGTCTGTCTTGCAAATCAAACGAGTGCTTACGCCAAGTTTAACAAGTGCTAGGGCGGTATTTGCCGCATTGCCGCCTTGATGGATCTTTTGTGAGACTCCAGGAAGGTTACCTCCCCTCTGAAGATGTATGTCTTTAATTCTGTTCAACGAGATTTCAAATTCACCCATGATTAGAAAATGATCAACAAAAAAATCAGGAAGCAAAACAACGTTAAAATCTGCTAGATTCTTTTTTTCCAATTGTTTGAGTCTGCCTAAAAGTTTTGTCTTGAGTGCCTCATTCAATTTAACCACCTTAAATAATTAGGATATCTCACCATGTATATATTTTAGTTTAGAATATGTTTTTCGTTTTCTTGACTACATAAAAAATAAGGGGGCAGAAGAGGGGTCCAGGGATACAAGAAGAGGTGAATTAAAAATCTCCAGACCCCTTCCATGCTTGTTATTCACTTCAATCTAACCAAGTAAATGACTTTTTATTTTTGATATTTTTAATTCTTTTTTCTTTGAATGCTGCCAGGTCCTCGTACTCTCCTATAAAAATGTATCCATCGTCAGTTTTTTCTATCAAACCTTTTCGCATGGCGATGTCGAAAAGGTCGTCATTAATTTTTATGGTTTTTTCCTTCTTGGCTGCCATTTTTTTACGATGGCTTGTATCTTCTGCTTCCATTAAATCTTCTGGATCCATGTCCAAAATCACATTTATTCTATGCATGTGCTTCTCTCCTCTTCATCATTGACATTTTATAACATGTTAAATGTTGTCAATATTGATATATAAAGATATCCTGTGAAAATGTCAAAATGAAAATATTACTAAAAATGAAATGACAATTTTTGAAAAATTACATTCGGCATGGGCCTGTGATTTCAAAAATTAACGTTTTTCTCCAATTGAAGTAATAACCTTGAGTATAACTATCTGCATATGCATCTGTATGTTCATTTGCACTAAACCCTTAAATAACCGGTTAATATTTTTAATCCTATAAAATAAAAAAGAGGAGATGGAATGGAAAGTATGTTGAAAACACTAGGAAGCTGGTTGTTCCTTATAGGAATTGTTGTGGCAATTCTATTAGGAGTAATATTCGGTATTGGAGAAACAGTAAACGCAGACCTAACAAATCTAGCAACCCCCTCAGGGGCAATTGTAGCCGTTCTGGGATTTTTGGTTGGGATCTTGTCGTTCTTTGCGTTAGGTACAATTACACATGACCGAATACCTACATTCCTTATTGGAGCACTGACATTGGTAATAATAGGAGTGGCATCAGCTATGTGGCCAAATACCTGGACAATTGGAGACTGGGGCGGTCTCAAGCCATTGTTCGTAAACATAACACAATATTTGGCAATATTTGTTGCCCCTGCAGCTGGTCTTTTAGCTATTAGAGCCATCTGGGATGCAGGAAAAAGCGAAACAATAGAAAAGATACTCCCAAAAATGAAGTAAAACAGAGATAGAACGTATCTAACTATCTCTCTATCTTTTATTATTTTTTATTTCAACTAGAACTACAATGTCTTTTTTGTTCTCTAACTAAGAATCTCATTATCTCAATTTACTGCTCCATGTTTTGAAAAACCATTTATAAAAACTTACGACAGTCATGGTAAATAGTCCTGCTGTGAAACCAATTAGCGCCATGACTATCATAGGCATTTACTTTCCCACCACCTCATTAAGAAGAAGAATCGAATCAGAGATCAAATTTTCGAGCGTTTCATTCATCTCTAGCCTCAATACAATATTGCTATATTGTACCATGTTACTATTTGTCATTACTAGTATATAAAAGCTTCTTGCAAAAATGTCAATGAGATAAAATACCGACTTTTAATCTTGATGAAAATGATATCCTATTTATGAATTAAAAATGGATATGAAGACAACTTACACATCCATTTTATACATAACAAGACCTGACAGCATCTTTGGTAAGAAATATGTGGATTTTTGAGGCATATGTTCACTTGCCTCTGCGATAGCCTTCAGCTCCTCAATTTTCGTTGCGTTTATCACAAAAGAGGCATCAAATTTTCCTTCATCAACAAATTTTATAGCTTCACCATCAGCTCTTGTATATTTCACATGGTCTTCGAGATTTGTGTCATTGATGCCTAACCCTTGCTCAAGGACAATTTTATGTAATATTGAAACGTCCAGAGTTCTCCATGTTTTTGAGCGATCTCCTGCCAGCATATCCATCACTTTATCATCTTTTAGCGTCAAAATGTAATACTTTCTATTACAGTACAGTGCAAATCTATGTTTATCTTTTGTTTCAATGTCATTCATGATCTTTTTTCCGATGTGATCGTAGTCTTTTTCTTTACTATCCACAGTTTTTTCTTCGATGGTAAAATATTTTTTCATTTTTTCCAAGAGATTCTTAGGATTCAGATTAGACATTTTTATTAATCTGTGGGTCGGTAAAATAGCCAGTCCAGAATCAAACATGTTTGCCAGGATGACCATGATGTAGTTAAATGGGGCATTGCCAGCTTTAATTCCTGTTTTTTCTCTCTTTTCGTTTGCAAAATTTACCGAAGTTTGATATCGATGATGTCCATCAGCAATAAACAAAACCTTGTCTTTGAGGTCATTGACGATTTGAGAAACAGTTTTTTCATCCTCTAATTTCCAGAGTTTATGTGTAAAACCGTCGTATCCTTTTACATTAATAATTGGTCTGCCAGCAGATTTTTCGATATTCTTTCGGATTGTGTCGTTTTTATCCATGTATAACAGCTCAATCGGCTCTAGATTTGCATCACACGCCCTCATAAGATTCAGTCGATCTGCCTTCGGCTTTGCAAGGGTCTTTTCATGCGCCTTTACCATTTTATAGTCAGGGTCTAACTTAAGTAGAACGAAAAACCCACTCATGGTTCTCTTTTGATTTTTAATGGAATACTCTATCTTGTATGGATAAATTGCTTTTTTATCTGATTTTACCAATATGGATTGTTTTTGCCATTGGTCAAAGAGTTCTTTTGCTCGGGTATATCGATTGATTTTTTCAGTGTCATCTCGGAATTGCCTTCCCAAAATAAGTTTTACAAAATTGTTCGGATGTGTTTCATACAGTTCGTTTTGCATTTCTTCAGATATAATATCATAAGGTGGTGACATGACTGCGTCAAGTTTCTCTATTTTTTCTTTATTGTATGTAATTCCTTTAAACGGGGAAATTTCAACCATATTGTCGCCTCCAAGATTTTACGGTGTATGCCATGACCAATTAAAAAATTTGCTAAAATGCAATCGTTTATACGTATAATAATAAATACGTTCTAAAAACAGGTGGAATGAGATGAAATATAGAGATGTAATTACTTTGTTCGTAGTAATCGCGTTTGTTCTCTCTCTTGCTTATAGCATCGGCGTTGCCAACTCAGTCTGGTTTTGGATAGTTCCCATCCTATTGCTCTTTACCATTATACTTGTGATCTGGAAGTTGTGGTTGTAGGTCTAGTATAAATTGTTCTTGCAGTTATTTCTTCTTATTTTCTTGTACATATATTTAAAACACTATCTGTTATTAGCCCATCAGATGGCCGTAAGTTTAAAAGATAATGACATAACCGAGCTTGCAGAAAAGATACTGTCAAAATACAAGCTATGTGATAGCTGTTTGGGTAGAGTTTTTGCCAAAGTAGAAAAAGAAATGACAAACAAAGAACGTGGAGAGGTCCTACGCAAGCATCTAAAACAACGCAAAAAAACGGAGGTTGACAAGTGCTGGCTTTGTTCTGGTTTAATTGATGAGATACCACATTTTGCGGATTTAATTGAAGATTCGTTAAAGGAGTATGAGTTTGAAACTTTCCTGGTGGGTTCAAAGATAGATGAAGATATCCAACATGGGGAGCAGGAGTTGTTGGATTTTACTGGCTCTAAATACACGGAACCTATCAGAATGGAGTTAAATAGAGAGATCGGAAAGATATTGGAGGAGAGGCTTGGCAAAGAGGTTAATTTTGAACAGCCGACCATAACGGCAGTTATCGATACGGCTTTTGATGTTGTAAATTTGCAGACAAGTTCTCTTTTTATCTATGGACGGTACAAAAAATATGGCCGAGATATACCCCAAACCAAATGGTTCTGTAGGGTTTGCCTTGGCAAAGGATGCAGAAGGTGTAATTACACGGGCAAGATGTATGAAACAAGTGTTGAAGAGATTGTTGCAAAATCATTTTTGGAAAAAACGCAAGGTACTGATGATTCGTTTCATGGATGTGGGAGAGAGGATATCGACGTTCGCATGCTAGGAAATGGCCGTCCATTTGTTTTAGAGATTAAAAATCCCAAGGTCAGAAATCTGGATTTATCTGGGTTAGAAAAAGACATAAATATCCATAATAAGGAAAAAATCGAAGTGAGTAATCTACGCCCTTCCAATAAAGACGAAATGATAAGGATTAAGAGCGCCGAGTTCAAGAAGGTATATCGTGTTGTTTTTAATGGAGAAAAGCCTATAAATAAAGAAAAGCTTAAAAAGGCAGCTCAGACATTACGGGCTAGAACTATAAGTCAGTTCACACCGTCAAGAGTGGCTCATAGGCGAGCCAATACGGTTAGAAAGAAAAAGATATATAACTGCAATATAGAATCAGTAGAGGATACTATAGCTACGTTGATTCTAGAAGCGGAATCAGGGACTTACATAAAGGAACTGATAACCGGTGATGACGGAAAAACTCGACCAAACATAAGCGAAATGATAGACGTTCCCTGCCAAGTATTGGAATTGGACGTGATAGAGATCAAGGGGGAATAAAATTGGTAACGCGATCAAAAGGCCTAAGAAGTAAAAGTAGACACATACTAAGAAAGAAACCAAGAGATAGAGGAATTTCCTCCATTACGAGAGCACTGCAAGAGTTTGAACAAGGAGACTCTGTTAGTGTTGTCATTGATCCTTCGATTCATGGGGGTATGCCTCACATTCGTTTCCAGGGTTTTACTGGAGTTGTAGAGGGAAAACAAGGAGCTGCATACCTAGTTGGCATTAATGTTGACAAAAAACATAAAATATTGCTTGTAAGACCTGAGCATTTAAGGAGAGTGCAATAGTGGAAGGAAAAGACATTGAGATAAGACCTGTTCCTCTTGCCGAGGTTAAAAATATACTTAAAAAAGTTAGCAAAGACCGAAAAGAGCTGTTGTACGAGCAGAGGACTGCATTTGAACATGCTCAGAAATTTTCCACATTACCTGTTAAAAAAACAGAAGACTTGATAAAAGAATTGATGGAACTGAAATTTTTGGAAGAGATTCATGCAGTTAAGATTGCCGATCTACTCCCGAATACCGACGATGATGTAAAAGCTATTTTTGCCAAAGAGAGAACCGCGTTGGGTGCGAATGAAATAAAAAAGATTTTGGAGATAGTAAGTAAATATTACGTTGAATAATGAGGGGGCTTGAGTGTGGAGGACTATGTATATATTTTAGATTATTTGCCAAAAGGGCGAGCGGATGCACCCCCTCATAAACGTTATCCTGTTGTTTATGGCATCGGTGAGAATCAGTTTACATTACTAGAATTGGTACCAAAAGGAGATGTTGCTTTCGAAATTGGCGAACGCATATACGTCGGTAAAGATCCGAATATGAGAACAAAGATAGCCAAAATCAAAGGTAGAATTAATTTTGAGGAGATGACGTCCACGGCGCACGGCGAGATGCCCTATGTAATTCTTGATATAGTGCACAACACAAAAGATCGATTTATAAAATTCTATAATGAATCGCCTGCTATTTCTACAAGGTTTCACGTATTGGAACTTTTACCAGGGCTTGGTAAAAAAATGATGCATGACATACTTGAAGAGCGCAAGAAAAAACCATTTACCAGTTTTGAAGAGATGTGTGATCGTATAGATTTTCTACGTGCACCAGATAAACTCATTGCAAAACGGGTGGAGTTGGAGCTAACTGACCCTACTCAGAAGTATCGTCTTTTCACACGTCCGCCTATGACAAAGGAATACTATTGATAAATCATGAGTAAAAGGAAAACCGGCCAGAATTTTTTGATTGATGGAAATGTGGCAGAGCGAGAAGTAAGCCATGCCAATATAACCAAGGATGACGTTGTTCTTGAGATAGGTCCTGGAACTGGTATTCTTACAAAGTTGTTGGCCGAGAGAGCAAAGAAAGTAATAGCAATCGAGATAGACGGCGAACTGGTGGAGAAACTAAAAAATTTCATACCTGATAATGTCGAGTTGATTCATAGCGATGCCTTAAAAGTTGATTTTGAAACACTGCCCAAATTTAACAAGATTGTTTCCAATTTGCCATTCCAGATTTCATCACCTATCACTTTCAAGTTTCTAGATTACAATTTTTCATTGGCTGTGCTTATTTATCAGAAAGAGTTTGCAGATCGCATGGTTGCAAAACCAGGCAGTAAAGACTATTCTCGTCTATCTGTTGGCATTTACTACAAAACGAATTGCAATATTATCAGAACTGTTCCAAGAACGTGTTTCTATCCGCAGCCAAGAGTTGACTCATGCATGGTTCAACTATCTCCAAGAAAGTCTTCTCCTTTTTCGGTTCATAATGAACCATTCTTTTTTGAGTTAACTCGCGAATTGTTCAACCACAGACGAAAAAAGATAAAAAACACGTTGGATAGAATATACGATATGTTGCTGGAAGATGTGCCGCATCTGGATAAACGTGTGGAAGAACTCACACCTGAGCAAATTGGTGAGCTTTCTAATATTTTGTATATTAAATACCAGAAGAAAATTTAAGAAAATATCTTTAAAAAATATTTTCACATAATGTCATTTTTGCACAATAACTATATATATAAGAAATGACAAAGTATACCTGAAGAAATTGGAAAAACTGGAGTGATGATAATGAACAAAAAACTAATGGTAGTAGACGATGATCCGGATATACTAATAACGATAAGGAATATTTTTGAACGTGAAGGCTACGAGGTTTATACTGTTGACAGCGGATTTGATTGCATAAAGGAGTTGGAACATGGTTTCAAAGGCGTTATACTAATGGACATCATGATGCCATTTATGGATGGATGGGACACGATCAAAGAGATAGTTGAGAAGGGATTTATAAAAGGAGTTATGATTTATATAGTGACTGCAAGGGGAACTCCTGACCATGAGAAGATGAAGGGGCTTGAATCCCATGTTCGCGATTATATAGCAAAACCGTTTAATGTACAAAAACTCGTTTCTAACGTTAACAACATGGCTACTTGCTAGTCTAAAGAATTGACTCTTTTACATTAGTTACAAACTGACCACAGTTACTGCCTATTTTATTTTCTTCAACTTTGCCGATGCTTAATATTACGTCAAAGCCCTGAGAACAGAAGTCGTCAATTATTTGATTGGCCGAGTTAGGATTGTAGGCATCAATTTTAGATACTATTTTGTTACACTTTACGCTTTCAGTTGGATTAATTGGTGTCAGTTTTATGATAAAAATATCCGGATCAAAGTATTTTCTAACTAATTTTACATCTACGGGAAATCCTTCACTCATAGCAAAATTAAGTGTTATCTTTTTATCATCATTCACATAAAATCTTTTACCATAGGCAGCTATATATTCAAAACTAAGTTTAGATACAGGAATTAATTCATTTCTTTTTTTAATATCGGTAGTATGAACTGAAAATTGAAGCTGAAACCTTCCATCTCTATAAAACTGATTCTTTATTTGTAGTAGTTTATCAAGAAAATCTTCTGAGTTTTTAGGTGCAACAGTTGATACGGATGGAAGAAGCCCTGGAGCGTCATATATATTTGGTAGTTTTTCAAGTACTGTAAGAACCTCGGGATTGAGAGCAGGATCGCCCATTCTTGCAAATTGTATCTTAAACTTTGATATTGGTATGCTTCCATCGGGAAACCTTTTACGAACCATGTAATCAATTTCAGCAAGAATTTCTTCTGATGTAAGCCTACCCCCATATTGTATTCTACCGGCATCACACATCTTGCATCCAACTGGACATCCAAAAAGCGTAGATATGATAAGCACCCATTTCTTCTCTCTCAGTATTGGAGGTTGAACAGACTCAACAAACTCTACAAGGTGCTTTTTGCTGCCTCTCATTTCTGCAACGTAAACCTTCGCAAGGTCTTCCCTACCATATTCTGCAAGTACTTTGATCATGGTTTCAACTTCTAAGATATATCTCGGCGTTCATAGCTGTTTTTATTCCCTCTCCAACAGCAATGCCTACTTGTCTAAAATTACCTATTCTGACATCGCCAGCTAGGAATAAACCACGGATATTGCTCTCTTCAAGACCTCCAGATAAGAGTTCCTTGCTTGGTTCTCTTCCACAGACAATAAGAATGTAATCTGCCCTACTTGTACATGTTGCTGTATCGTCTGATATAGAATTAGCATTTTTCTCAGCGGATCTAAATCTTATTTCTGGCTTTCCTTTTTTTTCCTTTATATCTATCGGTGTAAAAGAGGGATGTATATGTATAGTGGCACAACTTTTTACTCTTTTTTCAAGTAGTGGCAAGCATTTTGGTCTTTTTGATCTGAAATAGAGCTCCACTGTGGCCCCGTTATCAGCAAGATTTAGTGAATAATCAAATGCAGCATCGCCACCACCGATAACAATACAGATGTTTCTGGGCTTAAGTTTTGGAAGCAAATCTTTGATTTCATAAAACACTAGTTTTCCTACCAATTCTCTTTCTCCGGGAATTCCTAGTTCTCGTGGTTTAGTACCAGTAGCAAGTATTACTATCTTGAATTTACTTTTGCCATCAGAAGTATTTAGTATAAAATTATCATTTTCGATGTTGATTTGCTTCACCTCTTCCATTATCGGTTTGATGTTCCATCTACTAAGTTGGTCTTTCATAAGATTGCACAAATTTGCTCCTTTTATCCCCATTGGAAAGCCAGGGTAATTCTCTACAAGATGCGCATTTAAAAGAAGCCCACCAACCTCCTTTTTTTCGAATAAGGCTATATCAATACCTGCCCTTTTCAAATAGATGGAGGCTGCAATTCCTGCAGGCCCAGCGCCAACCACTGCCACATCACTCAATGTGCTTCACCTCTTTGAGAATATCATTTGTTTTGATTGGTATAACAAAACCATCAGATAACGTTCTAAGACTCGAAACATGCAAAGTTTCATCATCCGTAGCAGTGGCATCTACAACAAAATAGACTCCATAATCCCTCATAAATGCATCTCTGGCCGTTGAATCACAGCACAGATGAGTCATAACACCAGTAATAACCAATTTATCGATTCCCATATTTTTCAATATCTGATCAAGATTTGTTTCGATAAATGCACTGTAACGACTTTTACGCAGTATAATATCGCTTTTTTTACAGTCAATAGATGAATGAATCCTGGATAAAGGGCTAGTTACTCTCAATACATCTCCCCACCATCTTCCCATTATGCCTGGCTTTTCATCACGCTCTAGCGCATGAAATGTGAATACTATGGGAAGATCGTGTTTTCTATATTCTTTTATCATAGAATTTATGTTCGGAACAATGGTCATGGCTGCTGGTATAAATGCATGTGACTCCTTGCTAAGAAAATATTTCTGCATGTCAATGATTAAAAGTGCAGAATTTTGTGGATTAAATTTAAACTTATTTTGTCTGGAAGGATGAAGACCAAGACCATTCAACCATTCATCGGCCTTTGATGATATGTTTTCTTCAGTCAGGTAGTATTTGTCCATGTAACACCTAAATTATATCTTTGAAACAGACATGAATATAATATAACGTTAAAAAACGTTGGTTAAATTATTTTTAATTTACTGCTTTTTTACAATTGCAAAGTAGTTATCAGGATGTTTTTTTGAATGTAATTTAATATCTTGGATTTCTTCTATTTCTAAACCTGCTAAACGTATATCACTAATGAACTCTTTTTTACTATATAGATGATAAAAACGGGGGATATCCAGACCATGTTGCTTCCAATAAATATCGATATCTCCAAATTCCGTTTGTCCTTTTCTGGTGAACCATTTTTTGAGAAAATGCATTCTATACTTGTCTTGCCATCGTGACCAAACGCTGATAAGCGCAGTACCATCTTTTTTTAGTATTCTTTTTACTTCTTTAAGTGATTGAATACGCCCGTCTTTGCCTTTTATGTTGTGTAATGCTGCGATAAATAATATGGAGTCTACAGTATCGTTTTTAAGCGGTATATTTGTCATATCTGCATGTAAAAGGATAGTATTGTCCAGATTTTTTCCTTTGAGTTTCTTCTTGGTAATATTAAGAAGCTCTTTTGAAATATCTAATCCTATAACTGCCTTACAGTGCTCTGCACATGGCAAAAGATGCCTTCCATTGCCGCAACCCAAGTCAACAACCGTGTCTGTTTTAGATAGAGTGTCTATAAAACCAATGCACTGCATCCATGGTTTACGTCGCGTTAAATCAAAACTTTCTGCAATCAAATCCCATGTTTCATCTGATTTTCTATCGCACTCATCTAACATTTTACTATCTCTGGATGGATTTTATTCCACGTATATGGCTGGTCTTAACGGCATGGCATATCTAGATTTATCTGCTGGGTCATAGATGTTTTTATCACCGGCACAAAAAATATGAACGTCTGCAGAGAACTCTTTTTTGAGAAATCCAGATGCTTTTTCCAGATATAATTTTTCATCGATGTGTGTTTCAAATCGTTTCCTGTCACTCTCGTTTAACTTTTTGATATCTCCCACCATCTTACCAATGAAAGATGATACTTCTTTTCCTTGTTTGCGTAGCTCAGGATCGGCCATTGCTGTTTTCATTATAACGTTCATCTCAAGCTTATGCTCTTTTGCCAACTCCAGGGCTTTCTTTAGTATTTGTTGTTTCCACTGTGGTGATATGTATAGATAAAGCTTCTTTGGTTTTATTTGGGTAACCTTCAATATTTCGTTTGTATCTTCTACAATATCTGACAGAAGTCGTTCTCCAACCTCCACCTTGTCAGATGCTGCTTTTGCATCATACTTAGGATAAGATTCTAGAGAGGCAAATCCTTTTTCACCATGTGAACTCCAAAGTTCTTCAGCTAGATGGGGAGCTACAGGAGAAATAAGTTTAATCCAATCCGATACGACCGTTTTTAGTAGTTTTTTATTACTGCCGTTTCTCTTGAGATACCACTGGATCTGATTTTGAAATTCAAAGAATATCTCATTGGTTGCAACGCGTAGATCATAGATTTCAAATGCATCGGTAGTTTTCTTTATTGTTCTATGCAGTGCACTCTTTAGCCAATTGTCAAGGTTCTCATCGGTTTTATCTTTAAGTTTGCTTATCTGATTTATCAGTTTCCATATGTTAGCAACTCTATTTTTGTATTTTGTAACGACTTCGGGGTCCCACTCAACATCAACAAAAGGAGACCCTACATGTGCATAGTATAGACGCATGGCATCAACGCCATAGGTTGTAGCAGCCTCGTTAATATATTCTGCACCACCTTTTGACTTGCTGATTTTTTCCTTTCCTTTCTGTGTGACCCACCAGTGGACAAAGATGCCTCTTGGCCATTTATCTGCAGGCATAACTGCCACATGATTCATCAGAAAGACTGGGAAGTGTACGGTTTTATGCTCCTTTCCACCTAGGTTTATATCAACTGGGTACCAGTAATCGACATCAGATTTTATTGTGTCCCATAACTTGTCCTGTGATTTTCCTTTTCCTAGAAATACGTAGTCGAAGAATTCGCAGGTCATTTCCTCAGGTTTTATCTTGTTTTCATTCACGTATTTTGAAATGAGGTAGTATGCAGGGTAAAGCGTTGAATCTGATATGGGCTCTATTATCCAGCCTTTTTTAAAAGGGAACTCTGTTCCAAGCCATGAACCTTTTCTTATGCATGCTCGGTCGTCAAACCAATCCAGAACCTTGGGCATCTCCTCCTTGTATTCTTCAGGATAAATGTTCATGGTGTGTTCATGCTCTTTGGATTTTTCGGTTAGGTCTTGATCGCTGTATTTAATGAACCATTGGTCAGGTATCTGTTTTATAACGACCTTTTCTCCGCATCTGCATACCACTTCTTCTGAAAATTCACGCATGACAACCGCGAGATTTTTAGATATAAGCTCGTTTTTAACTTCATCTTTTATATCTGATATCTTTATTCCAGCGTATGCTCCACAGCCCTCATTAAGATAACCTGTATGAAACTCTTTCTTGTAAACAGTCTCAGTCGCCATGTTAAGTTTTTCCGTTTCCTTCTGACTTTTTATTCCTAGTCCATCACAAGCTTCTTTAGCAGGGTTTGTACCAAAACCTTTCACTTCAATGATTGTTATGGGGTCTATTTTTTCTCCTGATTCAACCAAAGCAATCCAATCATATGGCGCATGGGCCGGAACTGACATTACAACACCTGTTGCTACATTGGGGTCTGCAAATGGTCCAGAAAGAATTGGTACTTCACGATTTACAAGAGGTATGTTACAGGTTTTACCGACTAAGTTCTTTCCAGATATTTTTTCATCGAGCAATTCAACCTTTTCTAGTTGGTGTGAAAGCTTCTGAATGCATTCTTTCGAGCATATCCAGGTTTCTCCGTTTATCTTTGCTTTCTGGTATTCAACATTTGGATTTACCCACATGTTGGTTACGCCAAAGATTGTCTCTGGTCTCAGTGTTGCCGCTGGCAATATTGTTCCATCTTTCATCTGGAATTTGATAGTTGTAAATTCTAAAATCTCAGCCGAGCCACCTTTAGATATGTCTGTTTCCGATTTATCCACTGCAACCGGTCCACAGTTGGGGCAAAATGGGGCAAAATGTGGCTTCTGAATCAATAGATTTTTTCCTTTGAGCTTGTAGAACTGCCATTGGATGAATTTGTTGTATCCTTTGGATATGGTACTCATGAGTCTAGAATAATCTATCAAGAAGCCGAATTTTTTCCAGTAGTCTTCTACATACACCTTGCCAAAATAATCCACAACTTTTATAGGATCGATTAATTTTTTTATAAACTCGTCTGTTAGGCCGTTTTCTTTAAGCGACTTTATTGTCGTTGGATCTTTCCGTTCTATCTTTTTAGCAAAACCAATTGATGGAATCCCTGAAGCATGAAATCCGGCAGGGAATAAAACGTCATAGCCGGTCATCCGTCTGTATCGCGCAATTATATCACAATAGGTAAAACCCCTCATGTGCCCTACGTGTAGATAGCCCGAAACTCCAGGATACGCAAAATGGATGAAGAATTTCTTCTTATTTTCTTTCTTTGCTTCGAATATTTTCCGGTCAAACCATTTATCTTGCCACTTCTGTTCAACCGTTACGTAATCGTAGTTTTTTACTTCCATATCTATCTTATCCGTTGGGAAATGATAAACGCGTTATATAATGGTTTTTGCTTTAGATGTAATAATGTCAAAATGAGAATTATTGCACGATATATTTAAATAGTATCAGTGACAGAGTATAACATAGGAAAAGGTGGTGAAAAATGAGAGATATGAAAGTGGTCAGCGACGTAAGAACCCAAGAAGAATTGGTCGAGATGAAAGCGGTCATGGAAATCTTCATTGTAAACACCAGAATAAGAGAGATCGTTCACACAGCATAAATGCTTCTTCAGGTTCATTTCCTTTTAAAATTTATTAGTAGATTTTGACATTTTTTGAATGTTTTAAATTTTTGTAACAATATTTATAATATAACAAACAATACATATTATTAAATTTATAAAAAAGAACTATACATTTGTATAGTTTGGGGTGAAAGATGAGAAGAACTCCCCTCAGGAGTTTTATATTGGATGAAAACGCAGTTTCTGAGGAGTTTACTTCATTGCCCGCCCTATCGGTCGTAATGGTCGGTTTTGCATTATTTTTTGTATTATTTGCCAATGTTTATGCTTCCTATGGGCTTAGAGTCGAGTCTATTGAAAAATACCAAACAGCCGATTTCATAGCAACTAAATTGACAAATCCTGATTGTTTTTTCATCAGAGAAGGTGGACTTGTTGATTTGCCAGAACTACGCATCGATGGAAGTGGCGACAAACTTAACTCTATACGTTCAGAATACAAAGCATCACATGTAAATTTTACAGTAAGGATAAGTTGGCAGGAGAAAGACAAGGCAAAATTTGAGGACTTTCCTGAAAATTTGCCAGCTTATATAGGTGATCGGATTGCCGTTTCTAGAGATGTGGGTGTTTATCTTAATGAGGCACAGACATCACCTGGAAAATTGACTATTATTTTATGGAATGTAAGATAGGAAATTTAGTAAAATGCAGATGGTAGGATATGAGATGGAAAAATTTCCTTAGAGATACTCATGGCCTCTCCTTAATGTACGACGCCATTCTTTTCATAGTTATGGTATCTTTGTCTGGCGTTGTTCTGTTACCTGCACTTCAAAGTAACATAGCCGTAAAGACGTCGGTCGATGTACATAGAGAACATATCGCCGATGAGGCCCTTGGCACGTTTCTTGCCACTCGCGTTGATAGGTTTAGCTACAAGGTTTGCGGCGACATCATTGACGATGTGGCAGGCCTTATTGGCATTGATAATTCTTCCAATGGGCTCTATGGGTCGATAACAGATTGGTTAATTGGACGCGAACAGATCCATAAAACCTATTCTAGCCTATTGTCCGAGAACCTTGCCTGTCAATTTAGAATGCCTTTTTCCGTTTTGGGTAGCAATAGGATTAATATCTTTACAGGTGACTACGACAGGCAGCTCAGGGACAATATTAGTTATTTTTTGTCTTCTTATCTCGGCGATAAATACAGATTCAACCTATCTGCCAAGTGGCACCCTATAAAAGGATTGGATTTTGGCGGTGAAATGTTTGTTGGAGAAAGACTACCTACAGTTAATTCCCATGTCGCGCAAAGTTTTGTTACCATGCCCTATTCACCCAAAATGAATTTGCCTGGCGTAGGTGAGGTTATTATTTCTAGATATTGGCTTGAAGATTTTTTTAGAGATTTTGTGCATGATATCCCTTGGCTGGAAAATATTACCACATTGATTGATGAATATGTATCTTTCACAAAAGAAGAATTAAAAAATAAATTGAGTGAAAATCTTAGTACGCTGGCTGAAGGATTCCTATGTAACGGTTTAAAAAATGGGACAGGAGCCACTATTTTTCCTGGAATACTGAATATTACTCTCAAGTATGGATTTGGCAAGATAAGAACGATGGCTCAGAATCTTACAGAAGAGGGCATTACGAATGCCCTGGGAGAATCCATTGGAATGATTGATTCATTTTTTGGTGAATTGGGTGGTGCGGATAATCCTCTTGTCAAGAGCATTCAGGAAGAAATAACTACTACTATCATTGAATCTTTGGATCTTCCAATTGGCACATTGCTTACAACCGCATTGGATGAGTTGGAAAACCAAACGCGTAATTTTACGGTCAATCTGGTACATAATACATTGAATCCATATATTGACGATTTTGCAGAGGCGATTGTTGATATTTTATATGTCGGCGAGATAGTCGATGCCATCAAAAGTATCCCTGATTGGCTTTTTGATAGGATTTCTATTTCCAAAGGTGAGGTCACGCTGACTATTTGGGAGGTTAGAGGATGATATCTGATTTTTTAAAAGATGAGCGTGCCCGTATTCCGTTTTCAGTTGTCGGCATTTTTCTCATACTTGGCAGCAGTTTTACCACAGTATATGTGGCAAAGCTGGAACAACAGAAATCCCAGGAAATGATCAGCGCCATGGATTTCAGCGAAGTGGAAAATATTTTGCACTATGCTGAAGCAGATATTGCCAACATGCTGAACTTGGTTGGTGTGAAGGCATTAAAAGAGATAGGTGCAAACCCAGTTATGACTAATTTTAATCAAAGCGTAGGTTATGATATAACCAATGATAAAACGTTTAATCGTGATCGTGCACTAGATATAATTACAAGGGAGTTGAATATTTATCTCAAGACGAACTACTTGTATGATTATTTCAACAATGGAAGATATGCCGCCAACGTGATACTGGCTGGTGATACCAAAGAGCCCGTTTCTGATTGGTCTGATGTTAAGGTAGATGAATTAAAAATGAAAATATCTAGGACGTTTAACCTCCCATTGGTTGGTGCTGACGATAAGGAGTATTCTACTTATTGGACAGTTTCTGTTCCGGTTACATTCGAAGTGAAAGATCTTGAAGATGGACGGGAGATTTTTACAAAGAAGACCGAAATCTCTACAATTATAACATCAAGATATCCGTTGCTGCGAGAACTAGTTACGGATTACGAAAAAAGAGCAAATGGGATTAATTCTCTAATGGTCGAGACAACAGCACTCTCCAACATTTATTCTCTTATTAGAGGTGTGATGCATTGGCAAACGCTAAAGCCTGGAAATGTTGTTGATAATAAACATCTAGCAATTATCGTGAATGGTTGCACGTTGTTGGAACAAGGAATGGTTTTCAATAGTGTTGATCCTGCCAGTCTTGTTGATTACGTGTATCATTCCTATAAAACGCTAACCTCAGATGATGATGGAACAGAGCCGATAGATATAATGAACAGTAGCGCTCTAAAAAACGACGACGAGCTATCGGTTGATCCAAGTGAAATCGCAGATAAAAGTGTCAAATCTGATTCCGGAAATTCAAATCTAACCGTTGATTTTGGCCCAGATATAAATTTGACCGGTATTGCTGAAAAACCTCTATACAATTGGACTAGCGTCATCATTAATTTTGTTGATGGCATTGGTAATCCTCTTTCTGTAGAGTTGCTTAATCCAAGTGAGGATGACATTAGCAACGCAGTTGAGCATTACATAGCTTTGGGCTACAATTTTGTAAGTATCGAAAAAGGAACTTTTGAACAAAATCAAACCACAGCAAATAAAATAGATGATATTGCTTTGATAGTTTATTCAGTAGACCTTAAAACAAACGTTGAGCGAGATTCATCTCCAGTTATTACATACGGTGATCACACGGGCTATCCGATTGACAATGGAACGGGAATCTGGTCTTTTGACTTCTACGTTTTTAAAGATACAATTGATAAACCTTCAAAGGGTTCTGTTGTGCCTGGTTGCACTCTTTACGGCAAGATATACGATGTACATTGGAATCGCCAGCATTATTGGAGTAAAAAAACGGTCGAGACTTCAGGAAATCATACTTGGGTGAACTGGACTCATTTTACGACCATTGATTACAAATTGGAGGAAGATGTTACCATTGGCGTTATTTTGAATCACTATTCAGAGTACCAGGAAACAAGGGATGATGTCAAGGATGTGTTCTACAAAAATGATTCTTTAGATGATAAAAATCTCGAGGACACAATTCAAAGGTATAGGGCTAGTTATTTTGATCCAAATCTTGATGATCTAATAAAGACAGGCAATGGGGCGTCCAATGAAAAGGTCGTTACAGGCGATATTCCTGCCTGGGTTGCAACTGAATCTTGGAATGCACTAGAATCCATATTTGAACAGATTCAGCAGATAAAACTTGATGAATCCATCAACTATGTTGGCTATCCAAATCCTGTCGATCTAATACGCGAAGCAAAAAATGATTTGCTTGGTAAGTTTAACGATAACATTACAATCTATCTAAATCAAGATTCTTACGTGGATGGTTCGTACTATAAAAGCGTTGGAAAGAAAACGGTTTTCTTTGTACGTGAGTGGTATGTTGACTGGGTGAAAGAAAACATCGAAGTCATTTTTTCTGCCGTTGAAAACAAATATAGTGAAGAAATGCAGAGCAAATTAAATGATTATTTCGGAAGTGATAGCACTGATGCAAAATCATCTTTGGATAAAGCACAAGATTTACTCTCGAATCAGTTGGCGATACCTTTTGGGTTTGACATGGAATTGAATAGGATTGTAGATGGTAATGAACTTTGGAACGAAAAAATTAGACTTGCAGTTGATCAGATACCAAACTATTTAGACCCTTATGAAAAAACAGAGTACGAAGACGAACTATTCTGGTCACTAAAACTGAAAAACGTTTGTACTCTTGGCCCAACTGGCATACCAATACTTCCCCCTACGCCCGTTACGCCTTGGATTTTCACCATGAACATTTGGTATATTGAAGTTAAGGGAGAATACGGCATGTTTAAGGTTATGGACACACTCGATGAAAACATACCTAATCCTTTGTTCGGTCATGAACCGCAGATTTACGTGAGAGAAAATAAAGCTGTATACGATGATCAAGGTCGTTATTTAGGTAATAACACGCGCCTAAGTTTTGATTTTTCAACTGTTGCGTTAGCGTTTGTTCCGCCGTGGGGGATGATGGTTGGAGACACCGAGGGCGATATCTGGAATGATCATACTGCAGGATATGATTAAAAGAAGAATGGAGAATTAAAAATTTATCTCTTTTGTCTCTTTTTTCTGTGTACAAATTTATCTTTCAGGCTTGTTTTTGAGGATTCTGTGTCTAGAAATTCTGGACCGACAGGTTCAAATTCAACTAGTACTTCCTCAATTTTTCCAGGTACAGTTATTGTCGATAAATCGTATTCTTTGTATTTTTCTTTGTATGTCTTGAGCTCATCAATAATTGCTATTATCTCTTCGTGGGTTTTTACAGTGGTTTTACTCCTTTGTTGTACCTCTTGCTCCATATCCCTCTCCTTTAACCCCTCAAATCATTTTAACAATAGATAATCTATCGTTTATTCCATATAAAGATATTTTGGAAAAACACGCATATAATCTAGTTTGTTTACTAGGATTTTTTGTTATTTAATATTTCCCTCATTGGGATGTATGCCAGTAGTATTGCTATATATATCCATATGATTAATCCCGGCCACCATGGTGCATTCGGGAATATGGATAGGTTTATCCCCATTACAATAAGTATTGCTACTGCGACTCCCGTGAGCGCTTCTCCGGCCACCAGTCCAGCGGTGAAGAGAAGGCCCGTTCGTATGGCCTTTTCTTTTGGTGTTATGTTTGTTTGTTTGATAGCAAGTTCCCAGTCACTTATTTCTTCTTCAGTACTTCCAAATTTTTTCTTTAGCGAGCGATCTGTTAAATATCGTATACCTCCACCTGCAAAGATTGGTATGGATAGTGTGAATGGAAGATAGATTCCTATAGCAACTGGCAAAATTGGTAGGTCTATGAGGATTAGTACTACTGCCAATATAATTCCTACAATCACATAGGGCCAGAGCATCTGTCCTCCCAATACCCCTTTCACTATTCCAGCCATGAGAAATGCTTGAGGGGCTGGAAGTTGCCTGCTGCCTATGGTGAATGCCTTGTGGAGTACTCCTATGACTACGCCTACTACACCTGAAACAGCTATTACTCCAAATGTCATTGATATCTGCAGTTTCTTTGGCGTTGCGCCTAGCATTTGCCCGCATGCCATAGATTGCAATAAATCGCCAGATATGGATCCACCTACGCAGATGACCGCAGCTATGAATATTGCTATGGCCATAGCCTCGAGGCTAGTAGCACCCAATCCAAGCATGATTAGACTAACAATAAGTAATACCGCAACTGCTACCCCTGAGATAGGACAATTTGATGACCCAACAAGCCCAGTAAGGTAACCGGCTAATGCACTTGCGATAAATGCGAATAATATAGTCAAAACTGCCATTAACAGAGAGAATCCAAACATATGGGATAGCCACATGTAAAGAAAGAAAATAGGGATAATCATCAGTACAATGAACACAAACACTAGTTTGTAACTAAGGTCCTGATCTGTTCTTTTTTTGGCTTTTGTTTGTCCTCCTCTTATACCTATGATTGCCTCTTTTATGCTGTCCACGAGATTCATTCGTATGCTCCATATTGCCCATAGTCCACCAACTAGCATTGCCCCGACACCTATGTATCTAATTTGATTGCCCCATATCTGGAAGAATCCCCATATGTGACTACCGAGGTCAAAGTTACCGTATCCATATGACACGGCCTCAGATATCTGTTCTGGAGTTATTGGCACTGGCAAACCTAATGCCAAAGCGATGAGTGGTGCAATAATTACCCAGCCCAATAAGCCGCCTACTAGTACGTATGATGATACTTGTGGACCAATAATCCATCCTACTCCCAGTAAGGCCGGTGATGTTGTTACACCACCATAAAGCCATCCATCTCGAGTTTGTCCCCCTATGACATATTTTCCTATATTGCCAATTCCTTCTATTGTTCCTCTAAAAATGTTAAGTGATAACTCTCCAAATTTGTAAAGGGCAGCTACAAGGCCTCCTACGACTAACCAAATGCCACTTATACCTTCACTTTTTGATCTTTTTGTTATATCTTCTCCGCCAACAGTTGTTGTTAAAACAGCTGCGACGGCAACCCCCTCAGGAAAAGGCAAATCAGTTTTAGTAACCAGTGCCCTTCTGAGCGGTACCATCCAGAGTACGCCTAAAAGCCCTCCCAAAAGCGATATAAGTGTCGTTTCTAAGTAATGAATCTCTGTCCATGCTCCTAGTAAAATAAGTGCAGGTATTGTGAATATAACCCCTGCTGCAACACATTCTCCAGCAGAAGCACCCATTGTTGCGAGGTTTACTTCTAGTATGGTTCCCTTGAAGGGCCTCATAAATGCTAGCGCCATTACTGCGCCTGGTATGATTGCGGATACTGTCATACCTGCATAGAGTCCTAGGTAAGCGTTTGCCGCTCCTAGTACAACTGCAAGAAATATTCCTACTAATATTGCTTTAACAGTTAGTTCTGGTATTGTTTTTTCAGCAGGAACAAATGATTTGAAATCTTCTCTTGAACTCATAGTGTACATAAATATATAATTAATGATATATTAATACTTAATGTTACAGTTCTTACCAAAAAACTCATAAAAGTTTTAATAGTGACAAAACATTTGTTATCTCTGGAGAGATATGGACAATGGGTTTAGATCAAGTGACTGAGGATTATACCAAAAAACTCGAGGAAGCGCTTAGGTTAAAAGACGCAGAATTGGAAGAATTGAAAAAGAAGCTTTCAGAGATCGAAAATAAACTAAATGAGCTCAACAGAGAGCTGGAACAAAGGGTAATTGTAAGAACCGTTGAGGTTAACAGGCTCCTCTTGCATAAAACCAAGTATATCGACAATCTTAGTCATGATCTTGGAACTCCTCTGACGCCTCTTTTAGCTCTTTTGCCACTTATAAAAGAGGATGTTAAAGATCCCAAAACAAAAGAATTGGTAGAAACATGCATTCGTAGTGCTGAATACATAAAACGCGTTGTTAACAACACCCGTGAGTTAGCTGAGTTGAATACCACTGATTTGTATTTAAAAAGAGAGAATCTTCTTGAAATCGTGACGAATTTGCAGCAGAAATATGAAAGTATTTTCAGGACCTGCAATATCAAGGTTGAGAACTATGTGGAGCGAGACGTATATGTTAAAACTGAGATGCCCAGACTTGCAGAGGTGCTCGACCATATCTATTCCAATGCTGTAAATAGTATGGTCAATGGTGGCACGTTAACTTTTGTAGCTGAACCTGTAGAGCAGAAGACGGGTTCTTTTATTAGGATATCTGTACATGACACCGGCGTTGGTTTGAGTAAGGAGCAGATAGACCATATTTTTGATGAGTTCTACAAGACTGACGATTCTCGCCATAAGTTAGATTCTACAGGCCTTGGTTTATCGATATGTAAGCGCATTATTGAGAAGCATGGTGGAAAGATCTGGGCAGAAAGTCCTGGTCCTAGACGGGGTGCAACCATATGCTTCACCATTCCGTCTGGTTAGGTTTCATCTGTAGAACTTTTATCAATATTTGGGCTGAGTAAAAAGAAAGAGTTTATATAACAGCTTTTTATTGTGCACCTCGGGGAGAAGTAAACTTATGTTAAACAGCAAAAACAGAAATTTAAATAGTCATAATTTTGGAGAGTTAGAACTAGTAGATAGAGAGCTATTTTATATCTGCTATAATAGACGGGATAATTAGAAAAATTATTTTTCTCTTCCCCTATGATAATTCATAGGTCATGGAAGAAAATCTCTTTTTTTCTTCAAATTTTAGCATATTTTACACAAATTATAAATATTAAACATACAATATTCACATTGTGTGTTAAATGTCAGCATGTATCGTTAATATTTAACATAATTAATTAAAAAATGGGGGAGGAAGTGAAACGAAAAGACGAAAACTTTTGGAAAATCAGATGGCACACTTTGCCATCTTGAGTGCTATTCTCGTTCTCATTGGAAATATTTTGATACCCTCAAATACAGGATATTACCAAACGGGACGATTTGTTGTCAACTTTGACCAGTTGCCAGTGGAGTTACAGAAAATAATCCAAAACAAAGGCAATTTTGCTTGGAACGGAAACACAAGTGCAATAAAGACAGTATGGACTGCTGAAAAATACAAACTAAGACGAGAGAAATTTACAGAGATAGACCACATAAGTTGTCAATTGTTTGATTTGAATATGACATTTCAAAAAAATAATTACACTGACAAACCAGTAAGGTTCATTTCATTCATGCTTCTCGCACAAAACAAATTCAATGTCACGATATTCTATCTGGAAGTGAGAGGCATTTTCATCGACGAAAAAGGCAATCTTAGTATAACCCCCTACGCCGAAAATAAAGTAAGTGCTTTATTTAGACACACATGGGAAATACACAGTCTGAATTATGTGGACTCTGGTGGGAAGATTGTCGCCAACGGCGAATTTTTCAACAAGCAGACACAACAGACAATTAGCTTACAAGATACTCTTTTTTATAATATTAGCAACATAAATCAACTATACAACAACGGATGGTATAACGAGACATATGAGGTAAAAACATGAAGAAAATATTCGTAATGGTGGCAATTGTTTTGATGCTAGTACCTACATTATCGATAGCTGAGATAAACGAAAAACATAATATTGGCAATGCAATAATGTCTGTTGAAAAAGGAGAAAAAACTTATTGGTTTAACACATCTTGCATGGAGTTCAAGATAGAAATCGTTCCATTGGGCAACCACGTTTATTATTACTCATACACACAAGACCTTCACACTCCAAATCTAATAAGAGTTGCCTGGACGAAGGGTGCAGGTAGATTTTGGTTCAGTAACCAATATGGATATTGGCTGTGCACAGGTATTGATGCGTATCCGTCCAGTGGCGTGTATCCTGCATGGACGTGGAAATATAGTAAGGTGAGCCTTACTCACGAGTCTGGGTGCTATATAAATTACGGAGAACTTATGACCAAAGGGACATTCAAAAATAAATTGAACGGAAACACGGGGTCGTCGTGGGTCAACATATGGGTACACTATGATGGCATTGTCTATTTTGATGGCGAAGAAAGTCTAATCTATTGAATACGTGTGCGGTATGAAAAAAATAACAGCACAAGGGGGTGAAACGCAGAATGAAGAAACTGATAATGATTGCAACTATCGTGGTGCTTCTATCCATGTTGTTGCCAGTATCCAGTCTAGCACAGCCTGTTCAACAGGCATCTAACAAGTTAGTGACGATACAAACGCATGTTGAAGTAACAAAAGTGCCAACATCAGACCCAACGCTTACATGCTATTATGCGTCTATATCACAAGATGCCTATTGGATTTTGCACATGGTTAGAATTGGTTGGACGAAAGGCTCGGGATATTTTTACTTCTCTGGCGGACAATGCACTTCTATTACGGACACATCCAGCTATGGTTTGTATATGGCAGGCATATTGCTCGGCTATTACAGACTGAAATTAGTTCATTATACCGAGAAACTGGGCAGTAGTGGACATCTCTATGCAGAAGGCAGATTCAAGATGCATGGTGGTGTAACATACGAATATTCATGGGTTAATATAGTTGTAAACGCACAAGGAAGCATAACATATACAACAGGTTACGGCAGTCAATAATTTATATGAATGGAAAAATCACACCTATGTGATAAGTGATAAGATGGAACGAAAAATAAAAAGTCAAAATTTGAAAGATACATCATGCGGTATCAAATATTCTCAACAACAGCATGAAGGAGGTGAATAGATGAAGATGAGAATTACAGCTTTTATGATGGCTGTTATATTTTTAGTTGTGCCTATGGCTGTGTTAGCAGGACAAGCTCCTGTTTTCACTTCAACAACTATTGTACCAAAATCGCAGTTCAATATTGTCCTGGCACCAAATGAACAAATACTTTGGACAGCAGACCAGGTGACAAGCGATAGTGATGTGGCATATGTTACTGGTACACTGGTACAGCTACCTCCAAAATATGGACCTCTTGACACTTTGATTTATGACAGGTCATATACTGTAAACGCCAAGAACAACATCGGCATTACGATGTTTTGGACAAAAGCAGAAGGCATATTTACTTTTGTATTGGGTTTTGAATGGGGTGTAGCACCGTATAGCAGTCATGGGGTTAAATTAGCATATGTATGGAGATACTCAAAGCTAAGTCTTGACCAAAGTGTAGATGAACAACCGCATTCTGCAACGGTATACGCAACAGGTCATTTCTATGACAAAATCATTCACACATATCCCCGCATTTATGCGTGGATAACTTGCCTGCCTCTTGGTCAAACACAACAGGGTGGTTCAGTAACATGGCAATAAAAACTGAACCTCTTCTCTCTTTTTTACAAAGAGAACAAATAAAATATGGAACAAACAGTGAAAAAATGGAAAACCAAGGCTTGAAAGATATGTGTGCGGTATCAAAATGTTCTTCAAAAACAGCACAAGGGGGTGTTAGAAAAAGATGAAGAAATTGCTTTTTGCTGTCTTTCTTGTGGCAGTCCTAGCCGTCCCGATGACTGTGATGTCGGCACCCAATCAACAGCAACCTCAACAACCACCTCAACCGCTTGGCATTTACTATCGTTCTCACACGACCCTTTGTTGGGTAACTGTTGCAGTAGGTGAAGTTAAAGCTTGGGGTACATTCAATGTTAGAAGTGGCATAATAATATGGATAGACCCACACTATATCGGTTTTGTGTATCCTGGCTTTAATTGGCTGTATAAAGTTAACTACTGTAGGGGAGGTTACTATGGAGTTGGAGCCTCAAGTGGAGGCATATGGGGAGCCATACAGATACAGAACAGAATCACTGGACAAAAGTACAATTTTGAGGCAGACGCTTGCTATCCATAAAAACACCTTGTTGGCAACAACAAGTCTCTATATTTTTTTATAGTTGCGGCTTTTCATCTGCGGGTCTTCCGCTATGCTTCAGACCACGCAGTATTCTAAGTCGCAACTATAAATTGCCATGGCAGATGATTTTGGCAATTAAATTCTCATTCTAGTGTAAAGTCAAGTGACATCGGTAACATTTTCCTAAAGGGAGAAGATGTTACCTAATATCTCACAATTAAAGAGATTCTCTAATGATTTTAGCAAGTTATACCTTAACAAATGATGTTACCTATCTTGGTTGACAATACATCTAGGAAACTTATTTAAATTGTTTAATGATAATGAAATTAGATAAATAATATAGGAGAGTATGAGGAGCATGGATGAGTTTAGCGGTAGCATGAGTTTAGAGAAAGTAAGTAACAATAGAGTTAACACGGGAATTTCAAGACTTGATGAACTTCTGTCAGGTGGTTTTCCTCGCAACAGTGTAACCCTTATATCTGGTACGCCTGGCTCTGGTAAGACGATAATGTGTTATCACTATATTGCTGAAGGGTTAAAGAACGGTGAGAAGTGTCTTTATTTGAGTTCTGATGAGCGGATCGAAAATGTTCTCAAGCAGGCTCGAGAGGTTGGTTTTGATTTTTGGCCTTATGCTGAAAAAGGTCAATTGAAGTTCATGTATGTGGATCTTGATAGAAGTACCATTCACAGAGAGATAGAAGAAGAAATTAAGAACGGAGAGTATTGCCGAGTGGTTTTGGATTCCTTGACGCCTGTTGTAGAGGCTCCTGTCTGGGTTAGTGGCGTTCATGAAATAATTCCTTCCGATGAACAGTCCAAGATGACGAGAGGTTTTCCAACTGGTTCCGTTCCTGCTACTAGAGTTCATGTTAAGCGTATTTTAAGCATATTGAATAAGAAGAACTGTACTGCGATGGTTACATCTGAGATTCCTGAAGGAAGTCGCAGTCTGTCTCGTGATACAATTAGTGAGTTTCTGGTTGATGGGATCATACTGATGGATTTGGACATGGATATGGATCGCAGGAAGTTGACAGTTCGAAAGATGAGGGCCACAAAGCATACGTTGAGACCGCAGGGCATAGCTATTACTGAGAGTGGCATTAAGTTCGTATAACTACAGAACGTCGTTCAATTATTTTTTAAAATACCTTTGTGCGAAGGTGTTAAAACATAATCAACTATATTGAACAATGATTTCGATGGAATTTAGATACACCAAGGATACTATTTATATCGAAAATAAGGTATTAACAAAACTCGATAAATTTGTAATTAATTTTATGGACACATTGAGCAAATACTGTGATTATGTAATTATCAGTGGGTACATTCCTATACTCTTTGGTAGAACAAGAGGTACGGAGGATGTAGACGTTTTCATAGAACACGCTGATAAAAAAATGTTCGTTAATTTTTACAATAATTTAATCAGAGATGGTTATTATTTTTTAAATCCGGAAGACGAAAATGGTCTTTATGAGATGTTAGCAGATAAGCTTGGAATTAGAGCTGCAAAAAAGGATACAATTATCCCTAACGTAGAAATGAAATTTATTAAGGATGATATTGATCTTTTTACATTAAAAAATCATGTAAAAGTCATCTTAAACAAAAAATTTAATTTTTTTATTTCTCCAATTGAAATCGAAATACCATATAAATTATATCTTGGAAGCGAAAAGGATATAGAAGATGCAATATACCTTTGGGATATTTTCCAGGAATCTGTTAATAAAAAACTGATAAATAGGTTTATGAATGAACTAAATGTTTCTGGTGAACAATATGGAATTAAAATATGATAAATCTCAAAATTTTAAAGAGAGACTTTGGTTTATTCATCGATATACTGAATGGGTCAGAAGTGTCCCAAATAATGAATGGAGTCGCCAACAGGCTAAATTTATTGACAGTCTTATTTTAAACGGACAAAATTATTGTCTTTCTCCAGTAGATTATTTGAATATGATTGATGCTGGTAAAAAAGTAAAGAATAAGAGACTTGGTTTTAGAAAAGTATTATAAATAATCTTTTTATATTAAATACTATCCGGAGTGGTGGTTTGGATGCAGAATGACCCTATAGCTATGGTTTTAGATGATTTGTTGAAGCTTGATGATATCCTTGCTTGTATGGTTGCTAGACGCAATATGATAAGTGTTATGCCTAGTGGCGATGGTTTTAAACCTGAGGCGCATCAGATCTGGGATATTATACATAGAGCTATGGATGACGTGTTTGGCGTGATTGGTGCGTATTCCCCGACGGGTCTAGGTGAAATGGAGTTCAGGTTGCAGGATTATGAGGTATTGTTTTTTGTGTTTCCTGATACTGAGACTGCGCTTGTTGCGATTGTTCCTGCGTTGGCGAATAAGGGTTTACTTGAGGTTGAGATGGAGAATGCTCGTCGTGAGATACTAAAAATCATGAAAGAACAAGATGAAGCAAAGGGAATTATTGTTCACGCATAATATATTCGGAAATAAAGGACTATTGAATATATATGATTGAACCAAAATTTGAAGCATCTGTTGGTATGAGTCGGAAGTGGGATGCTAGAGAAGCAGGAAGAGAAGTAGCTGAATCAACTATTAAAAATTTAAATCGTCCACCAAACTTCTTTGTTTTGTTTTCAACTATCCATTATGAAAGATATGGTGGATTTCAAGAGTTTCTTAATGGTATATGGGATGTACTACCTAAAGGAACACCTCTGGTTGGAGGGACTGTTAGGGGATTCATAAATAATTATGGCTGTTTCACTCGAGGAGCTACGGGATTGGCGGTTTCGTCATCACAGATGGATGTTTCATCAGGATATGGAAAAAACACAAAAAGAAACCCAAAGAAGGCTGTAAAACAATGTGCAATAATGATTAAAAAAGGATTAGAAAATAGTAATTACGAAAACAAATTTTTATTGAACCTTATATCAGCATCAGAGATACCTGATGTACCTCCCCTTGGAAGAAAAAAAATAATTGAGCCAGGCATTTCAACAAAAGCTATAATGCAATTATTTGGTTTTTCGCAATATGTTCTTCAAAAGGGACATGGACGAGATGATGAAGTTACTGAAGAGATGATAAGATATTTTCCAGACTATTTCATGCTTGGTGGGGGGACAATAGATAATGGACCTGGCCTAACAAGTTTTCAATTTTTTAATAATCTTGTATTAACAAATTCTGTGGTTTCTTTAGGAATAAAAACACAGAGTAACATCGACGTTTTAACTACTCATAATATGAAAAAAACAGGTATTGAATTTACTGTCACCAAAACAAGTAAAGACGGTAGAATAATTCATGAAATTAATGGCAAGCCTGCTTTTTCTGAATTATTGAGATTGCTTGATTGGCCTAAAAACTTTTTAAACGAAGACACTTGGTTGAAGACAACGTTTTATTTCCCTTTAGGTTCGTTTTATAATGATAGTAAAACATGCTTTGGCGCTAGAGTAATTGGCGTAGTCTTAGGTGAATCTCTTATAACTACATTTAGATCAAAAGATCCGCATGCCTGTATTCTTACCATAGATGGAAGAAGTTTATTAGAAGCAATAGATAAAAATTTATTATCTTTCCCAAATCCACCTGAATTTGGATTGGTTGCTTCTTGTACAACTCGTTTGGAGACAATGGGGGATAAAGTATATCAGGAAAGAGATCGGATTCTACGATATTTTGGAGATCGTCCATTCATTGTTTTTTATTCAGGAGGAGAATCAACCTATTCGCCTCAGAAGGGTTTAAATTACGTTAATATGTCATTTAATTCAGCTATTTTTTGGAATGAAAACAGACAAATAGGAATATGATTTTAATATAAACATTCATCTTTTTATTGTAAAAACTTCACGTGCAACCTCTAAAGGATCTAACTTATAATCATACATACCGAGAGCGAGTTTATGGCATTTGTTAATAAATTTTCCTACCAAATGAGATTGCATCCTTTGTTTATAATCTGTAAATAAAAAATTATTATTTTTAAATGCATCAATAATTGTTTTTGCAGCTATTTCTCCATATGATAAAGCAAAATGTATGCCTCCCCCAAATGCTGGTTCTATACCAGCGGCATCTCCAACTAAAAAAATATTGGGTTGTGATAAGATAGTATCATTTGAAAACCAACAAATGGGATGACTGGACCAGAATCTTGGTTTTAGATAAATATTTCGAGACAGTAGTTCATGATCAAATATTTTTTTCATATCAGCTCGTGGTTTATTTGGATAAATCCGAAGATCAACAATTCCATGACCAATTGTGGGGCTGCCATCTTTTATACAAGGCGTATGCCAAACGTATCCTTGTAAACCTTCGTTCATAGGTGTTAAATCTACAACAATTTTCTTCTCATTGTACTCAGTATCATATTTAGAATTTGCAGGTGCGAATATCTCTAGTGTTGGTGCAAGATGCGGTTTATTGGATAATCTCATATTTCGACGTACCGCACTAAGCGAGCCATCAGCACCAATGAGAATTTTTATTTTATATTTTCCTTTATTAGTTGAAACAAATAATACGTCGTTTTTTTGAGTTGAACCAAGAAACATTTCGTTTTCATGTAATTCCAGACCACGATTTACTGCCGTTTTCACTAATGCATGATCGAACTCTAATCGCCGAACCATTCTGAAGCTATTTGGTTGGTGAAGAGTATAAGTTTCTTTTCCAAATATAAATTCTACATTTGAAACGAACAACGAAGGAATATCAAGTTCGATTCCTAAATTTTTCAATACGACACTGCTCCAGGCTCCAACACCACCACCACAAAGTTTATCACGTGGATATTTTTCTTTTTCAATTAATAGAGTTTTTTCAGCTAATTCTGGAGCGTATTTGTGGAGATGAAGCCATGTAGAAATTCCTGCTGGGCCTCCACCAACAATCATTATTTCGTAATCAACTTCTGTGTTCCGATTTGTTTTTATCATTTTCATTCCATCTATGTCAAATTTAGTGGTTGCCCGAAATTTGTTAATTCATTCAACATAAATCCATACTTTTTTGCCCAATTTTCAGTTTTATGCAGATAATCTAAGTCTATTGATCCAACATGATTTATACGTTCATTTTTCATTGCTTGCATTATTACTTCAGCAATACATGCAAAAGTTTTTCCATGTGGTAAACCAGGAATTGGCAAAGGTGACTCAATCGGAAAATCAACATATCCTCCGTCGATTCTTAAAACATCAGGACGTTTTCTGCAAACATCTAACGTAAGATTCTGGGGTTGAGAAACATCAACAACAACCGCATTTTCTTTTAAATGATTTGTTTTTAGAAGCGCTGTGGGATGACTAGTAGCGGTAACAATAATATCTGCAACATTTGTATTTAAATCAACACTGGTTTCAAAATTTCCATCAAGTTTTTTAGCAAGTTCATTTAATTTTTCTTCTCTTGGCCCAATTAATATCGTGTGTTTGAATTGGTGCACAAGGATTTTAGAGACTGCCTCACCGATTATACCATACGCCCCAACAATGGATAAAATGGTTCTTGAAGGACTTTTATTAATCATTTTTAAAGCTTTCGTCACCACTTGGCATGTAACCGCAGCAGTATAGCTATCGCCATGAGTCACATAACCTGCATACTCTTTTTGATCAACAAGCCATTCCCCGCCATTTGTGACAGAGGTCGTCAATGCACCAAGTTGAATTAAATTGACATCCAATTTTTCCTGAGCAAAAACCGAGGCATCAAGAATATGTTGTTGTATCTCATTCCTTGGAAGATTCATAATCTGCTCAGGCAACAGTTTCAAAGCAATAACATAACCTTTTGTTCCATTGACATCTAGCTCCGGTGAAACAATTAATTTTTCCTGAAACCATTCACTTGGTATCTGCTTTAGATTTTTTCCATCAAGAAGATGTGACAGCGTCGCAAACTTCATATTCTACATATCCTCCTACAAATAATCACTTTTAAATTTAAAAGTATTAACCTGTTTTCTTCTTATTATAGTTGTGGAAGAAAACATCGGGGGGTGTTTGATTATTCCATTATCAATCTTGTTTTTTGTTCATTTGAGAGTTCAAATAGCCTGACTGCAGGATATGCCTTTGCCTCTAAAGGATGACCGGGCTTGTAAACGATTTTGATATGATTTATATATCTTACAATCGTGCTAGAAGCGAAGTTATCGATATTCGTTGAGACTGAGATAAGTGGTTTCATTATTCCTCCAGAGAAGTTTTCTTCATTCTCCATACCAGGATAACTGAGTAATGCATCCCGCTTTTCCGGAAGACACAACCCCTTTTCTACAAGATAATTTAGAAGAGTATTCCAACGAGTCTCTTGCTGATATAGGTTGGAAGTAAAGGAACATTCAATTCCTATCCTTGGACCAATGCTATCCTTACATACATCGAAACTGAGAACAAAGCGATCGGCTTTATCTGAAATTTCTTCGATAAGTGATTCAAATTCTCCTGTTTCATCTGACCAACCGATGGTTTTTAGATAGGAGATAATTTGCTGTGGGTATAGTCTATTGATGTATAGACGTACACCGTTTTTTGAACGAGATAAGACGATACCCACCTGGAACAGCGATGCATTCTTAGGTATGTGTCGTATGCAGTTCAATAATTTGCGTTCCACCATTTTTGATAACGATCGACCCTTTAAGAGAGGAAGAGCATTTTTGGTAAGCCATCCGTATTGAGAAGTATCATCAGGGGAGATGCCTTCAGGCGGTTTTGCCGGTCCAAAAAAAACACAAGGGATAGGTATTTCTGGCATAGAAGTAGAAATGTCAAATTCTAACCAAACGCATTTTATCCTTTTATATAAGATAGAATTTAGATTCGCCCACTCTGCAGCAAAATCATTTACATGGCGCCATTCAGGCTGTTGTAAAAACTGTCTAGGTAAATCTCCATTCTGTAGAAGGCCTGCCAGCACGTGTCGATCCTTCCCCATACCGGAGACAGCGAACGCCCAATCAGCACGTGCCTCAGATTCACCAAGACGGCATTCAAATCCGAAAAAGCTTGTCAAATTTCCTGAAAAATTACCTGAGAGATTCTTAATTTCTTCGAAACATTGAGAGGATATCAATTCTTTAGGGATACGAGATTCAATTAGGCGTAGATAATCAGATGGTTGTAATAAACCTCCAGATGGGAATTCTTTAACCATCCTGGTAGTTTCTGGCTGAGTTTGATGCTGATTTAGTATATTCTCTAGATTAATCTCTCTAGCAGAAAAAGCATCATTTGTTGATATGTGTTGATCGTATGACGACTTAATCACTGATCCAGCCTCTTGCTCCGGTTTTATTTTATTGGACTCATAAATACTTTTTTCGCAGGTGGATGCGCAGGTGGATACGCATGTATTTTGCCCCAATCCAATTTCCTTATCCATATTTTCTTGCCTCAATAGTAGTAATTATCCTGACAAACATAAAGCCCCGCTCCCATAAAATCCTACAAAATGCCAAAAACGCCATATTTTTTTTACTTTTGTAGGAAAAACAGAAAAAAACGTTAATTTTTAAGATGAGTAAAATCTCTCTAATGATCATCGTCAATTAATTTAAAAAGATAGATGTACCAATTCTACTTTTACAGATTTGTTTCTTTAAAAAACTTCTTTATACGTTGTACAAATTGTTTTGCTGATTTTAATACTGAATCCGCCTCTTCTTCAGTTGTATGATGATAGAGAGTATACTGATCTAGATGACGAACATCACGAATCCTATCTAGTAAAACTATCCATTCTTCTTCCAACGAACCTTCATCTACATATTTCTCAAGATATCGTGCGACACAGTAGTGGCTCTTTTCTCTGATGCCATCTCTAAATAATACTGCTCGTGCAACATGAAACATAGCCATATATGCAGATGCGATGCATGAATCATATGCATCAACTGTTATATTTTTCTCTGCTTCATTAATCCATTGATCAGCCTTTCTGATGCTCTCCATACCTTTTTCTTTCGATGATTGCACCCTTGTCAACAATCCACGTTTAAAGCAGTCATCATACCCCGTCATAGCGGTTCACCCCACAACAATAGAGAACCATTGTATAGTGATGAAAAGAATGGCTCATCTTTTTTAATCTGTTCAAATTTTTGTGGAGTTAAAACTAAGAGTTGTACATCTGCATGAGTCATCTGCCTTAGTATTTTTACAAGATCAGCAAGTCCTTTCTCATCTGGATAAGAATCAACTTTAATCCATATATCAAGATCACTATTCACTGTATTTGTACCATGCGCCCAACTACCATACAATCCAATTCCTTTAATAAATGGTTTTTTCTTAATTTTAGTAAGATCAATTCTGTTGATATTCAGAAATATTTTGATGACTCGTGTCAATACATGATTAGTTGGATGATAAGCCCTCTTGCAATACAAAATACCTAGTTTCTGCAACTGGGAGAGAAATTGAGAAGCAAGTCCCTTACTTACGGATAATTCTTGAGAAACAATTGTTACTGTTGATGTTTCTCTATAGAGGACAAACTCAAGTATCTTTATCCTTTGTGGCGATGAGAAAAGCTCATAGATCATATGATATGTAATATTGTTCACAATATATGAACTTTTTGTTCACGATTTGAAAACAATTTGTTCATGAAACAAAAACATCATATCTTTTATTTTTATAGACAAAACAGGAAAAACATTGGAGTTCAGTATTAATCAGAAACCAAAAGGAACTCTTCTTTAGCAGGCTGATGAACAAATTTGATATTACATCTTAACGGTAGACTCAAATAACAATCATCCTCACAAAAGACAATGCTACTCTGTTCAAATGTATCTAGAATTGTAGCAAGTTGATAATCAGGAATATCTGGAAATCTCTCCTGCAATTCATCATAAGAAACTACATCGATACAAGCAAGGAAGATATCTCTCTCAAGTTCATCAAGGACATAAATCCTAATATTCTCACTATTCCGTTTATCATAGATTTTAACAAAGCTTCCACCGTCAACGAAATAAAAAATTAATCTATCAATCGCAGTTTGCTTTTTGATCCCATCGATTTCTAGCAATTCCCGCTCTTTTTTCCACTCATCTACTAACTGTACCCACTCGTGCTTGCCTAACTCTTCCTTCTGTTTAAATCCGTAAACAAAATTGAATCCTTTTTCCAAGAATTCTTGAGGATACATGAGCCTATCAATAGGTGCATATTCCAACTGTTGAATGTTGAACTGCTCAGGATTGCGATGAATAGGACTACCGAATAAAACCCTTAGATAACATATCTGCGGAGGATCAAGATACTGCTTAAACAATTGCATATTCTTCTTTGTTTCTTCAAAATCAATTGCTTCTTCGTTTGGATAATCAATAATGAGATTATACCTATTTGCTATCCCATTTTCCTTACAAAATTTTAATGCTGCAATATTATCAATTACTCTAGTGCCTTTATTCATTTTCTTTAAATAATGCTGACTAAACGATTCAATTCCCGTCTGTATCGTCGTAAACCCTGCCCCTTTCATTAAAGTATACTCTTCGCTTTTTAACTGACCGGCACGCACTTCTGCAAAAAACGTGAAATCTCTGTCTAACTGTTTCAATTTTTCAAAAAGAGCCCGGCACTCAGTTTTTGGAAGAGTATTACCTATGATCTGAAAATCTAACATTCTATATCTATCAGATAAGGTTTGTATCTCTTCGATAATTTTATCAACGTTTTTTTCCCTGTATTTTTTATGCTGTATATTTAGATTACAAAAACTGCATTGATTCCACCAGCAACCTCGTGAAATTTCAACAGGAAGTTTCCCATTGTAATGAAAGTATTGCTGCACTTCTAGAGATGTTAACTTCAAATCTTCATAAAAAGAATCATAAGAAGGAACAGGCAAACTATTGATATCAACTATAGCATCTGATTCATTCCAGATAACCTCATTTCCCTTTCGGTACATTAAAAGTGGTATAGATTCGTAATTCTGATAATCTGAAGCAAGACGGTAAAGAGCATCCTCACCGTCCCCTGAGACAATGAAATCTATATAATCAAAAGCCTCTAACACTTTTATTCCTAATGTACCCGTAGTTCTACTTCCACCAAAAATAATCTTCTTGTCTGAGCATAACTCCTTTATTTTTTTAGCGATCGCTAACGATGGCAGTAACTGGCCGTAATTTAATGTAAAACCAATGATATCGTATGATTGCCAATCAGTATGTTCAAGAACCCAATTATAAAACTTATCTGTCTGTTGAACGTAATTCTCAAATGTAAACTGTTTTTGAATTTCTTTGTTTTTTGATAGGTTATCATTGAAATACTCTCTAAATTTACCCTCTGTTTTTTCCCAATGATCTGGAAAAACGTATTTTGAGAACACCATCTGAGCGGTATATGAGTCATTGGGTGGATAAATTAGAAAATTGTAGTTGTTTAACCCGTAAAACTCAGCTGCCTTTAGATAGAGATGTCTTGTTTTAATATTGATGCTCCGTTCCTTTAGATATCCCTCTAAAACTGTAAGTTGTATAGAAGGAATAGCTGTTCCAGCAAAAGGCATCGAGACAAGTAGAACATTTTTACTATCCGTGTGCATCGCCAAATCCAAATAATTAATAACTAATAATCTTATATATTTAACTAAGATGACCAAATTGGATTTGAAGGACCGGAAAATACTATACGAACTAGATCTTGATGCTCGTCAGTCATTAACTCAGATTGGAAAAAAAGTCGGATTGAAAAAAGATGTTGTCTCTTACCGGATCAAACGGATGGAAGATCAGGGGATTATAAAACATTTTTTTACTGTTATTGATACTTTTAAACTTGGTTACAATGTTTTCCGTATTTATCTACAATTACAGGATGCTCCGTTAGACGTAAGGAAAGAAATCGTCAAATATTTTGTTAACTATAAAAACACTTGGATTGTCTATTCAGTTACAGGACCTATTGATTTAGGTTCTGTTCTCTGGATTAAAAATATCAACGAATTTTATCAATTCTATGATAAACTACTCGATCAATATGGTAAATATTTTACACAAAAAATAGTATCTGTTTATGTACAGGCCGATGAATATGAAAAAACATTTTTAATTGCTGATGAAATTAAAAATTTTGAGAGGAAAAAATTCACCATTCTCTGTGATGGTGTCACGGTCAATATTGATAATCTTGATTACAAACTTTTAAATGAGATTGCTCTAAATGCAAGAATACCCCTTATAGAACTTGCAGAGAAACTCAATACTTCTTCTCAAACTGTACATTACCGGTTGGAAAATCTAATAAAAACCGGTGTGATAAAAGGTTTCCGTGTTGCACTTGATATTTCACAATTAGGGTTGCAATGTTTCGATGTACGAATTAATCTAAAAGATCATGCGCAAAGAAAACTTATCATAAATTATTTAAAAGATAATCCTTATTTTAAATGTCTCAATACCGCTATTGGGTACACCGATTTAGAATTAGAGTTCCACATTACAGATATGGATAAGGTGAATCAAATTATAGATGAACTTAATGTTAAATTCCCTGAAGCTATCAGAAATTATATATTTTTAAAAACGAGAGAGGTACATAAAGAGCGTTGGCTACCAGAGTTGGACGTTTAATATTTTTCCTGTCAAAACCAAAATTACAGCTTTCCTTGGAAGGGGGCAACAGCCAATTTTACCGCCGCAAATCCTACAACTGCTTTCAGGGCAACAACCCCAATCACTAATGTCTCCATATTTTCTCACCATCCTACATTGTTATATATTATCATGGTATACTTTGTCGTCCATAGTATATATACCTTTTGTGTCAAAATGTCAAAAACGACAAAAAAACAAACAAAAATAAGGAGATTACACAACAAATACCCCATATCATGGAAAAATAAAGATATCGGTATCGGTCAATTTTTGCATAAGCCGATACGATCAAAAAAAGAAATTAAACGTATTCTTCACATAAAACTAGCCAATACGCCCTGCATCCAACTAAAAATATGGAAATAATCAAGGCCCATAAAGATGGCAAAGAGTACTACCAACACAATCAAAATCTTTACTGCAAATTTGATTATCTTCCAAGCAAAAATTGCAATCACTATTGCCAGAAGGAAAATAGCCCAAAGAGGGATAGCATAACCAAATAAATCCATCTTAACTCACCTATTACAAATCTCTTTTGCCTGTTATAATAGTTTTGAAAAATAGAATAGTTTCAATGATGCCACAAAGATACTAAAACCCTCATAGTATTCCACTTTTCGTGTACATAACTCAAGAATTCATAAAACCAGAAAGCGTCGAAAGACGTGAATATCAAGTCAACATTGCCAATTCAGCAGCCAAAGCTAACACACTAGTTGTTCTACCAACAGGAATGGGGAAAACCGTCATAGCGCTCCTCTTAATAGAAAAACAACTTCAAAAGGAAAACAACAAAATGCTCTTCTTGGCGCCCACAAAACCATTAGTACTGCAGCATGCACAATTCCTCAGACAATACCTAACCATCGATGCAGAATCTATATCAGTATTCACCGGAGAGATATCACCGGCAAAAAGAACAGAGATGTGGGATAAAAGCAGAATTATTGTTTCCACTCCTCAAGTCATAGAAAATGATCTTTTATCTAAAAAAATAAGCCTAAAAGACGTCTCATTCATAATATTTGACGAATCGCACCATGCCGTTGGAGAATACTCCTACGTATTTGTTTCAGAGATGCATAAAAAACAAAGAGAAAACGATAGACTTGTTCTAGGCATGACTGCATCTCCAGGAAACGATATCACAACGATACTAGAAGTATGCAAAAACCTAGACATCACAAACATAGAGATACGGACGAAATACGACCCAGATGTTAGGCCTTACGTGCATGATCTAAATATGACATGGAGAGAAATACCGCTTCCCAAGGATTTTGCTTATACCATACAACTACTCAAAAAAGCACTATCAGAACGCCTGAAACTGTTGAAAGAAATAGGTGTAGTAGAGTCTTCGTCTGTATCCTTGATAAACCGTACAAAACTTTTAGACGCACAAAAGAAAATACAAGAAGCGATAAGGGCACAGGTGAAACCGCCAAAGATACTTTTCAAGGCAGCATCAACACAAAGCGTAGCGATGAAAATACACTATGCCATAGAACTACTGCAAACGCAGGGAGTAAATGCTTTAAGAAACTACTTCCAAAGAATGGGAAAAGAGGCAGTTTCAAAAGAGAGTAGCAAAGCTTCAAGAGAAATCATGTCTGATAGCAACATCGTGGAAGCAGTTGCCTATGTCAAATCCCTAAATGTCGAGCATCCAAAATTACAGGAAATCGTAAAAATCGTCCAACAACAGTTAAATGCAAAACCGGATTCAAAAATCATTATATTTACACACTATCGAGACACGTCATCCTATGTTGTAAAACAACTGGAAAATGTGGAAAAAGCAATACCAGTAAGATTCGTAGGTCAGGCAGGAAGAGATGACGATAAAGGACTCACACAAAAGGAGCAAGCAGATATCATAAAAAAGTTCAAAGAAGGCACATACAACGTACTAATAGCAACTTCTGTGGCCGAAGAAGGTCTTGACATACCTTCCACAGATTTAGTCGTATTCTATGAACCAATACCCTCAGAAATAAGAGCCATTCAAAGACGGGGAAGAACAGGACGAAAGATGCCAGGAAATGTCATAATACTCATAACAAAAGACACGCAGGATGAAGCGTATTATTGGGCAGCCAAAAGAAAAGAAAAACGCATGAAAAGTGAACTAGAGTTACTACGATCCAAGCTGGGTAAACAATTCGAAGACGCCAGTTCATTTTACAAAGAAAAGATGGAAGAAAAACAAAATCAAACAACGCTTACAGACTACCAGAAAGAAAAACAGGTAAAAATAATTGCAGACCACAGAGAATACCGCTCACCCGTGGTAAGAAACCTCACTATAAAAGATGCATTTGTGGAACCTCAACAACTAAACACGGGAGATTACGTTTTATCGACTCGCATCGGAGTTGAACGAAAGACCGTAGATGATTTCCTCCAGTCTCTTATAGATGGCAAATTGTTTGATCAGATATCCAGACTTAGAGATGCATACCCTAGACCAATCCTAATAATCGAGGGAGATGGGCTACTAACAAAACGCAACATAAGTCATAACGCAATATTTGGAAGCATTGTATCAATCACCGTAGATTTCGGCGTTCCCATAATCACAACCAAAAACCCGCTGGAAACCGCAGACCTCCTCTATATAATGGCCAAAAGAGAACAGAGAGATGAAAAAAGGCCTATAGCAGTTCGTGGAGAAAAAACTCCCATGTCTCTCAGGGAAAAGCAGCAGTTCATAGTAGAAGGACTACCAAATGTTTCTGCTGTTCTTGCAAAACGACTTCTGGAGCGCTTCGGCAGCATCAAAGATATTGTAAATGCATCTGAAGAGGAACTAAAAGAAGTTACGGGCATTGGAAAGGGCATTGCATCTGAGATACTCGAGATTTTAAACGCCAAGTACATCGAATAATATTGACCTACCAAATATTTTTATCCCCTATTGTGTTACATGGCTGATTAAAAAGGTGATGTAACTATGCCAAAGGAGGATAAAATCTCACAAGTATGTGATGGATTAAACATGCTTAATGAAGACAACTCCATCCCGCGAAACATCAGACGGGGAGCGGAAGATGTCAAACGTATTTTGCTTAATGAAGCGGATCCTCTTGATGTACGGGTTGCAACCGCAACGGCACGCCTTGATGAATTGGCAAACGACCCAAATATACCCCTACATGGCAGAACCCTCATATGGAACATCATGAGCCGCTTAGAGGAATTGGCGTAAAATATCTTCTTATAAAAAACAAAAAATTTATTATAGACAACCAGGAAAATATATAGACTTAATTTCGGGAGATAATATTTATGATAAGGATTGGACAAGCAGGCATACCCCTGTCATGTAAAGGCCGTACCAATAAAGACGGACTCGTTTATACAAAACAAGTTCTTGATCTAAATGCCATGGAAGTGCAGTTCGTCCGTGGACTATATGTCATGACCGACGAAGAAGCACAATTTATGAAGGATTATGCAAAGGATAATGACGTAGAGTTACACGTGCACGCACCTTACTACATCAATCTAGCTGGCGACGATGAAACAGATCTTAGTTTTGAAAAAATATTGTTCTCAGCAAGACTTGCAGACAAAATGGGTGCAAAGACAGTGATAATTCATCCTGGATACTATGGAAAGGAAAGCCAGAAGAAAGCAATGAAAAAAGTCATCAAAAACACAAAAAAACTGCAAAAAATTTTTGCTAAAGAAAAAATCAAGGCAAAGATTGGTCTAGAAACAATGGGCAAACAAAAGGTGTTTGGGAGTATCGATGAGATCATAGAGGTCTGTAAAAGCGTAAAAGGAATAATACCTGTCGTAGACTTAGGCCACATACACGCCAGAGGTAACGGTTGTCTAAAAGAGCGAGAAGATTTTGAAGCAATCTTTAAAAAACTCAAACCACTGAGAATGAAACATTATCTGATTCACATAACAGGAGTGCTTTATGAGAATGGGAGTGAATACTATCACCTACCAATTAAAAAGGGAGACATGCCACTTGCGCCATTGGTCGAAATCATTTTAGATAACAACTATAATGTTACGTTGATCTCAGAATCGCCGTTACTCGAGCATGATGCCGTGTACATACGCCTTCAGGTGGAAAAGGGTATTATGAAGAGGACCGGAAAAGAGACGGCTAACTACAAGGATCTCTCGGAGATTCTATGACAAAAGAAGAGGTTTTCAAGAAATCGATAGATTACATACAACGTAAAGTAAAAGATATACTGAGCTTGGTACCACAGAGCGATATTGACAATATTAAAAAATTATTTTTTAAATCTAACCGAATATTTGTCTATGGCGCAGGTAGATCTGGACTTGTAGCAAAAGCCTTTGCCATTAGACTTATGCACCTGGGTTTTCAAACGTTTGTCATTGGCGAAACTATAACCGCTCCTGTGCAGAAGGGGGATGCCGTGGTAATAATTTCGGGATCAGGCGAAACTATTCCTGCAGTAATGACTGCTGATATTGCCCATGATCTTGGTGCAAAGGTAATATCAATCACTGGAAAAAAGAAATCCGAAATAGCAAAATATGCGGATGTAACATTATGTCTATCAGCAAACTGTAGCGATCTTGAAAGAAAACGATACGCTCCTTTAGGTACTCTTTTTGAAGCAAGCGTATGGATTCTTTTGGACGGAATAATTGCTGATCTACTAAAAAGCAAAAATGAGACGGAAGAGTCCATGCGCCGGCGGCACGCGACACTAGAACAATAACAGAAATGATATTAAACACGGTTTTTATACAACTAAAACATGTATCAAATACCAAGAGGAACTAGAGACTTTACTACAGAAGAAATGCAAAAACGCAGATATCTGGAGGATTCCTTGAGAACCACATTCCAAACATTTGGATACAAAGAGATACAAACACCAATGTTTGAAACTCTGGAACTTTTTACTGCCAAATCCGGCGAAGGAATTATTGAAGAAATCTATTCTTTTAAAGATAAAGGTGGAAGAGACCTCGCCCTACGACCAGAGCTCACTGCTCCCGTAATACGTTTTTATGTAGATAAACTTCAGATGGAAGCTAAACCGTTAAAGTTATTTTACTTTGGAAACTGTTTCAGATACGATAGACCACAAAAAGGAAGATACAGGGAATTCATGCAGGCGGGATGCGAAATAATAGGAGCCGATACGCCTGAGGCCTATGCTGAACTCATTGCAATGGCTTATTCTCTATTGAAAAACGTTGGCTTAAAAGATGTAAAATTAAACATCGGAGATCTAAATATTCTATCGTCCTTGTTTGAAACTCTCAAGATATCAAAGGATAAACAAAAACAACTAATACCACTCATCGACAAGTCCCAATTTGATGATGTTATATCTCTTTTACAGGATTTTGGAGTCGAAAAAAAAGTTGCAAACGACTTTTTGGAAATCCTTCAGTTATCAGACATTAAAAAGATCACAAAGATTATTGAAAAAGACGAATCGGCTAAAAAGGAATTGGCTTATTTGGAAAAAATATTGAATCTATTGGAGAAATCATTTAACATCAAAAACTATCAAATAAAGATGAGTATAGTAAGAGGTCTTGACTATTACAAGGGTATTGTTTTTGAAATAGATGCCCCATTGCTAGGAGCGGAAAAACAGCTGTGTGGTGGAGGGGCATACGAACTTGTATCTTTATTCGGTGGCAAAGAAACGTCAACTGCAGGATTTGCCATAGGTTTTGACCGAACTATTTTAGCGTTAGAAACAGAAAAATATCCATTTCAATCAACTACAATAAAGGTCTATGTTATACCAGTAAATGAAGAGATGATAGACAAATCCCTTGAGATAGCAAAAAATCTGAGACAGCAAGAAATTTTAACAGATGTTGATTTACTACGAAGAGGAATTGGAAAATCTCTGAAATATGCGAGTTCAATAAAAGCTGAAAAAGCCGTAATTGTAGGACCTAAAGAATTAGAACAAAACTCGGTGACGGTACGAAATATGGAGACAGGAAAACAAGAAACAGTACAAATTAAAGAGCTAATTGCTCTCATAAAATGAACTATTTTTAAAACTTATAACATGTTGTAGGATGTTTGTTCTATAAAATTAATATACAACTTTATTATATAAACAAATATTAAAGAAATTTCTTTATTATATAAATATGAAGGAAACTCTTATAAAGACAATAGTAATAGATTGCCATTAGAAATTTAGGGGGTAGAAGGCATTATGAATCGGAAAACAACCATTGTGATTTTTATAGGCTGTTTATTGATCCTAACTAATTTCAGCATTGCAACAAGCGCTGTAACCATATCAACAAAAATAAACAAAAATTCACAAAATATAGTTGAAAAAATAGACCCAAAATCAATAGAAAACACAGATAGTGTCACGCCTGAAACTGATAAAATCGTACCAACAACCGAAGAAAAAAGTGTACCAACTTCAGTAGAAAATAAAGTTACACCAACGCAGCAAAATGAAAAAAATGTTATAACTAGTAATGTACCTGAAAGTGGCGGTCTTGTTGTACAACCTGGAAATCAGATGATTCCCGGCCAACAACAGAATGTTCTACTTGCTAAAGCTAATGCTGGTGGACCATACTCTGGCCAGATGGGTGAAACAATTACATTTGCTGGTTCTAGTTGCTATTTCACACCTATCACAACTTACACTTGGGATTTTGGAGATAACAATGATCAAACCGCTGGTTCTGGTAGACATCCAACCCACGTTTACAGTGCAAACGGTATATACATTGTAACATTGAAAGTTACAAATGGCAATGATGAAACATATCTAGATATCGCCCCAGTTTACATAGGTCAACAAGGAAATAATCTAGTCCCACGTGGTGGATGTAACTACCAAGGCCAAGTCAACCAACAAATCACATTCGATGCTTCCAAGTCAATTAGTATAAATCCTAATGCATATCCGTTGAAATACAGATGGGATTTTGGTGATGGCGAAGGTTATACTGCCTGGTCCAATAGTCCAATATCAACACACGCATACAAAAAGGAAAATGTATACCAGGTCAAGTTAGAAATAAAAGATAAATATGGGAAAACAAGGCATGATGTACTTCATGCTGACATAGGTTGTTCACTTTCAAGTTTTAGAAATTTCTTCCTTAACACTGATGGCATACTAGATAATTTGATAAGTTTACTATATGATAATCAGGGCCTGGGATCAATCTTCTGCCAGTGGCTAGATGTCAAACTCTATTACAAATACAATGATTATCCTGCGCAGACTGTTCCAATTAGCAGCCTTGACCAACAAAATTTCCCCATTTACTTAAACGTTGATAACGCTGGGGGAAACGACGTAAGTGTAGGAAGTATTGTCATCCTAGCTCCAAAAGATGGTTTTCGAACATCTCCATTTGATCCTTACTCAAATTCTATGCAATTTGAAAGCGATCTTTCAGAAATAAAGATACTACCTGGAAGTTGCATCGGTACCAACGATGATTTGACGATTTGCCTACAGTTTACATTCCCGCCGTTTTTCGTAGGAATCTATCAAACATACCTTGGAATAAACCTAGATCCTACCGTACGGATTGGATGCGAGTTTGAAGCGGGAAAACAAAAACCGACTGAAAATGAGCCGGTCAGCGTTATACATTATTTTAGACCTTACTTGCTTGAATGCCTGCAACATATTTTAACTGGGGAAAGCAGCCAACCTCAAGACAATCCATCTCCAAACGAGCAGAGTAGCGACGATATGACATTAAACACTCAAACAGAGACACAACAATATTCAACATATATTCCGAGCTATGGAAGCGCCGTACAAGAAATACCACAAGAAACCGATTTAACTGCTAATTCGGATAATCTAAATATTAATGCTCAAGCACAACAAACTCAGCCGATAAATCCAGATGATGGCGTTTTAAATGTATATCCGGAACACGGGATAGCCGTTTACGGGGATAGCGGCGAAAGCCTTTCTATAATTGCAAGTGTTTCTACAAACGACGGCTACACAATTACATTTAAGACCACCTTTGACTCGTTGTTTAGTCCATTTTTAATAACGCATCGCAGAGGAGAAACACTCCGGGATGTTGATATATCTGGATCAGATCCATCGGCAATAACATTTTCAATAACTGGAGAAGGCTCATCAGGTAGCGCAACACTTGGAATGACGATAAACCCTGCTCAGCATCTTGGTCTACACGTAAATATAGATAGAACTGGTGTTGAAAGACATGCAACCCTTAATATCGACAATCCTCCAGAAAATGTGATTTTATTTATTGAAACTGAAAACGCACAAGGCGAGCAAGCTGGGCATTATTTCTATATGAAAAAGATTCCTAACTCTTTAGATTTGAGTTGGGTTCCCAGCCTGGCAGATGGTCATGTTCAGATAACTAGAGACAGTGGATCGGATGGTTTTGAAGTAGGATTTTGTAATGATCTTATCAACCCAGATAATCAGGTATTTTTATCAAACATACCAACAACTTTCGGTCTTGCTTGGCAAATATCACTTGATGATATCAAAAGCATTACTCTATCTAGCGAAACTTCAGGATTAACTTTGAATGCAGAATTAAAAGATGTCACACAGCCGAATCAGAAAATTGATTTCATAGCAACTATCGATGGCAATCTCGACTTAGCCATCAAATGGAATCCACAGGAGGGATATTTCGCAATTGATCGAAGCGCTACAACGATTAATTTTAATTTTGTGCTCACTCAGGAACATTTGATATTGAATATCGGTGGAGATTATACATCTGGTGATGGAGATGGTTTGAAGTTTGTCTTCAATAATTTCCAGAACAACGTCATTGAGATAGATTCTGGAAGGACACTAGATTTAAACGTATTGGCAGTCGATCCTGATTCACAAACTACATTGAAAACAGACCTTCTCTTCGAACAAAACGGATATGCAGAAGTAAACTGGAGCAAAGATTTAGATTACTTGAAATTTGATTCCAAGAACACAATAAAGCTGGATAATTTTGATCTGAGCAACTCAAAATTTAGTATAAGCGCCGATGAAATTAAACTTGAAAATGAAGGCAATGTAGAATTAAATTGGGATCAAACTAAAAACTTGACAATTGATACCTCATCAGGCCTTGGGCTAACATTGAACAATTTTGACCTGACTTCAGACTATTTTGGCGTCACATCCGATGAAATTCAACTTGCCAGCAATTCAGCTTTATATCTAAGTAACAACGAATATGATATTCTTCAACTATCCGGCTCAAACCAAATAACGCTTAACAATTTCGAAGGTCACCTTCGTTACTGGTCAAGCAGTATCGGCTACGCAAAGTCGATTGGCAATTTCGATATCGTCATCAAGCCATTGGACAAATACTACAATTTGAACATGCAAGACAATCTGGAACTTGATTCTTTTAACGTAATATATGACAGCACAAATGATCAGTACGATACTAATTTTGGAATGGATTCTTTTAATATGGAATATGGCGGTGGCATTTGGTTTAATTTCAGCTCCGCTACACCAAAATTCGATATACAAGGGAGCAATCAATTGAATCTTGATAACTTGCATTTTAAGATAGGTCCAGATGCCAATCCCACCGTTGATTTCAGCATCTCATCATTTGGCATCAATGGAGTTGGGGAGATTTACTCAGAGATTAACAGCCAACATTTCCTTGTTTTGGCCAATGTGAATTTCAATTGGATCATAGCTATGCAGTCATTGAATTACGGAAACTGGCAAGTTAATGGAACATATTCTGGAAGCGGAACCATGAACTTGACCGAATTTCAACCAGGACAATCAGGCCAAGTTGCATTTACTGTTAATTCTCCGATTCATCATAATCTCAAGATTATCCATGATCAACTCACCCTGGATCTTGGCAATGTAACTTTAAATCAAGGATCAGTAACGTTCAAATGGAAACGAGAACAATCTTTTTCAAATGGATATTTCAACGTCAGTGATACCGGAGTTACTGGAATGCTATCATTGTGCAAAATTACTTATGACACCCCTTCAAACCCATTCGAATTTGAAGTCGGTAATTTATCTGTAACCCCTGGAAATCTTTATACAGATTGGCAAAAACAAGGCGATCAAAAAATGTTCCACATAAACAATGGTCTCACCATTAATTTAGCTCTTATCAAATTAACATGGGGTGACAAAACTATCACTTTGGGAGATATAGGACTAACACCTGGGCAATTCTTATTCACATTAAATACCCAAACAAAAACAATAACATTGAAAAATAGCATGACTTCATTTGGCCCATTATGCACATACGAGGATGCAGATAGAAAGTTATCAGTCGATCTTGTAAATCTTGTCAGTGACTATTCCAAAACAATGACGCTGAAGTGGTATGAAGACAGCAACAACAAAATCATTGGATTATATTTAGACACTGACAACACACAGTTGGTAGACTGGATTACATTCACATCAATTAAGTATAGTATGAGTGGAACAACCGGACGACGCATCGCACTAGGTGGCTTCCAAGCCGATGATTTTAAAATCATGAAAAATTCAAATGATCAATTAGAATTTACAGGGCATCTTAATTTGGTAAATGAAATTACCTTCTCGATACTTGTTAATCCGCAAACCGATTCTTGGCAAAGCCTTGATTTACAATGGGATTTGACAAGCGGTCTTAAGTGGATTAAGTTCAACAGCGACTTTCAAGTAGGCATTAAACTTGCTTCAGTTGAGCTCTTTGGTATACACTTTACTTCAGAGATCGATTTAACAAGTTACTTGGAAATTAAATGGAATTTATCTGGTGATGCAAGCCACTATAAGGAATTCCATTTTGATACTGATGGGCAGACCCTCTCGAGTATCAGCTTTACCTTGTTGGGTCCAAACAACCGTGGTATAGAAGTCGATGGCGGGGGAATTTACGCGGATGACTTCTATGTGAAATGGAAACTATGGCCGCCGCTTCAGGCAGATTTAATAATCGGAGGAACAATTGGTTACGAATCCGCAGAAGTATACGGCACGGTTGATGGAAGTAATTGGATAGAGATATGGCCGTGGGCGGGCAGCCCTCGGGTATGCTAGTCTGATTCCGCTCTCTCCAATTTTACTTTTTTATTCTAAAGGGAAACCAGTTAAAGTAAAATATCAAAAGATTACTTACACGATACAAATGAATAGCCAACAAAAAATCAAAGTATATGTACTTGACACATCAGCAATTTTTTCAGGTAAACCAATTAGTCTGCATAATGCACCGCTGATTACCACCCCTGGTGTTTCGAACGAAATAACTCATGGTGGAAAAGATTATCAAACATTTCAATATCTGCTGGAAAGAGGATTAAACATCAATATTCCTTCAAAAGAATCCATAAATAAAATAGACAAAATATCCATAGAAACTGGGGACAAGGATAGATTATCAGTTGCAGACAAAGAAATACTTGCTTTGGCATTAGATATAAATAAAGATGTAAACAAAGAAGCAGTCATAATAACAGACGATTATTCTATCCAAAATGTAGCCCATATCCTGAATATAAAATTTGAAACTATATCACAGAGAGGAATAACAAAAAAGTTTAAATGGATTTATCGATGCTCTGGATGCGGCAAAAAATTCGAAGAGAATATAAAGACCTGCCCTATTTGCGGAGCTTCAACAAAGAATATTATCTCTCATAAAGAGAGCATCGCTGGAAAAGAATGTGATAATAGATGAACTTTGAAGATTTTAAAAAATTATTTTTACGATTTAAAAAATTATTTTTTCAATTTTGGCGTAGTGAAAATAAAAAGATATCACTAGTCAGAGATGTTTTGATTGCCATAATCGCAGTTTTGATAATATTGACTTTATTGTGGGCTTACACAGGTCGATGGTTCTCATTACCCATGGTCGTCATAGAGTCAGACAGCATGATGCATGCAAACGAACCTTTTGGGAGACTGGGTACAATAGATGCTGGAGACATGGTATTACTGATGAAGGTTAGCACAAAAAACGACATTGCCACCTACAAAAGTGAACAATTGAAAGGAAAGAACGGTATGCAAACATATGGAGACTATGGAGACGTCATAGTATACCGAAAATATGGTAACCCTGCCGAAGAGCAGATAATTCACAGAGCGATGTGTTGGGTTGAAGTTAATAATAGCGGAAATGTAAGAACGTATACAATAACAGAATATAACATCTATAACCAGACATCAATATTGATACCTGCGCTAGGGATAGAAAGTCCTAGTGGCGGACCATACACTCCAAATTGGGATCATTCTGGATTCATCACGAAAGGGGACAATCCAATTACAAACAGAGACTGCGATCAGATGGGCGGCATCTCCACTGAGCTTATAAAACTAGAATGGGTATCTGGAAAAGCACGAATGGAACTACCTTGGATAGGAACCATATCTCTACTTTACAATGACCTCAAGGATGGAGACTTTTGGAACGGAGGAGAAGTCACCACAAACAACGTTAAATCAGATTGTGTAACATGTTTAATAATACTAATAGCCGTACTTATATCGATACCAGTATCATTGGATCTCTATGATTACTATAGATCCAAGAAGAAACAAAAATTGTGATTGTATCACTTTAGATACCAATCTGGTAAAAACTCATATTTTATATGATCTCTAGCTCCTGCTTCTTTAAAACCTTTTAATCTTAACAGACAGGAATCACAGCGACCGCAGGCCTTTTCTCCACCATGATAGCAAGACCAAGTTTTTTCAAAAGGAGCACCGAGCTCAAGTCCTTTCTTTATGATGTCGGCCTTTGAGAAATTTATAATTGGCGTATTTATTTTGATAGATTTTCCTTCAACGCCTCTTTTTGTTGCCAGATCTGCCATCCTTTGAAATGTCTCTATGTATTGAGGTCGACAGTCGGGATATCCTGCATAATCAGTGGCAGTAACGCCGATGAATATGGCATCAGCGTCAAGAGCCTCAGCATAGGCCAGAGCAATAGACAAGAAAACTGTATTTCTAGCCGGAACATAGGTTGTTGGAATAGATTTGCCTATATCTTCCAGTGGATGATCTGATGGGGTGATAATAGATCTATCAACCAAAGACGAACCACCAAACTTTTTAAGATCGATATCAAAAATGATGTGTTCCTTTGCGCGGACAGCGGATGAAATGGCCCTGGCAGATGCCAGCTCTTTCATGTGTCTTTGGCCATAGTTAAATGACAAAGCATGAATCTCATAGCCTTCATTTTTAGCTAAATAGGTGGTAACGCAGGAATCAATACCACCTGATATGAGACAAACCGCCTTCCCAGCCATACAAACTCACTATCCTTTCAATATTTTTGTTACCATCGCACCCTGACCAAGACCCTCATCTACACCCACCTCTACACTTTTAATCCTTTTAGATGCAGTAATTTTTCCTAGTGCTCTATTCAGTATGTAATGTGCAAGATTTTCTGCCGAAGTGGAATCAATTGGCAGCAAAATGCAATCTTCCATGGGCAAAACATAGTGTTTTTTAAGGGTAACCATTTTGATACTTTTTTCTTCTTTCTTAATTGTAACAAGGCTACTTTTTTCAGGGATTAGAATCCTATGATCCAATTCATTGGCTATTTTCTTAAAAATATCTTTCAAAAGAGCAAAATCCATGATTATGCCTTTTTCATCGGGCTTGCCAACAATTTTTACATGAACTGCATAAGTATGTCCATGCAACCTACCACATTTTTCATAGTCAGGTATTATATGAGCAGACGAAAATCTAATGTCTGACTTCCATCCATCGATATAGATGTACGAATCCATAAACTCACTTTTTCATTTTCTTTCTATAGTCTTTTATTGCTTCACGGAGTGCATCTGCAGCAAGATTGGAGCAGTGCATCTTTATAGGTGGAAGCCCGTCAAGTTCGTCAGCGACATTATCACGCGTAATCTTAGACGCTTCATCTAATGTTTTACCCTTCGCAAGCTCAGTTATCATACTGCTTGTGGCTATAGCCGCTGCACAACCCATTGTCTGAAATTTTATATCTTTAATTTTATTGTCTTCCACCTTTATGTAAATAGTCATTATATCTCCGCAATTATGTACTAATAGTGAATTTGTTGTATAAGAATGGGAATCATTTACTTCAAGATTATAAACAGGACCGTTGTATTCAATTTCTTTTACTTCTGTTATTGGAGCGAATAGAAACCCTTTTTCTATCCATGCGTTACACGACAATTTGTCCCTAAAGTTAAAATTGACTTTAAGAATATATGCCAGTTTTTTTAAAGAAGGAGTTTCAAGTACAAATATTCTATATGCTCTTCCATGATTAACTCCTTTAGAGATCCTTGGTTTTTCTTCATAAACAGAGGGTATAATGCCTTGCCTCAGCAACAAAATTTTTACCTGTTGGCACAGTTGACTAGAAATAGTGGAATAGCTCGCTCTTAACCTTTTCTTATCTGTATGTCCATCACCATACCAAAGTCCTTTAATTAATTCAGACTGTTTTTTTGTTGGTAAAAACATCATAAATTCAGGTATTTTCTTTTCCTCTGCTTTAGTGCCAAATAAATCTCTTAAAAACTTGGTCAAATGTACGTTATATACCACAATATTTGAAGTTTTTCTTTTAGGCCTCTTTTCTATTTTTGCATCAAGACCAAACAATATTTTTATTAGATTTACACAATCTTTGATATATTCCTCTTCATTGATATTAAAGGACAATGTTGTATATGTTTTGCATTTTTGTATTCTTGTACTTCCTTCTGCTAAAAAATAGCCAACAAAACGCATGAAATTTTTATCTGTTCTAATTTTTGAAGGAATACTTAAACTCTTGTGATCATATTCTGATTTCTTAAGTTCAACTTCTATGAAATCAACATCTTTTACATCGTTAGGAACAGGATACATAACAATATCTTTCTTTTTCAAATCCGTTGAATGCCACCATGAGGCGTAGTCTAACAATTTTCTTTTATTTTTGTTGTAACAATAGGTATGAGACTCAGGTACCTGAAAAGCATGAATGAGATGATCGGGGGTAAGAATTGTTTTTCCTAATCTGTTCTTTATCATTAGCATCTGGCCATAATACTCTCTCTTAAATTTTCTGCTTATTTCATGAAATTTTCCATCATGTGACAAAACTCTATCGCCTGGGTTAAGATAGCTTATTGAAGTCGAAACTGGATTAGCAATTATATCGGTTTCTGGTAAAACACAAACTGGGTTTCCCACTGTTCCAACGCCATCTGCATCCTTGATCTCACCCATGTTCTTAGGATTCCGGAAATGTTCCATTACTTTATCACTATACATACCACTCATAAATCTAACCTCTTTATCTATTCCATAAAGGAGACATCTTTCTTAAATTATTAACTATTTCAGGTAATACACTGAACACGTATTCAACATCCCCCATGGTATTCGTCCTGCCAAGAGATAAACGAAGAGAACCATGAGCCTCTGCAGGATCTAAACCAATGGCAAGTAAAACATGAGATGGTTCTAGTTTTTTTGATGAACAAGCTGATCCAGTAGCAGCAGCAACTCCCTTATCATCAAGCATGAGATTTAAAGATTCTCCTTCAATTGCAGTAAAACGGAAATGTGCATTGTTCGCTAGTCTCTTTTCTGGATGACCGTTAAGATAACTTTCCTCTATTTTCAAAACTCCGTTTATTAGTTTATCTCTAAGATTTTTAAGATGTGCTACGTCCTTTTCCATTCTCTTTTGTGCTAGTTCACAAGCTTTACCAAGGCCGACAATTCCCGGTGTATTATAAGTGCTGCTACGCAGTCCTTTCTCGTGCCCTCCACCATGAAGTATGGGCTGTATTTTTACTCCTTTTCTTATGTATAAGGCTCCAACACCTTTTGGCCCGTAAATCTTATGAGAAGAAATAGACAATAGATCTATGTTTAATTTGTTGACGTCCGTAGGCTCTTTGCCTATGGCCTGAACCGCATCTGTATGGAAAAATGCACCATGCTCTTTTGCTATCTTTCCTATCTCTGCAACAGGTTCTACAGTGCCTATCTCATTGTTGGCATACATAATTGTTATTAAAAAAGTGTCCTTGGAAATAGATTGTTCCATCTCATCAATTTTTATTAATCCATACTTATCTACAGGAAGATATTTGACCTTGAATCCTTGTTTCTCCAGATGTTTGCATGTCTCAAGAATTGCGGGGTGTTCAATCGTACTTGTTATTATATGCGGTCCTTTTGTTCCTATTTTGTCCTTGTTGTTATACGCTACTCCTTTGACGGCAAGATTGTCTGATTCGGTGCCCCCAGCGGTAAATATAACCTCATCCGCACTTGTATGCAATATATCCGCTACTTTTTTCCTTGAGGCCTCCACCGCATCAAATGCATTTCTTCCGCATTCATGTATGGAAGATGCATTGCCAAAATCCTTGGTAAAATAAGGTAGCATGACATCTAGTACCTCTTTATCAACCGGTGTAGTAGCAGCATAATCCATGTAAACTTTTTTCATCAGTCTCCCCGTCCGACATCCATCATTTTCTGAAGAGGCAGTTTGGCATTTTTCATTATATCATCAGGAAGGATCGTTTTAGGTTCTAAGGTTTCCAAGCTATTTAAGACTTTTTCTAAAGTTATTTTTTTCATATTTGGGCAAACAGCGGATAGAACTGGATAGAAAGTTTTCTCAGGATTTTCTTTTTTCAATCTGTAACAGATATCTTTTTCTGTACCTATGATAAACTCCTTTGCTTTGGATTGTTTTACGTAATTTACCATTCCATTTGTTGAAAACGCCTTATTTGCTATATCGATTACTTCCAATCTACATTCGGGATGAACTAATACTTCGGCATTAGGATGCTCTTTTTTCAATGTTAAAATTTCTTCTTTACTTATTTTGTGATGCGTTGAGCAAATTCCTGGCCAAAGAATCATTTCTTTTTCGGGCACAAATCGTTGAATGTAAAGTCCGAGGTTTACATCTGGAACAAATATTACTTTTTTAGAGGATGTACTTTTAACAATTTTTACACCGTTGGCCGATGTACAACAGATATCAACTAATGCTTTTACCTCGGCAGTCGTGTTGATATAGGCTACGACCTCTGCGTCAGGATTATCCTTTATCAGCCAACTTAAACTTTCAGCATCTACCATCTCTGCCATTGGACATTTTGCATTTTTATCAGGATGTATCACTGTTTTTTCTGGATTGAGAATCTTTGCCGATTCTGCCATGAAATCCACACCGCAAAAGATGATATTTTTCGCATCGGTCTTTGTAGCTTTTAACGATAAATCTAATGAATCGCCTACAAAATCAGCTATGTCCTGAATATCTGGTGTCTGGTAGTTATGCGCAAGAATAATTGCGTTATTTTTTTTCTTTAGATCATTTATCTTATTTATGATTATTTTTTTATCCATGATATTGAAGCCTAGCCGTATTTTTCTTTGCCAATATAACGATGCCTAAAATAAAGATTGCTCTCATATTTATCTATACAAAACTTATATATCTATGATAGTAAATATACCCATTGAGGATGGAATAGCATGGAAATAATCTCACTTGTGATAGGGTTTGCCCTAGGCGTAGTTGTGGTTGCTCTTGCAATCGAAGTCGGAATGAAGAAAACATCGAAAGTTGAACCTACATCTAAAGAAGCAAAAGGTTGGAATATATCAGAAATCTCCAACCCGCGCATCATGGCTGAATACCTGGGAGATGATATAGAACTACCAAAGGGTTCGAAAGTAATTGTAAATCAATATAAAGACAAAAATATGTTCGCTGGAATAGATGTAAAGGAGCACGCTGGAATAAAAGGAAACATCATCATAGGTGATGATAGAGTACTCATTCTTGCAGGTCCGATAAAAAAAGATGAAGTTGGATTTTGGACTGTGGAAAAAGAAATCGTAGAAAAACTAAACAGCGACTTTGAAAATCTGTGGGACGAAGCAACAAGGATGGAACCAGAAGAAAAAAAATGATGATTACATGAGTATTCTCATCAAAAAGGCTGTTATTCTCACCCAAAACAAAAAGAGAGAACAACTGTACGGAGATATTTACATAGATGGTCAAGAGATCGTCCAAATTTCTGAAAAACCTATTTCTACTGAAGCAGATTATAAAATAGATGGAAAAAATAAATTGATTTTGCCTGGTCTAATAAATACCCACACACACATCCCAATGACTCTTTTTAGGGGTTATGCAGATGACATGATTTTAAAAAAATGGCTGGAAGAAAGAATCTGGCCTGCAGAAGCCAAACTAAACAACAAATACATTGAAATCGGTACGCAGCTTGGTCTTCTAGAGATGATTGCCTCTGGAACGACAACATACCTGGACATGTATTTTTTTGAAGACACTATTGGAAAGGTAACAGAAAAAGTTGGAGTAAGAGGTTTTCTTGGCTTTGCAATGATTGATTTTGATACACCTGAGTACACGCATAAAGAATTGTTTTCTCAATGTGAACGGTTTATTAAAAAATGGGACAAAAATGACCTGATAAAACCCGTTGTTGCCCCTCATGGCACGTATACCTGCGGGCCCGAAAGCCTTCAGAAATCATTTGAACTTTCAGACAAATACGATGTTCCTTTACAAATTCACTGTGCAGAGACCCGAGATGAAGTATACGACGTTCAAAAACGATACGGCGTAAGACCAGTTGAACAACTGAAAAAATATGGATTGTTATGTGAGAAAATGATCCTTGTACATTGCGGATGGATCACTAAAAATGAAATTATAGATATCAAAAAAGGCGGAGCAAAGGTTTCTCACTGCCCAGTAAGCAATATGAAAATAGGAACAGGTGGGTTTGCTCCAATTCCCGAGTTGCTTAGTTTGGGTGTTCCAGTTAGTTTAGGTACGGATGGAGCTGCTAGCAATAACGTACTTGATATGTTCGACACTATGAAATTTTGCGCTTTGGCACATAAACAGCACAGGTGGGACCCAAGTGTGCTTCCTGCGCATACAGTATTTGATTTTGCTACAATTGAAGGTGCCAGATGCCTTGGAATGGAAAAAGAGATTGGATCAATAGAAGAAGGAAAAAAAGCTGATATCATAATGCTTGATTTGAACAAACCGCACCTTACGCCACGCAACAACATGGTATCTCTTTTAGTATACTCTGCGCGTGGAAGTGATATCTGTACCACCATTGTTAATGGAAAACCAATCATGCTTGAGAACAAGTTTTTAACCATTGATTGTGAAAAAACCATCGAAGATGCAGAAAAATGCGCTAAAGAGTTAATTAGTTAAATAGAACCACAATTGTGAGTCGTTATGCTTGCAACTCTCCTTGGAGTCATCATTGCATTTGTCTTCATCATTTTGTTGATTCGTAAACAAACAAATTTTTTGAAGTTTCCTATCTTAAATGAGATAAAGTTTGGTTTACTTTTAATCTTAGGTGCATTGATTCTTGGGATTTTTTCATTAGAAACAATTCAACCAATTGAAATCCCCAAAGCAATAGTTCAAGCAACTGTCTATTCATTCGATAATCATCAGATTGTTACTGAAACAATTGAACTTGCATTACTAACTACATTAATTTACATATTAGCCAAATTGATGCAAGAAACAGGTGGTATAAAGAGGTTAATAGATAGTTTGCGAATGTTCTTTTCCAGAGGTGGGGTCCTTGGAGTTATCCCTGCAGTCTATGGGTTTATGCCAATTCCTGGTGGTGCACTCCTCTCGGCACCAATGATAGATGAAGAGGGAGACAAATATGGACTTGACAAAAATCAAAAAAATTTTTTAAATATGTGGTTTAGACATATTTGGGAACCCATCTTTCCAGTATTTCCTGCTCTGATTCTCATTTGCAGTGTAGAATTTGCCAATATCAACATATTTGCCCTCTCCCTTATTGATATGCCCGTTTTTATTGCAGCAATCATTATTGGTTTTGTTTTTCTGAAAAAATTTATTAAAAAAACGACAGTGCAACAGGCAAAAACGGCAAAAAATTATTACGGACTGCTCTTTATCTTGCCGCCGATCTTACCATTGTTCGTTTATATCGCTTTACAATTCATTGGATTTTCTCAAACACTGTCATTTCTTATCGGCGTATTTTTAAGTATCATTCTACTGCATTTCCTTACAAAAATAAGTGCAAAAGAATATTGGCGCATCATAAAAAAATCTTTCACGTGGAGATTCATTGCTGCTATTTTTGGGATTATGATTTTCCGAGGAATGTTCGAGGCTACAGGAGCAAATGTTATTGTTGCCAATCTCATCGTGGGGCTTTCGGTACCAACTATTGCGATAATTATACTCATACCATTTATACTTGGGCTTCTCATCGGATATAATTTAGGAGCAATTGCGCTATCCTATTTCCTAGTGGAACCATTTTTCTCTATGACTGGGCTTTCTCATCTTGGATTAACTAGTATTGTTTTCATCAGCACACTAGCCGGATACCTCATTTCACCGATCCATTTCTGCAATGTGCTAAGTAGTGATTACTTGAAAACCGATCCGACACGAATCTATAAATGGTTTATCCCTGCATCCATATCATTACTGATAGTACAAGTGATATTCGTAGTTGTTTTCTTTAGAATATGATGAAATGATAAAGCTTTTATAAAAACCAGGATTTCCGATGGTTGCTATGGAACAGTCAAAGATAGTTGAATGTTTGAAAAATCCTAAGTTCTATGGATCTCACGTCGAATCTGTTGAAATTCTCCAAACTCATATTTCCTATGTCTTCTTGACAGGAACCTTTGCATACAAAGTAAAAAAGCCAGTTAACTTTGGATTTCTTGATTTTTCAACACTTGATAAACGTAAATTTTTCTGCGAAGAGGAAATAAGATTGAATAGAAGGCTTTGCCCGGAGATATATTTAGATGTTCTTCCTGTCACAGAGAAAGACGATACCCTTGAGTTGGATGGATGTGGAAAAGTCGTCGAGTATGTACTTAAAATGAAAGAATTTCCTCAAGAGCAAATAATGACGAATTTGCTCAAGCAAGGAAAAATCGATGAAGAAACTGTCGATCGTCTGTGTACCATTCTTGTCGATTTTTATAATTCCCAGACGCCCTCCGAAGATATTACAAAATATGGAGAATTAAGAGCAGTAAAACAAAACATTGATGAAAACTTCGAACAAACGAAATCAGTCATTGATGTGACAATTCCAAAAGATACATATGAGTATCTCAAAGAAGCAAACACCAAATTTTTTGAAAGTAAAAAAGAGACATTTACCAATCGGATGAATGAGAGTCGTATCCATGATTGCCATGGTGATCTCCACTCTGGAAACATCGTCGTTGCCGATGATAAAATTCACATATTTGATTGTATTGAGTTTAACAAGAGATTCAGGTTTTGTGATGTGGCATCGGATATTGGTTTTTTAGCAATGGATCTGGATTATCTAAATCATCCATATCTTTCTAGCTACCTCATTCAAAAATATGTTGAAAAAAGTAACGACACGGGCATTTTTGACGTTTTGAATTTTTACAAATCCTATAGAGCGTACGTCCGTGGAAAGGTTAATGGTTTTCAGTTAAGCGATCCAAATATAGATCAAACAAAAAAGAACAACATTATTGAAACTGCGAAGAAATACTTTGACCTGTCACAGTACTATGCATCTCTCTTTTCCCTAGATTTGCATTCCACAAAACCGTTGTTGTTCCTTGTTAATGGGATTACCGGGACTGGAAAATCTACAGTTGCGCTCAAAATAGCAGTTGATTACCATGCACATCAAATCAATACGGATGTTGTAAGGAAGGAGCTGGCAGGCATCGATAAATTCGAACGTCACCATGACAAACTCAACACGGGCCTGTATGACCCAAAGAATGTTGACTTTACATATGAAAAAGTTATGGAAAAAGCATCAAATTTACTAAAAAAAGGAGAGAACGTTGTTCTAGACGCTACATTCCAAAAAAGGAAATACCGTGAGATGGCACAACATATAGCAGCAAAAAACCATGCCAACCTAGTAATTATCCAGTGTACCTGCCCAGATGAAGTTGTGAAAAAACGATTAGAACAACGCTTGAAGAAAAAATCAGTTTCCGACGGACGATGGGAAATTTACATCCAGCAAAAAAAGACATTCGAACCGTTTGACCCTGATGAAAAACACATCGAGATGGATACTTCAAATGAATCCTATGATTACAAAATGAAATTTTTCAAATCACTAGTTTCACATATCGGTGAGGTCACATAATGGAAATTTCTGGTTACAAGCTTGACATTGAAAAGGTAGCAAGTGTCATCAAAAAAAACAGATACAAAATTGTGGCACTTCAGATTCCTGAAGGGTTAAAGAGAAGTGTTTCTATTATTGTTGACTATCTTGAGAAAAAAACCAATGCGACTGTTCTTGTTTCTGCAGATACATGTTTTGGAGCTTGTGATGTTGCAAATTGCGAACTCAAAAAAATGGATGTAGATTTCGTTGTTCATATCGGACATACGCCAATGCCAGATATCAAAAATTTTTGGATTCCAACAATGTTTGTTAATGCTGAGTCAGATCTAGATGTCTCCAAGGTCGTTGAAAAGGCAATACCGCTACTTAAAGGAAAAAAAATTGGATTGGTTTCAACAGCACAGCACGTTCATACGCTAGACATAGCCGAAAAGATACTAATTAAAAATAATTTTAAACCCGTCATAGGTAAAGGAGATAAACGTATTGCTTTAAAAGGACAGATTTTGGGGTGTAATTTTTCAGCAGCTACTTCGATAGCTAGTAAAGTCGATTCGTTTTTATTTATAGGAAGCGGCAATTTCCATCCGTTGGGTTTACTACTAGCCACTAAAAAACCAGTCGTCGCCGTTGATCCATATATAAACATAGTGAAAGAAAGAGAACTCAAGGAATTGAAAGACAAAATTTTAAGACAGCGGTATGGCGCTATTGCGCGTTCAAAAGATGCAAAAACATTTGGCATACTCGTAGGAATTAAACGTGGTCAGCAACGTATAGAATTGGCACATAGAATAAAAGAAAAGCTTGATTCAAAACAAAAAAAATCATATATCATAGCATCGAATAATTTTTCACCATCTGAATTGCAAGGATTTAAAGATATCGATTGTTTTGTTTCTACTGCCTGCCCCAGAATAGCAATAGACGACTATATGCAGTATAAAACACCTATTGTTACACCCATTGAACTCGAGATTTTATTGGGTGAAAAAAAATGGGATGATTATCAATTCGATCAAATCCTTGAGTAAAAAATGGGCCCGAAGAGATTTGAACTCTTGACCTACCGGTTATCAGCCGGTTGCTCAAACCGGTCTAAGCTACGGGCCCAATGAAAGGACGTATTACGGTTTTCCTATATGAATGGAACGGTCTTAAAAGTTTTTTAAATTTTCTCTCACCCTAGGACCAATAGTGATTATTAGCACGGTTAGTTGAAAAAATAAAAAAAGAGAAGAGAGTCTATTTATTGTGTTCTATTTGCTTGTTGTTTTGCCCGATAGTATACTACAAATTTTAGATAATAATTTATAAAAAGATCATAAATGAAAAACTATTTTCTAAGTGTACTCAACTAATGTTACATTTTCTGCATGACCATCGAATTGAAAGTGATAGATAATCGGTAGATGAAAGTTGCAGAAAGCTATCCTTCCACTAAATCCTTTTACTATAACATCGTGTTTTTCACATTCAATTTCTTTTTCGTAATGAAATATGCGTGTCATATAGTATAATCGTGGCCACATATAACTACTACCATCAAGAAAATTAATCAGACCACGTTGAACTCTTTTTAGAACTATGTCCCTTTTGTAACTTATTTTAAAATCTAAATCTTTTATCTGAAAGCTTACTGGCCCTTCTCGTGAGTTTGGTTTTGCGAAGTGAACTTTAGTAAAGTAATCATTAAGTTGCTGGATTTGTGAGGAGTTTCCATTAATAAATTGAATCTTTGTAATAGGTGCTATGGGTCCCCATGTCCAAAGGGATACATCATTATATTCAGTTTCACCGGGAGATTTACTTTTACCCTCTGCTCCAATAATAGAAACTGAATTACAAACTAATAGTAAAACGAATAATATGTTTATAGTAGCCATTTTTTTCATAATTGTTAATATAATAATTATAATAAGAAGTTTATAAATTTTATGATACAATCATTATCACAAAAATAACAAAATAATTAAAAATAAAATTATTTCGTAACAAATTGTTATTTTTTATACTGATCTTCATTTCAAATATAAAAAGAAAAAAAGATAGGTTTGTTAGTTACTTATTGGAGATTCAGCAGTTGCTCAAACATCGGAAACTGATAAACAAGTTTCTGTAAGAACTGAGGAACTTGTGAATTACCTGATTGTTGGTTTGGTGCAACAACCTCTAGATCTAGTGCCGTATTAAGTGTAATATATACATCACCGTAATTATCCGGATTATGCGTATTCTGGACTCTTATAAAACCTCCAAATGTTGCATTCTCCTCATCTGGAACAACCACAGTTACTCCTACATGAAAAGTATCGCTTATAGGGAAAGTGCCATTTATTGGGTTGAACGTCCAATTGCCCCAGTCTGGCCAATGGGTGATAGCCCAGCCTATATATTTGCCATGCCAACTCGCAGTAAAAATAGCAATATCTCCGGTAACGGTATCACCAGGCGTGACATCAGACCAACACAAATTTTCAGTTAAAACCTGTAAATCAGCCCAATCACCATACAGTGGTATTTTGTGTATGTGAAAGTGGGGATTATTTTTTATATGGATTATTTTCATTTCTTCTCTATTCTCTACTGAGATGGCTGTAGCAGAAAATATCATTATCAATACTGTAAAAAATGCCACTTCGATTCTCAAAACATTTCTTTTTCCCATAATTCATCCCTTTTTTATATTAACATACATTATATAAATACCTTTCCATAATAGTTATTACTACATGTATATTATATAAATTTTATAGTAAAACCATCCATACAACAAAAAAGAAGAAAGACATGATTTTTCACACTGATTTCTACGTCCAGGTGTTCAAATCCCTTCCCCCTGCATAATTTTTTACGCTGATATAAACACACTTGGATATAGGCAATTTGAAAAAATAAAAAAAAGAGGGTGCGGAGAACCTTATTGAATCTGGATGGAGACTGTGTCAGAGTATTCTGAAATATATCCTATGATGATATAAGTTCCTGCAGGCACAGAGTTTCCATTATTGTCTTTTTGGTCCCAAGTCATATTATAAGATAATACTTCTCCAGGATGTATTGTTATAGTTCTTAGCACTGCGATGAAGGCTTTATCATTTGACCAAAGACATACTTGCTCACCTTGTTCATTCAAAACTTCAAAATCACTTGTTTTTCCACTGGAGAAAGTTAGAGAGATATTCTCTGTTCCATGATTAATAAGTTCCATTGATATTAATACTTCTTCGCCGATTGAATAAGAGGTTTTATCAGTAGATATTTTCATCTCCAAACTTTCTTTAACGTCATCAAAATCCTTTGAAGACATCAAAGTAGCGCTCACAAATACACCTGCCAATACCATGGCGACAGTCACTAGCCCAAATATAACGATTTTTTTATTCATTTTCATAGGTCATCAAGAATAATATATTCCCTGAAGTATATAAATAGTCGGAAAACGTTCGGAAAAAACCGAACAACATATGATTAAAACACAGGTTTTTACACTGATTTCATCTCTACAGAAAAGTAAAGAAACCTAAAAAAGTTTCATTCACTAATAGCTTACCTATAAAAAAGATAATTTATCGTTAATCGATATGTTAATACACAACTAAACGATTTCGGGATTTCAATGGATATCGACAAGACTATACAGGAACTTTCACAAAGCGAGAAAAAAGTACTTCTTACACTTAAAAAACTCAAAGGAAAAGCATCACCCGAGGACATTCTAAAAAGTGGTGATTTCAGTCAAGAAGTCGAGGTTATGAATGCCTCATCCTGGCTTCAATCAAAAAAACTCGTAACGGTAGAAGATCGCATAAAAACAGTTTACTCCTTGGGAAAAGAAGGAAAACAGTTTTTAGAAAAGGGATTACCGGAAAAACGGGCATTAGAAGTACTATCAGGTAAAAAGGGAAAGGCATCGTTAAAAGATCTGTCAACTGTTTTAGGTGAACAAGAAACTCTAGTCGCCGTCGGTTGGTTAAGAAAAAACGACTGGGCGACAATCAAAAGGGAAAAAGAAGACACCATTTTAGAAATAACAGAAAAAGGAAAAAAAGCATTAAAGACTGAAAGCGAAGACGAAAAAATACTAAAACTTCTTGATAAAAATCCTAACATGGAAATTGACAAAACTAAAATTAAATCTTTACTATCTAGAAAAAGTGTACTAAAAGAAAAAGAACTCATCACTAGCACAATACTTCTGACTGATGACGGAAAAAAGTTACTGGAAAAAGGTATAGTGATCCAAGACGAAATTTCCCAGATAACATCTGCAATTATTAAAAGTGGAGAATGGAAGAGCAAAACAATTAGACCCTATGACATTCATGCATTTGCGCCAGCCATGTATGGTGGAAAAGCCCATCCATTAGTTGATTTGATAATCAAAATCAGAAAGATATTCCTTAAAATGGGTTTTCAAGAAATTGAAGGAGACTTCGTCGAATCATGCTTCTGGAATATGGATATGCTCTTTATACCCCAGGATCACCCCGCCCGAGAGATGCAGGATACATTTTACTGTAAAAACCCACCAAAGATTAAGATAAAAGAAAAAGATTTAGTTGATAAGATTGCAGAAGTGCATGAAAACGGCGGAGGTACTTCTTCCACGGGCTGGGGATACAAATTTTCAAAAACTGAAGGAGAAAGAGCCTTGTTAAGAACGCATACAACAGTAAATACTATTAGGTATTTGTACAACAATCCAAACCCACCGTCCAAGATTTTTTCCATAGGTCGGGTTTTCAGGAAGGAAAATATTGATACTACGCATCTACCGGAATTCTACCAGATTGAAGGTATTATCCACGAAGAAAATGCCAATTTCAGACAACTTATTGGTGTATTGAAAGAGTTTTACAAGAGAATGGGTTTTGAGAAGATCCGTTTCAGGCCAGGTTATTTCCCCTATACTGAGCCCAGCATGGAAGTAGATGTTCTCTGGAACAACAAGTGGATGGAACTAGGAGGTAGTGGTATATTTAGACCAGAGGTTACGGAACCAATAGGAATTAAAAATCCTGTTTTGGCATGGGGTCTTGGATTGGAACGTCTTGCTATGCTCAAATTTGGTTTAACTGATATTAGAAAACTATACATCAGTGATTTGGATTGGCTGAAGAAAAAATCGCTGATATAACACCATTTATTTTAAAAACTAACAGAAGGCGGCGTTGTCCGATTAATAGTAAGATCAGGAACAATAGTTATACCGACCCAACAATAAAAATACATTATTTATTGTTCATTAATCTCATTTTGCAAAGTAAATTAGGGTTCCTCTATCCTTAATCAT
>Ga0315282_10000100_pt1 | contig 165015 bp, 162 predicted proteins | sample YL17G07_20_MG_FD_203693 | JGI IMG/M metagenome (GOLD analysis project Ga0315282, IMG submission 203693) | Sediment microbial communities from Yellowstone Lake, YNP, Wyoming, USA - YL17G07_20 | ecosystem: Environmental > Aquatic > Freshwater > Lake > Sediment | place: USA: Wyoming | collected... | reverse complement strand
TTTCATATATCGCTCCTATCGGAGCTAAAAGTTTTGTGTGTTGTTTTTCTATAAATATTCCGCTCCTCTGGAGCTTAAAATCCTGATTTTATTAGGATTCTATAAAAAACCTACCCCTGAAAACTCTCAAGAGGGGAGTTTAGGCTAATTCCCCCTTTAGCTAAACTAATCTTTACCCACAAATTTGTGGATATTGAGGAATCAGGTCTTTTCCCCCTTTAGCTAAAGGGGGATAAAGGGGGATTTGATTAAATGACATATATCTAGTTATTTAATTATGAACCCCTAATTCGTTAAATTCGTGATAAAAAGATTAAAAGTGAAATAGAAATGGAGGAAATGAAAATGAGCCACGTACCAGAAGATGTATATATTGGTGAATTGATCAGCTATCCCGGACCTTATGCTTTCCAGCTTCCGGGTGCAGGGATCATTCTTGTCAGCGATGAGGAATTAGTTGATATGGCAAATGATCCCGACAAAGTTCTCAATCTTGCCACGGGATTTGATCCTTATGAGCGCAGTTTACGTCAGATATGTGAAGGCGCAAGTAAATATGGCGCCCGTAAGTTAATGATCGCTTTTGATCACTTCTTCCGTCAATATCGCCCCGGAACAGATTCCCCCCGCAAGCTGACACCGGATATGGATGAATATGTACAACTTGTAGCGAAGATCGGTCAGTTTGCCAGTGGTTATGGGCTTCGTCTGGAACTTAGCCTGCTTAGTCCTCTTGAGATTGGGACAGCTTATACAAAAGCTACTGGCGAATCGGGTAGATGGATGCAATATCGCAAAGGTCTGCGAGACCCAAAAACTGGTGCGTTCAACGTTCAACTATGGCAGCACAAAAGATGGGTCAATAACAAAGGACCTATTGACGTAACACCTGAAAATGTGAGGGTTTTTGCCTTCCATGAGCAACCAATACACGGTACTCCCTATCGTGTGGTCAATCCTGACTCAATCGTTGAGATAAGCGAAGTTGCGAAAACTGAGATTTATGAAGGTTTGACTGGATCTGTAACAAGACGGGTCTGCATTTCTGGCGAAGGGCGAATTGATGTCGGGAATCTGGACAGGATTCTGGTAGTCCAGCATTACAGCGCGCCAGAGATGGACTATTTCAGCGATTCTGCGCTTCCATATCTAAAATCGCTTCTGGATAAATATATTGACGCAGGCGTGAAACTTTGCGGACTCTATTCTGACGAGATGCACATTCAGCAGGATTGGGATTATTTTGGCCATCATGATCATGGACAATTTACCCTTAGATATGTCAGCCCAGGATTAGAGCAGAAGTATGCGGAAAAGTATGGAGAACAATATCGTGACTTTGCGAAATATATGCTTTACTTTACCTATGGACAGGAAGATTTTGCGACAAATCTCAGCGCAAGTGAAGGCGTTATGCACGTATTCGGATCAAGCCCGCTGGAGATACGTCAGACAGCTTTGCTCAGGTCACGTTATTACGCATTGCTTCAGGATGGTGTTGTTGATCTGTTCGTTGATGCCAAGCGACATGCAGAGCAAAAGATCGGCTACATGCTGGAAACTCGTGCCCATGCAACATGGGCAGAAAGCCCGACAATAGACTGCTGGCGCACAGGCACCACGAATATGAACAGCCGAAAATACGAATACACATCGGATTTCGTCTGGTCAAATACAGTTCATCAAGCCGCTTCTGCCTGTCACGACTATTTCAAGTGGGGAGAATACTTGACAGGAACAGGCAACGATCATCCAGAAGGCGGATGGCTGGATCGTGACTACTATGGTCTTGCGCTGGCATGTTCCACTGGAATTATAAACGATGTGCCTTATTCCTATTGCGCACACTGGGGGCACCCATCAGAAGTGAGTTGGAGGCGACATCAACTGCAAAATGCCTTTGGTGTAGTCGGTGGTGTAAATGTGTTCTCTCTGGTTCAGGATATGCAACACCGTGACGTTGACGTTATGATGCTCTATCCTCTCGATCTAGTAAGCGCTGAAGAGCGTTTCGGTTCGTGGACAACGCAATACGCTTATGCAAATATGATAACTCAAGCGATGCTTCTTAAAATGGGGAAAATCAAAAACGGCGGGCTTGAGATAGCTGGTCGTCATTTCTCTACTCTTGTAGCAACTTTTGAGCCTTTCCCGTCCCCAAAACTACTGGATATGATGAAAGAGCTTGCCGAAACAGGCGGGCGAGTTATCTGGTCTGGTCCTCCGCCGTTGGTTGATACAAATGGTGAGCCAATATTAGAACGCTGGCAGGATTTATTTGGCGCTACATACACGCCAGACCGCAATGGATGGGGAAAGTCTGTTCCCGGACATCAGGTTACATTTGAAGGTATATTGAAAGAAGCCGCATCTCAGATAATCCTGACAGATTTTTTCGTGGATCAAATCTTTCCAGTCGTCCCGAAAGCTGGTTCTGAGGTAGTAGCACGATGTGGGAAACACATTGTTGGAGTCCATCATCTTGCCTCTAAAGGTGGCTCTTTTACCTTTTTGGGATATAGACCACGTGACGATCAATCCGCAAGTCTTGGCTACGAAACCCGCAACTGGTTCGAGGTACTCGATCTTTTGGGGGCATATCCGAATGCAACGGAACAGGATGACAATACTGAAGTGATCTCAAGGACAACTGATTACTTAGCTTGCCGTTTTCCAAATGGGACAGTTGCCCTTGCACCGCATTTGACACAACTGGAAGAAGATTGGCCCGGAGGGTTTGCTCGCAATAATGAGCAAGACGAGGAAATCGTGAAACGGCTTAACCTTCCTCCAAATCGGATTCATCTTAAATCATTCTGGGTGAATGGGTATTGTGTTGATTACGAGGGTTCAGGAGCGGTTGCATTCCGTACAGATAACAATGGAAACCTGATCGCATTCGCAGGTTATGACTGTGCCAGTATCACAATTGACAGTATAAAATTCGTCTTTGCCGATAAGCCTGTAGGTCAGGTCGGTTGGGCGCCTGTTCCAAAAAACAGACAGGTTGCGAATGGTGCAAAGCTGGTGGTTTTCTGCGATACAGCAGGAAAGATAAGGATTCCAGCCGATGCTTATTCTGATAAACTTGAATTTTATGCAGAGGGAAGTATCCCCGGGCAAAAAGGAGAACCTGTATCCTGTGATCGTGAAGACGATAATATTGTCATAGAGATCACAGAATCTATAAGATCACGATGGCTTTTTGGCGTCTTGAGTTGAATGGAGAAAAAAATGAATTAAATACAAAAAAACAAAGTAGGGGCGAAGCATTTTTATGTTAATATAAATTAGCTATAAATCTTGATTCAGCCAAAAATGCTTCGCCCCTACGCCATGTCAAAATGGCATTTTTTAATGATTACTATAAGTTTATTATCCTGAAGATACTGGAATGTCCCTTGAAAGTCTTGACTTTATGAACTGCACCAATTCTTCCATCCGTGCTTTGTTAGGCGACTCAAGGCCTTTGAGTTTGTATTCCATGTCAAGACGTGAATACTTCCCTTCGCCTAGTCTGTGGTATGGAAGAAGTCTTATCCTTTCAATGCTCTTGACACTGTTTGCAAGTTTACATACTTTGGAAAGGTTATCTTCAGTATCGTTTACTCCCGGTATGGTCGGAATACGTATCTCTATCGGGATCTCTAGTGAGTCAATCTCCATAAGGTTTGAGATTATAAGTTCGTTGGATACCCCTGTGTATTTTTTATGTTCTTGTGGATCCATAAGTTTAATGTCATAGAGAACAAGATCAACGTATTTCAGGATTTCTTTTAAGACTTCAGTCTTTGTATATCCAGATGTATCCAGAGCAGTGTGCATGTTGGCTTTTTTGCTGGCTTCAAGAACGGCAATACAAAATTCTGGCTGCATTGTAGGTTCGCCACCTGATAAAGTTACGCCACCACCTGAGTTTTCATAAAAAGGTATGTCTTTCTTGACTTCATCAACAACCTCGTCACCAGTCGCTATTTTTCCCTGCATGACCGTCGCCTCTGCGTAACAGTATTCTACGCAGGTTCCACACAGAGTGCATTTCTCTCTGTAATATCTGCGGCCTTCTGGCGTCGCTTCAACTGCACCGTTGGGACATCTTTTGAAACACTCACCACAGCCGATACATTTATTTTCAAAGAAAACGATCTGCCGCTGAATTTTCATAGATTCCGGATTATGGCACCACATACACCGAAGCGGACAGCCCTTGAAGAAAACGGTCGTCCTGATGCCGGGGCCATCATGCACAGCAAATCGTTTTATGTCAAATATAGTTCCTGTCTGCTCATTCATTTAATACTCCTCTTAAATGTATAATAATCAAAGCCATACCTAATGACTTATAACCTCCCTCTACATTCATTCCAGATAATGTTTTCAGTGCAGAACCATCTATCCAACCAATCAAGGCGCTGTCGGTGACTATCGGCTTTATTGCATTGATAAATCTGGATTTTTCATCATCCTCAACCGAATAACTGTCAAAAACATTCCCTGAGAAAGCTTGATTAAGTTTAATTTCAGTTCTCTCTCCCGATCTAAGTGTATTTATCTTGGCGTAACGCTCATTCAGAAATAAATAGCAATCCAGCAGATCAAACGGTATAAAGCTAGTAATCCTAACATTTTCATCATGCGTACTAACAGAAACATTTTCGCTGAAGTCAGTGTATGATTCACTATAAAGCAGATGAGAAGATAATGTTTTCATCCCAAATATTTCGATTTTTGGAACATCCCCCTGTATAAGCCTGAAATTGTTACTCCAGTAAGTTTCTGTACCTTCAACCCCAGGATTTTCGATGAAAACGGCGTCTGTTTTAGTAAAATCTAGTTTAAGTTCTGCTTTTGCAGATGAAAATGGACTGACATAGCTTCCAATTTTGGCACGCTGTGTATCTTGATAAACGTCTATAACCGATAGATCGCTTATGAATGGAAGCCTTCCACCCGTCGCATAGCTGAAACCCATCGCTCCCAGTGTGAATACTATTGCAATCAATACCATTATAACCCATGTCAATCCTTTTTTCCGTTCAAAAAGTATATAACTTACTATACCAAGACACAGGACATATATCAATAGAAATCCGCCAATGATCTTATATGATGGGATACTCAATTGTCTGTGAGCAGAGAGGAGTCGAAATATATTATCATACTTAATAGTAGCTTGCTTTTGTGGTTCTGGGATTATCGTGTTCCAGAGTTCATGGTTTCCTCTCCAATACTTAAACACAGGGTCAGCATAGTCAAAACATAGAAATATACTTTTTCCTGTTCCTATTCTCTTTTCAGCTATCACAGGTATACCATCGTCTTCATTGATTATCGCCTTGCTATCAGCACTCAATTTTGTAGATGCCACTACTATTGGGGTATTTGGAAAATCGTGTCCGAATCGTTGAGTTAATGACGGTATTGATCTCATTACTTTCGTACCATCTATTTTAACAGGCAAGAGTTGCTCAATGAATGTTCCAACGAAGTTTTGTGCGTTAATACCACCAGATGCGATCAAAGTTCCACCACTGCAAACCCAATCTATTATAGCATTTTTTTGACTGTTGGATAAAGAATCAATCGAAAAATTCCCTAAAATTATCGCATCTACCGAATCATAGCCTTTCCATTTGTCGGGGAGATATTCAGCAGATACATTGGCAACATAAAACTTTCTGGATGAATCAATGTTATTAACAACTAGATTTTTTACCCCATCTTCGTTTTGATCAATTACTACGACAAAAGTGCTTTCCGTAGGAATAACCGTGAAACGTGCCTCTTTCTCCAAAAGCGTTTTTCCATCTTTATCAGTTAAATTAACGTCAAAGCTTTGTCCAAGTCTTTCTGGACGCAGGTAGAGATATTTTACCTTTTTGTCATCATTGAAGATTGAGATCGGAGTTGAATATATCTGTTGATCTCCGAAAACACTGTCCCGAATGGATATTGATACATAGCCATCAATCTCGTCACCACTACCAGTGATCCGTAACGGCAACCAGTGATCTTGTTTGTGGTAATTATTGAATCCAGAAACTATCTGCATATCCAGATCAACAGGTAAACACTTAGAATGGGATATAAGGAGGAATAGGAGTATTACAGGTATATAAAGAAACCTTGTAATGACCATTTTATCTTCCCTTTTGGGAGAGCAATCATTCAACGTAATCCTTAGAATTACCATCACCAAGCCATTTGAGAAGTGCATTACGGCTGAATTTCCAATGCCCGCTGATCTTTCGGGCAGGTATATTTTCTGTTCTTAGCAATTCTTCCATTTCACTGATGTCAATTTTCAGAAGTTCACTAGCTTCTTCCAGATTCAGCACGTCTTTTTCTTGATAAGTTTCGGTATACATCGCAGTTGGATTATACGCCGATACTGTCATACCAGTGTTTTGAAATGTTATAGTCTCAACAGGTTCTTCCTCTTGTATTTCTACCATCAATGCGATAGCCCTTGCTCGTTGCAGACCAACACCAAATTTAGTCAGGACTTTCGCCGCAACGCCTTCTTGCTCACGTATGAGTCCAAGCAGTAGATGCTCAGTTCCGAGATATTTATGACCCATACTTTGACTTTCCTCTTCAGCGAATCGCAGGACGTCCTTAGCCCTACTGCTAAGTTGCAGTTTTCCAATAACCGTTCCTCGCCCGCTATCTTCTATCATACCCTCAACTTCACCCTTTAACCGTTCAAGGTCAATGGCAGAATCATTGAGTATATCTATTGCAGTTCCATCACCCTGGCGGATCAGTCCTAGAAGAAGATGACCCGTACTTATATGATCGTGTCCAAGTCGAGCCGCTTCTTGACTCGCGTAGCGGACAGCCATTCTTGCTCTTTCACTATACCTCATTTAAAACCTCTTTTGCTAGCTCAGTGTAAATTCCAGCTTGAATACCACGTTTTTCAAGTTCATCGGAAATTTCTATACACAGTGGCCACATACCATCTTTCTTTTCTTTGACATAAACAGCAACACCAATTTCATAGGGACTAGATTTTGTTGCTTCTACTTCCACCACTATGCCTTCGCCAAATCTTTTTTCAAATTCTTGTTTAATATATTTCCGTAATTCATCAAAATCAACTTCTATTTTAGTCGAAAAAATTAAATCAGCGCTAACAGTTTTCAAAATCAACACCCCTTTCTTTAAGATATTGTTCGCACATATCTAATATTTTTTTAGCATCACAAGTTGATTCTTCACAGAACCTAACAATATCGTATGGTAAGTATGGATCATAATCAACATTATTTCTTATTTCACGCCATCTAGTAAGTTTTTCTGCTATAAATTCTGCTTTTGATTTTTCTAGATTTACGAATTCAGTAAACTTTTTAGATAGAAAATCATGGTTATCAACATCTTTTCTTGATGTATGAAAAACAACTGCACGGGCCAGATGAAACATACCATAGTAGTTTCGTGAAACTATATGAGCTTGATCTTCAGGTGAGTTGATATTCAGTTTCGATGCAAATTCAATATATGCTTTTCCTTTCTTGAAGCGATCTTTAACCATTTCGTTGACAAGTTTATCAAACTCTTTATGCTCAATTAATCCAATTTTAATCAGATCATAAATCGTCTTAGATTGTTCACCTGTCAATCTTTGAAGATCGAGAAGAATTTTTGTTCGTTGATCAAAAAGCATTTTACACTTCCCTATTAAACATTGCTTATCATTCACCCTCAGAATGTATCACAATATGTGGTTCGTCAAAATCTTCACTCAGATCAAAGTGCAACTCACTATCCAAGATACGCATAACCTCTCCTGCAAGGATAAGTGAACCTGTAACACAGATCAGATCACTTTTACCTGCGATAGCTTTGGCTTTCCCTATCGCTGACCTTACGTCTTGAGTAATTATAAAATCATTTCGGAATTCAGTCAATTCTTTCTTTATTTCTTCAGGTGACATGGCTCTAGGATTATTCATTCTCGTCAGGATGATCTTATCTGCAATTGGACAAAGGTATTGTCCCATGCCTTTGATGTCCTTGTGCATCGCAACGTCCAATATCAATATTAGTTTATCGTAAGTGAAGTTAGACTCTATGGTTTCTCGAAGCGCCTTTGCTGACGCCGCATTGTGCGCAACATCGAGTATAATGATGGGGTCTCGCTGTATTACCTCAACCCTTGCTTTCCATTTGACATTTTCAAGTCCGTTTTTTACACTTTCAGATGTAATAGTTATGCCATGAAACCACAAGCACTCTAATGCGCCAATCGCAGTAGTCGCATTTATTATCTGATGCTCTCCAAGTAATGGAACGTGCATATTCTCATATCTATTGAGTATACCAGATACATTGAATAAATTATCATGTCCTGCTATTTTCTGGTAATTGATGTCTCTGCCAACCTCGAATAACATCGCTGTCTTTTCTGCGCAGGTTTCCTCTATAACCTTTAACGCTTCTGGCTCCTGTGGCGATGATACTACATAGCCGTTGTCTTTTATTATACCAGCTTTCTCCCCTGCGATAGCTTCTAATGTGTTGCCAAGAGCCATTATATGATCATAGCTTATTTGCGTTATGACCGATACGAGAGGATTGACGACATTCGTTGCGTCCAATCTGCCACCCATTCCAACCTCAAGGACGGTGAAGTCCACTCGTTCCTGCTTGAAAAAAAGTAGTGCTAGTGCTGTATATACGTCGAAAAAAGATAATTTGCCGACGGTATTTTCCTGTTTCCTTAATTCCTCTGCCTGTGGTTTGATACGCTCTATCATCTTACAAACCTGATTTCTGGTGATCATCTCACCATTTATAGATATTCGCTCTCTGAATGTAACCAAATGCGGAGAAATATATAGACCAACCTTGAAGCCAGATTCTTTGAGAACGGAGGCGATCATTGCGGAAGTAGAGCCTTTTCCCTTCGTTCCAGCTACATGTATGACTTTCAAGTCTTTATGGGGATTACCTATTGACTCCAGCAGACGTTCTACTCGCTCTAGTTTCCAACCGAATGGGTCGTAAGGCGCGGCGATCTTCTCGTAATCTATAAAACTCTCAAGATATTGTATTGCTTCGTTGTAAATAATCATATATTTATTACAAAACCACGTTAGATACCATTCCAGCGAGGACTGGAATCCAGAAATATAATTTGCTAATGTATCAAATACTAAAGAAATGTTAGTTGTGTAACTTTATTATGTGGAACAAATATATTGTTTGCATTATCAGTTTCATAACTTACTACTAAGGCTTCTAACATAGGTTTTCGATTAAGTTCCTTCGCTCCAATGTGATAGAAATGGTCTCTAGTTAAAATATTGAACTCAGACCAAAGGTCATTTATATAAGAGTTTTCTCGATGTTGGTTGCTATGCCAAGTTGATAATATAAAACTCGCTTCACCTGAAATTAAAAGCCTATAAAGAGATTTTTCATCTTCCTCAGACCAACTATTGTAATAATCTGTGTGTCGTCCAATGTAGGGCGGGTCACAATATATAAAATCTCTGTTTGTAGTCGTGGACAACGTAATGCGAAAATCTTGGCATAAGAATTCCCAATCATTTAGTCTAGTAAGTTCAGATACCCATTTAACTTGATTTACTATCTTCGTAATATACGATTGAGTGAATCGCTCATGTTTATGACCATAAGGAACATTAAACTCACCATTGCTATTAAATCTGATTACACCATTAAAGCAAGCACGGTTTAAGAAAAGAAAATCCAAAGGAGCGTGTGTTTTATTAAACCGCTTTCTTACTTCGTAATAGTAATCTTGTCCATTTTCAGAGAGTTTTTGTCCTTCTGATTTTAGAAATTGCCTTATAATAACTGGATTTATTCTGCCTGATTTTATTTCATTATAAAAGTTGATTATATGAGGATTGTTATCACAGAATATGGCTTTTTTCGGTTTCATATTAAAACCGACAACTCCTGATCCCATGAATGGTTCGAACCATTTGCCTAAGCCGTCCCATTTAACATTATCTCTTATCCATGGAACTAACTTGCTCTTAATACCTTGACATTTTATCGGTGGGATTAATACTTTCATTTATGTGCTTTCATCCTTTTTGGTTTTGGTACAATAAGACTTGTATTTCCACCTTTGTATTCTACAAATTCCCGCAAGTTCGTAATTTTCCCACTACCATCTGATTTCAGGATTTTATTATAATTCATCCAGTAGTCATCAAACCATTCTTCGCCAAGATTGCTGAATATTCCATTACCAGACAAAATATCGGATATTTTGTTTATACTACCTATATTTGCGGTATTTCCACTACCACTTTTATCACTAGCTATTCTCCATTTCTCAGCCACAAAGAAAAGTAAATCTCGGATAGATGAATGGATAGAATCTAAATCATCTATACCATAGGTTTGGGTTACATCAACCGATGAAGCTACTGCACGGTTATATATCATGCCAAGACAATAATGTCCTGAATAATCTTTATATGGATATTGGATGTTCTTATTACTGGTACGATCAACAAAATACTCTCCATGAGAACCAAGAGTAAAACCGTTACAGAATCCTGGATATTCTGGGTCACTATATGTCGTCTTTAAGTCCAACGCAAACTTATATGTACCATCAAGACTTATAAAAGAAATATCTGGATAGTGGTTTTGCTCTTGTGCCGGCTCTAGCTTGTAATTATTCTCATTAGCAAACTCCAGTATTTTTGGAAACAAGTGTATCTCCAGCACTTTAGAAATAATTTTAGTGTCTGAAGAAATTGTATATACCTTTCGGTAGATGTCAATAAATCCTTTAACTGTCCATTGACCATCAGGAGTACTGATATAAGAGTTGAGCGACTCAGCAAATGTCCTTAATTTTTCTTCAAAGGCGCTTTTTATTTCTTTATTCATCTCATTACTCATGGTACTGATTAATTATTATCTCTAATTTATATTGGAGAAATTACTTTATATGTAAGCTATTGACCTTGCCACTTCAAAATGTAAACTCTCAAACTTTTGCTTTTTTAACTGCGATTCCGCATACTTAGCAATATCAGTTATCCAACCATCTGGACTTTTTGCCCATTTAGCAAACAAAGGTATAGCTTCCTCATAAACCCATCGGCGCATCTGTACCTCTGTTTTTGCCTTTCTTGCATGTTTTTCTATGATTTCATCTATCAGGATTCTGCAATTCTCAACATCAAGATTAATATATTCATTAATAGAATTATCTTTACAAAAAGTAAATATAAAATCACCAGTGAAAGCACCAACTTCTTTGGCATGGACAGTTGTGACATAAGCCTTAATTGGTGGTTGATATAGTAAACCATTATCCATTAAACTGAATCCTGCTCTGACAACAGCTTTGACAAAACTGGATATAATCACTAAATCCTTACTGTTAAAAGTCGCAACTAAAGGGCAATCATCTTTCAAAACTCTATTACATTCTTTGAAAACACTAAAAAGGAGTTCCTCATAATCTTTCAGGTTTTTGCCTTGAGTTGCATTAATAACAGCCTCTTTAGTTTTATCCATCACATCATCTAACCAGACAAGCCAATAGTCTGCAAGTTCCCCATAATTGACATTTCCACCATAAGGAGGGTCCGTTATAACTGCATCCACAGACTTATCGGGCAAACGTAAATTATCAGAAGATTGGTTAAGTATCATTGTATTTGCATCTTTTAGTATATTGTCATAAGATGTTGTTTTTTTACAGTGATTTAAAGACTTAACAGATTCTTTTCCTGATATTATAGCTTTGCATCTCTTGGTGAATGTTTCCCATACATTGATCTCAAGGTTACGGGGGTAGATCCAATAAGCGTGCATAGCCCATCCTTCTACTACATTACCCCTGAGATGGCTTTGTTTACTTGCCCATTTTAACGTACCGCTTAAAGCAAATAGCAGGAATTTTCTTATCTCTAAGTTTTCGACCTTACTTATCTCTCTTTTCAAGACTGAAAGTGCTATAAGGTTTCTCTTTGTGAAAAGCTGCCAGAAATAACTATATCCCTTTCCTAAAATAGAACCTGTCTTATCACCGTCTGGTATTTTTTGCTTTGGGAACCAAAGATTTTCTTCGATAACAATCCCTTCAAAGCGATCTTCAATCTCTTGAGCAAGGATAATGTCATTATTATCTGGGTTCTTCTCTCCTGAATGTCCTTCTGAGCATTTATACCTGCATTTAAGTATTTGTCCATCATCCCATTCAACCCAATCTAAAAATGTCTTAGAAGCCAAACTATGAAAAGATGGAGATGTCAAGCACTCAGGACAATCAGTCCTATAAAGATAACTCATAATGTTTTGCACTCTTTGTTCAAGCAATTTACATTCCTTTTTGAAATCGTCAATATCTAAAGGCAAAACTTCCATCTTTGTTACAAAGGTAGCTAATGTATTTATATCAACACCTATAACTTTTCGATTGAGCAATAATCCCTCAACAACCGTAACTCCACCGCCGCAGAACGGATCAAGTATGATGTCACCTTTCTCTGTATAATGCTTGATTAGTTCTGAAAAGACGTTATGTGGACGTCTGGCAAAATAACGGTGCATTTTATACACTGGAGAGTGCTGTTTTGCTTCGATAGTTTTTAAGAAAGGATTTTTGGATTTAAACATTATATGGTTCCCACTAAAATAAAAACTCTATACCATGAGTATCTTGATCTTTATCTCCAAATTTCAAGGTCTTGATAAATTGGGAAGTTGCTACATAATTCCTTGACTTCCTGACGGACTTCGCTTCTCAGTCTGGCATTCTTGGGGTTCTTCAATACACGACCGATCATATTCCCGATGAGTTCCATCTCCGGTTCTCTCATCTCTCGTGTCGTTATTGCGGGAGTTCCGGGTCTTATACCACTGCATAGGAGCGGAGATTTTGTATCGTAAGGTATCAGGTTTTTATTCACGATTATCCCGGATTCATCGAGCAAGTCAGCGGCTTCTTTGCCAGTAAGACTCTTATCTGAAAGATCAATGAGCATCAAGTGGTTATCAGTACCACCAGAAACAAGCCTGAATCCATCTTTTATCAGGTAATCAGCTAACGTCTTCGCATTTTTCACTATCTGCGCCTGATACTCCTTGAATCCATACTCTAATGCCTCTTTGAAAGATACCGCTTTAGCCGCTATAATGTGCATCAAAGGTCCTGCCTGAACACCGGGGAAAACTGCCTTGTCAATCTTATCTGCAAATTCCTTACGGCACATTATTATTGCGCCTCTTGGACCCCTGAGAGTTTTGTGTGTCGTTGTTGTTACTATATCGCAATAAGGCACAGGATCGGGATGAATACCACCAGCGATAAGACCTATAATATGCGCTACATCAGCCATCAATAATGCGCCTACTTTATCGGCTATCTCTCTCCATGCCTTGAAATCAAGCGTTCTTGGATATGCGCTCGCGCCTACCACTATCAGCTTGGGTTTACATTCTTGGGCAATATCAAGAACCTTATTCAAATCTATAAACTCCGTATCCTTTTCAACGCCATAAAATACTGGATTATAATATCTTCCTGAAAAATTCTGCTTTCTTCCGTGAGACAAATGCCCGCCATGATTTATATCCATAGCAAGGAAAGTATCACCATCATTTAGCAAAGCAAAATAGACCGCCATATTTGCTTGTGCGCCTGTACTGGGCTGGACGTTGACATGCTCTGCGCCAAACAATTTTTTCGCCCTTTCAATCGCAAGGCTTTCCGCCATATCCACAAATTGGCATCCGTTATAAAATCTATTACCGGGATAACCTTCGGCGTATTTATTAGTCATTATACAGCCCTGAGTCTGCAATACAGCTTTGCTTGCGTAATTCTCAGACGGTATCATAACGAGACAGTTCTGTTGCCTTTTCATCTCTCCGTCAAGTATTGCTGACATCTGCGGATCAACTTCGCTCAAAATTCGATTCATCAATTTAAGTACCCTCCAAATATATGACTAAGATTCAATTAGCTTCTACGAATTATGCAAGCTTTTCACAAGATAAGTCAAAGCTTGATTAATCGGTGTTTCAATCCCAGCGTCTCTGCCTTTATCAATTATTGCTCCGTTTATTGCATCTATCTCGGTCTGTTTTCTCTTTAAAACATCCTGAAGCATGGAAGATATATTATGCGCCGTTGACCTGCATACTGATTCTACCGCTGATATTGGGTCATCATAGGGTAGAGATACACTGGATGCGGATGCTACATAGGCAGATTCCTTCACTGTCATCCTGAGTAATTTCCTAGTTTCTTCGTGTTCCAGCAATTCTCCATTTTTAAGTTTTGTTATGGCTGTAATTGGATTTATGGCGGAATTTATTATCAGCTTTCCCCAGATGAAACTCCAGATATTATGAGATACTTTTGTCTGAAAACCTGCTGATGTAAATATTTCGGCGATTTGCTTAACCTTTTGATCTGTAATAATTTCTGATTTAGTTGGTTTGCCAATAACTGTGTCACCAACGCCGGCATGTCTCACGTGTCCAACATCAAGCATTGTTGCGCCATGTGATGTTATGCCTGCTAAGATTTTATCCTTTCCCAGTATACTAGATATTATTTCTACGTTGGTGAGTCCATTTTGCAATGTGAGAATAACTGTATTATCCCCAACTATATGAGCAATAGAATTTGTAGCCTCTAATGTATCGTAAGATTTGACGCAAATTAATATAAGGTCAGCATATTCAATCTCATCAGGACAGGACGTCACTTGAATTCCAGTGATTGCGCGTATTCTGCCGATGCCCTCTATTGTCAGCCCATTTTTTTTCAGTTCGATAGCTCGTGACTGGTTCTTATCAACAAGCCAAACATCATCCTGACCTGACTCAACTAATAACCCGGCGAAAAGGCATCCCATTGTGCCAGGTCCGACCACAACAATTCGCATTTTGTATATATTCCGCTTTATAATTTTTTACTTAGTAACTACTATTTTCTAACTGTTCGATAGCGAGTTCCACGTATGTAGAGTTTCAAAAATACTTAAAAGTGAAAGACAACCAATTTCATTCAGATGGATTATCGGACCGGAGTCTGATACAACAATATTTACTGTTGCATTGCCCATGCTAGATCCTCCGTCATCGCTTTATGTTGACGTTCTGATAATTCCACTAAATCAATTCCTACATTCTCGATAGCTTCGCTTCGGGTGATCTCCGATCGCAAATAGCGACCCAGGATATGCTCCCGCCATAATTGCTTTAGACCGGTCTGAAATGCTAGAGTCATCAATTCAGCTTCGGGTTTATGAGTTTCACACACAAGTGTTTCCAGATAGGTTAATGTATTTGTCATAGTTCTATCCCTCTGTAAAAATAATCTTCGTATTATGCCATTTTACCTAATTATCAGTGTTTCTCCCAGCGAGACAGTTCTCCGACTTTACCAAGTGTGCTACCTTCTTCTATCTCTTTGATCTCTCTGCTTTCTTTTTCTTTCCATGACATGGCACGGTTTGCTATCTCAACGGCTTCGCCTTTTGGAATGACCATCACACCGTCATCATCGCCTACGACCCAATCGCCGGTTTTAATCTCGGCATCGCCTATCCATACCGGCACGCCAATTTCGCCTCTGCCATAAGGTTCGCCGGCGGCAGGCATTATTAGCTTTGAAAAAGCAGGGAAACCAAGCTTTCGTATCTCTGATACGTCACGGATACCACCATTGATCACAACGCCAGCAATCTTCTTTTGAATACAACTTCGTGTCGCCTCTTCACCCCAAACAGCGGGACCTTTCCCTTGAGCGTCTATAACTATGACGTCACCCTCTTGGGCTTCATCAATGGCAAGAACTGGTTTTGACCAATCGCCCGGGTACGTTCTAACCGTTATAGCCTTGCCAACAAGCTTGACATTAGGAACAACAGCGTGTATATCTTCCAATTCTCTGGCACGGTGCATCACATCAGAAATATTAGCAGTAGAAACTTCATGCAGAACGTTTCTTATTTCTTCACCTGTAACTCTTTTAAACCATTTGGTTTCGACTTTTTGACGAGTTATTATCGCCTTTTTGATGTCCTCCGTTGCAGACTTTGCGTCAGGCGCCTTTGTAACAGCGCCGCCAACAACTATTATGCTTGCACCGGCTTCTATGGCTTCCGCCGCAGTCTCGGAGTTTATGCCGCCGGCAACAGCTATGGGAATATTTACAGCTTCAGCGACTTTTCTCAATTTGTCAAACGGCGATACACCCACCATTTGTTCATCAATTGCAATGTGGATACCGACATAATTCGCTCCCAATTCCTCAACCTGTCTAGCCCTCGTTGCAACGTCAGCGACCCCGATCATGTCAACGATCACCTCAAAGCCATAATTTTTTCCTGCTTCTATACACTCTCTTATAGTGGCATCAGACGCAACACCAAGCACGCCAACAATATTCGCACCTGCTTTAGCGGCGGCTTCGCCTTCAATGCGCCCTGCGTCCATTATCTTCATATCGGCGATAATCACGTGATCAGGAAAGCGTTTGCGCAGTTCCCTGATGGAATCAAGCCCTTCGCTTTTAATGAGCGGAGTTCCTGCTTCCAGCCAGTCCGCACCGCCGGCAACAGCTTCCTCTGCTAATTTCATAGCTCGATTAAGCGTAACAAAATCCAATGCTATTTGTAAAACAGGTTCCATAGATATTTCCACCCCTGTAAAGTTTTAGATTGCTCATGAAAAACTGAATATTCTACCAATCAGTAATTACTGGATAAGGAACTAAGCAACCATCAATCAACTGAACAATATCAGTTTTTATCATATTCTTATTAAGGACATTTTCCTCCTCATAGAAGTAATCCCATCCTTTTTTAGCAAAATTACCTCTAAAATCATGAAATATGATCAATCCGTGTTCTGGTTTCGTAACTGAAAATTTAACATAAAGACCTTCAGCAAGAAATCTCATAAATTGGATTCTTGCTCGACAGGAATTCGACCAATTCAGCACATATTTAATTTCCAACAGAACAGTTCTTCCACTGACTAACTCTAGCAAACCATCCGCACTTGAATTTTTCAATTGATATAACTTGCTTATTCCAAGAGTTTCTTTGTTTTCAAAAAAATAGTTGAAAGCTATTTTTTCAAACTTTAGAGGCTCGGTTTTTGGCAAATCTATTGATCGTAAACCCGATAATTCCTCTATTTCTCGCTTATGTGGAGTCCCATATTTAGGCTCGATTTTTCTGCGTATGATACAATCTATCATCATTTGATTATGCTCTCCATTGCCATGATAGAAGGCTACTGGCATCTGGCTTCTCTTATTGCTTTTATTTTCTCTGCTAATGGACTTGGTCCCATTTCTTGCCGCATTTTCTCCACAAAATCGTCCCAATATTTGATTTGAGCGTCTATCTCTTTTTTATAATCAAAATAGTAAGACAATGCAGAATGAATCTGGGCAATGGTTAAATATGGATGCCCTTCTTGCTGTCTTTTAACGCCAAATCCAAACATCCGTCTTTCTTTGACAAGTAATTCTATTTTCATCGTAGTAGGTTTTATTAGTGGGATACCTCTTTCATCAATCACAACGTATTTGTATCCATCTATGGATTTCATATTTCTTTGGTATTCCCTTCCATAATCCATAGCTCGCTTTTCATCTTCTTCACTGTCGAATATAAAGGCTAACGCAGAATGAACTTGAGCAAAGGTCAGATGATACATTTTCTTTATTTTACGAACCGACCATTTGTGTATATCCTTATCTTCGGCTATTTGATGAATTTCTACGTTTGCTACACAGGGATTCCCATTTTCATCAAGATAGACGTATTTATAGTCTTTTGATATATTCAGGATTTTTGAGTCTGTAAACATGGCTTTATACCTGCTTTCAGGGAAGAATTTATTCAAAGTGGTAAGTACAATGGTTCTCGGTTTATAAAATCCTTTGGTTCTTCTACTTCCGCTATAAGTATAAGATCGTCAATAATCTCTCTAATAGAAAGACCTTTTGACTTTATGCGAATAACCCCATGAAATGGAATATTGTTATCTAATCTTTTTCTGGCTTCCGCCACGAAATGATGATCGAAAGTAACAACTACTCGACCCAAATAATTCGCTCTATCCAATATATCGGCGTCAGACATACCAGAAAATCCATCTTCTTGGACTGTGAGAACATCCACCTCAAAAGCACGAAGTCCTTTTATCAGTTTCTTTGATACTTGCTCATCCATGTAAAAAGCTACTGACATCTTGCTTCTTTCATTGCTTTAAGTCTTTCCGCTATAGGATTCTGCCCATACGTTCTCATCATTTCATCAACAAATCTTTCCCCTTCCTCCATATCTCTATCTATTTCTTTTTTATGGTCGAAATAGTAAGACAATGCAGAATGAATCTGAGAAAGGATCAAATATGGATGCTGTTCTTGTTGCATTTTTGGTCCCCATCTAAATGATCCTCTTTCAACGATCAGTTCTTCTATTTTCATTGTAGTGGGTTTTATAAGTGGGATCCCATCTTCATCAAGTGTAACATATTTGTAGCCATCCACAGATTTCATTTTTCTTTGATATTCCCTTCCATAATCCATAGCACGCTTTTCTTCTTCCTCACTGTCAAATATAAAGGCTAATGCAGAATGAATCTGTGCAAGGGTCAGATGATACATCTTCTTTATTTTGCGAACCGACCATTTGTGTATATTTTTATCTTCAGCTATCTGATGAATTTCTACATTTGCTACACAAGGATTTCCATTTTCATCAAGATAGACATATTTATAGTCTTTGGATAGATTCAGGATTTTTGAGTCTGTAAACATGGCTTTATCCCTCGAAATCACTGTGCATCCATCGCACAGCGGAACCCGATGTTGGCGGCTGATTTCATCGTGTAAGAAGGATTATAGTTATATCTACTGGATACCTTCATATAGTCCTTGTCCGCAAACCATGAGCCTCCACGAAGAACATGCTCCTGGCCTGTAGTCGGTCCCTTTGGGTTATCTTTTGGTGACTTTGAGTAATACCCTGAATCATACCAATCTGAACACCATTCCCATACATTGCCCATCATATCGCAAAGACCGTACCCATTGGGATTAAAACAACCAACAGGGGCGGGATGGGAGAATCCGTCATCGTATCCTTTTATAACATCCCAGTTGCGGAACACCTTTTTTGCTGTTTCATCGGGAAAATTCCCTGCCCCTTCTGGAGGTATAGGGTTGTCACCCCATGCGTAAATCTTACCAACCGATCCACCACGAGCCGCCTTCTCCCATTCTGCCTCTGTTGGAAGACGCTTACCCGCCCATTTTGCGTAAGCGTTTGCATCGTCCCATGTTACCCCTACAACAGGCTGATTGGATTCGTTAAAATTCGAGTATTTCCAATATACAGGGGCTTCATGTCCCGTAGCATCAACGAACTTCCTATATTGAGCGTTGGTGACTTCGTACATATCCATGTAGAAAGCGCTCACGCTTACTGTATGAACTGGTTTTTCATCCGCTTCTCCGCTATTACTACCCATCTCAAACTCACCGGCAGGGATCAAGACCATCATCGCGCCGTCATTTCCGATCTTAGTGTTACCACTAACCTTGGGTACGGTTGTTGAACTAACGGATTTACTGGACGTGGTGGTAGTAGTAGAAGTTGTAGTCGTGGTAGTCGTCGTTGTTCCCGTATCGGGTAAAAGCTTCACGCCATCATCTGCGATTAGCCTTATTTTAACGTACTTGAAATCAACACCCGGCAGGTCTTTACCCATATCCCATTTTATGCTTTTGCCCTTACCGGCTATCATATATTTATTTACGTCTCCTGTTGCATATTTAGGAGAAACAGTGTAAGTCTGACCATTATCTTTTGATGCTAACATTTTAACTTCAAGTAGTCCTCCATCGGGGTCATCTACGTCAAAGGTAATCTCAATTGAGCCTGTTAATAATGTCTGATTGATTTTTATATTGGTTATGGTTGGTGCATAACTAATTGTTTGAGCGTTGGAGTATAATTGCACTCCAAATAGTAATAATAAAGTAGCGTAAGCAATCAAAATGATTTGAGACCTTTTACTCATTTTTTTAAAATCCTCCTTGAGAAGAAGCTTCAGTTTCCGCACCATCTTGCCAATTTTATTGGAAACTGAAAAATTAAACAACTAGGACTGTGTATACGATGCAGAGCTAGTGGGAGATTCCCAGATTTCCACCTTCGTAACTTTTATAAGATCAGTATTGATTAATTTAGAAAACTCGTCAAAGAGATACTTTGATATGTTCTCTGTGGTTGGATTTATTTCATTAAAAGGGTATATGTCGTTGATATATTGATGATCCAGCTTTTCTATCAAGGGTTTCACATTACTTTTCAGGTCTTTGAAATCCATTACCATTCCAAGATCATTGAGTACCTCTGAAGCAACAGAAATTTGGACTTTCCAGTTATGGCCGTGAAGTCTTTCACACTCCCCGTTATAGTGTCTTAGTCTATGTGCGGAAGAAAAATGGGTCTCGATATTTATTTGATACATAGTAACTCCAAGTATAACATCTTTTTTATTAGATGATTTGCTTCATTTCAAACTTCCATAACATTAAAACCAATTAGTTTAGCAAGAGAATTGAGTCTTGAATCACCACAAGTGAAAATTACATTATCAGCAATTGATGAAAATGTAACTAATTGAATAGCGTCAAGAGTAATCAGATGTCTAGACTCTCCATATTCTTCAATCAATTCAGATGCAGTATCGAGAAATAAGGATGTCAATGGTAAAATGTAAAACCTATTGTAAACATCCGAAAAGAATTTCTCTTTAAGAACTTTTAAGACTTTCTTATCTATCCATTTGTTTCTGAATTTTTTATAAATCGTTGATATAAACTCTAGCTTACTTAACTCACTAATAAATATTTGATCGTCACTTTTATAGATAGACAGAACAATATCAGTGCCTTCTTCCCTATGATAAACTTTAGCCAAAGCGGAGGTATCGAAAAAATATCTCATTATCCTCTTTCCTGTCGTTCTTTAATGACTTCTTCAGACCAGCTTGATTTTGATGTAGAAGTAAGTTCCAGAACTTCGTCCAAAGTATATTTACTTTCGGAATGAGGTTTTCTCTTCTTCATTAGTTTAATTTGTTCATATAAAAAGAGTACCTCGTCTACATCCATTTCATCAATTTCTTTCTTTACAGTTTCTTTTAGTTTCATTCTTGACTCCTTATTCTGGAAGACTTTCTAAAATCCATTGCTTACCTTCAATCATGGGTGTTTTATATTGTTTTTCAAGCCGACCGATTTTTTCTAAGTGGTCCATACATGCCCTTACACATCCCCGTCCAACGCAGATAGCACGATGGCGAAATCTATGATCAACAAAGCGATAATATGATGGAGGATTTTCTGGACTCGAATCTTTTTTCAGGAATGGTGAAATTTTTGAATCCCATCCCGGGTGAGTTTGTGCGCATTTGCCCAAGTCTATATTTCCATGTTTGAATATATGATCACCGATACGCACCTCAATTGTGCGCTCCTTTGGGATTGCATTGGCAGTACATCCACGCACACATGCGCCGCACTCATCGCATATTGGGTCAGTATAAAGCGGATCAGGTTCAATCTCAGCATCTGTTAGTACAGCAAACATACGCTGTCTTGGACCAAATTGTGGGGTTAGAAACAGCTTACTAAGCCCTAGTTCACCTAATCCAGCGGCACAGCCGACAACACGCAAGCTCATCATAGCGTCAGGTTTTGGACCGCCGGGATATACAGTCCGTCCAGCGTAAGGACCAAAGGGATTATGGAAAGGTACAGCAGTATAGCCATAATCTTCCAGCAAAAGGCATATCTTTCGCAGTATATGCGGCGCAAGGATTTCATTCAGATATTGGTATGAGTCGCAGTTATACGCCTGCCAGAAGTGACCTTCTTCAACTGTTTTCAATGACCCTCTCAACATGCGAAGACCAATGGCAATAATACTTTGCGTCTTGCTGAAAATAAACTTTGGATGGACATTATCGGGCGCATAATCAAATCGGTTAATTGACGCAACACCAACAAGATCAGCACCAGCCTTTTTCGCTATCTCTTTAACCTCAATTTTTAAGTCAGACATAATAATAACTACCTCATGAAATCAGTTTTCCATAATTCTAATTTGATTTATCATTTGTTCGATCATTGGTTTAGTTTCTGGAATATTCCGAGTTATAATCTTCCATACTATGGCTAAATCAACACCAAAATACTCATGGATCATTATATTCCTTAATCCGATCATTCTTTTCCATGGGATATTTGAATATTGTTTTCGTAAATTTTGGGGTATATTTTTACATGCTTCTCCAATGATTTCCAGATTTCTGATTACAGCCTCATTAAGCATAGTGTTTTCCTCAAAATCATCATATCCAATATCTTTTGTATAATTCACGATTTTGTTCATTGCGTTCAATATGTCTTCAAGATATAATAGATATGATCTCTTTATCAAAGATATACGACCTCTTGAAGTATACTATCTCTTAGCTGTGGTTTTAATGCACCAACTGTAACGAGATCAACTTTCATACCCAATATTGATTCAAGGTATTCTTTGAGATCAACAAATTCCCATCCAATAGGTTCGGTGAATTGAACAAGAACATCCAGATCACTTGTTTTTCTTTGATCACCACGGGCATAAGAACCAAATATGCCGATCTCTTTCACGTTATATTTCTCAGCTAATTCGGATTTGTATTTGCTTAATATTTCGTTTATTGTTACAATAGATTTCATATTAATGCTTCATTTCACCCTATGTTGTAGCTAGTTTGCCTTTGGGTTTAACACTTGCCAGCATCATTGATTCTTTACTTTTTTATAAATGTATGTTTCAAGATTTTCTTTTCCCGTCCCATCTTTAACAGGAACAAACACGGTTAAAATATCATCAGATAAATCAAAGGTTGTAATATTTGGCTCATAACTCTCTTTATCTATCTGACCCTCACCTGTTTCTTTATCAATATCAATACCTACGCTTTTATAAAACTCTTTAATTTCATCAGGTATAGTATATATAATCTCAGTTAATTGGGTGGTAAGAGTATCTTTATTTACAATTGTGTAAGTTCCTTTGAATGTAGTTACCATTGGTTTGTCTTCATAATCCTGAATAGCCGTAGTTTGCTCATTAGTAAATGTTCCATTATCATTGAAAATCATCTTTTCTGATGTAAAATTGACTTTTTTTGTGCCAATCTCATAGGCAATAAAAGGAAGCGTATTGCCTTTATAACTAATTAGATTCCATGTTCCAATCAAATTTACTTCTGAATTAGCTGAAATGCTGGGCTGATCATCACTAGATTCATCATTACCACAACCAGTATAAAAGATTAATATGACTAATGCTAATAATAGAAAGTATACGATCTTTAACATAATAATATACTCCTTCCCTGATAGATTTTTCTGGATTTCAGCCTTTACTGAATGGCAAATTTGTCTGTTCTTTAGAAACAGCATACGGATAAACACTGATTAAATCCGTGTTTATCCGTCTGAATCAGTGAAAATCCGTGTGCTATTTTAACGTAATATCAAATTAATCCAGCGGCAGATAATATGTCAGGCACTACTTCTTCTTTGCCTATTGCCATGATGTGAACGCCATCGCAAACCTTATCGTCTTTCAGTTCTTTAATCATGCGTCCTGCAATTTCGATACCTTTTTGTAGAGCCAAGCCTTTGCCTTTTGGAACAGCCGCCATTTCATCAACCAATTCCTGTGGAACAAAGACGCCCGGAACGTTTTCGTTCATGTATCTTGCCATACCTGCGGATACCAGAAGCACTATTCCTGCCAGTATCTTGACGTTAAACTGGCGTGCATACTTCATGAACTCTCTAAACTTCACAAGATCATATATAGCTTGAGTCTGGAAAAATTCCGCCCCGGCTTCGATCTTTTTCTCGAATTTGATTAATTGAGGTTCAATAGGGTCTGCTTCTGGAGTGACAGTTGCACCGACACAGAATTCCACTGTCCCGTCAAGATCGTTGCCACCCATATCCTTACCCGTTTCCAATTGTCTAACCATCTTTATAATCTGAACGGAATCCAGATCAAAGACAGCTTTCGCCTGCTTATGATCCCCAACTCTTATAGAATCGCCGGTGAGGCATACGACGTTCTTAATGCCTCTCGTGTAGGCGGCAAGTAGATCGGATTGTAGAGCCATTCTGTTTCTATCCCGACCCGTCATCTGCAGGATTGGTTCGCCACCCCTTTCCTTGATCAGAAAAGTAGTCGCAAGGGATGGATAGCGCATAACAGAGCTTTGGTTGTCGGTAGCGTTGAGCGCATCAACTTTATCTTTAAGTAGGTCAATGTGGTGAAGCATTTTCTCAATGTTAGTGCCTTTAGGTGGACCAACCTCAGCAGATATAACAAACTTACCAGAATTAAGGACTTCTCTCAATGGTACAGACATTACTTCTTAACTCCTTCTGTTTCGACCAGAACTTTTCCGGGTCTTGCCACTTTCTGATAATTTCGAGGGGCGTGATATTTTTTCATCTCATCAATTTTACCAAGCTTCTCAAGCCGCTTGTAGATGAGCGTCCATGCACAATCTCTTTCAGGATCTTCCTCACATTTACCTTTATTCGTTCCTCCGCAGGGACCATTAAGTAACCCCTTAGCACATACAGTGACAGGGCATATACCGCCAGTGGTTGCCAAAACGCAGTCTCCACATTGCTGGCATATCTCTGAGAATAAGCCCGACTCACCACCCTTGCCAACAAAAAGAGTATTCAGGGCTGGATAAACAGGCTTGCCATTTTCAGAGGCAAAAGATGCAACCGTTTGTGTACCAAAAGCACAAGCCATAACGATAACAGCATCAGCTTTGTTTACTCTTTCAGCATCTTCTTTTAAGGCTTCACCGGTCAAATCATCACAAGCAGTAGGAATAACCATCCATCCTACGACTTTTTTCCCCAGTGCCTCAAGTTGTTCTTTCATATCCAAAACTTCGGTTTTACCACCGGTATGGCACATTGTTGCGCATGTACCACACCCGATGATATATATATTATTTTCGTTTTCAAGACACCTCTCGATCTCGTCGAAAGGTTTTTGTTCAGTAATAGTCTTCATAAATTATGCTCCAATTGAATCACGTTATTATTTTTTTATCAGTTTTTCTATATCTTTAATCTGATTTGTGGTTTTGATAGCATCTCTGATCGCTTCAAGTTTCCTGACAGATTCAATTTTTAGAACCTTCTCCAACAAGGCAAGACCATCTGTACCAAACTTTATCTCTAGTCCTAGAGATATGGTATCATATAATCCTTCCTTTAATCCTTCCTTTAATCCTTCTTTCTTTCCTTGTTGGAATCCTTGTTGTAATCCCTTTTCTATACCCTCTTCAATCAACGCTTGTGCCATTGTCTTACCCATTTTTTCTATTTCCTCCTTTCGAGTTTTATCTTTAACAGCAGATTTGACTATGTTAAAAAGTCTTTCGTGTTGATCTTTGCTACGACGATGAGTTACAAATGCCCACAGAAAAATCATGAATTTTACCCAGTTTGCACGTTCTTCTGATGGCATTTCATCAATATTTTCAACAGCTAACCAAAGTTCTTTTCCGAACTCGGTTTCGCTGGTGTATTCCTTTTGAATCACACGCAATATCCATCCAAATGGATTACCATCAACCACTAAATTTTCAGATGGAGTATTTTCAAGATTAAGGAATAGGATCTCATGACTTGGAATAAACCTTTCCAAAGCAGAAGGCAAATTAACCAATTGCTTCATATTCAAAGGCTTATTCCACTCTTGATTACCCGTATAAAAGACAATTGGTAATACAGGTCGAAACTGCCATTGTGACAAAGGTATATTCTTATCTTCCCAATCTCGTTGCTGTGTATGCCATACCTGCATTATATATGATAGAATCCTAAATGGGATCATTGGATCAACTGTTGATTGATGCTCGATCAGGATATATATTACAACCTTTCTTTCAATTGTGTCAGAATCGTCCAGAAAAGGGGCAACGTATAACATATCTGCTTCAAGCTTTCTGAAACTATTAAGAATGAAAGTTTGATTTATTCGCTCAAGTTTCTTATAGTTTATACGTTTTGCTAAATCCTTGTCAGCTATCAGTAACAATCCCCGCACATTATCTGGTGTTTCCAATAGCCATTTAATAGATCGATCTGGAAACTCACGGATTAAGGTTAGCAGTTCATCTTTTGGGATGTTTTCAAGCATCACTGTATCCTTGATTCGTAATCGCTTCGGAAATATTTCAACGTATCCATCAACGAGTTAGGTGCTGCCTGTCCTAGTCCACAAAGAGAAGAAAGCATCATCGTCTCTGACAAATCCTCAAGTGCCTGAAGGTCTCTGGCTTTTGCCTTATGTTCGGCAAAACGTGTCACGATCTCAAACAATCTCTTTGTACCCTCACGGCAAGGGAAGCACTTTCCACATGACTCCTCGACAAAGAAATCCATATTCATGCGGATTATCTCTATCACGTCCCTGCTTTGATCAAAAACCATAACTCCGCCTGCACCAAGAACAGTCTCGAAAGAAAGCGGCGTATCTATATTCTCGTAAGGCACGACTCTCCCGGATGCCCCGCCGATCTGCACCATCTTTACGTCTTTGGCTTGTGCAAGCCCTTCCACCAATTCCCTCAGTGGTGTTCCCATGACAAGTTCGTAAACGCCCGGTTTCTGCACATCACCGCATATTGAAAAAACCTTAGTGCCTTTGCTTCTATCAACACCCATCTGACTGAACCAGTCTGCGCCGCCAAAAATGACTCTTGGAATGTTCATCAGAGTTTCAACGTTGTCAATAACTGTTGGTTTCCTCCAGAGACCTTCTGTTGGCGGGAAAGGCGGGCGATAGCGGACTTCACCACGTTTACCTTCTATTGATTCGATCAATGCGGATTCCTCACCGCATATATAGGCACCAGCGCCTTCAAAAATCTCTATATCAACACCTGCCTTTTGCAGATAACCCTTTTCTTTTGATTGATTGATGGCATTTTGCAATCCATCTTTGTATTCATTATATTCTGCCCTTAGATATATATAAGCTTTTTTTGACCCAACAGCATAAGAAGCGATAGCGATACCCTCAACAAGAGAAAATGGATCATTCTGGATTATGTACCTATCCTTAAACGTCCCTACTTCTCCTTCGTCAGCATTGCAGAGAACGTATTTTTCATCGCCCGGAGCCTTGTTGGTCATTTCCCATTTCAAACCTGTTGGGAATCCAGCACCGCCTCTGCCTCGCAGACCTGATTTCTTAATTTCGTCTATAACTTCCATAGGAGTCATGCTTACAGCTTTATCAAGAGCGGAAAATCCATCGTTTGCTAGATAGCTGTCTATGTTTTTGGGGTCAACGACTCCACAATTTTTCAAAACTACCCGTTTTTCTGGCATGAGATTATCTCCCATTTTTATACAAAATTAGCAACTTCCACTGAACGTTGAACAGCAAGTTCCGCCCGGTGTAATTTGATTTTGTCAATACCATAGAGCGTTTCTGCTGTAAAGTAACTTTCTCCGCAATAAGGGCAACTAATCACCGGAATGTTCTTTATAATTAGAAGATCGTCTTCCTTGCCATAAGTTCTGGCAACCTTTCTAATGCGAACACCTTCTTGCCCACAAATATCACAGATCATTTATTTTTGCTCATCCAAAATCTTTGCGACTTTTTCAGGGGTCAAATCACCGTATCTCTTTTTATTAATCATCATTGCAGGAGCCATGTCACATGCCCCGATGCAATTAGTTAAATGAAAAGAGAATTTTTTGTCGCCTGTTATCTCTCCCGGTTTAATACCAAGTTCCTTCTCCACAGTCTTGATGATTACGTCACTATTTTTCATGAAACAGGGAATGCTTTTGCATATCCTGATCACGTTTCTTCCCAATGGTTCAATGGAAATAAAGGAATAAAAAGATGCTATCTCGTAAACGTCGCTGAATGAAACGCCAGTAGCTCTGGCGATCTCCATCATAACGTCCTTTGATAGATCCACACGCTGGTCCTGCACTTCCTTTAGTATGGAGATCAGGTTTCCACTCTTGTGGATAGTCAAAGCTTCCTGAATGACTGAATTCACTATTTTCCTCCTTAAAAAACTATTGGTTCACCAAATTAATTCTTACTAATAGCACACGGATTGTCACCGATGCAACGGATTGTCACGGATTTTATTTAGTAAACAGTAATCAGTGATGAGTGATCAATAAAGATTTAGTTCCATATAAAATTACCGATTACTGATCACCATTTTAATCAGTGCTGATCCATCTTATCCGTGTTAATCCGCGTGCTATTTCCTAAAGAATTAACCCAGTGTACCATTATCAGCCCTTTATATAAAGCGGTTTGCGTTTCCTTCGTACTGCAAAGGTTTCATCTTTCCTTGATAATGCCCCAACCGGACAGGCATCAAGGCAGATTTCGCAAATTTCCTCGTCAATCTCCTGATCGGGACTAGCAACCACTCTGGACTCAAATCCCCTGCTTCCTATACCGAAGAAACTTTTACCCTCTTTCTCACGAGTTGCCTTTATACACCTTCGGCAAAGTATGCACTTTGACAGGTCTCTAACCAGATAATCACCAGTATCGTCTATTGGATAGAAATATCTTTTTCCATAGTATCTCGACAGCCCAACTTCAAGATCAGTGGCAATCTTACGCAGTTCACAGGTATTAGCCCTATCGCACATCAGGCAATTATCTACGTGATTTGCCATGAGAAGTTCTATAATGACTCTTCGGGCTTTCAGAACCTTCGGAGAATGAGTCTGTATATCCATATCTGGCGCTATCGGTGTATGGCAGGACGCAACGAGTGTTCTTGAACCTTTCACCTCAACCACGCACATACGGCACGAACCTGTCGGAGTTAATCCTTCCAGATAGCAGAGAGTAGGTATATCTATACCATTCTCTTTTGCAAGCTGGAGTATAGTCGTTCCTTTTTCTCCACTTACAGGCTGTCCGTTTAAGGTTACGTTCACTTTATCCATTCATTTGTTCCTTATTAGTGGTCAACCAGATAAGTTTTTGCCTATAAACATTAAAGGTAGATTGGGTTGAGGAACGAAACCCAACATAATTATTAAAGTTGGGTTTCATTGCTTCGATCTAACCTACGATTATATTTTTAGTAAGACAAAAACTATCTGATCAAGCATTAGTCACATTTATGTTTAACGGTATCCTTAACCTCAGCGCCACATTCGGGGCAATGTTTGCTTGTTCGTGGGATCGCACAACCACACTCACTGCAAACCTGCAATTTTGTGTCTTTTCCTCCGCAGAATGGAGACGATTTCGGATCAGGAATATCGCAGTATGGGCATTTGCACTTTTTGCTTGTAGTTTTACTCTTCCCCATGGCTATGTTCCTCCTCATCATGTTCATGTTCTTCTATATCTTCGACATCTTCGCCTCGTTTTTTTCTAAAATCAACTATGGCTTTGTGCAGCGCATCGGCTCCAAGATTTGAGCAGTGCATCTTGTTTTTTGGCAGACCATCTAGCTCTTTAGCAACCATTTTGTTAGTAATCAGCATTGCCTCTCCGAGAGTCTTACCCTTAGCAAGCTCACTTACCATACTTGAAACCGCTATAGCCGCACCGCATCCGAAAGTCTTAAACTTAACGTCAGCGATGCGCTCATCTTCAACTTTAATCTGAAATTCCATTATATCCCCGCATACAGGATTACCGATTCGCCCAATACCGTCAGGTTCTTCAAGCGATCCTACGTTACGGGGGTTCATGAAATGATCCATTACTTTATCACTATAACCACCCATATATCAACACCTCTCATTATTTTTCCAACTGCCACTTAGTAGCCTCAACAGTGTTCTGCAATAAAATGGCGACCGTCAGCGGACCTACGCCTCCGGGTACAGGAGTTATGTAACCAGCCCTTTCTTTAGCAACTTCAAATTCTACGTCACCGATTGTTTTGCCATTAACTACGTTGAACCCGACATCAACAACAATAGAGCCTTCTTTAATCCATTCACCCTTAACCAGTTCAGGACTTCCAGCGGCGACTACAAGAACGTCTGCATTCCCAACGTGTTCCGGAAGCGTACCCACTTTGGCTGTACCTGTATGGCAAATCGTAACAGTTGATGAATATTTCCTCTGAAGCATCAACAGAGCAACGGGTTTACCTACGATGGCACTACGACCGACAACAGTAAGGTTTCTCCCAAAAATGTCAGTGCCAACTGACTCAATTAATTTGACAGCACTCAAAGCTGTGCATGGGCAAAGCCTTGGTCTATCATATACTATTAATCCCATACTTGCTGGAGTTATTCCCTCGACGTCTTTTTCTGTGGCAATTGCGCTCTGAATCTTGTGTTCAGCAATACTTTTTGGCAATGGCATTTGTACTATGATTCCATTGACACTGTCATCATTATTAAGACCCTTTATGAAGTCAAGTAATCTCTCTTCGCTGGTATCACCGGGGAGTTCATGAAGTTCATACTTTATACCTATTGAGTCTGCGCTCTTTTTTTGTCGCCCTGAGTATGATTTTGACGCTGGATCATCACCAACAAGCACTGACGCAAGCGATGGTACTATACCGTTCTTTTCCTTTAGTTCAGTCAGATCCTTCTTTATTTGTTCATTGATTTTTTCAGCAATGGGTTTTCCCATTAAAAGTGTTGCGGACATTATTGATCTCCTTAGTAATTAGTAAAGATATTATCCTAATTTAGCTCCAATGGCTTCTTTAACTTTATCGTATATTTTAGACCTAATCTCAGATGACTCGGACATTATTGATTTCAGTTTTTCTCTAATATTATTACAAAAATCCTCATCCTTTATATATGAAAGATTTATTTCAACGTTAAGTATCGCTGAACGTAAGGCTGATTCAGCAAGCAATACAGCTACTCCAACGTCACTGATCAGATTCGGATTACCTTTTTCTAACAATGGTTCATTCAATTTCATAATTTTGTGACAGCAAAAAGCCGCTTCCAGCGGTGCTTGAAGGGCTATTCTGAGTGCTTTCTGTATAGCTTGTGTTCTGGCTTCTTTTTCTTCAGGAGTATTTCTAGGCATCCCATAAGCTTTGGATACTTCACCATATACCTGAATATCCTCAACCATTAAGTCCAATAATTTGCTTCTTAATTCTTCCGCTTCTGAAAGTATCTGAGCAACTTCTGCTTCCACATCCTTATATTTTTCTTTTCCAATAGTGAAGTTACATACCATGCTTGTTAATGCCGCCCCGAGTGCGCCCGCAAGAGCGGCTACGCTTCCCCCGCCAGGGGTTGGCGCCCCTGATGCTGTTTCATCAAGGTATTTTTTCAATGGTTCGTCAATATACATTTGATAACTCCCTTTAACTCGAAGATGAGTAGCGATTTAAAGATTGTAAGATTCTAAGATTGTAGGGGCGAGGCGTTTGTCAATTAATTTATAAGAACTTTTCCAAATAGACTGCATCATAAAATTCACCATTAAACTCCACTTGTTTTCCTGCTATGCCGATTTTCTCAAAACCGAGATGGCCATAGAACCGAAGTGCACGTTCATTGTGTGCCAACACCTGAATAACCACTTTCCTGTATCTCTGGCGCCGCGCAAATTCAAAAGATTCCTCAGCTAGAAGATGTCCTATTTTATGCCCTCGAAAATCAGCAAGTATCCAAGTTCCCATCGTTGCAATATGTTTCATAGAATCAGTGTAATTTACGAATAGATCGATCACCTGTATGCCGACTATCTTATTATTAACTTCGGCAACCAGTATAGCACTTCTTTCCCCCAATGATGAGATAAAGGATCTTTCCTCTTCTATACTGAAAGCTCTGGTGAAAACGGTATGTTTACCTTCAAAGATAACCGAATTTAAAACATCTGCAACTTCTTTTGCGTCATCAGAGATTGCTTTTCTAATGTAGGCTTCCATACTTTCCTCCGTTCTCTCTTGATGCCTCTGTATACTCATCATCAGTCGGGGTGATCACTACCTCGACTTTCATTGTTTTAATGTAAACTCACCTTCATTTGTTTAGCAAAAGAATCTATTTCTAACGATTACAATCTTACAATCTTACAATCTTAGAATCTTAAAATCCATATCATGTGCAAAAAGTAAGAAACCACAGACATCCATTGTGGAATATCTGTGGCTAATATCCAAGTTTAAACTTTGGTAATTAGAATAAGCCGACTGTCTTGCCATCTTCGTCAATATCAACAGCCGCAAAAGCTGGTACTGATGGCAGACCTGGCATTGTCTGCATCTGCCCGCAAAGAGGATACAGGAATCCGGCTCCTACTGAAGCACGAATATCTCGTATTGGGAGGGTAAATCCTTTTGGAACATTCTTCAGATTCGGATCATGAGAAATTGATAGATGAGTCTTAGCCATGTTTATTGGTAGTTTGTCGAATCCAATGCTTGTATATAGCTTGATCCTTTCTTCTGCAAGGGGTTCATAAGCGACTTTATCGGCTCCGTATATCTTTGTAGCTATAGTTTCAATTTTCTGTTTGATTGATAGATCATTAGGCTCTGGGTAAAGGAGTTTCATATCATGCGGCTGTTCTATGGCTTTGACGACAGCAGTAGCAAGTTCTCTCGCACCATCTCCGCCTTTAGCCCACGCTTCGCTCAATGCAACATCTGTGGCTCCAGCTTCAATCGCCTTTTTCCTGACTAGCTCGATCTCTGCTTCTGTGTCTGAAGTAAATCTATTTATAGATACGACAACAGGAATATTGAAGGTTTTTACGATGCTGATAGCCTTTGCAAGGTTTTCGCATCCCTTCTCAAGTGCTGGCAGGTTTTCTTTTTCCGCAGTTTCCTTTATATTAGCATATCTCTGTCCTGGCTTGAGTAAGAATCCACCGCCGTGCATTTTCAATGCTCTTACAGAAGCGACCACAACACCACAATCAACTTTAAGACCGCTCTGACGGCACTTAACGTCAATCAGCTTTTCAAAACCAATGTCAGCACCGAATCCGCTTTCTGTAACAACGTAATCCGCAAGCCTTAGAGCTATCCTGTCAGCAAGGACAGAATTATTTCCAAATGCAACATTCGCAAACGGTCCTGCATGAGCAATAACGGGAGTATTTTCAGTTGTCTGAACAAGGTTTGGTTTGAGTGCCTGCTTCATTAATACAGTCATAGCACCAGCAACCTTAAGGTCCTCAGCAGTTACAGGTTTGCCATCATAGGTGAAACCAACAACGACACGGGCAAATCTCTGTCTTAGGTCGTTCACGCTTGTTGCCAGACCAAGTATCGCCATTGTTTCTGTTGCGACTGTTATATCAAACCCAGTCTGTCTTGGGTATCCGTTGGCGGATCCACCCAGTCCAACTACGATATCCCTTAAAGCACGTGAGTTCAAATCTTGACAATATCTCCACGTGACATTAACCGGGTCAATCCCAAGAGCGTTACCATGTGAAATATGGTTATCTATTGCAGCAGCGCAGAGGTTATGTGCTGTCTCTACTGCGTGGACATCACCTGTAAAGTGGAGATTAAATTCCTCCATCGGCAGAATCTGAGAATAACCACCACCTGCGGCGCCACCTTTGATCCCGAAAGTGGGTCCCTTCGAGGGTTGACGGCTAGTGTTTATCACTTTTTTGCCTATCTTTGCTAATCCTTGTCCCAACCCAAGCGCAGTCACGGTCTTGCCTTCCCCCAGTGGAGTCGGTGTAATAGCTGTCACTGATATGAATTTTCCGAGTGGTCTATCCTTTAGTCTTTCCAGAATATTCAGATCAATTTTCCCCATGTATTTTCCATACGGATCGAGTTCGTCTTCGAGTATGCCCATCTCTTTAGCGATTTCTATTATGGGCTTTAATTTAGCACTTTGTGCAATTTCAAGGTCACTTAACATATTCATCTCCTATGTGATTCCCAATGGTAAAAGCGATGCAAAATTCACCACACATATCATTATGAAAGCGTAGTAATCTGACCCTCCGTTTAAAAAGTATAGTATATTAGTTGGGTCATGTCAAGGTAAGATGCCAAGAAGGTCTCTAAGGCTTTGGATCTCATAGTCAGGGATGGGTATACCAGCTTTTAGTTTCTTGGAAGGAGGTCTGTTGAGCCATGCGGTGAGCATCCTAAATCTCTTCCCTCCTAATACGTCAGCAGTCTGTGAGTCACCGATATGAAGGATTTCTTCTGGTTGGAATTTTAGTATCGAGAGAGCGTCTTCAAATATTTTTTCATCTGGTTTATATGATCTTGACGATTCAGAAGTCACTATTGCGCAGACAGGCAAATTCTTTGCTCTAAGCATCGCAAATCCCTTATCGTCGTTATCAACATTAGAAGTAATAATTATAGGATATTTCTCTGATAATATCTCCAGCACTTCTTCAACTTCGGGATAAAGGTCTGCTTTCTCGTATTTAATTATCCACAAGTCCGTCCCAGCTTTCGGATCGCCGTCTATCCCAAATTCTTTCATTGTCTGGCGAAGGCTTTCAATACTCACGTCATAGAGTCGCATGAATTCGCTTTCACCCAATGCCAGATATATTTCATCGTATATCTCATCCCATCGAGAATGGAATATTTGTGGGTCTATTGAATGCGCACCGTTTAGTTTAAGTATTTCTTCTACGGCTTGCTCGTGAAAATCTTTTGTATCAATCAGTGTCCTATACATATCGAAGGACAGCCCTTTTATTTTGCTCATAGATTCTAGTATCTCCTGCCTTTGGAAAGATGAAGGATGAATCCTTCTTGCTTTTCATCCCTCATCCCTCATCCTTATAGGTCAACAGCCTTGCCTGTCAGGAACGACTTGCTAGCCGCATCAGTTATTTTGAGTGTTTCAACAGCATCAGCGTAGGGTGATAGTATCTTTGATGCGTCCTTTGTCTTGACGGCATCAATGAATATACGGTCTCTATCTGCACCCGGAAGCTGTGGAACTTCTTCAGCCTGTCCTTTACGGCTTATCAAAGGACCAGGACCACCGATCATAATCACTAAGTCACGGCTGAAAACCTCTAGGTGAACACGTCCCCAGTTATTAAACACGCAACCCGAAGCTATGTTAGCAACTGCACCATTCTTAAATAGAATGTTGACCATGCTGATGTCTTCAATGTCATAGTTGGGAATATCAGTCATTGTACCACTTGCGGCAACGCCGTGTACCGTCTGTGCGTCACTACCTACCAAGAATCGGCAAAGATCAAATATATGTGTAGTCTGCTCGCAGTGCTGACCACCTGACTGTGCTTTTACACGCCACCATGGAGTTCCGGGCATTCCACCCATCCAGTATCCTAATGAACCGAGTATTTTCTTTTCTTTCTTCAAAACTGATAAGGCAGTTTGAGCATTCCCTTGATAGCGCCAATGATATCCAACGCAGGTGATAACACCACTGTTCTGTATATAGTCATTAACAATGACAGCCGTTTCCGTCTTGATAGCTATGGGTTTCTCTATGAACATAGCAATGCCCTTCGCACAGGCGATCTTTTCCTGTTCGCCATGAGCAAACGGCGGGGTGCAGATATATACCGCATCCATGTCTACCTTATCAAACATCTCTTTGAAGTCAGTGAAAGCCTTGCCTCCGAACTCATTTGCTCGTGATTTTGCTCTATCTTCAGCAACGTCGCACATCGCCACGAATTCCGCATCTTCAAAGGTCTTCAGTGTATTCATGTGCGCTCCAGCCATTCCTCCGGTGCCAACAAATCCAACTTTTACAGCCATTTCTAACCTCCTGAAAAATTAGAGTCTGTCCTAAAACGTGTTCAACCCGAAAAACTGCGATTGATAATATCCACGTATACTTTTAATAAGAAACACTAACAATGATCAATCATAAACGAAAAAATTGATAGTGTCAATGAAAATCATAATTATGAGATTTTTTAAGAAATCACTTGACCTATATCCTTTTTGGCTATAGAATATGATCAATTCGTTTATATGTTATTTCAGATAAGCAAGTTTAAAAATGATGTTAAGTTTGTAGTAAGGTGATTCATCGCCTTTTATAACTGGCAATAAATTGATCTATTACGAACCACCAATCCGAAAGAGTGATGATGAAATACTTATGTTTTCTGCTCATATTTGTACCAATTTTATTATTATCAACTCCTATCCATGCCTATAAAACGCTTGAATTCGTTTCAGAATTCGGTGGGAAGGGCGAAGCCCCGGGTAAATTCTCAGAAAAAACTCATTTTGCCTTTGATAAAAATAATATATACGTGCTGGATGTAGATAATCTAAAGGTTCAAAAACTTGATCTAGAAGGCAAACCACTCATGGAGATCGTACCGAGTGATAAATTCATTTTTATACGTCCAATGGATATAGCGGTTGATGATAAATCAAATATTTACGTGGCTGATTGGACAATGATTTACGTCAAAGGCACAGATTCTCCAAAAATCTTTAATTATGGCCCATGTATATATAAATTCTCTGCAAAGGGTAAGTTTGTTACATTATTCACGCTTGAGGATATGTCGCAGAAACCTGTGGAAATGGAAAAGGCTGTACCTGCTATTGATACTGACGGTAATTTTGCTTTGATTATCAAGCCGCAAAATCCTGACAGACAGTTATATATATCCGTTGATGCTGAAGAGAATGTTTACGTTATTGATCAGAATAAAATCCATAAAATAAATCCGTCTGGAGAATCGCTGGTTGTTTTTGGCGAATCGGAACAATTAGATAAACCAACAGGAATTACTGTTGATTCAAAAGGAAACGTTTACGTCGCAGACAGCGGAAACCACAGGATAGTAAAATTCAGCAATGATGGCAAATATCTGTTATCATTTGGCAAAGAAGGAGATCGTGATGGTCTTTTCACAGGCACTTTAAGCATTATTTCAGCATTAGATGGCACAATATTGGTCGCAGATTATGCTAAATATGAAAAGATACTCAGAACACAGTTTGACCAAAGAAAGCTCGTTGATTCAACTATCCTCGTAACTGGCCAGGATGATCCGATCTTACAAAGAAAAAGGGAATTTTTGAGCATAATGCGCCGTTATCAGAGCTTTGACGAAAATGGTAAATTTCTTGAAAAGTTCCTTTACCGAATTGATATGACCGACCCGGAACTGAAAGACTTAGAGTTTAAAGCTATTGATCCCAACGGTAATCTCTATCTGGTAGACAAAGACAGGCTTGCAATACGAAAATACTCAGTGCAGAAAACATTTAATTGGTCATCTATTGATAAGGTTTTCACATATAGGATACTACACAACGATGGTCGCAAGCAGATAGATAATCCTTACGATCTGAACAACTATTTTGATTTTGATGAGCGACAAGAATACACGCAAATGACCGGGATTATGCGATTCGACTATGATGTGACAGAAATTTTCCACACTACGCTTACAGGCTACTTGATGCAGTTGAATGGTAAGATCACAGATAAATATCCGGGCGAATATTCTAATAATCGTAGTTATATACAGGACGATATATCTACCGATAAATACGTGGCTGGTCGTATCAGGATTGACCTCAGCCTGATACTTGATCATGATCCCTTCAAATATCGTGTGGGCGACCTTTTTGCTTACGTTGGCAGAGGAAGGTATAGTTACGATGTAAAAGCGACAGATATTAATAATAAAAGACATTTGATTGAAAAGCTCTGGTGGACAGTGTGGGCGGTTGGAGTAAGGTACGATATGGGAGATTCCATGAGGTTTTCATTTGGCGCATCACAGCACAAACCGATGGACAGCATGAACCTTGATTATACTTACTGGGATGAAACGGGAATGCTCTACAGCACGGGTTTATTTGACGATACGTCAACTCAAGTATTCATAGTAATTGACGGGGCATTTTAAAGAAGAAGGCAATAATTAATAAACGAAGGGGTTATATAATTGCAGGAAACTGAAAAATCATCTGAGAAAGGTAGCTCTGTTCCCAAGATTACCGATCTCATTGATATATCAATATTACAGCAGATTCAAGACTGGGCGGCAGAGACAGCAGGAGTGTCAATATTAATAAGAGATCCAGATGGGATTCCTGTAACTCATGCGAGTTTTAGTAGTGCTTACTGTACACTAATATCGGGGATCAAACACACTAACGCGGAATGTAGGGAGTCGAACATCAAAGCCGCCGCTCTAGCCGCAAAGGCGGGTAAACCACGTAAATATAAGTGCTTTGCTGGTCTTACACAGTTTGCAGCGCCAATCATGCTCGATGGTAATCTCATAGGAACCATTGTAGCAGGTGATAGGCAAACAGAACCAATCAGCTTTGAAAAAGTTAGAGAGCTTTCAGAAAAATTCAAAATTGATTTCGATGAACTATTAGATGCGTCTCAACAGGTAGAAACATGGTCAGATGAAACCATGAATTCTACTATCAATTTCCTCTATTCCATAGCAAATGCGCTTCTTAGCCTGTGCTATCAAGGCTATAATCTAAACAAAAAAGTCAAAGAATTGACAGCTTTGCTTGAAATAAGCCAGCTTTTAACATCAACCCTAGGCTTGCAGGAAGTCCTGGATCGGATTACTGAGGGTATGGTCAAAGTCCTTAATGTTAAATCCAGCACCATCAGGCTTTTAGACGATGACTGCGTTGAGCTTGTTATAAAATCCATATATAATCTCAGTCCTGAATATTTAAGCAAGGGCCCTGTAATACTTGACGAGCATCCAATCTGTAAAATGGCTTTGAGCGGCGATATTTGCACAATATTGGATGTCACCAATGATCCAAGATTCGGTTATAATGAAGCGGCAAAAAAAGAGGGCCTTTGTTCAATGCTCTGTGCCGGACTAAAGGTCAAAGATAAGTCTGTAGGCACGATTCATCTTTATACAGACGAACCTCACGAGTTCACGGAAGATGAAAAAAAGCTGGTTCAATCCATAGCGAGTCAGGCGGCAATAGCGATAGAAAACGCCAAACTCAATGAACAGAACATTGAGAAACAGCGTATGGAAAGAGAGTTAGCTGTGGCTGGGGAAATTCAGACAGAGCTACTTCCTCAAAAAAGCCCAAATCTTGATGGGTATGATATAAAAACCAAATTTATCCCCTACGGTCAACTGAGCGGAGACCTTTATGATTTCATCGAGCTTGGAAACCAAAATGTTGGACTTGTTATTGCCGATGTATCTGGAAAAGGTATACCCAGCGCAATACTTATGGCTACCACACACGCATCTATTCGAGCCGCCGCAGATGATACATCAAGGGCAGTAAAAGTCATTGAGGCGGTTAATAAATACCTGTGTGAATATACGAGAACGACAGAATTCGTAACCATTTTCTACGGTGTACTAGACACAAAAAATTACACGCTAACTTACACTAATGCAGGACATAACCCTCCTATCGTATTTCGTGAAGGTATAGGCGTATTTCTCGAACAGGGAGGTATCCCTACGGGCATATTAGAAGAGGCTGAATATGGCGAAGAACAGATAAATCTTTTCCCTGGCGACGTTATTTTACTTTATACCGATGGTGTTACGGAAGCTTTAAACACTCAAAGAGAAATTTTTGGGATGCGCAGACTTATGCGAGTAGTTCAGCAAAACCACAAAACAGATTCTGAGGAACTTGTCAATGCCATCTATTCTAGTATGCTTGAGTTTACTGACGGCGCACCACAGAGTGATGATCTCACTCTGATAGTGATTAAAGTTAAATAGTATACTATATAAATCGAAGAAATTATGTGACGAATTAGAATCACAGCTTGCACAATCAAAACAGGAAAGCGAAAAGCTAATGCAGGCAGTCCTGCAAGAAGCGTTTCATGGTGCGATAATATAAGGGCATGTATATCAACTTAGGGAAAAAATGAGTGTTGTAGACACGCATGACAATAGCCCACTACTTTAGTGGGTTAAAAGTTCACGAAGTCATTAAGTGCCGTAGGCACGATTGAAAAACATAAGCTATTGAATTCATTTGTCCCTATGGGACTTGCTTTTTTCGACGTTTTTATTCCCCAGCGATGAATCGTTGGGCTATTATCGTTTATCCCTTACGGGATAATGAATACAAGCCCCTACGCTGGAATGACAAACTGCAAACATAAAGGAGTGAAGGTATGTTAGTAAGAAACTGGCAACAATGTCCATCGAGTGTCAGTCATGGATACATGATCCAGAGAGAAATCCTCACTAAGAAAGACCCGACAAATCCAAACAAGGAAGGCGCTGTTATGAAGCATATTGACAGCTTCTCCAGAGCTTACCTTGAATCGCTATGTGCTTCGGAACCAACAGCACATAAAGACATTCAGGAAGTATTTTACATCGTCAGTGGAAAAGGAACTTTCATTGCAGACGATAAAGAAAAAACTGTCAGAGAAGGAGACGGTATAATAATACCGCCCGGTGTAACCCATTCTCTGGTAAACGAGTTGGATGAACCATTAGAATTTCTCATCCTCGTTGAGTCTGTTCCAGAAGGAGTAGAAGTCAGAAAAGATGCTCTATTCAGGAACTATCGTGACAGTTCCATTGGGCAGGGGCATTGGAATCATCTTGTTCATACGTTGTTCGGCAAGAACGATGGGCTTGCAAAATTAAATTCAATATTGGTCGTCAGGATAGAACCAATGCAGACTGCGGATACTCACGGACACAATGCAGAAACAGATGAACTCTGGTATATGCTAAAAGGAAGCGGAATACACATTATAGACAGGGAAGTTTGTCGTCAGAAGCCCGGAGATGTTGTTCCAGCCGCACCCTCGACAGGACATTCTCTAATCAATGATACAGATGAACCGCTCCAAACGTTCTATTTTGCACATCACGAGTAGAGCGATTAAAGATTCCAATCTTAGAATCCTTAAATTTTGGAATCGCTCTTATGTTCCCTGTCTTTTCATGCCTAGTATGGGTATATTAGCCATCAGAGCCACTGTGTCTTCTGACTTTGATATGTTCATTACCACATCGTCTTCTTTTATATCAAAGTATTTCGATATGGTAAGGAACATATCCTCTTTAAGGGCGTCGAGAACTTCAGGGGATATTTCAGTGCGGTCATAAGCCAATATTAATTTCAATCTGCTTTTGCAGACTTCTTTGCTTCCACTTCCCCCTCGAAGCCACCGAACTACAGCTTCAAACATTCTGTTGCTCCTTTCTATCAAGCCCAAACAGTTTCTTCAAGCGGGCGATAAGTCCTTCTTGCTCCGTCTCTCCAAATATGGGAACAGTTTCTCCTTCAATTCTTCTTGCGATCCTCTTAAAAGCGGCGGCTGATTTAGAATTATCGTTAAAGACTATTGGGTCTCCGACGTTAGTTGAAACAATGATCTGTTCGTCTTCTGGCACTACCCCAAGTAGTTCAATCGCCAAAATATCAATAATGTCCTCTTTATCCATCATGTCTTTCCTTTTAACCATTTCGAGTGACAGACGGTTTATGATAAGCTTGGGGTCATACATTTCAGCGGCTTGCAGTAAACCGATGATTCTGTCTGCGTCCCTTATTGCAGAGACTTCAGGCGTAGTAATTATGAGTGCTTCGTCGGCGCCTGATATAGCATTTTTAAACCCATGCTCGATTCCTGCAGGACAATCAACCAGCACGTAATCAAACTGTTCTTCTTCCTTTAATTTCCCTATAAGTTCCTTCATTTGCTCTGGATTGATAGCTTCCTTACTTCTGGTTTGAGATGCGGGAAGAAGAAACAGCCCTTCTGCTTTTTTGTGCTTTATAAGTGCTTGTTTGAGTCTACATTCGCCATCTATGACCTGCACCAGATCGAAAACTACACGATTTTCTAATCCCATGACGACGTCAAGGTTTCTCAATCCTATGTCGGCATCAACAACACACACTTTTTTGTTGTGCAAAGCCAGCGCCGTTCCGAGATTCGATGTGATAGTTGTCTTGCCGACGCCGCCTTTGCCTGAAGTAATAACAAAGGATTTTCCGGGCATACTATCCCTCCCCCCTCCTGGACTTGTCCAGACTCTCAATGACTATATTTCCATCTTTAATCTTCGCCACTTCGGGAACGTGATCGGGTTTTGAATCGGAATCTGGTGAACGTCTAATTATACCCGCAATTCTTAGCTGTAACGGGGATAGCCCAATGGCAATTATTTCTGAAGAATTGTCACCATTAATACCAGCATGCGCAATTCCCCGCAGTTTACCAAAAACGACAACATCGCCAGTCGCCTCAATTTCTCCACCGGGATTTACGTCACCTATTATTACAACGTTACCCGGATAGCTTATCTTTTGCCCAGACCGAATTGTTTGTTTAATTATTATAGTTCTTGTTTCCTCTTCATCGGCCATTTTTTCTGCTTCCTGACTGGGCGTTACAGTTTTCCAGCCAATTTGTTCAACTGCTTCCTTTGTCTCATTGGAGTTTGCGCGCACGGATGCTACCTTTAGATCAAATTTGTCACTTAGAATTGTTCCCAGTTTCTCCAACTCTTCAAGACTAAGTATTCGATCCTTTGTATCCAGAACAATCGCAATGCCTGCAAGGAAACTCTTTGATTTTTCCAGTCTATTAATCAGATCTGACTCTATATCGGAAAAAGACGCTTCGTTGCTAAGAATAATAAACACGTCATTTCCAAATCCCTTTATCTCTACGGCGCCGGGCTTTCTTCTCAACAACGAAAATTCCTCCTGTTAAATCGTTAAGAGTAATCAGTGATGAGTAATATGAAACAACAATTGATTAAAACACTCTTTACTCATTAATATGATTATAAACTAATAATGATCTGTCTTGCAAGTATTTTCTTAGATTTTTTACAAATCTTATACTTTTTTTTGATTAATATAATCGTTAAAAAATAGTGTTTCCCGTAGGGGCAAAGTATTTTCAATTAATACAGATTGGCTACAATCCTTAATCCCTGTTTTCACAAGAACAGATTCTAGCTGAAAATGCTTCGCCTTTATTACTCAGAACCATTTCTTTCTCCTGAAGTAAATAATCATTGAGATACTTATTATGATCATAACCAGTAAAAGGATTGGATATCCTAGACGCCACTTGAGTTCGGGCATGTGTATAAAATTCATTCCATACAAACCTGCTAGAAACGTGAGGGGCATGAATATCGTAGATATTATCGTCAAAACCTTCATAACCTCGCTTAATTTGTTGCTAATATTGGAAATATGTACGTTAGTCATATCTGCAGCTATCTCTCTCAAGCTGTCTATCGTATCAATCAATTGAACTGTATGATCGTATATATCTCGAAGGTAAAGAAGCGTGTTGGCGGAGAAAATCTCAGATTCCCCTCTTTCCAGAATGTTGATAGCTTCTCTCAAAGGCCACAAAGCCTTGCGTACAAATATCAACTTTCTTTTCAGAAGATTGATTTCCTGAAGGGTATATGGCGATGGGTTAGTCAGTATCAATTCTTCAACCTTTTCGGATTTGTCTTCAAGCTTCTCTATTATAGCAAAATAATTATCAACAATTACATCTATCAGAGCATAAGCCAGATAATCTGATTTCATCTTTCTTATGTAGCCTTTACCTTCACGAATTCTTACTCGAATAGGATCAAATACATCTCCTTTAATTCCTGATTCCTGAAACGAGATGACGAAATTCTGTCCGACTATTAAGCTTAACTGCTCATCTTCTATTTCAGATCTTTTCTCACTATATTTTAACATTCTCAAAACAATAAAAATGTAACCATCATAAGTTTCCATCTTAGGACGCTGACCGATGCTCATTACGTCCTCAATGACAAGTGGATGGATCCCGAAACACTTTCCAATAGCTTCGATTATATCAGCACGATGAATACTTTCAATGTTGATCCATTTTATGGTGGATTTATCCCTGAATTCAAAACATTCTTCGACAGACTTCATTTCCTGTTCCTGAAAGCTATTATCGTCGTAGTCTATAACTGTAATTTTAAAGGATTCCTCTTCTTTGTCATCGGTATGGACTAACAATTCCGGCGGAAGTCCTGACTTTTTGGATCGTTTATCAGTTGTTCTTGACATTTTTTCTCACAAATACGGTTTTCTCATTTAGTTATTCATGAACAAACTTACGTATAATTATGAACTTAATCAACAACATTAACAAGCTAAAGCATGTTTTACACTGCTAACTAAAAAACTCGTATTACTAATATTAAAACAATCTATTGGTATTTGTCAACAAGAAATCAGGAAACTTGTGTCTATGTAATTGACAAAGTAAAATAAATCTGATATATAACATAATAAACAATTTAAACTGTTTAAGCCAGAAATACGTTTACACATTGCAATACTAAATCAGAATAAAAGGAGGGTAACTATTGAGAAATGCAATAATAATATTGTTAATTATTTCTCTATTTTCCTCGTGCGGAAATCCCTTAAAACAGAAACAACCAGATATTGCTATTATCGGTAAAGCAGACGACTCTTATTGGAATGATGTAAAAGCTGGCGCAGAAGCCGCTGGCAAGGACCTGGGGGTGAACGTGAAATTCTACGTTCCACAAAAACAGGACCCTGCCTGGCAAATACGGAAGCTTGAAGAGATCATTAGTAAATCTATTGATGGCATAGCTGTTGCCCCCTCTGATCCAAAATCCATTACGTCGCTCATGACTGATATCGTCCAATCAGAAATTCCATGCCTTGCTCTTGAAACAGATGTAGCTAAGGGTAGACATGCCTATATAGGTACGGGAAACTATTACGCCGGACAGCAGGCGGGTGAATCTATGATGGAGATTCTAAATTTCAAAGGTAAAATCGCCATAGTGACAGACCCATCTGTACCCGATTTTCTTCAGCGTGTCCAAGGGTTCAAAGATATGATGGCTGAACATGAAAATGTTGAAGTAGCTATAACTCTCGAAAAGCAATATGATACAATACAAACTGATGATATTGAATCTATGCTTGGAATAGATGGCACAACAGGGAAACCCTCAAATCCAGAGATTAATGGTATATTCTGTATATCTGACTCAATTGGGCTTGTAGTTGCGAAAGCATTGAAAAAGGCAAATAAGACTGAACAGATAAAAATAGTATGTATTGGTGAATCTCCAGAGATAATGAAGGCTGTTAGCAAAAATTCAATACAGGTAGCAATATCCCGAAGACCTTACAGACTGGGATATTCGTGTGTGCTTGTATTGTATGATATGATCAAAGCAGGTATTAATAACACCCTCATGATTCTACCGAAATCAGAGATAATTGACCCGGGAGTTGTTGTCGTCACACCATCTACTATTGGCGAATACAGAGAGCAGTTGATTAAACGTGGTATTAAGGTGAAATTTTAATGAAACTGATTATACCTTTTATTGTATTTATAATCCTGCTTGTTAATTCACGATCTGATGCTGGAGACGTGGTTATTAACGAAATATTATATGACCCCGAAGGTGCTGATAAAGGATGTTTTGTCGAACTTTTTGGGGAACCTGATCTGAAATTGGATAACTACAGGTTAGTTGGCGTAAACGGCGATAAAGGACAAACTTATGGTGAAATTAAGCTTTCTGGTTACAGGATCTCATCAGATGGTTTTTTTGTCATTGCTCAAGACAAAAGTGTTCTCAATGCTGATATGATTGACTCCAGCGCCGACTATCAAAACGGACCAGATAATATCGAGTTATGGGGTATAGACAAAAAAGTAGATGCAGTAGGCTATGGAGATTTTACAAATGCTACATTTACTGGCGAAGGAACCCCCACTCTTGACCTGTCAGGATATAGCATCGGTAGAAGAAAAGATGGATTCGATAGCAACGATAATAGTGTTGATTTCGTAGGACTTGCATTACCATCACCGGGCAGACCTAATTGGCCCGGGGTTGCGGTGGAACGAAAAGCGAAACTAGCGTTTGTGTGGGGTTCTATCAAAGGAAACTAAATTGGAGTATAAAACATGCCTTCAAAAGCGACATTCTGTTATATCTTTGCCGTAATTTTTTTATTTCTAATAATCAATAATCCTGCGTTTTCTTCATCGGGAATTACGTACGAATTTGTACTAAGTAAGACAATAGCAAGCCACAAAAAGCCAATAAACTCGATTGTATTCAATCAAGATGGCAGCATTGTAGCGGCAGGATCAGCAGATGGGAGCGTCAAACTTTGGGAAACAAATACCGGGAAGCAAATCAAAGCTATCATTAAACATCCACATCCCGTTCTATCCATGTCATTCAATCCTAATGGAAATCTACTAGCTGTAGGATTAGAATCTGGCGCAATAGCTTTATGGGACATTAATTACAAAGAGCGGATAAAAACAATAAATGGACATAAAGGCAAAATCTATTCCCTTCGATTTAACAAGGATGGTTCTATTCTCGCATCTGGATCAGAGGACAAGACCGTAAAGCTATGGGATATGAAATCAGGCAATGAGATAAAAACGTTCACAGATCATACCGGTGCTGTATATTCTGTGGCTTTCTCACCTGATGAAAAGACTTTAGCATCAGGTTCTGACGGTGGGTCAATAAGGATATGGGAAATTAGTTCTGGAAATAGTATACAGACATTAAGGGAAGCGTCTGGAAAAGCTATTCATTCTATAAGTTTCAGTCCTGATGGTAAAACTATCGCATCAGGGTCAGTAGACGGAAGCGTCAGATTATTGGACGTCACTGCTGGTACTGAAAGAATCGCTTTAGTTGGACAAAAAAACAGTATCGGCATAGATGATTGCTTATCATTCAGCCCGGATGGAAAACTACTCGCATCAGGTTCTACTGACGGCACGGTAATGGTATGGGAGATTGCGTCAGGCGATATTGTGAACCAACAAAAACCGCACCAGGGCAGTATCAACTCAGTTATCTTCACTCCTGATGGTAAGTCTCTAGCGACAACAGGGAATGATGGCACTGTTAAATTCTGGAAGATTCGAGTAACAGAATCACTTAAAGTAACGCTTAACGCCCCTTACGATGGGTGGCAAAGGGGTATACTAAAACTTGGTGCAGACGTGATAGGAACTCCCGATAAAGTCACTTTTCAATATAGTCTTGATGGCGCAGCGTGGAATAATATATTTGAGGATAATGAACCACCTTATGAGGTAGAATGGGATACAAGATCATCATTTCCCAATGTTGCTAAGAACGTGCAGGTTAGAGTTGTAGCAGAGCGTCAACCCGCTATTTCAGCGATAGATATAATGAAAAGTATTTTGTCAATAGATAATCAACAGCCTGTTACGAGTCACAACTACGACGGTTTATGGCACAAGTCAGAATTCAGTATCAATCTTTCTGCATCCGATAATGACGGGGTCGGTGTGTTGGCAACATATTACAGGATTAATTACGGCGCAAAAAAGGACATGAGAAGGGATGGCCAGCCAAAAATAACGGATCAGGGAAGTAATACTCTGGAATATTGGAGCGCTGATAAGCTAGAAAACGAGGAAGAACACAAGATATTAACAGACGTTAAACTCGATAAAACTCCGCCTAATTTCACTGATTGGTCTAAAGAGCCACAAGTTTTGTCAAAAGACTATTCAGGTAATTTTCGTATTTCTGTGCGTGTGACTGATGATTATAGCGGATTGGAAAGTAAGATACCTCAGTTTGATCACCACATTGGCATGGATACAACTTACAATGGTTATAATAATATGACTTCTATTGGTGATAACGTGTGGTATTATGATATACCAGAACCTTCTGACGGATGGAAGCAGTACGTTGGAAAACCACTCTACTATAAGGTAAAATGTGAGGATTCTGCCGGTAATATCGGTGAAAGTATCGAACAACAGGAATTAATAGGAAGCACAAAGGTTCCACCGACAATTAAAATAACCACTGCTCCTAGAAGCTGGGAAAGCGGTAAGATTAAGCTGGAATCGGATGCGTCAGATTCTGATGGAACAATCGCAAGTGTTAGATTTGAATATACTCTCGATGGGATTAAATGGATACCTATTGAAACTGTTCAGAAGGCGCCTTACAAAATCGAATGGGATACCAAACCCGTTGTTCCCGAACTTGCAAGGGACGTCAGGGTTCAAGTTCGCACTATTGACAGCGATGGTCTGGTAGCAAAGGATGTATCATCCGCTTTTAATATAGATAACCTACCTCCTAATACAACCCACGATTATGATGGACAATGGCACAAGGCTAATTTCACGGTGAATCTAAAAGCTGATGATGGAAACGGCAGTGGAATAGCGCGCATTATGTATAAGATTAATGATGCTTATGAAAAGAACGTTCAGTCCGATGGTCAACCAGAGATAGATGAACAGGGTGAAAATAGCTTAGAATACTGGAGTATTGACGTTGCTGGTAACGAGGAATCGCATAAGACGCTTACAGGGATCAAGCTTGATAGATTCCCGCCTTCTGTTGAAAGCTGGAACGTAAAAAAGGATGGCAACATACTTCATATTGAAGCCAAAGTTACCGATATATATAGTGGGTTAAGTGCTTCACCGCAGTTTGATTATCACGTTGGCTCAGAAACCCAATTCTCTGGTTACAAAGACATGGTAAAGAAAGATGGTAATTTGTGGGGATACGACGTCAATCTTGCTGATTCAGGCGACATTGCTGGAAAGAAGCTATTTTGTAAGGTTAACGTCAGGGATGTTGCCGGGAATCTGAATATAAAGATGTGGGAATCTGAGATGACGGGAGAAACGACTTCAACACCTGTTGTGGAAAGTAAGCAGGAAGAAACTCAAAAAACCGTTCCTACTGAACCTATGGTTGATAAAAGTGCTGATAAAGGTACTGAGACAGAAGTAATTTCTAAGAAAGAGGTTACAGGTGAGAAAAGCTCTATAATCTGGCTTTCTAAGGCGCCGGGTACAGTCAAGCCCGGGACAAAGCTCAGTCTTAGTGGAAAAATCGAGGCAAAGATCACAGGAAACGAATCGGTAAGCATTACTCTGCTCGCACCGGGTGACGTGGCTTATGTTTCTCAAACATACACTGACTCAAAGGGTGAGTTTGATATTAACGTTCCATTAAACTCAGATGGCGAGTGGAAAGTATTTACAAGCTGGGATGGAAACAGCAAATATCAACCTGCCACGAGTGATACTATCAAGATACAGGTTGTATCAGAGAATTATAAAATCCAGACTAAAGAGAAAACGATTGACTTATTCAGCAAGAAATCAATCATAATAGGAGTTTTAGCTCTTTATCTGCTGATAATAGGACTATTCAAATAAGAAGTTGTAAAATTTTGTAGAGTTGGCATTGCCCCAAAAAATGTGCTTAATTTGATTGGCGTTGCCCATCCTACTGCTAATTTTATCGCTATTTTTTCACATCGAGGCATATCAAAATGCCATCTTGATTGCGGCAATAAATTCTGCCATTGGATAACACGGGAACAGTCCAGCAAAGACCATCAAGGACTTTGGATTTTGATATTTGCTTGAATCCTTCTGGTGAAGCCTCCGCTATAATTAACTCCCCTTGTTGGCTAATGATAATTAATTTACCGTCGGCGATCATGAGACCGCCTCTATTCATCCCTTTTTGTCCCCATTTGACAGCACCAGTCTGGAAGTCCATGCACCTTAGTTCCTCTGAATCATCAAACCCATACAAGTATCCCTTCCAGAGAACACAACTTCCGAACTGATTTCTCATATCCTTGTTCTGCCAGATGATTGATAACTTGTCTGTGCTAATGTCAACTAAGGCACAGCCCTTGTCGTAACCAGCGGAGATAAAAGCTTTACTGTCTGAGATAATCGGTGTTGCAACGTTGATTTTAGTGCTTAATTCCCATGCTTGCCTGCCCAACTCTGTGCCTGTCTTTGGGTCCAAAATTACCAATCCTATACTGTTATATACTGCCAGACGTTTTGACTTACCTTGATAAAACACGCAGGGAGATGAGTATCCACCTTCATAGTTCGGGGTTTTCCATACCAATTCACCGGTCATTTTATTTAATGCTATTGTGAAATCAGCGTCCACAATGACCATTTTTCCCAAAACAAGTGGAGAGGACGAAAATCGCCATTCTGGTGGCTTGGCGCCAAAGTCTTTCTGGATATTCTTTGACCATATAACTTTTCCCGTAGCAGAATCAAAGCAGAATAAGTCGCTTTTGCGACCAAAAATATATACGCATTTGCCATCTACGGTCGGAGTAGAAGCGGGTCCAGCATAGTCTCCAGTTTCATCGCATGGATAAGAGTATTTCCATATCTCTTTCCCTGTATTAGCAGTTAAACAGAAAACCGTATCTGTCTTATTTGCATTTCCAACTGTGTAAACTCGACCTTTGCTAACAGAAACAGTAGAGAATCCCATACCAACAGATGCTTTCCATAACTGCTTTGGACCGCCTTCCTGCCATGTAGTCAGCCAGCCTTTTTCGTTTGATACGCCGTCACGATTTGGTCCACGCCATTGATACCAATCAAAAGCTTTAGTTGCTTTTGCAAAGGATGTTGCGCTGGATGAGAGCAGTACAGCAATCAACGATGTCGCTAATAATATCTTAGAGATTTTCCTCAATTTAAGCATTCCTATTTTCATCCCTCATCCTTTCTATCAACTCCTGCATGTCTTCGGGTATAGGTGCAGTAAATTTCATATATTTGCTAGTTTTTGGGTGTTTGAATCCAAGTAATTCCGCGTGAAGTGCCTGTCTTGTCAAGTTTTTTATGACATTCATAACTGACTCAGATGCTTTTATTTTTAATGATCGATCTCGCCCTCCGTAGTCTGGGTCACCTACGACAGGATGGCCGATGTATGCAAAATGAACCCTGATCTGATGGGTGCGACCTGTTTCTAGCCTGACTTCAATAAGAGAAAAATCCACGTATTTTTCAAGAATAGCAAAGTGTGTAATCGCATCTCTACTGCGTATAGGAGTAACAGCCATCTTCTTTCTGTCACGACTGCTTCTGCCGATTGGCGCTATAATCGTGCCTTTGTCCTGCTTTGGTATACCACAGATTACTGCAATATATCGCCTACTCATGCTATGTTCTTTTACTTGCTCTGCAAGGTTGTAATAAGCGTTGATCGTCTTTGCGACGACGAGTAAGCCTGATGTGCCTTTGTCAATCCGATGGACGATCCCGGGTCTCTGCGGACTTATAGAGTTAACATCTAACGAATCAGTCCATTTGGGTTCATCATCGTCTGCATCTTCGTCATAATCATCATGACCAACAGATGGAAAGTGTGATAACAAGGCATTTACCAGTGTACCTGATATAATACCCGCCGCAGGATGAACAACCATACCGGCAGGTTTATTTACAACGATAATTTCGTCATCTTCGTATATTATGTCAATGGGGATTTCTTCCGCTTGAGGAATATTTTCAGTTTGTGGTTGTATAATCTGTATTCTTACCACGTCTCCTGAATGGACGTTGTAACTCGACTTAGTGTTTACATCATTTACTGTAACGTAACCATCAGATATGAGCTTCTGGATGAATGATCTGGAAAGACTGGTCTCTTTGTCTGCTATAAGTTTATCCAGTCTTATTCCAGATTCATTCTGGGTGACTATGTATTGATTTTGATTTTTCATAATATAGGTCAGATAATGTTTTAAGACGGAATAATCACGAATTATACGAGCAAGAAGAATAGTCTAAAGACGATAGGATTATGGGAATATAGGCTAATATACTCATGATTCTGTCATCTTAAATAATGCTTTAAAGGATACACGATCTCCGTCTTTTATTCAATACTGGAATGTTTGAGATGACACGTAACGATGGGTTGGTAAAAAATGAGTTACATCCGCGAATTTACGATAATATTCATGAATCGTTTTATCAAGTTCTCATTCATTCGTGTTATCGCGGATATATTTTCGGAGCAGTGGAGGAAATTTATGCGACTGCTAATTAAGTATTAGAAAGGTTTGTTATCTTGCCCGTTCACTTCTCCTTGACTTTATCAGATCAAGTATAAGGTTGACTTCACCACCAGGAGCTTCGCTTTTTTCTGAGATCGAATCTGAGTCTACACCAGTTTGAGCCATTTCCTGTACTTTTTCGAATTGTCTAGGAATGGCTACTGTTTCGGGAGCATTGCCCTTTTCTTCTTTATCCTCTTTATCCTCAGAATCCTCATTATTTGTATTTTGTGTTTCAGCTATTGGCATAACTTTTCTTGGTGGATTTGTAGATTCTTGTGAGTGGCTTTTGTCCATTTCGTTTAATATGTTAGCAAAATCTGGATGTTCTTTTAGTGTCCTGCTATTTTTTCTTAACAATCTTGCGAATTTTGATACTCCCCTGACTTTGATGGACATGTATATCAGTGCAATAATAACAACTGCATAAAACCCATAATTAACCATAGATTTTGTATCTGTGAATTTCTGTTTGCTAGATTCGGTTACATTGGTATTTAGTATTATACCTTTATTATTAGCAGTTTGATTATCGTCAGCAGATAATTCTTCTGCTTTAGTATTTTCATTTGCTATCGTTTTTTTATTTATTGTTACTGGAAGCGAAATTTTTTCCGTCTGCTGAGAATAATCTTCTGATCCTGACGGGGATATTGCAACGACTTCGGGTTTCAAAATATTATCAACAGGAAGCACATCTATAACAATGCGAGCTGGAGATTCAAGGGGGAAAACGTTAAAAGCCGCTGGTCTTATAAGTAAAACCTTTACATTGACAGTATTATCTTTCGTATTTTCAAATGCAACTGCCTCAACCAATCCGTCATTGATATTAGAAGATTTTATAGATGCGTTAAGCCTTGTATTGATCAGAGATATAATTATGTTTTGGTCTTGATCGAATTGGGTTTTATATAAAGCAGACTCACTAAGTTGGACCACAACCCTTGTTTTTGTATTTTCAGAATAATGTTTTAAGCCTTCAATTTCAACCGCTTCAGCTTGAAGAATTGGAACCACAAATAGAGTTACAAGTATAAGTGCTGTTTTAATTCTTAATTTCATAATTACCTCCATAACAGGTACGACAATAAGCCATATCTAGTGAAATTATTGTATATAAATTCTGTAAAAACTCGGTTTATTAGACGTCATAAAGCCTTGAGTTCCATTTTGACACACAATATATTTTAGAACTACAAATATAATGAGTAATTTGCGTTCCAAAGCGATACAATATTATCAAAGTGAAAGTTCCATATTTCCTATCTATGATACTCTTAGCGATAGAAAAGGCTATAATGTATAGGGATTTATCCAGAAATTAAAGATTTTCCAAAAAGAGTCGGATTTATTCTTTGCAAGTTTTGTTCCACTTATACGAAGTATTATCAAAAACCTATTATTTAGTGACCGCTAACTTGACGACGTTAAATTAGCGGGATTGCCAAAATTTTAAAATCGTTGACTAAAGTTATAGTATTATGATATATGATATAAATATGGATGTCAACAAATGTCAATACATTTCGGAGATGACAAAATTTTGACGTTATTAATAATTTGACCGTCAGAAAACTGGTATTACAATAATAATGAAAGTGAAGGTAAAGTAAATTATGAAAGAAGTACGATGGGAAAAAATGTTTCCAGATCAATTGGAAACGGCTTTTGATGAATGTCCTGTTATATATTTCACTTACGGATTATGCGAACCTCATGGTCCACAGAACGTACTTGGATTGGATGAGCTAAAGGCTCACGGTATCGCCTGTGCAACAGCCCAAAAATACGGCGGGATCGTTGCACCGCCTGATTTCTGGCACGTTCACGACGTTGCAGGCTGCGCTCTATGGGGTAAAGACGCCATAGGTGAAGTCAAACACAAATGGTTGACTGCTGTTCCGCCATCGCATCACTTTAAGAGCGTTTGTTATCATGTCCGCACCGCTGATGTCCTCGGCGCGCGTGCCGCTATCTTCCTGACAGGTCACTATGGTCCCAACTGGCAGGACTTGAAGATGCTCATTGAGCTTATCCAACCTTACGTTGGAACAAGATTGTATGGTCTGCCCGATTTCGAGGCAAACGTTCCTGGATTTGATAATGATAACCGAAGCGGAGGCGACCATGCCGGCAAAGTAGAGACTTCACTGATGATGGCTATTGATCCATCATGCAGTGATATGACACGCCTTCCTGCAAAAGATGATATTGGCTGTCATTGGGCTATGGGACGCAATGCTTATGAATCTAACAGGCAGGTCGGTGAGCGAATGGTCATGGATGAAGTGGAGTATTTAGGCAGAAAAGTCAAGGATTTACTAGCTGAATATGATCGTGTAAAGCCTGAACATAATTTCCGAACTTATGACGATGTTGAAGAGTTCTGGAATAACACCATTGTCCCAAAGATAGAGGATTTCGCATGTCTGAAACTTGACTTTAGTGGTCAGGGCAGGACTATTCCAGAAGATTCAATATGGTACGAAAACTGGAAATGTATCGGGTGATTAAGCCTATTTATTATGATTGGTGCGCACCATGCCTAACATACAAACAACCAAAAAGGAGTTTACCCAAAGCGCACCAATCAAATGACGTAAACGTCATATTATAATTTTATCACAAAGATCGAGTAAATCTCAAGGCTATTGTCTCAATGCACTCCATAGGGTTGCAAGCTTGCCCTTTGACTCTACAGCAGTTGGCGGTACTCCCTTGCCATCAATTTTGAAATACTCAACCTGAAATGCGGTATTCGTTTCGCCTTGCAGGGCAACAGTACCTATATCAAGCGGGGCATTGTTGTCATCTACCTCAATTTTAAGGTCATTATCAAGATATGCCTGTATCGTATTCTTGGTGATTGTTAGCTTCAGTGTGTACCACTTATTCATGTCAATCTTGCCAACAGCAGTCTTGAAAACCTCAGAGAAGGTGCCCGCTACTCGCTTGTAGATATACAGGTTGTTTGTAGCATCCAGATCCTCGTAAAGGTTCAATCTATAATTATTCGACGTATCAGTGTAGCGAAAACAGACCCCCCAGATACGTCCAGCGGTTAGATTACCCTTCACTTCAAAGGTATAATCTGTCCATTTATCTGAACCCTGGGTAGTGAGCATAAGGTCTTGATAACCAGTTGTCTTGCCTTCCAGCAAGCCGCCTTTTATCTTCCAGTCTCCACCGACAGGCTTCCACATATCCAGAGCATTATCATCCTTGAATTCCAAAAGTAAAGCCTGTGTGTTTAAGCTAAGAAGAAAAAAGCTAAATGCAAGTGTAATAAACAATACAAGTCTTTTCATTTTACTCCTCCTGATAGATTTTTGGCATTGATAAACCTTAAAATGCCTGACTGATAGTATCATCCATTGGCAAATATGAGTCTGCCTCGATTTTGGCATGGGATATCTATCGTCTTTCCAGTAAAACTGCTCTCGATCATGGCAAACCCAATCTCATTGACAGCCATATAATCATTCTTTGAGCAATGTGGTAATGGTCCGCCATCCAGATATGCAGAAATCTGCTCATACGCCACTTTGAAAACACTGGCATTTGCTGGCAGATTTAACGTGCTGTTATCCACTAAATGACCATTTTTATCTTTCAGAACGGTGGGTATATACATTCCTGCTAGAAGGCTACCCTCAGTGCCAAGTACATCCACAGAGAACGCAGTCATACTACCATGCTGACCGACGTGGAATGCTGTAACTCCGCTTGAAAGGCGTATGGTTGCGCCTATGGCGGATGGTTCGTTTTCATATCCCTCTGGCACCTGTCCATCATGTTTCTGAACGTAACCACAAACGGAGACAGGGTCATATCCAGCAAACTGACAGATCAAGTCAGTAGTATGGATGGCAAACGAAAGAACCCCACCGCCACAATAACCTATAACAGATTGAACAGTACCTAACAGACCATTCTTTACAAGCTCTTGCAGGCGGATCAAATGCGGCGCCCAATGACGTGAGTAGTCCACGATAATAGGGATACCTTTAGCTTCCGCAGATTTTGTCATTTCATCAACTTCCTTCAAAGAACAACCCATAGGTTTTTCGAGGAAGATAAATTTTGTCTTACCAGATTTTATCACCTCCATAGTCACTTTATAATGATAGGGTCCACGCACACATACTGCGACGATGTCGAGAGATTCGTTCTCAAGCAATTCCGTAGATGATTTATAATATTTGATTGATCCTTCTGGAAAGGCGGGTCCCCAGACTTGCTTGAATTCTTTTTGTGCTTCATCAGACATATCTGCAACTGCCACCAATTCAGTTGAATCGCAAAGACGAATTCCACCAACATGGCAATATGGATATAAGTCTTCCGGTTTTGAATACTTAGAAGCGATGTGTCCTAGACCGATAACGCCGACTTTATACATCATTCTCTCCTTTTTATGTCTTGTTTATTAGTAAATTCTATGATTTTGTTGTTATTATATCACTTATTTCAACGAAAAACTAGAATCAATATATATTTGTGAAAATAAGTCTTGAAAGATAAACATCCACATTTGTATACTTAAATAGAAATATAGCAATAAATTTAATTTTCTTCAATAATGATATGATAGCTAGAAATAATATAACATGGCGTGCAATAGTGATTGGCGCTATACTCATCATCCCCAATAACTACTGGATAATGCAGGTAGAGGCTGTGTGGAATACGGGTCACTCTACCTGTCTTTCGCTTATGTGGCACGTCGTTATAAACCTGCTTGTAATCATACTAATAAACGTGCTAATACTGAAAAGACTCACTCCGCAATATGCTCTTAGCCAGGGGGAGTTGATAGTGATATATGCTATGCTGACGCTAGGGGCAAGCATCAGCGGGCGCGACATGCTTCAGATACTTATTCCAGTGATGGCATGGCCATTCTGGTTTGCTACCCCGGAGAATGAATGGGCAGAGCTTTTCCAGAGATATATTCCCAGATGGCTTACCGTCAGCGATAATCGTGTTCTGAGTGAGTTTTATGGGGGCAAATCTTCATTTTATACTCACGAAAACATACGCGCATGGCTTACGCCTGTTCTTTGGTGGTCACTATTCATCGTTGTTCTTGGATTTGTGATGATATGCCTGAATATACTGATTCGAAGGCAGTGGACTAGGAATGAAAGACTGAGTTATCCCATAATCCAGTTGCCTATGGCTATCGTTGAGGATGGCGGAACTACAAAGTTTTTCAAAGATAGACTACTCTTAATTGGGTTTGCTTGTGCGGCTGGGCTTGACATCCTGAATGGCTTGCATTTCCTGTTTCCTGTTGTGCCGAATATTCCGGTGTCCTATCTTGACTACGACATCGGCAAATACTTCACCTCAAGACCATGGAATGCAATAGGCTCTTTGAGATTACCATTATATCCTTTTGCCATAGGGCTTGGTTTCTTTCTTCCGCTTGACCTGTCATTTTCAATATGGTTCTTTTACCTATTTAGAAAGGCACAGGAGGTTCTTGGCTCCGCTCTTGGGCTTCAGGCATTGCCGGGTTTTCCGTACCTGAATCAACAATCGTCCGGTGCATGGATTGGGTTATTCTTTGTAGCTGTATGGTTGAGCCGGAATCATCTGAAAGGGGTTATAAAAAGTATATTTGGGCATGAAAACGTAGATATTGATGAACCATTGAAGTATAGGACTGCCTTATTTGGTATAATAGCAGGAATGACGTTCCTGACAATATTCTGTTACAGGGCAGGAATGTCTATTAATATTATACTGCCATTCTTTTTGCTGTTTTTTGTGCTTTCCATTGCTATTACCCGTATGCGCGCGGAATTGGGTCCGCCGACACATGAGCTTGTGAATATGAATTCTGGTAACATACTTGTTGATATACTTGGCACCCGTAGAGTTGGCGCCAATAATCTGAGCGTTTTTCCATTGTTCTGGTTCTTCTCAGGGCGTGGTTACAGGAGTCATCTGATGCCGCATCAACTTGAGAGCTTTAAGATGGCTGAAAGAGCAGGAATTGACAGCAGAAGGCTTGTTTATGGGATGATCATTGCTATGGCATTGGGAGGGCTTTCTTCATTCTGGGCTTTGTTGCATTTATCTTATAAGTGGGGAATGGGAACGATCCCTATCGGACACGATTCTGGTGTATATACAATGTTGCAGGGACGTCTGACAAATCCAATTGGAACTGACGTGCCTGCGGTAATCTTTATGTGCGTAGGGTTAGTTTTTACTTTTCTGCTAATGTTCATGCGAACGCTATTTCTATGGTGGCCGCTTCATCCTGCCGGTTATGCGCTTACTATGAATTTTGGAATTGACTATATATGGTCTTGCCTTGTATTCAGTTCCATTATAAAATGGTTTGTGCTAAAATACGGCGGGCTTCGATTGCATCGAAAAGCGACAACGTTTTTCTTTGGGATAATACTCGGAGAATACTGTACAGGTGGATTTTGGAGTTTAATGAGCGTAATACTTCAACAAAGAACCTATGATTTTTATCATGCGTGACAAGATATTATGTTGGGTTTCTAACTAGCTTGATTCTCTGATGAGATGAATAAAATATTCTGGTTTAACGATTTCAATGCTTTGATATGAACCAATATCAAGTAGATCAAGATCACGAGTTACCAAATAATTAGCCTTAATTGCAATAGCACACGCAAGGATTTTATTATCTTCTGGATCACGCGCAATAATATAAATTTCTGGAATGGATTCAACGAAATGTGATACTAATCTTAGGCTTTGAATAAATTCCTCTACTTCCTCTGTTGTATAAGAGTATTTTCTGCGAATTCTTTCCACTTCCAAAAGTGTGTGTCGGACTTCATCCAAGATTGGTTCGGCGATATATAAATGAAATCGGTTGGATTGAGCAAAGCGAAATAGTTCTAAAGATAACCCGCCTTCAGAAAATAATGAGCTAAGAAAAGCACTTACCAAAACGGTGGTACCAAAAACAGCTTTTATCATGCTCTCTTTTTCTTTCGTGACTCATGGACAGCCATCAAGACATCCTGTTCAACTTCCTTTGGATCAAACTGCTCATTTTTGGAATGAACACGATCCATAGCATCAAAAAGCCTTTTCCATGCTTCGGATTTGTCAATTATCATCTTAGGTTTCAGGACTATCTGATCATTTTCAAGTTCAGCTTCTAGTATATCACCGACTTTAAGTGATAGCTTGTCACGAATCGCTGAAGGGATTGTGACTTGATATTTTTCTTTTATTTTTACTAATGACATTATCATATACCCTTTCGTAGTAAAGTTAGAAAGTTGGAATTTACAACCATGATTATATCATAATGGTTTTCTTTGTCAAGGAATTTGTGATTTTGCAGGTAAGTAGAAAAGAGATTGGTTGAGAATTGGTTTGACAAGCCCAACATTTATGATGTGGATGTTATGTTGGATCTTGCTCCTCAACGTAACCTACAAGTCTTAAATGAGAAGTGTAAACAGTTCATTCAAAGTAGCCAAAAACTCTATTTCGGTTCTGATTTTACTCATCTTTTTTACTCCTATCGGTATTCTATTCCCAGAACAACGCCTTAGCAAGTATGGGATTAGGCACAAAGCCGCTTGCTTTAAGCCTTCTGCCAGCTTCAGCACTAGCTTTATTAAATTCCTCAGAATCCCTTTCACTACCAAGAATAACTTGCGGTGGCGATTCTGGTGGTGGAGGACTAGCGGCAGCTTTTAGACGAAAAACTTCAGATAACTCATCGGGAGTGAAATATCTAAGCCTTCCCCTGTCAATAGCATCCATTGTTAATATTTGGTAAAAACTTACATTAGTCTTCGCTTCCATATATTCAGCCTGTACCCTATTTAGTTCCTTCTGAATTTTATCTCGTTCTTCACCAGAAGCAGTCGCTAATTTGTCCTCCAGGCTATTTCTTTCCTGTTTTAATAGTTCAGCTTGCTTTGCAAAACGTTCTCTCTCAATACTAAAGGGATGCACTTCCTTTGCTGTCCAATCCATACTTTCCTGGGAATTGTAATACTTATCATACCTTTGCACTAAATTTTCTGCTGATCCTGTTTCAGCGGATTCTGCTGTTTTCCGCAAAACTGCTTCTTTCGACTGATCAGCCTTTTCAGAAACCTCAACATTATTTATTTCTTCTTTTGATTTTTCTATTGGTTTACTGATAGGTTTATTCACTGCTTTCTTAACAGGAAGTAGCTTACCTTGAGATTCCTGAGATGCTTGCTGTAATGTTTGGTTTGATATATTTAATGTGTCTTGTGTGGATTGATGATTCCACACTATAACACCAGTACCACTTAATATTAAAACAGCCGCTACACCAATAGTTATAATTTTGACCTTTGCACTTATCTTCACAGCCTCTACTCCTCCTAATAGCATTTTCTTTAATGCGTCCTGCCAAGAGTATATACCAATGCCGGCAAGTAGCTTCTCCACTCTTGCCCGCACCTTCTGCTTTGCCCTGAGCAGACGCATATTCAATGCCTTGTATGATAAATCATATCTTTTCTGCAATTCCTCATAAGAAGCGTCTTCCAGATAACGAGACTTCAAAATATCCTTTTCCGTTTCTGGAAGCTGATCTATTACCTGCATGACCTTTGCGAAACTCTCCCGAAGGATCATCAATTCATCAGTAGGCATGGCATCAGAAATCATATCTTCCAAAGGAACTATATTTCCCTTTTCCTTACGCTGCCAGATATGATATTGGTTTCTAGCAATTCGGCGCAGCCAAAAACAAAAACTCTCAGGTTGTTTTAAGGACGATATACCCCTGTATGCCTCAAAGAACACCTCTTGAGTCAACTCTTTTGCATCTTCCGGATTTCTCACATAAGACAGTATTAGAGCATAAATATCAGGCTGATATTTTACAATCAGACGATGAAAGGCTTGTTCATTACCGTTAAGAAATTGTTTTACCAAATTGGCGTCACTTTGCATCTTACACTCCGGGAGTTTTTGTTTCACTATATAAGTAGCAGATCAATGGTTTTTTCCACAAACTTTTTTCGTTCTGTGAAAATAAGTCTTGAAAAATAAGCGTTAATAATTATATACTTAAATTGAAATATATCAAAAAATTTGACTTTCTTCAATAATAAGGATTAGAAATGCAAGCTTACAAAACAGAGACAGTAATTTTAGAGAATGGCGTAATTACTATTCATGGGACACCGTTCCGTTCCGGTGATAGAGTGGAAGTTATAATACTTGGCTATTCTCACAAGAAAAATAATAGCAAACGTTATCCTTTGCGTGGTGAACCAATCAGCTATGACGCGCCTTTTGATAGTGTTACAGAAGATGATTGGGAAATATTAAAATGATTATTCTTGATACTCATATATGGGTTTGGTGGGTATATGGAGATAAAAGGCTTAACCATGCACAGGTAGATGCTATCACTGCAAACGAGACAGATATAATCGGCGCATTATATTTTATTTAAGGATATAAAACGATATGCCAAAGAAATTAAAAATCTATCTCGATACATCAATTCCAAATGCCTATTTTGATGATAGGGACCCATTTCGGAAAGATATAACTAGAGAATTCTGGAAAAAGCTAAATAACTATGAAATATTTGTTTCAGACCTTGTTATTAAAGAGATTGAAGATACTAAAGACGAGTTGAGAAAGAGCAATTTGCTGTCATTAATAGATGAATTTCATATACTATCGAGTTTTGAAGAAGAAATAAGATCAATTGCCGAAGAATATGTCATAAGAGGAGTAATACCGATAAAGAAAATAGAAGATGCAATCCATATAGCAATTGCTTCTTTCTATTATTTGGATGTCTTAATAAGTTGGAATTTTGTTCATATTGTCAAATTGAAAACAAAAAGAGAAATTAACGTAATAAATGTGTTACTTGGCTATAATACATTAGAGATTATAGAACCTTCTGTTCTCTAAAAGGAGAGGAAAATGCCGTATTTCAGCGAGTTCTATCAGATTGAGGTAAGAGATGAAATTGTCAAAGAATTCACCAATCCTCGTGGAGAAGTGGACGATATGATGGCAGGACTTCACGAGATCAGGATGAGACGTGCTGAAAAGGAATTTGACCTTGAAGCATTAGCAAAGAAAGCAAAACTTTTTCGCATGCCTAAGAAAAAAGCAAGTCAGTTGGGTTGACAAGCCCAACATTTATGCTGTGGATACTATGTTGGGTCTCGTTCCGCAGACCGAACTACGAATTTTTCACTATTTTCACTCCACTGGAGTGCTCCAAATAACGCCACTTGGTCTTATTTTCATTTTCAATTCATAAATCCATCCACCGGGTTTCAATGCGTCAGGATCCTCTGCCCAAAAAGTGTATCGAAGTTCCCATTCTGCAATCTTTTTTATCAACTCAATCTGCCTATATGAGGCTTGCCTAGAAAGTTCCATTTCAGCTTCCTTTGCCACAGGATCAGAAATTTTACTGGCATTATCAATTCTTCCAAGTATTACGTCACCCAGAGCAACAGCCTCATTTAGCCAGCTATTTAACTCTACTTTTAATTCAGCGCCTTTTTTGTGAGCTTCTTCAACGGACATTCCAAAGATTTTTCTTTCAGAATCTGCGTTCTTCTTTTCTTCACTAATGCCCTTTACAGTAGCTTTTTCTTGACCATTTTTTTCTAGGGAATCCAGAAATGCAATAGCCTGAGTTTTTTGAGCATCTTCATTCTGGTTATCTTTCGTTTTTTTAATCTGCTCATCAGATATATTCGTTTTGCTGGAAATAGATTTTGCGGATGATACTGCCGATGCTTTCTGTACTGTCTGGTTGACCGTAGATTCTGGTATTGCCTGTGTGGATTGATGATGCCATAACATAATACCAGTTCCACCTAACACAAACGCTACACCAATAGTTATGATTTTGACCTTTGCACTTATTTTCACAGCCTCCACTCCTCCCAATAGCATTTTCTTTAATGCGTCCTGCCAAGAGAATATACTGATGCCGGCAAGCAGTTTCTCCACTCTTGCACGAACCTTCTGCTTTGCCCTAAGCAGACGCATATTCAATGCCTTGTATGATAACCATGCTTCACCTGCATTTCCGCATAAGACGAATCATCAAGATAACGCTCTTTCAATATCCGCTTTTCCGTCTCTGGAAGTTCATCTATCGCCTGCATAATCTTTGAAAGTGTCTCTCTCAAGATCAATAATTCATCCGCAGGATAGGCGCCATCAGCAGTTTTATCTGTCAACTGCTGGAATTCAGCCTGATTCTTTCGCTTCCAATCCTGACACTGATTTCTTGCAAGCTGGTAAAGCCAAAAACGAAACCGCTCCGATTGCCTTAATGACGAAAGCCCTTGATATGCTTTGAGAAAAACGTCCTGCATAATCTCTTGAGCATCATCGGGATTTCTCACGTAAGACAAGATCAGGGAATATATTGCAGATTGATACTTAACTGCCAGACGATGAAAAGCTTGCTCATCACCGGCAAGGATCTGCTGTATCAATAGCGTATCTTCCGACATTGTTTTTCTCCATAGAGCATTGGTTTTATAATACAAGACGTAAAAAATGCCATTTTTCCACAAACTTTTTTTGCTATGTGAAAATAAGCCTTGAAAGACAAACATTCATATTTGTATACTTAAACAAAAATATATCAATAAATCTGGTTTTCTTCAACGAGGAGTTTGATCATGAAAAAATACCGTGTTGCGATTGTTGGACTTGGACGAATGGCAAGCACTATTGACGATGAGGTTAAGGATTCACTTTCTGACTGGGTGCCTTATTCTATTGCTTCATCCTGTCAGGTGATAGATTCTATTGAGCTTGTGGCGGGTGCAGACATATTACCTGAGAAACGTGAGGCATTTAAGCAACGCTGGGGAGTAAAAGCGCTTTATGAAGATTATCTTCAGATGATTGAGAAAGAGAAACCCGATCTCGTAGCGATTTGCACTCGTGGGGAGCTTCATGCAGAGATGGGTACTCGTGTCGCAGAGGCTGGCGTGCCGATGATCTATCTGGAAAAAGCTATCGCCTGCTCAATGAAAGAGGCTGATATGCTCTTACAGGCTTGTAAGGAACATAATACGCTTTTAAACACAGGTGTATTAAGACGTTTTAATCGCCTGTATCACAAAGCCCGACAGCTTATCGAAAGCGGAGAGATCGGCCAAGTGCGCGCAATTGCTCATTATGGCGCTACTAATCTTTTACACGGACACATACATTCCGTTGACACCATAATGTATCTGCTTGGCGATCCAATGGCAAAAAGCGTCTGGGGTGAGTTGTTGCCAAGAGATACAAAAATTGAAAATAACAGGCTTAATAATGATCCGTCAGCTATCTATCAGATCGAGTTTGACGGTGGAGTAGAGGCATACACGATCAACGCTGGTAATTGGGATTTCGAGGTTTGGGGAACTTCAGGATCAATTAGGGCAACTGACAACGGCATCGGATGGGTCATACGGAAACCGAATCCTGATAAGAAAAACACCCTTGTAGATATACCTTTCCCTGACTGTGAAGGGTCAAGCGCAACTGTCGCATGTCTTGAGGACTTGATCAGTGCTCACGAGGAAGGCCGCCAGACAATCGGAAACATCGAGGTTACGCATCATGCAACGGAGATATGCCTTGCCATTGCCGAAAGCCACATTCAGGGCAAGCGTGTTAATATTCCCATAAACAACCGTGACCTTTATATCTGGCATGTATAGTAGTGCTTAACCAGATTAATTATTTAGGAAATAGCACACGGATCAACACGGATTAAAATAGTGATTAATGATTAATAATCCATGACTTTTAGTTTACATAAGGCAAAACTCTTATTAATCATTAACAAAATCTGTGAAAATCCGTGTGCTATTATTAAATATCAAATATTAAAATTATTCTGGTTGACCATTAGTAATGAGTGATGAGTTTATTATGAACCAGTCACCCGTCACTCATTTTGAGAGGATGGAAAATGACGTCGAAGGAAAGAATGTTGACAGCGCTATCAGGAGGTAAGCCCGATATGGTTCCAGTTGCGCCCTACTTCTGGGGTGCAGAATATAGATGGAAAGTCGTCGGGGTTGAAATATGGGAATTGCTATACGGAGATAGGGAAATGTCCTTCATCGGCAATGACAGATTACAGGAAAGGCACCCCTGCGATTGGATAAACGTTCATGGATTCGGCAGTGGGTGGCTTACCAACAAGACTGTTGAGAAGAAAGATGATCGGGTATTCATAACCGATAAAGATGGAATAAAGTACGAGTTCCTCATGGACGGTCATCAGCTTGTCCGGGTTAATGCAAGACATGAGCAAGCACCAAACACAGGTATCGTTGATAAAAATATTAGAACAAAGACTGACGTTGACAAGCTCTGGGGAGGATCAAGACGACCTAGAGAAAAGACAAAGATCGAGATAGCAAAAAACGATTGGCAAAAGAGATTAATTGATAAATACGGCGAAACTGTATTTATGACTGCTGGTGGTATTTCTCCATTCGTTCAGGCTTGTTACACGCTTGGTTTTGAGACATCCCTGATCATGATGAAGGAAAAGCCTGACGTATTCATATACATGATGGACAGATTTTTCGAGGATAGCTTACCTCATTACGAATGGGTATCCGCCTGTGGATACGACGCCATCCTGATAGCCGAAAGCTGGGCGTCTGTTGATATTATCTCCCCCCAACAATATAACGATTTTGCGTTCTCATATCAGAAAAAAGCGATTGAAGCGGCAAAAAGTCAGGGATTGAAGGCTATACTATATTCAACAGGATACCTTATGCCTATCCTACCGAAAATGTGTGAACTGGGCGCAGATGCGATTACAATTGAAGAAGGCAGAAAGGGAGAACCGATGGACATTGGCAGAGCCAGAGAGATAGTTGGACCAAAGCAGTGTATCTTCGGCAACTTCGATGCTGAAAACGTATTGCTGAAAGGAACAAAAGAGGATATTGAGCGAGAGGTGAAGCGCCAGATTGATTCCGCTGGACGTGATGGTGCTTTCATTATGGGGACAGGCAGTCCCGTATGTGATGACACTGATCCTGAAAGCATAGACTTGCTTATTCAATACACACGTCAGTATAGAGCTTAATTGAGGCGACTGTTGCAAATAGGATTAATCAAAATGGATAAGCAATCTTAAATTAAACATTGTCAAGTTAAAGACCTGAACTTTTAGTCACATCTTTTTTTCTGCACTTTTTTTCTGTTTGCTGTGTCTTTATATGTGAAAGCGATCACTGATAGGAGGATCATGATGCAGACAGAAGATGGTCAGATCATATCTCAATGCCTTAATGGCGATTCTGCTATGTTTGGCTTCCTTGTGGACAAATATAGAGAAGGCGTCTATGCCCTCGCATACTCAAAACTCGGTAACTTCCACGATGCTCAGGACATTACTCAGGAAACCTTCATTAAGGCTTACCAGAAAATTCGTACGTTAAAGCGACATGATGCCTTTGCGTTGTGGCTTTCTGCCATAGCCAATAACCTCTGTAAAAACTTTATCAGATCAAAACTAAAACGTCCTGATAGAGAATTTGCTGAAGACCAATCACCTGATATTCTGGACAATAACTCTATGGACTCCTACCGTGATAACCTTATTCATGAGTCGCTTCAGGAAGCATTGAACTCACTGCCTGAAGTCTATCGTCAGGTGTTGATGCTCCATTATTTCAGTGGTTATAAGAACATGGACATCGCACAGTTACTTGGAATCTCTCTCCGCACTGTCGCAGAGCGATTACATGCAGGTAAAGAGAGATTGAGGGAGGAGATGATCACCATGATGAGCGAAACATTCAAAGAGCATAGGTTGCCTGTCGGGTTCACATTCAGGATCGTTGAGATAATAAAGCGTATAAAGATACATCCTGTAACACAGTCTAAGGGTATTCCGTGGGGATTGTCATTAGCGACAGGAATAATTATCGCAATTCTTAGCCTTAATCCTTATGTACCACAACTAGATCAGTTTGGCACAATTTCAGGCGCACCGTTATTGAGTGAATCAAAAGTGCTGAAAGTTGGTGAGATACCTGTGGATGTGGTTAAGGTTTCCAATGTACTGATCCTATCAAGCAAGATGGGTAAAGGCAAAGTCGGAGAACCAAAAATTTCTGATATGCGGAATACCATCTTTATGGATCCTAAAGCAGAAGGTGGATGGAAACAAAGGGCAGATATGCCAACCGCAAGAAATGGTCTGTCCGCTTGCGCAGTAAATGGAAAAATTTATGCTTTCGGAGGAATGGGAGAGGGCGTATATAATTCTATTTCTACAGTAGAAGAATATGATTCTGCAACGGATAAATGGACAAAGAAAGCTGATATGCCAGTGCCAAGAAATAATGCGACTGCCAGCGCAGTAAATGGGAAAATCTATATTATTGGCGGTATTTTTTGGGACAATGGGGTACCACAACCTGTTTACGCTAGAGTGGATGAATATGATCCAGTATCTGGTAAATGGACTCAAAAAGCAGATATGCCTACTGCAAGATCAGGTTTAGATAGTTGTGTATTAAATAATAAAATTTATGTATGCGGGGGCCTGCTAGGACCAACCGCAACCACACCTGCGTTTGAGGAATACGACCCTGCAAGAGATTTATGGGCAAAAAAAGCAGATATGCCAACAAGCCGACTCAGTCTTGCAACCTGTGCGGTGAATGGCAAAATATATGCTATTGGTGGAATTCCAGATATGAATAGTCCAGGCATTTCAACAGTTGAGGAGTATGATCCGAATAGCGATGTATGGGTAAGAAAAGCCGATATGCCAACAGCCAGAGGAGGTTTATCAGCTATTGTAATAAACGGAAAAATTTATGCCATTGGAGGATACATTTTACTCAATGGGCCAATATCTCTTGCAACTGTGGAAATGTATGATCCCAAAACAGATATATGGACAAAGAAAGCGGATATGCTTACTGCGAGGGCATATTTATCTACCAGTGTGGTTAATGGAAAAATCTATTCTATTGGAGGAGCAGGTCAGAACGCACCACTTTCAACAGTGGAAGAATACACTCCTGAAGACTGGCAGTCAAACGCTATTTCCACCAAAGGCAAGTTGCCATCAGCATGGGGAAGGATGAAATGAATCAATACAACATTTTCAGGAGGTATTTAATCATGTTTTCAAGAATCGGCAACCCTATTCAATCTAAACAATCACAATCTTTAAGGAGGTATTTAGCCATGTTTCAACGAATCAGCAAAATTGTTATCGTTAGCATCATATTAATTGCCTTTGGTAGTGTCCTTCAAGCAACTGCTGACACAGAGGCAAACAAGTCTATCGCTCTCCGTCTTGTGGATCTCTGGAACACGGGTAATCTTGCCATAGCAGACGAGATTTTCGCCGCCGACTTTGTGAACCACGACCCCAGCAACCCCAACGTCATCGATCTCAAGAGCTACAAAGGATGGGTCGTTGAGGTCCGCACTGCCTGGCCGGACTTCCATGTCGAGGATCATGACATGGTCGCTGAGGGAGACAAAGTAGCGGCCCGCTGGACAAGTACGGGCACACAAAAAGGTGAGTTTATAGGCATTCCCCCTACCGGTAAGAAAGGGATGACGACGGGGATGCATATCTATCGTTTCGCTGATGGCAAGATAGTAGAACACTGGTGGACTTGGGACGTTCTGGGTATGCTACAGCAACTTGGTGCTATTCCCCCGATGGGTCCCCTAGATTTCGCATGGGGTGAGCCATCGAAAGTAACCGGAGCACCGGGCGACCCAGAGGCAAACAAGGCAATCTTCAGCCGCGTTGCTGATGAAATATGGAATCAGGGGAAGCTGGAAATAGTAGATGAGCTTATCGCAACGGACTACGTCTACCATAATCCTGCCAATTCTATTCGCGGCACCGAGGGCTACAAGCTATTAGTTACAATGATGCGCTCGGCCTTCCCGGATTTCCGATTTAATACAATCGAGGACAAGGACATGATCGCCGAGGGGGACAAAGTAGCAGGTCGCTGGATAGCTACTGGTACACACAAAGGTGAATATATGGGCATTCCCCCTACCGGTAAGAAGGTGACGGTAGAGGGGATTATGATCTCACGATTCGCTGACGGCAAGGTTGTGGAAGATTGGGAGAGTGTGGACTCTCTGGGTCTGCTACAACAACTCGGCGTTATTCCCTCAATGAAGCCGGAAGATTTCAGCAATGTCTTCTTTATGCCACTGGCAAAGGGACTAAACATGATCTCATTGCCCTTAAAGCCCACAACTCCATACACAGCAAGGTTATTTGCAAAGGAGATCGGGTCAACAGTAGTGATCAGGTATAATGAAACGTCAGGCAAATTTGAGGGCTTTGCCATGAACGCCCCGGGAGACGGATTTTCTATCGAGGGTGGTAAGGGTTACATCGTCAACGTCACCAAAGACGGCGTGGTCGCATTCACTGGCGCAGCATGGACGAATCAACCGCCAGTGCAATCTGCTCCTATAGCCCAAACCACCAGCGCATGGGCGTTTGTCGTCAGCGGATTGGCGCTTGATGGCGAAACGATGAGCGCAAGGAATGGAGGCTACAACGTGATAGTGCGGAATCTACGCACAGGCATTGCTACTACTGAAACAGTTGATGGCAGTGGATACTTCGCTACAGCCTATGCTGATCTGAACCGAAAAGCTGTCATAGAAGCCGGGGATGGTGTGGAAGTCTCAGTGGTTGACAACAACGGAAATATGGTTTCAGTACCTTTCATCCATAAGGTCACTCTTGATGAGATCAGGAACGCTGTTGTGAATATCCAGTTAAGGCTGGGCGATATTATCCCGGCAAAATCGGTGTTATTTCAGAACTTCCCCAACCCATTCAATCCGGAGACCTGGATACCATACCAGTTAAAAGAAGATAGCGAAGTAAACATAAGGATTTATAATACCTCTGGTCAGCTTATACGGACATTAAATCTAGGACATAAATCCGCCGGTTTGTATACAAACCAGGATAGATCAGCGTATTGGGATGGCAAGAACGATACTGGAGAACACGTATCTAGCGGAGTATATTTCTATAACATCCAAGCTGGTGAATATACTGCCACTATGAAGATGACAATAACTAAATAAGAATGCTGAAAGGAAGGGAATGATTAGTTTCGTTCCCTTCCGGTTCTAGCCACTGTATAACCAGTAAAACGTGGCTGGTCAGATGATCTGAAAGAGGAGGTTGTATTATGCGTTTAGTTGTGATGCTATTGATGTTACTAATGTCCGTGTCGGCATGGGCAGGGACGTTCAAGGACGATTTCAGTGACCAAGATTGGAATGGATGGCAAGTGGTAGCGGCAGATTCCTGGGATACCAATGTTGGGGATAGAATTTCTATTGCTGAAGGTATTCTTAGCATAGATAGTATGGATAAACCAGAACGGCAAACTATACTTGCTATAATAGGAGATTGGAAAGATTACAGTTTTTCAGCGGATATGCGGGTCGTAAAAGCCGAATCGGGCGGGGACGATGCAGGTGGAATAATAATTTCCCGTTTTGACGACATATCGTCGTATGGGTGTTATTATATCATGGGCTGTACCTTTCATGGGCTATGGGGTGCTGGAAGCAATATAAAAAGCAAATCTAATGTTAACGCATGGGTAGTTATATTAGCTGGTGTACCCCGGATTGATGAATGGTATCGGTTAAGGATAGATCAAGAAGGAAGCAAGATTTCGTTTTATATTAATGATGAACTAAAGAACCAGTCAAACGATAGTCTGCATCCATCGGGAGGCGTTTGTTTGTCTGCATATAATGCTATTGTCGAGTTCGACAACGTTGTCATTACAGGCGTTGATATTCCAGATGTCGGTCCAAGTGGCTATGCAGTGAAACCCAAAGCCAAATTGGCAACGACATGGGGAAAATTAAAGAAATGACCATGGGTTCTTTGGTAATTTACGGGGATAATATTGTAAGGGCGAAGCATTTGCCATTGTAAATTATTATATAATCAGCGTTTATGGGGCAAATGCTTCGCCCCTACGGAGAAATTCCCCGTTATATCCCAAAGAGCTTAGACGCTTATATGGGTTGGATTGTCCAGAATTTGTTACCAAAGAACCACAAGAAAAGGGGGCAGTTATTATGAAACCATTTTTTTTGATATTAGCGGTCTTTGTTTTTATTTGGTCTCTGACACTATCTTCAATCAGCTTTGCCAAAGAAGATGAGTGGACAAGGAAGGCTGATATGCCAACGTCAAGGCTTTGGTCAGGTGCTTGTGCAGTGGATAACATCATCTATGTTATCGGAGGGACGGCTGACGGCGGAGTTATACCTTTCTCGGTAGTTGAGGCTTATGACCCAAAGACCGATACTTGGGCAAAGAAGGCTGATATGCCGCTTGCCTTGTTAGCTCTATCAGCCAGCGCAGTTGATGGAATTATCTATACCTTTGGTGGATTTGGGGCAGGTTGGGAATCATCCGTGTTTGCATATAACCCAAAAACTGGTAAGTGGACAGAGAAAACTGATATGCCAACGTCAAGAGGGTGTGCGTGTGCCTGTGTTGTGGATAACATTGTCTACATTATCGGAGGAATAAAGGGGAACGATGGATCAACACCTCTCTCTGCAGTTGAGGCTTATAACCCAAATACCGATACATGGGCAAAGAAGGCTGATATGCCACTTGCTCTGGGGTCTGTAGCTGCCGACGCAGTTGATGGAATTATCTATACCTTTGGTGATGGATGGCTGGGTGGTTGCCCGGCACAACCATTCGTGTTTGCTTATGATCCAAAGACTGATACGTGGGCAAGGAAGGCTGATATACCAACACCGAGGTGTTGGGCGACTGCCTGTGCGGTTAATGGGATCATATACGTTATTGGCGGTAGGGATAATCTCTCTACAGTAGAAGCGTATGATCCAGCAACAGATACCTATACAAAAAAGGCAGATATGCCAACTGCAAGAGAATGCTCAACAGGATGTGCAGTGAATGGGAGAATTTATGTTTTTGGTGGTGCTTTGCCTGTAGGTAACCTTGTTGGGATGGCAACAGCAGAGGAATATGATACTGGATTTAGACTAGGAAGCTCCGTCACAGTTGAAAAAAAATTAATAACGACATGGAGTAAAATTAGATCACAAATGTAGGAAGTTCATTGGCGCCGACTTTTGAAATAGCTATATCAAAATGGTAAGTAAGTCAAAAAACATGATTGAAACTTGCTTAACAAAACCTTTCTGCTGATGTTTTGTGGATATGTAACAAATAAGACCAAAATAATCACAAAGAATCTTTCAGGATCACTATGATAAATCCATCGATTCTGAAAAAGGGGGAGTAGCTATGAAATCGCTTATAATGTCAATATTTATTCTTTTGCGTGTTGGTTTGGTTGTCTAGTCCGATGAAAAAGATACGTGGATTCAAAAAGCGAATGTGCCAACTGCTAGATTTGCGCATACTAGCTGTGTCGTTAATGGCAAAATTTATACCATTGGAAGGGTAAAGGCACGGACTGAGGCCCCTTTCGGAAAACTTCTTTCAACGGTAGAAGAATACACACCCGAAGGCTGGCAATCTATCGTTTCTCCGCAAGGAAATTCCAAAAACATGGGGTAATCTTAAAAACAGATGATATTCAATAATATTCAAATAAATAAGGAACTGGATTCCTGCCTACGCAGGAATGACATTTTCGGTCACCCCGAATGAAGTGAAGGATTCTCTAGGTCATAAGTAATGACAGGTTTCAAACCTGTCATTACATTTCTAAACAACAATACTGCACTGTCATTTTTGGAAAATGGTATAAATTATGTTTTCCGTTTCTGTTTCTTTGCGGCGGGGAATAGAACGTTATTCAGGATAAGACGATAACCCGGTGAGTTCTTGTGCAATTCCAGATTTGTTGGTGGGTCGCCAACTTTATGCCTGTAATCCTCCGGGTCATGCCCGCCTAGAAATGTAAATGTACCCCGTCCACACATACCATGAATATATTTGGCATAGTTGCTCCCCTCAATGTCTCCTAAAATCACCGTTGTGTCTTTGAGCGTTGACTTGTTGAATGAAGTCGTTTGCCCAAGAAATCCCTTTATTAATCCGACGTGATTTTGGGTGAGCATTGCTGGTATCGGGTCATACTTTGCGGCAAATTCAAAAAGCGTGAAATCCTCTTTTCCTTTAGACGGATCGAGTTCAATGTCTGGATTGTCAATATTTGAGAACTCATAAACTTCAGCCCTTGTCTCAAGAATAAAATCCTTGAAAGCAAACGTCTTGGTAAAATCCAGCTTTGACTGACAATCTGGAGTGAGAGGTGTACCATCTATCTCTTGCGGGACAATATCAATACCATCTGAGGCTAGGGCAATATCAGCAGTATCAGGCGTACACATCATGAAGAAGAACCCGCCTTGTAATACATAATCCTTAATCGCTTTCACTACGGCGCATTTATGTTCCTGAACGGATTTGAATCCTGCCTTTTTAGCGGCGACTTCAAAAGCGGCGACCTGATTCTGATACCACGTCGCATTACGATACGAACCATAGAACTTACCATATTGTCCTGTAAAATCCTCATGATGACAGTGTAACCAGTCGTATTCCATCAGCTTTCCTGCAAGAACATCCTCATCCCAGAGAGTATCATAAGGTATTTCAGCATATTCCAGCGCAAGCTTGACAGCATCGTCCCAGGGTTCATTCAGCATGCTGATCTGAGCAGTACCTTCCTTCGCCTCTGGCGGTTTATAGATTGCTATCTTGGGAGCTTTCTCTAGCAGGATGTGGTCCATATTACTGCCTTCTATCAACTGATAGATTGCATTCAGGTCAGCATCAGATATCGGTTGGTAAGTTACTCCCATCACGTCAGCCTTCTGCCTTACGTCGGGGTAATCGTCAATCAAAAAAGACCCGCTACGATAATTAAGTAGCCATTCGGAATGATACTGTCGTGGCGCCTGTAAAGCCCAATAAACAAGCCCATAAGCCCTTAGATGATCGTTCTGTGTCAAGTCCATAGGGATCAGCAGTTTTTGGGCGTAAGTTGCGTTTGCAAATAACAACACAAACAATAAATTAATTAGAATAAAGTTGCGATTTATCATATTTCATCTCATAATTATTTTGTAAATGCTGGATTCCTGCCTGCGCAGGAATGACATAGTATATAGTTTACGGCAAAGCCTGTCCTTGAATCACCCCATTCGCAGAAAGACGCTGCAACTGCTTCCTTGCATCAGCGACCAGTATGCTGTCTGGATAATCACGTATGAGTTTCGAGTAAGCATCAGTAGCACGTGATTTATCATTGAGTCTTTGCCAATAGATACCTGCAATCCTGAATTGTGCCTCTGGCGCAAATTGGCTATCCGGGCGAACCAATACTTCATAAACTTTTATAGCTTCATTGTATTTATTTTGTAGATCTAAAATTTCTCCCATTTCAAGCTGTATTCTATCTAACAAACCGCTTATGGGATACTTCTTTACAGCATTAGAGCATTCCAGAAAGGCATTATCATATTCTCCCATTGCTTTCAATCTTTTTATATTGGCATAAGCTTTAAGCAGGTCACGCATTGAATCATTAGAGTATTCGTCAATAAGGGCAATTCTATCTAAAGCATCGTTTGCCCAATCTTCTTTTAAGTTACCTTTAGTCGCCTTCTTGTATTGTGTTTTAGCACCTTCAAAGTCTCCCATGCTAAAGTAGCAATCACCTTTTTGCTTGATAATCAAAGACTCAGCGGACGTGGATATGGATTCCTTCGGGATCGAGTCCAAAATTTCTAATGCAACATCATAATCTCCTATAAGACGATGACAGTCAGACATTTTCAGACTTATATCAATCAATTGCCCTGTCATTTCATCAGATCGAGGGCCTATCACGGATTTCGCTTCTGAATATGCAGTAAGGGCAGACGGCAGATCGTGCATATAATTCAGATACAGGTCACCGATCATGATTTGAGCAGATACTAATTGTTTTTTTGTTGTCCTACTACTGACGTTCTTGGCCTTGGCTATCATCTTCTGGAGAATATCTAACGCTTCCCTTGGTTGATTGAGTGTTGTTTTTAGCTCTCCGATGGATATCATAGCATCCAGACAATTATTGGAGTTTGGATATAATTCCACTATCAGATCGTATATCTTTATAGCTTTTTCAGGTTGTTGCTCACGTTTAAGCCATTTCGCCCTCTCAATTAGTAGATTACCATTGTCAGAATAAAATGATGCCATTTTTCTGAATAATTCAATGGAATTATCAATATCACCCCTGTAAAAATATATATCTGCCAGAGTGGATACAGCAATAACATTGTTGGGGGATTGATCAATTTGCGATCTTAGCCTTGAGACAATCTTATCGAATAATCCTTCCATTTTGCTGAGATCAAGGATATTTTGTACGATCTCCGCTCTATCGGGATAGTTTACGGGTAATACGAGCAGTGCATCAAGATAGGTGTTTACCGCTAAATCATACTTTTTATTAACAATGTATAATTCTGCTAACTGTGTATAAAGATATGAAGCTAATGGCTGTAACTCAATCGCCTTTCGATACTCCTGCGCCGCAAGGTCTTGGAATCCATGCGATTTGAATATTCCCGCAACTGTCTGATGTAGATAATACTGTCCCGGTGTGGTCTCGATGATCTTATACCATTCTGCAATGGCTTTATCTTTATCACCTTTTTCGATATATGTTTCACCGATCTGTTGAAGTATGTCAGTATCCTTCGGACTGGATACCAAAAGCTTTTGATACAAAGCCATCGCATCATCATATTTGCCCTGTTTTCTGTACACAAGCGCCAATTGTTGCACCATGTAAGTATTATTCGGATTCTCCGCTAGACTCGTTGTTATCATGTCCTCTGCTTCTTTGAACATACCTTCAGTAATGTAAAGATAGACCAATCGGCTGAATACAGTAGCTCTCAGTGTAGACTTCGGGAACTGATCTAAGAAGCTCTGATATTGCTCTATGGCTTTTTTGTTATCACCCTTTGAGTATAGGTAACCTGCAACACGGTAAATTGCCATTGCGGATGATTCTGTTCCGGGGAATTGCTGAAGCATCTGCTTGGACATGGCGAGCAGATCATCAAACTGGTATCTTTGCATGTATACATTTGCCATCAAAGATACTGCGTTTGCAGCATCCATATTGTTTGGATCAGCGGAGATCACCGTCAGATAAGATTTAATCGCAGAATCGTCATCGCCAAGCTGAATGTAGCACGACGCCATTTGTATAAAAATTTCGTTCTTGAGATCAGTGTTGGGTGATTCTTTGAGTATCTTGTTATAAGCATTAAGTGCGTCCTGAATCTTACCTTCTGCTTGCAGATCAGAAGCCTGACGGAAGTTTTCCATATCTACGGAACTGGTTTGTCCATACACTGTGATTGTTATGCAAAACATAAAGAATATAAAAAATGATGTAAACTTTAACACTGAATATGTCCTCTTTTCTTGCTAATGCTTCATCCCCAATTTCAGGATTACTCACAATGAGTTTTAGCTCAATTCTGGTATTTTTTCAAGCTCTTTGGCTCTATTCTCAAGAAATTCCAATTGTCGACCTGAAACTTTCGTTTTTACCTCGTAAGCTTCAACATCCATACTTGGCATAAAAATCATCTCCAATAGTGTTCATAGTCGCTTTTCCATAGTATATCAGATTCGTTTATATTGAATGTGTTACCAAATATTATGTTGGGTTTCGTTCCTTGACCCAATCTACTAGCTCTCCAGAATTTCTTCAACGGATAACATAAACTCCCTTGCCCATTGAAGAATCTCTTGGGCTTGCTCATAAGTTATTTTTTTGCCAACACCGTAATCTCCAACGTTTCTAAGGTCCTGCGCATCAATCAAATAACGATGAAATTTTGCATCAATCATGCCCGTTTTAACAAATTCTTTTCCAAATGCGGCAATAACAGCAGAATGGCTAGAAAATGAAAGCTTCTTACTGAATAACAATGCTTCTGCTGTATAAAACATGGAATAATAAGCCCTAGAAGCTGAAAAACCAGTATAACCCTCACGTTCCAATAATTCAGCCGCCTCTAAGCTTTCTTTTGCTTTTTGCAATAAGATTTGTATCTCGGAACTCATATCCTTACACCTTCACGACGGACATTTAACAGAAAAGGGTCTTGATCATGCTCAAAATGTTCTCTTGACATAAATGCCCTTGAGATAGCTACGTCATATTCAAGAGATAAATCAGATACAATGCTTGATGTGCGTTTTATGAGATCGCCATAATTAAAATCTCCGTTTATTATGACGAGTATATCAATATCGGAGTCAACTCTAGCATCTCCCCTTGCTTGAGAACCAAAAAGCAGGATGGTATCTAGTTTTTCACCTAGTATTCTTGAAAATTCACTCTGTAATCCCTTCAAGATTTTTCTCAATCGTGATTTGTGCATATTTAACACCTATTAACACTTGCATTTTAGACATGATGTTGGGTTTCGTTCCTCAACCCCAACCTACCGGCTGAACTATCTAATGTCAAAAACATAGAATCCTACTACCTTCTTTGAGATTTTATTTCTTCCAATGCTGAACCATCTTTCCATTCTTTTGATATTTGATCAGATAAAGCCACAAGCTTGTCCCAGGCTTTTTGATTTCTGACAGGATCGATCTTTCTTTCATAGATAGCTTTTTTCTTTAGTTGAGTTAAGATAGACTCTATATCTTTTAGATGTTCTTCAGTTTCTATGTCTTTAAATTTTAACGTGCTTTTCATTCTTTTCTCCTGAATACTATGTTAGGTCTCGTTTCTTGACCCAACTACCAACTCTTGGGGTTGATGATACTTTCTGCCCATTTGACGACACTCTCAGCAATTACAATAGACTGTTCATACTCTAATCGCTTGATTGGAACTATCCCAGGATACCTAGCGAATACTGCAAATCTAGTGAGTTTCTCGGACTCCATCACAAACTCTGGTATCTCTTGACCAGATTCCTCTAATAACGTTAAGAGTTGGGTAATGTTATGTACATAAGGGAATTCTACATCATACCTCAACAGTAGCGCCTTAATTGCCTTCTCAACTGCCTGTTGAGTATGGTAACATAGATCCTCAATATAGGCATTATAAATATCTGCCTTTGCGATAGCCAGATCACTGTATGCTCTGTTTATCCATTCTCTGGGATCGTCAGGAGGGTAACGCTCAGACATGGTATATCTCCATCCCTTCCTTCAATGCTGGCGCTATTATCAAACAATGGGTATTCCGATAACGTTCAACTTGCTCTGGTGTAACGAGGATCACATCCACAGCCTGCTTTATGCCATGAAGATTCACGTATATATCCCCTGCAAGCAGGCTTTGATCGTATTCTCCATTTTTGATAACCAGTAAATCAATGTCACTGTTTGGTCCCATTTCACCTCGTGCCGCAGAACCGAACATTATGATCCTCTCTGGATGTGCAACATCTACGACTCGCTTGATTATCTCTTTAAGTATATCATCTTTAATAGTGCTCATAGTTGCTTTTCCATAGTATATCAGATTCGTTTATATTGAATGTGCCATCAGATATTATGTTGGGTTTCATTCCTCAACTCAACCTACCGACTACCGACTTTTTTGGTTCTGCTGATTGCCGAACATAAAATGAGGAGGATTGCGCCTACGATAAGAAATGCTAATCCCCATCCATTAGACAAACCATATCCATATCCAGTAGATGCTTCATAATAAGAAATGGATAACAGGCGTCGTGAAGTTTGTACTCCAGTACGTAATACCACTGCAAGTGTGGCAATTGAAAAAAACAAAGACGAGTTTCTTTTCGCCAAAATCAAGATCAATGATATGGCTAACAAACCCATTACAATGATAGATCCAGTCTTGTTACTCTCGAAAAAGCTAATCCCGCCTTTGAACTGTTTACCCTCGAAAGAGAAATCAGTGAAGCGCGATATTTTGAAAAGGGGTATAAACAACCCCATAATTATTAACACGATACCAATAAGACCAATTATAAGACCAATTATTTGTGACTGTTTTTCTCGTTTATACTGTTCATCACGTTTTGCCTTATCTTTATCCTGTTGAGTTCTCGAAGATTCCTTCCATTCTGGTTGTCTATCGACTATGGGTTCACCGTGTATCTCTTGATCATAGGCTTGTTTCTTTATTGGATCTGACAGAGTTTCATAGGCTTCATTAAGGTCTTTTTGTTTCTCTAAAGCTAAGTCTCTTAATGGATTATCCATATGCTTATCAGGATGGTAGAGCAGACTCTTTTTACGAAAAGCCTTCCTAATCTCATCTGCTGTTGCATTATCTGATACACCAAGTATTTCATAATAGCTTTTAGTCTTCATTAGTTGCCCTTCATAACTTGCTACATAGCCTTAATGAATTTTAATGGTGGGCATATACCCACCATACTAACTTATTTTACTTCTTTACCACATTTAGGGCATTTTACTACCCCAGTCCATGTGGATTTAACACAGTTCTTACAAAGCCAGATTTCACAATTATTACAGCGTTTAGCATCTCTTGGTAATATTTCTTTGTTGCACACTGCGCATTTAACTGTTGCCATTTTGATATCTCCTTGCAATTATTAGAACCCATCTTACTGAAAATCCCCTTCGTGATTTGGAGTCTTTGTGTTTTATTAAACGCCTTTAATCACATACGTTTTGCCGTTTTGAGCATAGAAGGAAATCACGCCATACTCAACGTCTTTTGCTGATACTGGTTCGCCATCTGACTCAATGTTAATAGGCACTTTCGCCCTTACCTGACAATTTTCATCAAGCGATGCCCGAATAACCGCTTCTGTAAAATTGTGGTCTTTCCAAGCAATATCAACCGTAAATCCACCTCTGGCACGGAGACCTTTCACGTAACCATCTTTCCATTCTTTCGGCAAAGCAGGCAGAAGGTTTATCTCTCCTGCATGACTCTGGATGAGCATCTCAGCTATTCCAGACGTCCCGCCAAAATTGCCGTCAATTTGGAATGGCGGGTGAGTATCGAATAGATTCTTGAGTGTGCATTTCTCTAATAATGCCCTTAGATTGCTGTATGCCCTTTCGCTGTCCTCAAGGCGTGCCATGAAGTTGACTAGCCATGCACGACTCCATCCAGTATGTCCTCCACCATGTGAAAGGCGATAATCCAGCGATTTTCTTATGGCTTCTGCAAGTTCTGGCGTTCCTCTCAACGTGATCTGCCTTCCAGGGTGCAAGGCGTATATATGCGACATGTGGCGATGACCCGGTTCAGGCTCATCATAATCCTCGACCCATTCTTGCAATCGTCCTGTCTTTTTGCTTATCTGCAACGGAGCAAGGCGATCTAATGCAGAGACAAGCTCTACTCTGAATTCAACATCAAAAGGCTCATTTTCACTGAGATTGTCAATCGCTTCAATGCAATTTATGAAAATCTCATGTATGATCTCAAGATCAATTGTCGCCGCATAAGTGAACATTGACGTTGTACCGTCAGATTTACGGAAGCTGTTTTCGGGTGAATGTGATGGATTCGTGACGAGTTTTCCAGCAACTGGCGTTCCCTCCGGCGCTTCAACAAGAAAATCAAGCATAAACTTTGCGGATTCCTTCATCAGTGGATATGCCCTTTCTGCAAGAAATTCTTTATCTCCGCTAAATAGATAATGCTCATAAGGATGCTGACATAACCACGCTGCGCCGATAGTTGATATTCCCCAAACGCCATCTGCCGGTACTGTGAATCCATATATATCCGATAGATGATGAACGACCCATCCCCTTGCGCCGTAATGAATTCTCGCAGTTCTCTTACCGGGTTCAACAAGGCTGTCCATGTAGTCAAACAATGGGACATGACATTCTGCAAGGTTGCACATTTCAGCAAGCCAATAGTTCATCTGAAGGTTTATGTTGGTGTGATAATCTGCATTCCAGGGGGCGTTCATAAATTCATTCCAGACGCCTTGAAGATTAGCAGGCAGACAACCCGGACGTGAGCTACCCATGAGTAAGTATCTGCCAAACTGGAAATATAGTGCAAATAGTTCTGGATCATCCCCGCCGTTTTGAAGGTTGGTCAATCTTTCGTCTGTTGGCAGATTGATCGCATCAGTTGTCCCTAAATCCATATCTACACGTCGGAATAGGCTTTGATGTTCGGCAATATGTTTCTCTTTTAGTATCTGGTACGATTTGTCAGGCGCTGGTAGATAATTCAAGCAACGCTGATACGGGTCTGCGCTTGTGTTATTTTGATTAATGTAACTCGTTGCGCCGACGATCAGCAGTGTGACTGCGTTTGCGTTATTTACGGTTAGACTTTCATCTGTTACTTTAACACTACCGCCATCTGCTATTGCCTGCAAGTATGCTGCAAATTTTAGCCATTTTCCACCGCATTGACCATGAAGCATCAGAGCATCATCTGAAACCTTCTTTGTAGTAGCATCCTGCTGACGAGTCATTGTCGCATTGAAATTTATACTGCCGTGTTTATCGCACTCTATACGAATGACGATCACCTGATCTACTGCGGATACAAAGACTTCACGTATAAAATGAACGCCATTGACTTTATATTCAGTGCGTGCAATGCCCGTATCAAGATTGAGTTCTCTGCGATAGTCGCTGACTTCACCATTTGGAAATTCCAGATACAGATCAGCAAGCGACTGATAGGATAGAACTCTTTCTGGTACGCCCATCATCTTCTTAGCAGTTTCAGTTGCCTCTGCATTTTTACCTTCAAAGAGTAGCTTTCTCACTTCATGTAGCGCATCAAGTGCTTCGAGGTTGTTATGATCAAAGGCATATCCATCCCACAGAGTTTCCTCATTGAGTTGGATTCTTTCAGTATCGTATCCCCCAAAGACCATAGCGCCTAAACGTCCATTACCTACTGGCAATGCTTCGACCCATTCTTTAGCTGGTTGCTTGTACCACAATATATACTTTTCCATAATCAAACTCCTAAAATGTTAAGCTACGTTTGAATGAAGACTGTAAACATGGAAAACAGATTATTTAATTCTAAGCAAGTAGCTGGTTAATATGGAATCACTTGGAAGTTCGACGTTTAAGTCGGAGTGGCATGGCTTTAGCCTGCGTTAAATATAGGATTTCGCAATAAAAACACAAGCTAAAGCTGTGCTATTCCGTATTTCCACACTTTACACCAAAGAGCCTATTTTCATTATTAGATTCCTGCCTGCGCGAGAATGAAAATTAACGATTTACCCAATAATTCTGATATTCTGAAATAGCACCTAAAAGGGCATCTATATTTTCCAATGGCACATCAGGATAAATGTCAACTCTAAGGATCAATCCGCCTTTTGGAGAACCTAAACGGGTGACTATCTCTTTTATATGCTCATGAACTTCATCAGGAGTACCAAAAGGTACAACAGACTGTCTGTCAACATCAGCGATTATACACATTCTGCCTTTAAGTCGCTTTTCAATGATGTCAACACCAACACAATTTACCTGCATATTGAAAGCTGTCAACCCAGCTTCAAGGAATTCGTCCCAAAGATCAACCGTATATCCGTCTGAGTGCTGGGTAGTCAAGGCGCCGTATTGCTTGCATAAGGCATACATTTTTGTATAGCCCGGTTTGAAGAATCGCCTGAACGTAGCAGGACTGATCATGCACCTGTCCTGCGCTCCCCAGTCATCCCCAAAGTTGACAATATCAACAGGCGATCCAAGTTGCAAGGCGTGGCGAAGGTACGTCATGTTATATTCTAATATTAATTCAACGATTTCCTCAATTTCAGGAGTACCAAGTGCCATATCAGCTAGAGCATCCACCATTCCACGCAAGAAATGAACACGTTCATAGAATCTTTCTCCACCGATAGAAACTGCATCACCGTTTGCACGAGCATTTTGGCAATGGCGCGCAAAGCTACCCCAATCGTGGACGCCGCGCTCTGTATAAATCAAAGGGTCTGGCGCTTTATAATGACGGAGATTACGAATATCAGAAAGAGGATGGTACTTGATCTGCCCTTCCATGCCGTCACGAACGCAATGCCAGACACATCCCCAATTGTCTAAACACTCCTCGTTTGCACGATTTGCCGGTCCTACCCATTGGCGAGCGTCTGCGCCACGAGGAAGCTGACCGAATGGAACGTCAGGATGCTTATCCAGAACATCATTCAATTTTTCACCATATCTTATCCATGTTGCCAGCGAACATCCACCCCAAATAGGAACTTCCCCTGTTCCTCGAATCTGAAGTGTATCACGAAACTTTTGCGCCCTAGTTCTATGATCTGTACCCATTAATATACTCCTGTTTTTAATGTAGAGCAAACTGCCAGTTTGCTTTATACTTTAGCAAATTAGCAATTTGCTCTACTTGCTTCAATATGCAATATATCTACCAGTGGAAGTAAGATTGAGAAGGTGGAACCACGACCTTCTTCGCTGTTTACTCTTATTTCCCCTTCATGTGTTTCAATTATTTTATGCGTTATAGCAAGTCCAAGCCCTGTGCCATCGGGTTTAGTCGTGAAATATGGCTCAAATAATCTATCTATAATTCCTTGTGATATACCTATGCCGACATCCCGAATTTCGATAATAGCTTTATTACTTTCAAAATCTGATGAAATACTCACGTAAAGCTCACCGCCGTCGGGCATTGCCTGTATGCCATTAATGATAATATTAGAGATCGCCTGACCAAGCTTATCTCGATCAATGTTGGCAAATATAGAAGTAGTTGAATAACTGCAAAATAATTTCACTTTTCCAACTTCCAGGAGTGACATAAAGTTTGGCATCAAGTCATTTATAAAATCATTCAAGTTTGAAACCTTGAAATTCATAACAGCAGGACGTGATAATTGAAGGAATTCCTCTACTATACGATTTAGTTCTTTTACCTGTCGTGACATAACGTCAAGACATTCCTGTGCATCATTTTCAAGATTCTGTTCACTAGACTGATCGTCATGAATCTCGCCTATTATATCTTTCAAGTATTGGATAGTGATAGCTATGGAGTTAAGTGGATTTCGCACCTCATGAGCGACTCCTGCGGCAAGGTTACCGAGTGACTGTATTCTCTTGTCATGCTCTAAGCTGATTTGCTCAATCATCCTGTTAATACTTCCGCTTAGACGCCCTATCTCATCCCTTGAAGTATCCATTGCACGTGCGGCTAGATCGCCAGATTGCGCTGCTGTTATAGTTTCCATAAGCCTTTCCAGCCTCCGCACAATAAGATAACTGGTGACAGGATTTATGAAAACTGTCAGAGCAATTGTAACAATAGCAACGTAAAACAGATGCTTGACTCGAAATTGGCGAATATAGCTTTTGATCTCATTTGTTGAAAACATTATTTTCAACTCACCGAGTATCATGTTTTCCTCTGTCTCAGAAGATATAACGTAAGGAAGTGTGAATTCAATAACCCAATGCCCATAATATCCCTTTGGCGGGTAGCGGACGCGCATCTGTCCTGATGTTACTCTCTTGATCTCTTCATCATCGTCCAATTGTGTGTTAATTGCATTACCTGTAAGGCTTGCAATCACAACTCCACTATTATTTGTCACAATTATGTCGGCGATATTTAAGCCTGTCCTGCGAAGGTTTGTGGTTCTTATTATATTTGCTATCTCTTCAGCATCATCTTTGCCGGCTATGCGTATCTGAATATCACTCGCTATATCACGCATGTACGCCCCTCTGGAATGATCTCTTATCACTGCTTGAGCTAACTCTCTCTCTAACATCCTGTCGTCAAACCAGAAGAATGCGCTCATGGTTAAGAGGATAAAAACGTTTATAAGCAGTGTATATTTCCATTCAAGGCGCATATTATAAGTGATATGTGATGAGTAATGAGTGATGGGTAGAATTGAATTTTATACTCATTACTCTTTACTTATTACTTCTCTTGGGTCTGTAATTTCACCTGTGAGAGCGCTAATAGCCGCTGTTACCGGTGAAGAAAGATAAACAAAGGACTTTGGATTTCCCATTCTACCTAAGAAATTTCTGTTGGAAGTAGCTACACAAACTTCTCCGTCAGCAAGGATGCCTTCGTGTATTCCACAGCAGACTGCACAGCCGGGGGAACTTATTGCCGCACCTGCCTCCACGAGTATATCCAGTAATCCTTCTTTGCTTGCTTGTAGATATATTTTCCTGGATGCCGGCGTTACTAAAAGCCTGACGTCGGGATGTACCTTTTTGTCTTTCAGTATCTTAGCGGCGATGCGAAGGTCTTCAATTCGGCAGTTCGTACATGAACCGAGAAAAACCTGATGTATCTTAATGCCTTTTGCTTCCCCTATGGATTTCACATTGTCAACAGTATGGGGAAATGCCACCATCGGCGACAATTCAGAGGCGTTAATCTCGATAGTTTTTTCATAAACAGCATCTTCGTCAGGTATGATCTTGCGAAATTTTTCGGGACGTCCATATTCCTCAAGGTACTCATAAGTTACGTTATCCGAAGCAACGATCCCTGCTTTTGCACCCGCCTCAATAGCCATGTTGCACAGCGTTAATCTACCTGACATATCCATGTTTTCAATCGTGTCACCGCAGAACTCAAGGGAACGATAATCAGCACCATCAGCGCCGATCAATCCTATTATGTAGAGTATAAGGTCTTTTGGGAATACACCATTCTGTATTTTTCCAGTTACGTGTATTTTGAAGCTATCAGGCACCCGAAGCCACGTCTTACCCAAAGCCATTGCTATGGCTACATCGGTTGAACCCATGCCCGTAGCAAATGCCCCCAAAGCACCCGCTGTACATGTATGTGAATCTGAGCCGATTACTATATTACCGGGACTTACATAGTCCTCAGCCATTACCTGATGGCATATCCCGCAGCCGACGTCTGATAATATTGCACCTGTCTTACGTGCAAATTGTCTTAGAAGTACGTGATCGTTTGAGAGTTCCGCTCTAGGGCTAGGAGAGGAATGGTCTATAAAAATAACCGTTCCCTTCGGATTATGGACTTTCTCCATACTAAGCTTTTGCAATTCCCTTACAGCTAACGGACCTGTACCATCCTGAAGTAAGCAAAGATCCACTTTTACTATCGCCAGATCCCCGGCTGATACATCTTTTCCTGCATGTTCTCCAATAATTTTTTCAGCAATCGTTTTTCCCATGATTAATTTATTGTAGGGACACGGTGCCCGTGTCTCTATTCCTTCTCCTCTAGTTTAACCAATTCCTCAAACCTTATGTCTACACCCATTATACCAATTATGTCTTCAGAATCGTCTCTGATAGGCGCCGAGACTGTTATACATAACGCCCCTGTATATCTGGATATGTAAAAATCTGTTACGTGCGCCTTACCATCCTTTAATGGACCGATGAACCATGGACGGTCCGAGAAGTTGTCACCAATACCAACGTTTTGATACTTACCTCTATCCTCTGGATGGACTATATTTTTTGTCATCATGTCACCATCAAGATTAGTAATGTATATCCATTGAATAAATGGATTTTCGTTGAGAATTTTTTGCATTACAGGTTCCAGTTTCTCAGGATCCATAGATTTTACTTCGGGCATTTCAACTGCATATTCAACTAGATGAGTGGCTATCTCTTTGGCTTTTATCTTCAATTTATCAAGATCGGATTCAAATAGATCAGGTAGATATTTTTTCGCTTGAAGAAGCAACTCCTCAGATGATATGCTCGTTATTCTGCCTTTCTCATATTGAGCCTCCACCCATTCGTTTATCCTGACTATACCGGGATGGCGCTTATCAATCATATCATTACCCAGAAGCTCAAGGCGTCTATTCACCCAATAGGCTATGCTTGCTAATCCAGACTTATGTGCTATGATTACGTCTATTGGGCGTTTAAGAATTTTTTCAGTGTTAAAGATCGTATATATCTCCGGGTTTTTAAGAACACCATCAGCGTGAATTCCTGCTCTGGTTGCATTGAATTCAGACCCAATAAATGGATAATTGGCAGGTATCTTATATTTTAGCTCATGTTCAAAATACTCAGCGATCTCGGTGATGATTGCAGTATCTACGCCATTGTTATTGCCGATTAAGCCTATGTAGTCCATTATAAGCCCTTCGATTGGTGGATTACCTGTTCTCTCTCCAAGCCCCAACAGCGTACCATTTGCACCAGAACAGCCATATAACCACGAATTAACAGCATTAACCTGTACCTTGTGAAAGTCGTTATGTCCATGCCATTCAATCTGTTCTGAGGAAACGCCGCCTTCGTGCCTAAGAGCATGAATTATTTTTGGAACACTTCGAGGAAGTGATACCTCTGGATTACTAACTCCATATCCCATAGTATCACAAGCTCTGATCTTAATGGGTATTTTGCTTTCTTCACCTATTTTCATTAATTGTTGCACAAAAGGTATCACAAAACCATAGAAGTCAGCCCTTGTAATATCCTCCAGATGGCATCTGGGAGTAATTCCCGCTTCTACAACAGCCTTAACCACACCGATATAATCTTCAGCCGCCTGCTTTCTCGTCATTCCAAGCTTGAGGAATACGTGATAATCTGATATAGACATCAGTACGCCCGTCTCTTTCAATCCCATAGCTTTAACTAGCTCAAGGTCTTTTTTGCTGGCTCTTATCCAGCCCGTTATCTCTGGAAAACTATAATCTAGCTCAAGGCATTTTTCAACTGCTTCTCTGTCTGTATCGCTATAAAGAAAAAACTCCGTCTGTCTTATAACTCCGTTAGGACCGCCAAGTCTATGTAGAAAAACAAAAAGGTCTAATATTTGTTTTGGAGTATACGGTGGTCGTGCCTGCTGGCCATCTCTGAATGTCGTATCAGTGATAAATATATCATCTGCTGGTTCGATGGGAACGATCTTAAAATCAAACTGTATTCTTGGTACTTCGTCATAAGGATATATGTCTCTTAACAAATTTGGCTCGGATACATCGTCAATTTCATAAAAATCCGAAGCTGGTTCTAGTAAGCTTCGCTTTTGGATAAAATTATTCAATATTTTCAACTCCTCGATTCTAATCTTTAATCTTTCTAATCCACGTATAAACCCCAAGTAAATTATATCACGACTCTCAACTTATCACAACGTTTTATTGAAAAATATGGTTGCTATTAAAAAAAAAACGTGCTATCCTCTCTATTGTTAGAGATTTCTTACTTTATTAGAAAGGAGATGATAAAAAGTGGCGATTTCTCAAAATATAAAAATACTAGAAAAATATATAGAATCCGATGGGGTTGATAACTTCACCGAACAGATAATAAAAAAATTAGTACATCACAGCTTACAGAAAGAACAAAAAGATTTAAAAGAAATCACTGAAAAATTAAAAGCATTTGAAGAAAAATATAAGATGAAATCTGAGGAATTCTATAAACGATTTCATCATGGAGATCTGGGTGATGACGAGGATTTCTTTGTGTGGGACGCAACAGTTAAAATAAGCATAGGAATTCTTAGAAGAATCAGAATATTAACAGGTGAAAGAGAAAACGATAATGTACTCAAACCTAGAATCGTACATGAATGATATTGAAATGCTTTTCATTTACTCATCTATTATTACAGATTATTTTATTAGAGAAAAAAAGATTGTAGGTAATGAAGGATATATACGTATCAAAGCACAATTGAGCAACGGAGATACGTTTGAAGCATTTGAATTTGTTTCATTAATAGAGAACAAAATAAAGATTCTGACTTATAGACTACAATGGCAAACAGTCAATGCCATTCTTAAAAAGAGATGGGATAATGCAGAACATCATAAACAAGTCACAACGTTCCCATACCATATTCATGATGGTGTATCTAGTCGGGTCTTAGAATCCGAGCCAATGTCTATTAAAAAGGTATTAAATATTATAGAGAAAGAAATACAAGAAGCAGAGAAGCAATCCAAATAGTAAGTAAATTCACTTTCTTGGTAGTGATATGGCAAAGACTGCGGCAAGTATAGGCAACAAGGCTGATATAGCCATAGCAGGGACGACGTTTCCACCAAAAAGGTCAGCAATTACGCCAAAGAACATCGCAATTACAGATGCTATACCCCACGAAGCGCCCATCATGAGTGAAGATGCTGTACTGGCTCCTTTCGGGATCGCCTCTTGTGCAATGGCAAGGTTTGCTGGATTGGCAAAAGAGATCATCACACCTGAAAGCAATAGGAGGATGACAAAAAGAACACCGTTTGTATAAAGCAATGCTATTAAAAAAGGAGATGATAATAGCATTGAATATATGATGATACTCTTTCTGCTTACCCATCTGGTAACGTAACCTCCAAGAAACGTTCCAAATGCAGTAGAAAGCGAAAACAGGAACAGGACAACAGCACCGATCATCAGGGGAAGATTACGCTGTTTTATCAAGAGTGAAAGGAAATTACCATATACAACGGTTGTCGTAGATCGCAAGGTAACTATGATAAATAGAATAGACATCAACTTAATTTGTGGTTTGATGACCTGAAATATCTTGACCGATTCCCGCTTTTGAGTAGATTTTTTCTTTAGAGAAACATATTTGTAAAGTAATATTGATGTGATGATACCTATTATAGAAGCATAAGGCATCCTATCAGGTCCTATGACAGATGACGACATAAGATATGCGGCAAATAAAGGTCCCAATGCGTAACCGATAGTACCAATAGCCATGAAGACCGCCAGACTAATATCCCTGTTCTTGCTCGCCATATCACCTGCGGTGCTTGCGGCGTGAGGGTGGAAGGCAGAGACCCCTATACCGCCTATAATCAGAATAAATATAAGCACATGATAGCTTGGTGAAATGCCTATGAATGTCATGAAAATCCCGGCTATTGCGGGTCCGCTCACCAAAAACAGCTTTCTGCCCCACCTATCACCAACATATCCAAAGACCACCTGAAGCATTGAGTTTGATATGCCAGTAACCGATATCATAACACCAATTGAAGTTTTAGAAAGGCTGAATTTGTCCACAAAAAAGGGGAGTAATGCGGCAAGAAAGTTCGCAAACAGATCAGTAACACCGTGTCCAATGGCTATTACTGCCACGCTTATTTTACTGAATTGTGAATTATTCATTTTTATTTAATAAGATCAGTAAGTAACTGTTAATAAATATTTTGAACTTTAAATAATTAGCTAAATTTACTGGATTCCCGTTTTCATGGGAATGACAGCACCGATCTTGTCATTCCAGCGAAGGCTGGAATCCAGAAAAAGTTTAGATAATTTATTTACAATTACTTACTCGATATTCGTAAAAATAGCACATGGATTTGCACAGATTAGACAGATTTTCGCGGATTTGATCAGTGAAAATCCGTATAAATCAGTGTTTATCCGTGTGCTATTAAATAATCAATTATTTCATCGGCAGGACGATTTTCGCCTTTTCTTTTGCCGATTTGTATGTTGCCAGAACGATCTCGACTGCTTTGCGCCCCTCTCTGCCATCTACGATGCAATTCGTGCCTTCGCTTATACAATCAACGAAGTGCTGAAGTTCTGCAACAACACCATCTGCGCCCTTATTCGGCGGGATGCTCTCAGTCCATTCTCTTTCACCCATGAGTTTGTGATATACGTTTCCCGAATCCATATCTAGTTTCATGGAACCTTTGGAACCATCAATGATAGTCTCACGGCTACCTCTTGACCCCATGAATGATCCCCATCTGAGAACTCCAACTGCCTTATTTTTGTATCTTATGAGTGACATTGTGTAATCTTCCCAGTCAAGGTCGCCAGAAAAACTGCCAACTTCAGCCGCTACGGTAATTGGGTCTCCCCCAAACCAGTTGATAAGGTCTGCTTTGTGTATGCCGTTTTCCAGAAGTCCGCCCATCTTGCCGAACCATGATTCTGGTTTCTTTCTTGGACCTGAATACGTTCCGCAGTAATCAGTTTCGAGGTAAACGATATCACCGATCAAGCCATCATCAATCATCTTTTTGCCAAGTTCATGCAGAGGATAAAACCTTAGCACCTGCCCAACCATCAATAAAACACCGCCAGCGTCCGCCGCTGAGATCATGGCGTCAGCGTCATCGAGAGTCGCTGAAAGTGGTTTTTCACAAAATACGTGTATTCCTCTTTTAGCGGCATCAACAGTAACCGGCGTATGTTGCCATGGTGGAGTTGCTATTGTAATAGCATCTACTTCATTAAACATTTCGTTATAATCAGTAAAAGGTTTAACACCAAACTTTTCACCAACAGACTTAACCTGATCGGGTCTTACGTCAGCAACTGCGACAAACTGACAATTTTTAACGTTACGCAGAGAATTACAATGCGCCTGACCCATTCCTCCAACACCGACAGTACCTATGCGTACCATAATTAAAACCTCCTGAATAAAGGCCAAACATTTACCCTGTAAACTTTGGAAATAAAACATACTGTTAGCTGCAAATGCTTCGATCCTACAACCCATTATTCCTCATGAATTACCAAAGAATCAAGTATTAATCATTTTTCATTAAAAGTATATTGGATTTGATTGATTCCGTCAACAGTGAAAGTCATGATCTCTACTTTATCAAAGTCTAAATTTATAACTAACACCGCTGGAAAAGGCATCAAAGTTTTGAAAGGAAAGAAGAATCTGAAGATGGTCAAGGACGGATATGCGTACCTCGCAATTGAATCTCTCTGCGTCATATTCAAGAAGGAAGGCTATGGACGGGGATATGGATAATGAACCTCCTCTGACTATAACTGTAGGTGGTTATAGTCTATTAAATACCAAGCTTATCTATAATAAATCAATAAATCAGTGCTTATGCAATCTTAGCAGTATAATACCGCTTCAAATTTTTAGAATTAGTATTATAAATTATATTACATCCATAACAGAAGAATTCGTCTATATTTATTTCGCCTTTATATTTTTTTGGATTTCGAGCAATTGCTCTATGTGTCTTATATTCCTCAGAATTCCAAACATCGATCACATTGCTTTGGAATACATTGCCTAATACTAAAGGCTTCTTTTCTCGGTTATATTGTTCGTCAAAACGATGAGTACAGCAGGGAATAACATCACCATTATACTTAATTACCATCATAAAGTAGAGTTGATAACAACGTTTTATTTTTGAGGATTTAACCCCATAGACTTTTAGATTATCAAGACCAAAGTCAGTATAATTATGTAAGGCTCCATTAAAATCCACAATTTGATCTACCCCAATTTCTGCAAAAATCTTTTTAGCTTTATCTAATTCATGAATATTGTGTTCATATTTTATATATTGCACTTCGACTCTTGGGTAGGATAATTTGTGTTCATTTTTTATCTCAATTATGCGTTTCAGATTAGGGATAACATAATCAATTCTTCCACCAATGCGAGTTTTGGAGTAGGTTTCTTGTGTCAAACCATCAACACAAACCGTTAAATCTGTAATGCCTGAAAGAACCAATTCCTTCAATTTTTCATCAGACCATTGAAAACTTAAATTTGTGCTTATATGTGTGTTAATGCCTGCATCTTTAGCCATTCTGCACATACGACTAAGATTGGGGTGTATTAAGGGGTCGCCAAGATAATAGAGTGATAACGCGCTAACCTTTCCTTTAACTTCATTGATTATCTTGCTATATTCATCCAGACTCATTTTCATTTGAGAGTTAAAAACTTGGTTCTCAAGTGCTTTGTTATTTTTATCATTGGAGTGTATGCAAACGCTACAATGTATATTGCAGAGAGGACTAATGTCTATTTTTAATGCAACAGGATAAGCATGGACTACCTTACTTTTAAAAAAGAAGTCAATACTCGCTAATAGCATGTTAAGTAATTTTCTAATAGTAAGTTGCCTTATAAACCATGTCTGACGCCGTAAAAGGCGATTAACACTCTTATGAGCATCTTTAAGCTTTATTAACATTATCATCCTACCCCTGGTTGACTGACAAAACTATACTGAAGAGTTTTATAGTTATTAAGGTCTCCATTGCACTTCAATTTTAAACTGCATGTAGTGGTCAACCAGATTAATTTTTCGTCTTATAAAAATATGATTGTATGTTGGGTCGAAGGATGAGACCCAACCTACCTTTGAGATTCATAAGTTGAATAATTAATCTGGTTGACCAGTAGATGATATTGATTATAATTTGAGACGAAATTAACTGTCTTAAAGAAGATTGTTATTTGGAAAGTAATCAATAGCCTTGATCACCTTCTTTAATTGCAACAAAGAAGAATGTATTAACAAGACATTGAAAGTGTAGTTGACAAGTTATACTATTTTCCAAAAAACACAGTGCATTACACTGGCAAACAAGTTGTCAGTGGCACAAATCTCTGATTTATTAATGCACTATCAAATATGGAAAATGATATTAGAATGTATATAACCTTCATCTGGTACTATACCACAGTTTTATTTATTTGTCAAAAAAAATTTTCTTGTTTGGAAGGTTTATTTGGAGTGACTTTTCATAGCATTAATCAATTCACCAATGTCAAATTAATGGTTTACTTGCTAAGTCTTTATTGTCATTCTGAGCAATAGCGAAGAATCTAAAATATAGTAACGATAGTAGGATTCTTCACTTTGTTCAGAATGACAAAGCATTGTCTATTAGCGAGAAAACCATTAAGCAGTGTTACTTCGTGTAAATATCCTGAATCTGATGAAGCAGGGATATGGATTCGTCTTTTGCTCGCTGGAAAGCATTTCGTCCAACGATAGAACCGAAAGAGTTCCCAGCGGCAAGCTGTTTTATTTCATCAAGAACGTCCTGATCGCTTTTTGCCTCGCCACCAGAATTGATTACAATACGGTGCCCACCAAAAGCTGATTTTACGACAATTTTCGTTCTGTCAGCCAGTGTATTAATTGGTACACCATTATACGTACCTCTTTTAACGTGATCAGGCAGACCAATCACAGCTTTGGATGGTTTGCACTTGATTATGTGTGCGCCTAATTGCGCTGCGATGTGAACTGCGTAGCAAACGATGTCAACGGCTGTTTCTACGTCCTTGGATGGTAATCCGCTACCTCTTGGATAAGCCCATACAACAACAACAAGCCCTGCAATTCTGGCATCGTTAGCGAGATCACGAACTTGCTCGTACATGTCAGCGCTATTTGATGATCCCGGATAGATAGTGAAACCTACTGCGGCGCAGTTCAAACGAACAGCATCGTCTACCCATGCGGTAACAGCCGGGGCAGGATCGTCGTCGTCAGGCATCATCAGGTCATGTGAGTTGACTTTCAGGATGGTTGGCAAATTTGTTTCTGCTATAACGTCAGCGGCGGCTTCGATCTGTCCCAACGGAGCGGCGTAACCATTACATCCAGAATCAATTGCCAGTCTTGCATGATATATTGGATCATACCCCGCCGGGTTTGGTTGAAAGCTTCGTCCCGGTCCATGCTCAAAACCCTGATCAACTGGAAGCAATACGAATTTACCAGTACCTCCGATGCGCCCATAATTGATGAATCGCAAAAGGTTATGCTTCTGCTGATTAGTCATTGCAGGATACCAGCTTAATATTTCGGAAACTCTGCCTGTACCCATTTTTTCGTCCTCCTTTGTAATTGTGTTCTGTTTTTTATCACGAATTTCACTAACAGAACTAATTGCACGAATGTTTTTTTATATTCGTACAATTCGTTTCTATTCGTGTCATTCGTAATTATTAGCGTTATTAGCGGACCCATACTCTTAGTAGTTCGTGAAATTCGTTTATTTGTGTAATTCGTGATTAAAATTCCCTATTGATTTAAAATCTCGCATTTAGGCAAAGAATTCAGAAACGATTTGCCATAGAACTTTGTCTTTATTCTTGGGTCTAAGATAACCACTATTCCAGTATCATTCTTGGTTCGGATCAGTCTGCCAAATCCCTGTTTTAATTTTATTATAGCTTCAGGGAGGTTATACTCCATAAACGGGTTGCCGCCTCTGTTCTGAATATCCTCTATGCGTGCTTCGACTACGGGGTGCGTTGGTACAGAAAAAGGAAGTTTAACAACTATTACATTACTGAGAGCTTCACCTTGAACGTCAACCCCCTCCCAAAAACTGGATGTACCGAATAAAACTGAGTTTATGTCTTTTCTAAACTCCTCCAGCATGGCATGACGTGAAATCCCTTCACCCTGAACGAAAATTTTTATATCCTGTTCATCAAACCACTGATTTAGAGCATCATGCACTTCATTCATCATCTTATAGCTTGTAAAAAGGACAAAAGCTTTTCCATTAGTCAGTTTAATATATTTTTTGATTTTTTCTATTGCCGCAGACACAAAAGCCCCGTTATTCTGAGGGTCGGGCATATCCATCGGAATGTGAATTTTTACTTGTTTAGCATAATCAAATGGTGATCCAAGTATTACTTCACGACAATCTTTTATACCTATTCTCTTTTTGAAGTAATCGAAGTTCTGGTTTGTGGAAACTGTCGCCCCGGTCATAATGACGCTATTCATCATATCGAATAGACTTGGACTCAATTCTTCTGAAACATTTACAGGTGCGGCATTCATGTTTACGTTGACGAATCTGCCACTGCTAACCTCAACCCAGTAAACAAAGTCATCAAGAGAGCGGCTCAATATTATGTCCAACTCGTCATTCAATCTTCTGCATCTTTCAACATAAGCTGAAATCTCTTTCTCTTCTTCATCATTTTTTGCTGAATGTGTCAAATCCTGCAATGCCATTTCTAAATTTCTCAGAGGAGCTTCAAGCGTATTTTTAACAAATAATGTCTTACGGATCCTTTTGGTTCCAGAAGGTTCATCTTTAGCCCATTTTTCAACCTCATCAAAAAAAAGGTCTATCTCTTTTCTTGCAGAATCCACCCTTTCTATTTGAGCAGTTTCTCCAAGACGGATTAAAAGTCCGCCTTTTCTATCACGGTTACAAAGCGAATCCATGAGATACCTTGCAGAAAACTTGCTCAATGATATTCCAATATGTTCCGTAGCGGCACTTTCAATATTATGCGCCTCATCTATTATAAGATATTTATACCCCGGTAATACTGAAAATCCCGGACTATTCTTCCGCAGGGACATATCACTAAACAGAAGGTGATGGTTCACGATCATTATATTGGCATTGTATATTATGTTCCTTGCTCTCTGATAAAAGCACTTTTTAGCATAAATACAAATCGCTGGACCCATGCAAGTATCTCTTTCAGAGCATACTTTATTCCATACGCTTGATTTTGGTTGAGGATTAAGATCAGAAAGACTGCCATCCCTTGTAACCTCTGACCATTGGTGGATTCTATTCAGATCAGCAACTTCGTCCTTTGTCTCAAACAACTCACGCTCATAAGTCATCAAATTTTCAAGCCTGCGTAGACAAAGGTAGTTAGATCGCCCCTTCACAAGCACAACCTTAAAATCATAAGGCAGTATCTCTTGTAGAAAGGGAATGTCTTTGTTGATGAGTTGCTCTTGAAGACTTATAGTATTCGTTGATACAACAACTCTTTCAGAATTTTCGACAGCATAATCTATGGCTGGTATAAGGTATGCAAAGCTTTTACCAACACCAGTTCCCGCTTCGACTATCAAATGCTTTGAATCCTTAAAAGCCTTAGAAACCGCTTCAGCCATCTCAAGTTGCTGTGGTCTATACTCGTATTTCTTGAGATTCTGCTCTATCAAACCTTTTGTGCCAAATATTTCTTTTAGTTCCATTTTATGATATTCGTTAAATGTTTTTTCGATAATTACCTGTCAACCAATAACATTGTATCACAAAAATCAGGCATTGCCAAGATATAACAAGATAGCTGATAGCTAATTTTCGCTTGACATATAAATTAAGTTATGGTAAAATTTATTAAATATATTATCATGTAGGTAATAGGTTTCCTACTGCCTATAAATTACAAGTTTTAAGTTAGACTTAAATCATCATTAAAGGACAGGTTCGATATTCATGAAAAGAGTAGTCGCTAATGAGGAAGTTTGTATTGGTTGTCACCTTTGTGAAGTGTGGTGCAAGGTACAACACTCAACATCAAAGGACTTGTTAAAAGCCTTCAAAAAAGAAACTCCTATGGCACGTGTCCACGTAGAAGAAAAAGGTCCGCAGTCCTTCGCTGTGCAGTGTCGGCACTGTGAGGAGCCTGACTGCGTGTATTCTTGCATAACAGGAGCCATGTATATTGACGAGGAAACGGGACAGGTCATGCACGACCCTGAAAAGTGCGTTGGTTGCTGGACGTGTATAATGGTCTGCCATCGTGGGGCAATTCTTCGAGATGAACGTATGAGGCGCATAGCATCAAAATGCGATCTCTGCCCCGGTCTCGATATTCCCGCTTGTGTGGCGCATTGCCCAAACGAAGCGCTGTGCCTTGAAGAGGAGAAAGTGGAAGAATGAACCGTTATAAATATCTGATTATTGGAAACTCCGCCGGCGGTGTAGGCGCCGTTGAAGCAATAAGAAAAATGGATACAGAAGGTTCTATTGCTATTATATCCGATGAAGAATATCATACTTATTCCAGACCATTGATCTCTTATTTCCTTGCTGGTGAAATAGCTTATGATAAGATGTTTTACAGACGCTCGGATTTCTACGAGAAAAGGAAAGTAGATGCGATCCTTGACAAAAAGGTTACGAAAATTGATTTCGACCAAAACGCTGTTATTATGAGCGATGGTTCACGAATTGGTTACGAAAAGCTTCTTCTGGCAACGGGCGGAGAACCTTTCGTTCCTAAAATAGCGGGTATGGAAGTTTATGAGTATTCCACTTTCACCACTCTGAAAGATGCGCTGAAAATTAAAGATAAGATAGAGAATGAAAATGTAAAGAAAGTTGTTATACTTGGTGGTGGTTTGATCGGTCTAAAGGCGGCAGAAGGTCTTGTGGGTAAAGGCGCGGACGTTACTGTAGTTGAGCTTGCAAACAGGATACTCAGCCCGGTTCTTGATGATCAAGCCGCCGGTTTAATACAAAAGGTTCTTGAGAAAAACGGAATAAAGGTCATGCCTAACCACACTATCTCAGAGATATTGGGAGATAATGGCAAGGTGACAGGCGTACTTTTAGACAAAGGCGAAAGAATTGAATGTGACATGGTTATTGTAGCCATAGGTGTTCGTCCAAGAATTGAACTTGCTAAGGATACTCCAATAAAGCTCAATCGTGGCATAGTCGTAGATAAGCACATGAGGACGACAGTTCCAAACGTTTACGCTTGCGGTGATTGTGCGGAAGTTTACGATTTTATTCTCGATAACTATCGCCTGACCCCTCTTTGGCCTACTGCTCACGTTGGAGGGCGCATTGCAGGATTCAACATGGCAGGCGTTGAAAAAGAGTATGTTTGGGGAACCGGTATGAATTCAGTTGATTTCTTTGGATTCCCGGTCATTTCTGCGGGATTCATTAATCCGCCAGAAGGGCAGGAAATGGAAGTTCTCATAAAGAATGATCCAGATAAGATGATATATAAAAAGTTTATTATAAAAGATAATCGTATAGTTGGAATGATATTTGTCAATGAAGTTGACCGTGCAGGCGTAATACTTGGGCTAATGCGTGATAAGGTAGACATTACGCCATTCAGAAATGAGCTTCTACTTGAGGATTTCGGTCAAATACATCTCCCGAAAGCACTTAGACGAGAACCGGGCGCATTGGAGGCAAGAGCATGAAAAATCTCAGTCAATATTTCAATCCTTTTAATGATGACAAGGTTATAGCAAATTGCGGACTTTTCGGGATGATGAGTCTGGAAGGCAGAACCTGTTCGGGAAAGGACGTAATTAAAGCTATTGCCAACATGCGAGTGCGTGGGAATGGACTCGGTGGAGGATTTGCCGCTTATGGTATCTATCCCGATTATGCGGATTTTTACGCCATGCACATCATGTTCCAAAATCGTCCTGCCAAAGAACAAACGGAATTATTCCTAGAAGATTCGTTTAACATAGTATTTAAGGAAGAAATTCCAAACCGATATTCTCCCGGTGTATCTGATCCACCGATGGTATGGCGCTATTTCGTTGAACCTCTCAAAAACGTTTCACCTGAATACGCAGATGATTACGTTGTTGAGAAGGTTATGAATATAAACACAAAGATTGATGATTCATTCGTTTTCTCTAGCGGAAAGAATATGGGTGTGTTCAAAGGTGTTGGACATCCCGAAGATATAGGTAATTTCTTCTGTCTGGAGGATTACGATGCTTATATATGGGTTGCACATTCAAGGTTCCCAACAAATACTCAAGCATGGTGGGGAGGAGCGCATCCGTTCAGTATCCTTGACTGGACAGTCGTTCACAACGGCGAAATATCATCTTATGGAACGAATAGAAACTTCCTCGAAATGAAAGGATACTTTTGCACCATGCACACTGATACAGAAGTCATGGCTTATGCAGTAGACTTGCTTATTAGAAAACATGGGCTTCCGATAGATATAGTGGCGAAGATCATGGCATCTCCATTATGGACAGAGATAGATCACATGCCGGAAGATGAACGCAAGCTGGATACAATATTAAGACAGGTTTACAGTCCATTGCTGATAAACGGTCCTTTCACGATCATTATAGCACATCAGGGAGAAATGATTGGTCTGGGAGATAGAGTTAGGCTAAGACCTCTGGTTGCGGGTATTAGAGGTGATATGTTTTATCTTTCTTCCGAAGAAGCTCCTATGAGACTGATAGACCCAAACCTTGAATTAACATGGATACCCAAGGGTGGCGAACCTATTATTGGAAGATTAGACACTAAAGAAGTAATATATAAAAATGAACCCGTTATAGCGGGGGTGGAAAACAATGTTATCAACTCTGTTGCCTGAATTTAAAGTAGAACGTGACGATAAAAGATGTATTAGGTGTAAAGTCTGCGTCCGACAATGCGGATTTGAAACACACCAATATGACGAAGAAGATGACGAAATAATATCATCAGAAGAAAAGTGCGTTGGTTGTCAACGCTGTGCTGTTATGTGTCCAACCAATGCTTTAACAATAAAACCGCATGATTTTGGATACCGTCCCAATGCCAACTGGTCAAAAGATAATTTCCGTGACCTTGCCAGACAGGCAGAATCTGGTGGTGTAGTATTAACAGGATCGGGTAATGACAAACCATATCGTATTTACTGGGATCACATTGTTCTGAACGCATCTCAGGTTACTAACCCATCCATTGACCCTCTTCGTGAGCCCATGGAACTAAGGACGTATCTAGGATGTAAGCCTGATAAAGTCGAATATGACCCCAAAACCAGAACTGTAAAAACTGAAATGCCTCCACAGGTGATGATTGATGTGCCTGTAATATTCTCAGCATTATCTTATGGGGCTATCAGCTACAATGCTTGGAAGGCTCTTTTGTTAGCGGCGAAGGAAGCAGGAACTTTATGCAACACAGGTGAAGGCGGTTGGCCAATTGAATTGCGTGAACTTAGCGATAGGGTTGTCGCACAATGCGCTTCAGGAAGATTCGGCGTTGACCTTGATTATTTAAATGCCGCCGCTTATGTGGAGATAAAGATCGGTCAGGGCGCAAAACCCGGTATCGGCGGACATCTCCCCGGCGAGAAAGTCAGCAGTGACGTATCTTTGACACGTATGATCCCGGAAGGTACAGACGCTCTTTCACCTGCCCCTCAGCATGATATTTACTCAATCGAGGACCTGTCAATGCTGATATACGCACTGAAAGAGGCGACTCATTATGAGAAACCTATCAGTGTCAAGATCGCCGCAGTCCACAACGCCGCCGCAATTGCTTCGGGTATGGTCAGGGCTGGCGCTGACATAATAGCCCTTGACGGCATCAGAGGTGGAACAGGCGCCGCTCCGAAGATTATACGTGATAACGTAGGTATTCCCATCGAACTTGCTTTGGCTTCTGTTGACCGCAGGCTTAGGGCAGAGGGTATAAGAAATCAGGCTTCTATACTTGTGGCTGGCGGTTTCAGAAACAGCGGTGACGTAATAAAAGCCATCGCACTTGGTGCAGATGCAGTCTACATCGGTACTGCAGCACTTGTCGCAATGGGTTGTACTATATGCCAAAAATGCTATACCGGAATCTGCAACTGGGGAATATGCACTCAAGACCCATATCTATCAAAACGTCTTAATCCAGAGATAGCTACCAGAAGGCTTGTAAACATGATAAAGGGCTGGAGCCATGAGATAAAGGAAATGCTTGGCGGAATGGGTATTAATGCGATAGAAAGCCTGCGTGGAAACAGGGATCATCTCCGAGCTGTGGGTCTGGAACAGTGGGAATTAGACGTCCTCGGTATAAGAGGAGCAGGGATGTAAAATGGAACGACTAATATTAAGCGAAAAAGATTCTGTTGAAATTAATGCTGATGGTTTGTTTTATAAGGACATGAATAAACTAATGAGAGACACTGTCCTTGCTAATAATTTAACTAATGCCAAACTTACTAACGTATATGGACAAAGATATATCGGCACCAACATGGACCGCTCCATAAAGATTCAAGTCTATGGAACGCCCGGTAATGATCTTGGGGCGTTTATGAACGGATCAACTGTTGAGGTTTTTGGCAACGCACAAGACGGCTGCGGAAATACCATGAATGCCGGCGAGATCATTATACACGGCAGTGCCGGTGATATACTCGGTATCTCTGCAAGAGGCGGTGAGATATACGTTAAAGGCAACGTAGGTTATCGAGTCGGCATACACATGAAAGAATACAAAGAGAAAAAGCCTGTTCTCGTAATCGGTGGTACTGCTCAGGATTTTCTCGGTGAATACATGGCTGGCGGGATACTGATACTGCTTGGTCTCGGACTCAAAGAGGGTGAAAAACACAAGGCTACGTTTATCGGCACTGGTATGCACGGTGGAGTGATGTATATCAGCGGAGATTTAGACAAAAGGCAGTTAGGTAAAGAAGTCGGACAGGTTGAAATGGGCGACAATGATAAGCAGGCACTTGAAAAATACGTCGGCAAGTTCGCCAATTATTTTGGCTACAACGCTGGTGAATTGCTCAATAGACCTTTTGCCAAAATTATTCCAACGTCACTCAGACCTTATGGGAAGCTTTATGCTTACTAATGGTTGATAAATGCTGGTAGCTTTTATCTACTCAGCATTTACTAATGCTTTAGCTGCATTTAGTGGCAAACTAACAGGAATAAAGTAATCTAAGGGATATAGATAATCTTCGCCTGATTCATCTATAACTCGTATAAGCTGGTACTTAATATCTTGAGCATCAAATATTATTTGATATGCTTTTCCTTTTTCTAATGATACTGGATAATTATCATTTTTAATACAAATGGCAAATCCGCCTATGCGTCCATTAGGTTTGCTGGACTCAAGAGCCTTTATTCCACCTTTATTATACATTTTAAAATATCTTTTAACGGTAGTTTCACTTTTATTGAATAATTTAGCTAATATTGATGGATAAGCGCCTTCAGCAAGTAGCTTGCCGATCATTAGACGTTGTTCTAACTCAATATTTTTCGATTCTGCTATTTCATTATCTAATTGTTTCTTTATCAAACTATCTAGATCAAATAGTGTTTTAAAATGGATCATTTAGTTTAATCCTTTCATAATGAGAATGTTAGATTATTTTCGATAAAAATAAATAATTCAAAGAAAATATTTCATGAATTACTGTAATCGCCGTTTAAGTCTGAACTCCTTTTTCCCAATGCCATGTGCTTCATACCAATGTACTTCAGCGTTGCGTATATCACCATTGGGAAGGCGAACAATAGCAACACCTTTAAGTTTTTTCCAATGACCTTTGCCATAAGTTTTCCGTAATCGGTCTATTTCACGAATAGAAGAGCCAATTGCAATTGTTTCAATGTTGCTGATTTTGCCAATTATCTCAAAGTCCATGGTTTGTTCTTTTGGTGTACCTAGTTTTGCGTTAAATAGCACATTTTATAATAAGTGGGTCTAACATCAAAGACAGAATCCACTGTTTGAATTTTAGCATAATAAAAATCTAAAATCAAGGTTAATTATGAATACCCTAAGAGTAGCACTAGCTCAGATCAATCCCACAGTCGGCGACTTCAATGGTAACATTGAAAAGATCACAAATGCAATTGCACAAGCCAAAGAAGCCTGCGCTGACGTTGTAACATTTCCAGAACTTTCCATCTGTGGTTATCCACCTGAAGACCTATTACTAAGGATTAAGTTTCTTCAGGATAATCGTGAAGCACTTGAAAGAATTGCCCAACACACAGAAGGCATAGCGGTGGTGATCGGCTTTGCTGATATGGTTGACGAAAAAGTATATAACGCCGCCGCATTGATCAACAATAATCATCTTGTCAGTATATATCATAAAGTCGAACTGCCAAACTACGGAGTCTTTGACGAAAAACGCTACTTCACACCGGGTGATGGATGTCTGACCTTTGATATAAAAGGCATACCAATATCTGTGAATATCTGTGAGGACGTATGGATCAAAGGGTCACCAGTTGAGGATTGCGTTAGAGATAATAATGTTAAGGTTGTCTTGAACATCTCATCATCCCCGTTCCATGCAGGCAAATTGGCGCAAAGACGTGATATACTGATGGGATTTGCGAGGCGCACAAATTCTTTCATCTGCTATAATAACCTCGTCGGCGGGCAAGATGAGCTTGTCTTTGACGGTGGAAGCCTTATAATAAGCCCACAAGGTGAACTCATCGCAAGGGCAAAGCGTTTTGAAGAAGAGGTATTAATAGCAGATATTGAGATAAACAATTCAGATAAAGTTGAAATTATCCCAAAGGATGAAAATTGTCCTCCAACCATCTCCAACGAGATCGCACCAGAACTTGGTAGAGTAGAGGAAGTATACTCAGCGTTGGTTCTGGGAACAAGGGATTATATGTGTAAGAATGGTTTTAAGAAAGTTGTGTTGGGATTAAGCGGGGGTATTGACTCCTCACTCACTGCGGTTATTGCTGTTGATGCTCTTGGTAAAGAGAATGTCGTTGGTGTGACAATGCCATCTCAATATACATCTAATGAGACACGATCCGATGCTGAAATATTGGCAGAAAACCTTGACATTCAATTTATGACTATTCCCATTAATCCGATGTTTGTTGCTTATGCAGAAGCACTTAAAGTACCACTTGGTGACACTCCTCCCGGTATTGAGATGGAGAACCTTCAGGCTAGGATCAGAGGTAACATTCTGATGGCATTATCCAACAAGTTCGGATGGCTTGTTTTCACCACAGGAAACAAAAGTGAGACGGCAGTTGGATACTGCACTCTATATGGAGACATGGCAGGTGGTTTCGCTGTGATTAAAGACGTTCCTAAAACATTAGTATATGAACTGTCTGAATATGTAAACAAAAAGGCACAGAAAGAGATTATCCCAAAAAGTGTTATTATACGGCCACCAACAGCAGAACTCCGACCGAACCAAAAGGACGAGGATTCTTTACCTCCTTACTCCATACTTGATCCGATTCTTCGCGCTTATGTTGAAGATGATAAGTGTTTAAGCGATATATGTGCATTTGGATTCAATACTGATACTATCAGAGACGTAATACGCATGGTTGATCGCAGTGAATATAAACGCCGACAAGCACCGCCCGGTGTCAAGATTACACCAAAGGCTTTTGGCAGAGATAGACGATTACCAATCACTAATCGCTACAGATCAAATTAAATATGGAGTGCATAAGCTTGCTACGCAATGCTGAAACGAGTTTCAGCACTCTAAAGGGGTAAAGACAATGGATGAATTGCAATTACAACACTCTACGGGGATAGAATACTTAGACCAGCTTTTGGGCGGATTAAAAATTGGTGATAACGTAGTATGGGAAGCAGATGCAGGAGCCTATATTGATCTATTTATTGATAGGTTTTCACAACATGCTCTTTCTGATGGCCATAATCTAGTCTACGTTAGCTTCAATAAATCACCTGCAACCATAATAAAAAAGCTGTCAAAGCTCCCCAATCAGCACAAGATAGCCCTTCTTGACGCATTCACCTCTGGTAAGGGAGATAATGATCAGACATTTTCCAGATTTTATGAAATAAGAGATCATTCCCATGCAATTAATGTCATTAAAGTTGAGAATCCTGCTGACGTTTCACACTTCACGAAAGTTCTAAATGAGTTAGAAGAAAAAAGTGGTGAAGGCGCTACGTACGTGTTTGACAGCATAACGGGAATGCAGGACTTGTGGGGTGATGAGGTTAAGACTTACAAGTTCTTCACTTATGCCTGTCCCAGATTATATGATCTAAACACCGTTGCTTACTGGATATTAGAAAACGGAGCGCACTCGTTTAATTTCAAAGCCAACCTTGAACACGTCACACAGGTATCAATCGAAGTATCCCATGTAGGCGCACATCTATTCCTTAGAATAACAAAGGCAGAAGGCAGATACTCAAGTAATATGCTTAAACCACAAAGATTTGAAGTGTGGGGTGAGGAATTACTCTTTCAAGAAGCGGGAGAGAAAGATGTTATGGACCTTGGTGGAAAGGTCAAAACTCTGCGCCTAAAAAGAAGACTGACACAAAGCGAACTTGCACAAAAAATCAATGCAACTGCAAGCTACATCTCACAGTTGGAACGGAATCTCATAAGCCCATCCATAGACTCGCTTATCTTATTGAGCAATGAATTACAGGTAGAACCCGGATATTTCTTCGCCGTTGACAGAAATGATTTTGAAAACGGCATATCTCGAAAAAGTCAACAGCATCCTGTCGCACTGTCAAATATCCAATGGGAATCGGTTAAATGCTACTTGCTATCAAAGACAGGTATCAACCGCAGGATGCAGCCGATGTTTATAACCATTGACCCAGAGAGTTCTTTCAATGGTCATTTTATCAATCATAAGGGAGATGAGTTCGTTTACATCTTGAAAGGTGAGCTTGAGCTAGACATAGAAGATAAAAACTATCTTCTCCGTGAGGGCGATTCCATATATATTGATTCTGTATTGCCATCCTCATGGCGTAACAATGCTGAAGTGCCTGTTCAAGCAATATGGATATTGAGTCCACCAGGTGTATAGCTTTGTATGTAAACGAGATGGTTCATTTATTATGATATTTAAGGTAACACTTTTGATTAAAAAAACAATTTACACAAATTACACTCTCAGGGACAGATGCCCCCGAGACCCCAAAACAATAAAACGAATTTCACGAATGTTTTTCTATATTCGTGAAATTCGTTCTTATCCTATGCCCAACATAATATTAGAATTGTTGGATCTCGTTTCTCGACTGCTAATTACGGAATCTTGGACTCTTCTATGCTAACTTATCAAGTGGAATATTATGGACCACTGCCGGGTTGGTGTAAAGTATATCGTTCATATATTGTTTAGCTACCTTCACGGGGAGCCTTCCCTCCGAAACACAGATTGCAAGTCCTGCTGCGAGTCCATTCCTTACCGATTCACCTTTTGCCCCGATCATTGTAATATACCTTGCGTCGCTTATGCCACCGGCAAATTTCTTGATGCTACTTTCCCAGACCATAGATTCTACTATATGTGCTATGGATCTACTGCCAAAGCCCTGCCACCAGGGACCTACAATGACGTTAGGAACCTGCTTGGCGGCATCCATGAAATCTTCTTGAAGTTTCTCATCAGCCACTAGATACTCAAAGACAATATTCGGGTGCTTTCTCCAAATTTTCTCCTCGTCTTTTGGAATTCTCGGTTGATAAGCCTTGAATGCCATGATCTCCCTATCCTTATCAATGAAATAATCTACACCGATCGCAATCTGGAAGCATATACCAATGCCATTCTCTTTCCTGAGTTCAGCGCCTATTTCGTTTAGCCCTTCGAGGATAGCCTGTGTAGCATAAGAGGATACAATGTTTAGCTTCAAATCGTCCAGCTTTCCCTTGTGCTTTTCGATAATACTGGTAACCTCAGATTCAGTTACCTCAGTATTAAAACGCCTGTCAATTGGCTGGAAAGTATCGGCATAAAGAACTCGACTATTAGGATTTGACGGTGATAGTATTACGTTGTGGATCCAGTTCTTAATTGCCTTCTTTATATCGCCTGCATTGTTAATAGTCACGCCCAATCGTTTTTCAATGTTGATAAGATAATTTTCCGTATCATACTTGCATCCAATAAAATAAGGTCCAAGATCGGTTGCCTTTTCTGGACATACGATATAATGGACATCAAGCATGTAATACATCTCAGGGTGCATACTAACTGACAGGTCAATGGCTTTTAGCTGGTCTGCCTCTGAACCTGCCTGTAATTTTAATGGGACGTGGCTTGCATTCTCTAGGCTTGTCACTAAAGTGACTATGCCGTCATCTTTTAATATCTGGTCAGCAAACGTCGGATCATTCCGCTGTGTTGCGACTGCATCATATACTATATTGAAGTTAGCCGGGTCGAGTGCGTCAAAGAGTGGACCTTGGGATTTTACACCGTCATAGCGATTTAACATATTATTGAGCCAGCCTGCACGCTCAGAATAACGGCAAGGTTGCAGCGCCATCACCAAAGCCCTTCCCATCTCTCTCCTCTCCATACCTGTAATATCATAGAAATCGGCGCCTTGGCCCAGCGCAAGCTGTACGAACCAGGAGTAGGCTGGTACTGCATCCACCATTGTCCGACGAACGAGTCTGCCTGACTTTATAGCCTTTTCAATCACGTCATCAGGGTACTTATGAAGTCCTGCTGACTGGCTTCCGATCAGGTTTTCTTCAGCCATTGCTCTGGTAAAGTTGAAAATATCACCTTGCACGTGTGTATGACAGTCAACCCTTCGAGATTGTATTGATGAATCCACTAGCTCTTGCGCTAGTAGTTTAGTTGTTTCAGTTAGATCTAAAGGAAATATCATGATATCTATCTCCGAGTGATTAGTAATCAGTGATGAGTGTGAATGGGATAGTTGGGTCAAGAAACAAGACCCAACCAATAATGATTTACTCTACATTGCCCTTGTATATCTCAGTTCCGTAGACAGTCATCTCTTCGAGCATGGCTCGAATATTCTCCAAAGGTGTATCTGGGAGGATACCATTTCCAGCGGCAAGCGCTAATCCGCCTTCAGGACGATAGAACATATCTATCCATTCACGGACACCCCTGCGGCATTCTTCCTCTGTGCTTTCTGGCAATAGTATCTGAACGTCTGCCCCTGCGAGGAAGCTGATCTTGTCGCCGTATTTTCTGGCAGTCTCTCTCTCATCCATTGTAAACCTTTGTACCGGGTGAAATACATCCACACCTGCGGCTATGAGATCATCCATTAATGGTGTATTGTCACCACAGGAATGAAGCCAGAAGTGCATCCCATAAGAATGGACGTGATCGCAAAGCTCTTTGTAAAGCGGATAATAAAACTCATGGAAAGTCTTTGGCGACATCATGGACGACGTCTGATGCCCAAGGTCGTCTGACGTGAATATGGCATCAACTTTAAGTTCGGCGAACCTGTCAACCACACCCTTATGAAAGTCCAGCATAAGCCTTCCAAGAACTTTGAGTTCATCCAGATGCTCATGATAGTCTATCATAAGGTTCTCCATACCTCTGATGCCCCAGAACTTCTCGTGGAATACTCCCCACCAGTGACCCATACGATAGCGTTTGTCACCTGCCTTATCGGCATTTTCGATAGCGGATTTCGTGCTGTCAAACGTTCCCGGTTCACTAGGGTCTGGAAAGTCAGCGGCGAATTTATCAAGATCGTCCCATGTCGGTATTATGTTGGACGAATCATGACCACCGCCCCGTGCTAAAAGATGATAATCATCCCGATACCCAAATCTGTACGATGGGTTGTTGTTGCTTGATGAATAACCACCGGGTCCATGAAAGCCCACGATGAATATATCATCAGGTATATCCTTTGATATTTCATTCAGGGCATTACCATATTTATCCCAAAGTCCCTCACCCCACCATTTATGAAATGCCAATGGTGCGGCTGGTGGATATTTTCGCTCAATAGCTTTTCTTGTTTCTTCTCTTGTTAAAGGTCCACGAAACATAATTTTACCTCACAGTTTTTAGTTAAGTTGAATCCAAGCATAAATCTTCATATAATATTTCGTCAGAATTTCTGCCTGATTTGGCTCTCAGCAAATTGCTTTTTGCTCTTTTGAACCAATCATCAAGAATTTCTTTGTCTTTCATAAAGCAATTTTCCATTCTTTGTAATCTCTTTGTAAATAAGAGAAGGATATTCTTTTCACCCAATAATTTTAAGTTAAGAGATTATATGCTAATGCAACAAGCACCTTAGTGCGAAAAACAAGGTCGTCAACGCTGATTGACTCGTTATCGCCATGAACGTTGCTTTTACCCGGATCAGAATCGGGATGAGATGGCGCAAAATTATAAACTACTGTTCCTAAAGGACGAACAGCGCAGGAGTCGGTTAATCCGATTGTCAGAGTCGGCATTATTTCTATACTTTCACCCATAGTATTTATCAAAGACGCTTTTATTGCCTGCAAGAACTCATCATTTGGCGGTGAATCTATCGGAATAGTTCCACTGGCTGACAGATCGTAGTCCTTGATTCCATCCAGAATATTATTGAGTTCACCTTTAACGTAATCAATGCTCTGACCCGGCAGGACACGAACGTCACAGGTCAGCGTGAAAAGGTCTGGAATTACATTGGATTTAACACCGCCCGAAGCCATCGTTGGCGTGATCGTCATCCTCGATAATCCCCGTAACATGGAGCCAATGGATTTGTCCTTTTCATATATTTTGATGATCACCTCTTCAATATTATCAGGAGTGATCTCGCTTACGTCCAAGTCAAAAAGTTTGGGAATTTCACGGAATATGACGGCGGAAGTATCCCTTTTGGGTTGGTAATCACTGATCTTACGAACAGCGTTAGCCATCTTTATCAGAGCATTGTCGCCCTCCCATGGTATGGATGCGTGACAGCTTTTTCCTTTGAAATTTATCTTGGCATCTAGTCTACCCTTTTCACCAAGTGCAACTGTGAAGCATAAACCTTTTGGAGTATGAAGTGGTTCCCCGCCGCCTTCGTTTACAGCAAACTCGGATTCTATCAGGTGTTTTTTGTTATTCGCAAGCCAATGAAAACCATATTTACTGCCAGTTTCCTCATCACAGCCTGCGGCGAATATAATGCTCCTTTTCAAAGGGATACCCATTCGCTTTAGCAGTATCATTGCCATTGCTTCACAGGCGACCATACTTTTACAGTCATCAGAACCCCTGCCGTAGATTCTACCCCTGTCAAGCGCTCCGCTAAATGGCGGGTGTATCCATTTACTTTCATCTCCAATCGGAACTACATCTGTGTGGGACATGAACATCAGTTTCGCTTTTCCATCGTCCTGACCATTTAATCTAGCAATAAAATTGCCTCGTGTCGGTTCACTTTCAACAACCTCTGATGTTATGCCTTCAGCGTTGAACTTTTCTTTCAAGAATTTGCATAGCTCAATCTCGTTACCTGTTGGCATTGCTCCAGTGTTTATAGTTGGTATCCTGACTAATTCCTGTAATAGTTCGATAATCTCACCTTTAGATCTATCAACCTCAGCTAAAAACTCGCTTAATGTTTTCAATGCTCAACTCCTTCGCCAATTTATTAAGAAAAAGAATTTCTAAATTATGCTTCTGATCTTTTTAAAAGAATACAATGCTTTCATTTATAAGTCAAGGTACAATAACCGCTCGCATCCCACACAATTATCAATAAATGAAGGAGAAATTTTGACCCTTGAAAAATAGCGAACAATGTCTGTATACTAAGGTAACACTTTTTGATTAAGAAAAAAACAATTAATCACGAATTACACTAATGTTTTTATTCATATTCGTGTGATTTGCTCCTATTCGTGATTAAAAGAATGTCACCTTAATAATGAACCATCCCCATATTTATTGACGAATCGTCTCTCGGCTAATTCAAAGGGAGAATGGAGTAAAATATGAAAACTATAACTATGAATAATCCATCAAAACATCTAATGTCAGCATCGGAAAAGGGTACAATGCCCGGCGGTATGGTAGTTGCGCCGCAGGTTCTTGCTGTTGAAGAAGGTGCAAAGGTCTTACAAAATGGCGGGAATGCTATGGATGCCGCTGTAACAACAGCCTTTGTGCAAACTGTCGTTGATAGGTCTAATTGCGGTGTTGCCGGATTTGGCACAATGAATGTATACAATGCTAAGACTGGCGAAGAGAGAATTTTAGATTTTCACGGCACAGCGGGTTCAAGAGTAACTCCCGATATATGGGAAAATATTGTCGTTCGAGAAAATCCAAGCGGTTATGGTTATACTCTTGAGGGAGGCGTAAACGAACGAGGATATACATCCATCACAACACCCGGCACTGTGGCAGGACTCTACGAAGGTCTGTCAAGGTATGGTACGATTAGCTGGAAAGAAGCTATCCAGCCTGCGATTAAATTAGCCAGCGACGGCTTTGAAATGAGCAAAGGATTAGTTGATTCATGGACGAGTTCTCCTGAAGCATCCCCCTGGGCAAAAGTAAAGGATGTGCCAGAAACTAACGGGGCAATCATCGTCAATAAAGATATGGCAAAGGTTCTGCAAATGATAGCAGAGGGTGGATCAGACGTGTTCTATAAGGGAGAAATCGCTGAACGCATCGCTGAAGATATGAAGAAGAATGGCGGGTTTATCACTCTAAATGATTTGAATAATTACAAAACGACTGTTACGAAACCAATCTATGGGAACTATCGGGGTTATACAATTATGACCAATCCTGCTCCCAGCGGTGGAGTGACGGTCATTGAGATTTTGAATATCCTCGAAGAATATGATCTAACAAAAATGGGACATAACAGTCCTGAATATATCTATACTGTATCAATGGCAATGAAGGCGGCTTTTTTTGATAGAGCAAACTATGTCGCTGACCCGGCGTTTGTGGATGTGCCAATGGATTGGCTTATCTCCAAAGAACGATCCAAAGAATGGAAGAAAAAAATAGATAAACACGAACCTATCGTTATTCCACGATGGCAGTCGAAGGAAAGTCCTAGCACAACTCATGTCTCGACGTTTGACAGCGAAGGAAATGCTGTTTCTTTAACACACTCTCTTGGTTCCAGTTCGGGAGTAGTGACACACGGATTAGGATTCTTTTATAATAATTGCATGAATTGTTTTGACCCTACCCCGGGTAAAATAAACTCGATACTTCCCGGCAAAGCCAGAGTAACCGGTATGGTGCCTACTATTGTAAAAAGTGATGGTCAAATCCTTTTCGTTGTTGGCGCGCCCGGTGGAACGCGCATCATTACAGGCGTACTTCAGAGCATTTTAAATGTTATTGACCACAAAATGAGTGCGATTGAGGCTGTGTCTGCGGCAAGGTTTGATTGTCAGGGTGAAGTCATAAGCATACAAGCAAGGGTTCCATTGAGCGTATGTGAACAGGTAGGAATGATGGGGCATAAGATCATCAGAAGCTTTTCTAGCTATGGCGATATGAGCCTTGTACATGGAATTTTAGTTAATCGAGAGACACAAACGATACAAGGCGGCGCCGATCCGGGTGGCGGCGGGATGGCTATCTATGTACCACAACCTAAAGGAAGTAATACCATTTGCTAATACGACTTTTTCAGTTATCAAAACACGAAGACACTAAGGACACAAAGATCACGAAGAAATGAAAGGAATAATAGATCATAAATTTTTGTGGTCTTAGTGATCTTTGTGTTTTTTAAATTCTTTTTTCCTTTATAAGTGAAAAACTCGTATTGATAATTCAAAATTGACATTGGTAGTGCGTTTTTGCAGGCGTAAAGCCGAATGTCACTGACTTAACGATTTTGTGCTTGATCCAAAATACGAAAACTATGGTTCTCTGTCCGTTAGGACAGTTGATAATAGCCCAGCGATTTATCGTTGGGTTAGCGAATACAAACAAAATTTAGTCCTGTAAGGACGAATGAAAATAATTGAGAACAATAATTTAGATTTCAGTCGTTCCTACGGAACAGAGAGTTTCTATAACGTTTTATCTAAAGTCAGTGACATTTGGCGTAAAGTTTGCGACTGCCGTTATGTAACATTATTGGTATAACCATCCATAACAATCTTCTCCCCGATCAGCCTTGATAAACCTGCATTCCCCAATTCAGGTCCTCTGGAAATATCAATCCACCGCCTGCCCTTAGATACCCTCCTGCCTGCAAATGATCTAATACAGCACATCGAAGTTGCGTATCACGAGGCGCCTTTGTTAAATCCTGAATACCTTCTCTGAATATACGCTCCAACCCGCTTCTACCACCGGAGAGGATAGGAAAAAGATAGAATTCCCGCTGAAAACGAACAATATTGGAATCAGATGGAAGCATATCCTGAAACTGTGTGTTCAAAAGCCATGACCCACAGCAAAAAGCATTAAAGGGTCGATCAGGGAAATATCGAGGGAAGAAATCAACTGCCTGACAGAACGACTCACCACAAGCATCGAAGTCCATTCTGCTTCCAGCAGGGATATGTACCTCAAGAATAGGGTCACCGGGTGATAGGACACATTCCCATATATACAGTGGCAAAGAGATTTCTTCAAGCAAAGCGAATCCATTTGGATGAATCGGCGTTCCTGTAACCTGATCCTGATCAACTAAGAGTTGCGAAGTCCACCCCTTCTCTGGATCATATACCCCGCCTGTACCATCTACCTGTCCATCGCTTCGATAGCGGGTTCCTTCATCAGCCAGAATAATGACCTGTCGTGTCTTTTTGTTGCGGAAAGCTCTAAGCTTCTGCCAAAACTTACGCTGCATGAACTGCAGGCGCACCAGACGATATAAGTCGCCTGAAAGATGGTTATATAACCACGGCAGTATGTTTGTATCCATACCCCATACACCATGCAAGTCCCTATAATCTCTAGCCCAGATGGCAGTATCGGTATACGTATCCAGCGTTACCTTTTCGGGAATACCACGAGCTTGATGAAATGCTTGAGCTTTCGGGATTCCAGATAAGGCTATAATGAGGTAGAACGCACCAGACCGATCACCTAAATATGCCTCCAGCGAGAGCCAGTTCCTTGAATCACCTCGGGCGTAGGTCTTGCTATGGAATAGAAGATAGTGACAGTGCCATGCCAGACGCACTATATCCGGGTCTTTTGCGATCTGATCTGCTACCGATTGTAGATAAAAAGTAGCATCTGAGTCCAATCCAGCCATTTTGCATTTTTTTGATACAAAACCAGGCATGAGGAAGAATAGACCGTCAGATGGCATGACCTTCTGTGAGTCATCCCATTCTGAAGATAGTACGTCCATTTGAAGTAGTTGGAAAAGTTTTTCTTGAATTGGCTTATCTCCTTTCATTTAAGCTAAATAATTAATCTGGTTGACTACTAAAGAGCTATTATAACCAGAACAGGAAGTTGCCTTTTGTGCCAAGAATCAGGTCTATAACTACCCATGTCCCGATTATAATGCACTCTCCCAGAACCAATCCGATAAAGAAGGGCTTGAGTTTCTGATACACTTTTAACCCACCGAACCTTAATGCAAGTAGCTTTGCCAGCCATCCAATAAACGTTGACCACCATACGTGAGTTATGGAATAAGACCCAGCCATTACGTAACCTATGGGATGAAATGGCCACCAGAAAAATAATCGGCGCATAATAAATAAGAATATAGTTACACATCCACCAATAAAAATATTGAGAATACTGTTTAAGTCTGGAGTTAATGGTGACGTAATATATCTTACAGCGTTTTTGCAGGTAATGTCTCTTGGAACATTGACCGTCCACCACTCACCAACATTCACACCGCCGTATTTATACATTAGTCCAATAACGGTAATGCCAGCAACGAATAGGCCGATAGGGATCGCCAGCCACATGCCGATGTTCAACGGTTTTGCTTTAATCCTTGATATCTCGCCCATCTTTAGGTTATTCAAAAAGAAGGTCATTGTGTCCACACGAAACTCCCTTTGAATACCTTGATTAAAAAGCACGAAAGCCGTTATGCCTGAGTTTCCAAGCGGCGCCGTACCTGTGAATGGTAGCATTATCTCCAGGGGGAATATCTTATAACCAACATAGAAAAGTCCAGCCTCAACAGCAAGGCGACTTACAACCATCACAATTGCAAAGAATATCAGGAAATAAATGATAACCGACCACAGCCTTGCCCCTGCAAATACACCCCATATACATATAAAAACGAAACCAATCAGAATCCCTAATACAGCAAATCTCTGAGAACCATAACCTTCTTGTTTTTTCAGAATAATCAGGAACATATTCCTGAGAGATTTCTTCATTGACCATGCTAAAAGAATAGCAAATACAATGATCCCGCCTATAACTTGATAGTCAATAAAAGCCCTATTGAAAGCCTCGCCCTGCGAGAATTGCATCCTGAAACCGAGTATACTGCCTATGACTATCTGGAATTGAAAAAATAGAAAGAAGAACCATACACTGAATGAAACAGAACTCGGTACAAAATAAGTAAGCCCAATAGTTGTAAAGACTGTCTGCAAAAATACGTTAGTAAGCGCATTCCATGGTTTTTCAGGGAAACTGAGCCATACCATCAATATCCCGCCCGGGTCAGGTACTTTCGGAAAGTAAAAGTGCAATCCTCTCAATGAATAGATGACAAAAGGAATTGCAAACGCCACCCACATAACCCGATTCTTGAAAAGACTCGGAACGAAAGAACCAATTCCTGACTCATCTTTGACCATTTCAACAGGGATCTGGGCAAGCGGGAAAGCAAGCCGCTCATTCTCAAACCATTGTTTACGTACAATAATTGCTAGAGAAAAGTCCACAAGAGTTACTGCAAGTATCAGGAGCGCCCACGAAAAGAAAGGCACAATCCAATCCTTCCATGGAAATGCCACCCACCCCGGTAAACCTTCGTATAGGTATTTTATACTGTCAGGAATTTTCGACGTTCCAAGCATCGGGTTAAACAAACCTTCCTTAGCACCCGGAGACATCCAACTTGGTATAAGTTGCTGTAATATTTCATAGTTGTTCTCAGGTGAGGCATAATAAAACGGTGCGGTGATGGAAGGGATCAGATATTCCAAACAACCGGGACCAAACCCACATGCAATGGTCATCATTGAATAGATCAGCAGTAACTCATGTCGAGTAAACCCGATCTTAAAAGCCTTCATCAACAGGTTGAATATCAAAACAAAGACGAAAAACAGAAAAATTGGACCTATTGGCATAAAGGTATGAGCGATGTGGGTGCCAATGTGCAGGAAGTCGCTTGTTGGTATGGCTATCCCCAGCGCAATAACAGCTAATATGCCAGCGAATATCGCTCTTAATCTCATGTTTTAAATACAAGTCCTTCGCTTAATACAATATATTAATTTCATTAAAAATAAGACATTATGAAGTAAAGGAAAAGATAGCACGTTTCGAGTGAAATGGCAAGTAGATTCACAGGTGGTCAAGCATAAACTTCTCGTCCGCGGAAATCTAAACACAAAGTCACAAAGAATTATGAATTAAAAGTTAAATGTTTAAGGTTGAAAGCGATATTCAAGCTTTTCAACGTTTAATCTCCTTTGTGTTTCTTTGTGTCTTCGTGTTTTTTCATTGACCTAAATAAAAATGTCTGATATAATAAAACCAAACAAAGTTTATGTATAAAAGTAATCGTTAAAAAATGCCATTTTGACATGGTGTAGGGGCGAAGCATTTTAATCAAGATCAAAGTATATTGCTATTTTACATTGATGTGAAAATGCCTCGTTCCTACGGAAAACCTTATTTTTTAACGGTTATATATAAAAGTAGTTAAGATTCATTTTTTGTATAAAGGGAGGTTTCATTTGAATGAAAAGGTATTTTGGTTTTAGTCTAATTCTTTTATTATCACTATTGTTTATAGCATCAATACCATGTTGGGGAGCTATAAGACTTGACATAGGAATATCTACCCAAGCGGGATGGTTCGGGCAGGCGGCGGCTGATGCTGAAATGCAGGTGGTAGCCAATACGGTAAAAGGTAAAGTCAATGATGTTCAAATTTTCACATCAGCACAGCAGGCTGATTTGGCAACATGGGTAGATAAACATACAGGCAATAAACAGATTGATCTATTGATAATCTGTGGGCAATTCCCAAACACCTTATACAAACCGGGTAATGCTGATGCTAAAGGTTCGATTGCAAAAAAATTTCTGAATGATGGCAATATGATCCTCAACACCGGTGATTATATGTTCTACGTCGTTGATGGTGCAGGAACTAACGGTGAAGGCGGACTCAAGGGCATGATGGATCTACAAACAACAATGTGGGATGACGATACAGCAATTAAAATCACCGCTGATGGTAAGAAGTATATGCCAACTTTGGTTGATTACGCTGTAGACAGACCATGGCATCTTAGTGAATTAATAGCGCCGTGGAAGGCTGAGGTGATATTTGGGCAGAATGTCGCTGGAACTCGTGCAGAACCCGCCGTTATACTTAACGCGGACACAAAAGGAAGACTTGTGACCGTTTATCAAACAGCAGGACAAGACGGTGACCCAAGAGGCAAAGTTATTAGCGAATTCATCATAAATTGGGTGCCAACTGTAGCCACCGGCAAGATTGCTGTCGATCAGAACGGTAAGCTTGGCGCAACCTGGGGTCAGATTAAGACAGGAAATTAGTATCTGTGATGATTATCAGGCTAAAGAATGGGAGGGGGGTGAAAAGGTCAATAGATTTGTAGTTACTTGTCTTTGTTGAATTGGGTCTTTGGTATCTAAAAGAAACTAATGGAGGAAGGAAATGAAACTCAGGCATTTAATGATTGCAATGGTAACGTTTTTGGCATTTACAGGTATTGCTATGGCTTTTGATGTGGCGATTTCCACTCAGTCTGGTTGGTGGGGGCAGGCAGCCGCTGACGTAGAAATGCCGGCACTTGGAGACAAAATTAAAGGCACAGCCACAACCGTAACCATTTTCCCTGCCGATAAACAGGCAGACCTTGCAACATGGGTAAAGAATAACACCAGCGATGGTGAAAATGATATTCTTATACTCAGCGGACAGTTCCCAAGCACGATATATACACCGGGAAATGTTCAGGTAGATGATTCACTGGCTGAGATATACCTTAACAGTGGAAACACCATTTTTAATACTGGTGACTATATGTTCTATGTTGTGGATGGCGCTGGAACTAACGGAGAAGACGGACTTAAAACTATGATGAATCTTCCGATGACCCTGTGGGATGACGATACAGCGATGGTAGTCACCGCAGATGGAAAGAAATATACCCCTTCTCTGGTAGATTATACTTGCGATAGACCATGGCATCTTGATCTGCTGGCAGATCCATGGAAAGCATTAGTTATACTGGGACAGAATGCCGCTGGAACCCGTGCAGAACCAGCTATCATGATGAATACAAAGACCAAGGGAATGCTGGGAACCTTTTACCAGACTGCTGGTCAGGATGCTGACCCGAGAGCCATTATCATCAGCGAGTTCATTAACAGCTACTTCTCAACTACTGCTGTTCAGCCTGTTGAAAAAGCATCCACAACTTGGGGTGCAATGAAGAGCAGATAAGCATTTAACAATACAATTGTCATTCTGAGCAACAGCGAAGAATCTCTTTAAGATGCTTCACTTCGTTCAACATAACATATTAAAAGCAAAATGTAGGGGCATATTGAATATGCCCCTTTTTTATTCAGCAGATTTAGCGCATCGGATACCTACAAGCAAAGAGCCAGCACTGAGTCCGAATCTGCTTGGACAGCGTGTAAAGTCTTTATTTATGTCCCATGACCCGCCACGAGCAACGTGATTTTCTCCGGACTCAGGACCTTTTGGATTTACCTTTGGACTATATTTGTAATATTCTTTATCATACCAATCTGATACCCACTCAAAAACGTTTCCAGCCATGTCATAGGCACCATAAGGACTGATACTCTGTGGATAACTTCCAACAGATGCAGTATAGACGTAACCATCAACAGCCCCTGCATCATTTGCATTAAGCTTTGTTGGGTCCCATTCATTACCCCAGGGCCAATATCTCCCGTCAGTACCTCTTGCCGCTTTCTCCCATTCTGCTTCAGTTGGCAGCCTTTTGCCTGCCCATCTGGCATAAGCTTCGGCATCTTCCCAACTCACTCCCATAACTGCCTGATCAGGATGATTATATGGTTCAGTATCCAGATATATCGAAGGCTTATGCCCTGTTGTTTCGACAAATGCCCTATATTGAGAGTTTGTCACCTCGTATTTATCTATATAAAATGAGTCAATATAAACTGTGTGCTGTGGTTGTTCATCCTCGTATCTGCTTGGAGTTCTATATTCAAACATCAAAAGATATTTCTGAACGTCCTCCGCTGAACTACCCATTATAAATTCACCTGCTGGAACGTAAACCATGTCATCAGTTTCTTTGCCGACAGTATTGTCATTAATAGATTCATCATTTCCACAACCAACAGTAAGTATAGCTAAAATTGCAAGTATAATTTGCACAACAAATCTCATCAGGAAATGCTTCTCCTTATCAACTCAATACTAATAACATTTTCCATAAATTATTATTCATTGCAAAGGTTTGTAAAGGCACATCGCAGCGTGCCTTTACGAAATGCTATCATTAATGTTATACACTATATTTTTTCATCAGTGCTTTAAGATTCTCGCCAAGTATCTTGCGCTTGTCTGACTCAGATATTTTCGCATACATGATCTGCGCTAATCCCCATGCGATTGGTAAATCAGTCAAATCTGAACCAAACATGATCCTATCTGCGCCATAAAGTTTAACAAAAAGCTCTGTCTGTTCCCATCCAAGAAGCGGGCAGGTGCATATAAACAGATTGCCAACTTTCTTGGTCAAATCAACATAAGCTAGTGTCGTGTGACCTGTGATGAAACATGCGTCTGGATATGTGGTGCAAAGCCTTTCCATCTGCGCAGGCGACCCTCAGTTGTGATTAAGTATAAACTGCTTGTGCTTGTTAGCAAAATCGCAGGCAACATCTATAAGCCAACCCTCCGATGGATAGCCGTGATAGTCATTAATGAGCTTTATACCTTTCATACCCAATGCGAAACCTCGTTCTATCTCTTTCCGAACAGTTGCCTCACCATGATTTAGATTTAATAGAGTAAATCCTATAAACTTATCTGGATATTGCTTGATGACTTTAGCAACTTCATCATTCCCATAAATCTCATCGCTGAAAACACCTTCAAGGCTGAAAACAAGGCATTTCTGGATGCCGAATTTATCCATCTCCTTGACGAGATCAGCGGGTTTGTCGTGGACTACGTGATGTGGTGTACACCAGCCTATATGACCATGACAATCGTAAAATTTTTCATCACTCAAAGGCAAACGCTCTCGAACAGCTTTATGAAGCTTATCAGTTGGTTCTGGAAGTTTAACCTCATCACCAACAAACTTTATATTCTTGTTCCAAGACAGCATATTTCTCATATTTCCACTGGCTATGAGTTCAATCTCCTCTGCCGAAATATCAGAGTAGTTGAGTTGCATTATCGGAACGCCGGGTGTCCTTTCTGGCAATTGAGAACCCCATACTAACCTTTCTGCGCCCCATTCACGACATATATATTCAATTCGATGATGTAGCCACCACGAAGAAATATCAAACTTTAGATTGGAACATGCCTCAAGCGCCGCATAACCTGCTCTCTGGCTTTTATAGGTACGATCCTCTGTGACAATAACTGGCAGATCAGGGAACTTTTTGCATATCCTGACAACGTTTGTCCAGTCAGTTACATCAGTGCCTCTTGAACGCCAATTAAGCGGGCATAGGAAGACAGGAACTTTATGTTCTGCAAGAACTTCAAGCAGATCATCAACACCCCATTCGTTGAGTCGAATATCAAAATGACCATAGAATAAGAACAATGCCCCAACGCCAAACTCCTCCATCTGGGAGACAAGCTCTTTTGGTGGGGGAAGTTCTCTGCTTTGCGTCATCAGACCTGACCATGCAGGATGAAGGCGTGGGTTGTTCTTTGTCCTTTCTATGATCCTCTGATTCCCTGCCATTGGGCTAGTTTCACGGGACAGAACATCAATGACGAGTGCCTCGTGGATGCCGAAATGATCCATAGCATCAATGATCTCTTCGACAGTCTCAGGTTGTCCCTCTGGTTTATGAACACCTCGACCAAGATAACAACACGCATCGAAATAAGTAATTTTGTCCATATTCTGACTCCTATCGTTGATCAAAAAACATCATCTAATCTAGAAACTGGTGAATAGTATCCATAAGTTTCTGCTCATTGTAGTCAAGTTTTGTTATTAATAGCCAATCTTTCATAACCAAGACTTTTCAGGACTTCCTTCCATACCTTCACCTGAGCGTCAAAATGCACGTCTCTGTATCTTGTAGAATATTTCTGTTCGGGATCGCCCTTTCGGATAATTTCTATATCGTTGACTATAGCTTCAGCCGCCGCCCTTGCGCCTTCACGACCAACCCTCGTCCAGATGTTGAACCTTATAACACCGTCATAAGCAAGAGTACCAAGCTGTTCGGGAGGGATACTTGATCCGCCATGCAATACTATCTTCGCATCTCCAAGCACTTCAGTAACTTTACTTGCGCGCTTACCATCGTAGTCAGACCATCCAAGCGCCTGCTGTTTTGACCCTAGTTCAACAACGATTAGATCAACGCCAGTCTTTTCGATAAAAGATTTTGCTGACTCAGAATACTTAGTGTTATCGCTGGATAGCGCCTCTGCCTCGTGATGTCCCTCAACTGCGGGTCTTTGTAATGCGCCCTCTATGACCATATACTTTTTATACTTTTCTACCATCTTGCTTGTTATTGCTATGTTTTCCTCAAGCGTCCTGTCATCAAGGGAACCATCAACCATGACAGTCGCAAACTTGTCACGATATTTGTCCCAGAGCCATTCTTCATTTACGGGGTTGCCGTGATCATGGTGGGGAAGAGCAATAATATCATAGTAGGTTCCACCCTTAGTTCCGCAGAGAATATCCATTGCGGAAAGGCAAAGCCTTAATCCTTCTTCTTTTGTGCTGTGTTTAAGCACTCTTTTTGCTTGCTGCATCTCCTCATATCCGAAGGTGATCGTAGGTGCAACGACAGGCTGTTTTATACCGTATTCATCTGCAAATTCCTTGATTGCGAATAATACAGCCTCAAGGTTCATAACGCTGTCGTATCCAAATACAGGCATGACAACATTGGCTTCTCTTAATCTTTGTAAAATCTCTAGGGTTTGGTTTCTATCTGTAGCAACTGGCATTTTCTACCTCTCTAAAATATAAATCGTGATAACCTTATAAATTTATGAAAAACTCGTAATTCTAATCAATTTCTTTTGAATTATAACATAGCTAAGTGATAGAAACAAGGTTTGTGTTACATATAATTATCTTATTTCAGCTTTTGAAACTGAGTGAATCATGAGTAGAATCATGAATAGCAAAGCCCTTAGCATACAGATGGGGTCGTAATGAGGACGATCTCTAGGATTAGGAGAATAGAGGGTTTGCAGATATTTTCTGACAGGTTCAAGGTCAAGTATTAAGAGAGTAAGAGCGGTTTGTAGGTATTCGTCTTTGATTTTTCTTGACTTACGTTTTAACCATTTGTTAAGATTAGATATTAGATTACTCTGGTAGGTGCGCATGATATGCCTCCGTTGTAGATTGATGTAAAAATATATTCTTTTTTTTGATCTGTTTGTTTTTCTGAGTTTTTTATTTGCTGTGAAAGCTATCTCTGAAAAGGAGACACGATATGGAGAAAGCATCTGAGAGTTTGAGGATATCAAAGGAAAATAAGATTCTTATAGGTTGGGCTTCAAAGAGTATAACTCCAACAAGAACGGTTATATTGACAGGACAGTTTCACGCAAGGGTTTCAAAAAATGTAAATGATCCGATAACATCAACAGCTCTGGCAATTGAGTCAGGAAACGATCAAGCCATTATGGTCTCGTGTGATCTAGTAGCAATAAGAGATGGTGTACAGGATAAGTTACGGGAGATGTTAAATTCAAAACTGCCCGGCTTTGATACTAAAAAGATATTTCTTAATGCAACACATACGCATACCGCGCCTGAAATGGTGGAAGGTACGTATCCCCCGCAAGATAAGGAAGTCATGACTTCGACAGAATTTACGGAATTTCTTATAACTCGCCTGTCCGAAGTGGTTGTTGAGGCATGGGAAAACCGCAAACCAGGTGGGGTTAGCTGGGCTTTTGGTCATGCGGTGGTGGGACATAACAGAAGGGCAGTTTATTTCAACGGTTCTGCTCAAATGTATGGCTCTACGAATAGAGAGGATTTTGAATGTATAGAAGGTTATGAAGATCATAGTTTGAATATGCTTTTTTTATGGGATCATGAGCAAAAGCCTACTGGCATAGTTATCAACGTAGCCTGTCCTTCTCAGGTGACTGAAGGTGAATATTATGTCTCAGCAGATTTTTGGCACGAAGTAAGGACAGAATTGAGAAATCGTTATTCAAGCGACCTTTTTATACTGCCACAGTGCAGTTCCGCAGGAGATCAATCCCCTCATTTCCTCCTCTATGGTCAGGCAGAGGAAAACATGCGAAAACGTAAGGATGTGTCAGAACGACAAGAGATCGGTATCAGGATCGCAAACGCTGTTGACTATGTATATCCACTGGCAAAGAGTGACATAAGGACTAACGTGCCATTTGGCCATGTTGTTCAGGATATAAATCTACCTGTAAGAAAAGTAACAAAAGAAGAATTAGATGTAGCGAAACAAGAATATGATAAACTGTCGAAAAAACAGCCATTTGACAAAGATTCTCCTGAGTATGCTTTTATGCGGAGAAATAAAAGCCTGATAGACAGATATGAGCGGCAGAAAAATAATCCTTTTTACCGGGTGGAAATTCATGTCATAAGGCTTGGGGATATTGCAATTGCCACTAATCCATTTGAGTTGTTTCTTGATTATGGAATGCGCATAAAAGCACGAAGTAAGGCTTTACAGACCTTTGTTGTCCAATTGGCGTGTGATTCTGGTGGTTATTTACCAACAGCTAAAGCTGTCGCAGGCGGAGGTTACGGCGGGGAAGCCGCAAGCAACAATGTGGGTCCCGAAGGCGGACAAGAACTGGTTAATCAGATTGTTAAGCTAATCAATGGAACGTGGGATAACGAGTAAAAATAAGCAGAAAAATATCATAACCAGTTGTCTAATCATAACCTAACTTTGTTGACAAATAATCAAAAGCACTTTGAGAAAATAAATGGTTTACAGATAGTGTCAGAATGAAAATATCAGAGAAAAGACCAAATTGGCTGAAAAAGCGGATAACGATTAATGATCAGCAGGAACAAGTATATGAGATTCTAAAAGGATTACATCTAAATACAGTCTGCCAGAGCGCAGTATGCCCGAACATCGCTGAGTGTTTCGCTAAGGGAACTGCGACGTTTATGATTCTTGGCAACGTATGCACAAGAAATTGTCGCTTCTGTGCCGTTGAAAGTGGTGAACCATTGCCTGTGGACGAAGATGAGCCTAAGCGGTTAGCTGTCGCCGCAAGAGAATTGAAATTAAAGCACGTTGTTGTTACTTCTGTGACACGAGACGACCTGTCAGATGGAGGCGCAGGACACTTCGCAAGAACAATTGATGAATTACATAAAGAATTGCCCGAAGCTACAATAGAGGTTCTGACGCCTGATTTCAAAGGTGATGAAAACGCTTTAGCGATTGTTATTAAAAGCAAGCCTGATATTTTTAACCATAACGTTGAAACTGTGCCAAGGCTTTATCCACAAGTGCGACCAATGGCAGATTACAGGCGTTCTCTGCATGTTTTGAAGAAAGCTAAAAATTTTGATCCCCATATTCATACAAAATCTGGTATAATGATAGGATTATCAGAAACAAGACCCGAAATATCAGAAGTAATGAAGGATTTAATAGAAGCTGGTTGTGATATACTCACCGTGGGACAATATCTAAGTCCTTCAAAGTCACACATTGACATTTATGAGTATATCCATCCAGATGTTTTTGAAGATATAAAGCGAGAGGCTAAAGAATTAGGATTTTCTCATGTAGCCTCTGCCCCGTTTGTGCGCAGTTCATTTAATGCCGCAGAAGCCTTTGAATTTCTGCGTATCCATGATAGGAGAAGGAATAGTGAAAAATATTAATGTAGGATTGATCGGTTGGGGAACAGTTGGAACTGGTGTAGCGAAAATTCTCTTGAATCAGAATAAATTCATCAGAGATCATGAAAGGCTTTCGCTCAGGCTTTGTAAGATAGCAGACCTTGATATAACTATGCCTCGTGGCATTGACATAGATAAAAGTATACTCACTACTGACGTTAATGACGTTATAAATAATCCAGAGATAGACATAGTTGTAGAACTCATCGGAGGGCTTAAACCTGCCAGCAATTTTATATTCTCCGCACTCAAAGCAGGCAAACACGTTGTTACAGCCAATAAAGCCGTCCTCGCCGCTCATGGAAAAGAATTGTTCCAGACAGCAAAAGATAACAAAGTTCTAGTAAAATTTGAAGCCAGTGTCGGTGGATGTATCCCGATTATAAACTCATTACTTGAAGGTATGGCGGCTAACAACGTCCATGCCATATATGGTATAGTGAATGGCACTTGCAACTATATACTGACACAGATGACACAAAGAGGAATAGATTTTGATGTGGCGCTGAAAGAAGCCCAAGCTAAAGGTTACGCAGAAGCTAAACCGGATACCGATATTAAAGGCATTGATGCGGCGAATAAGATTGTAATACTGACGTCATTAGCTTACGGAACAGAAATAAAACTCGATGAAATATACATTGAAGGTGTTACAGAGATTACACAGAATGATATACAGTATGCCCGTGAATTGGGTTATCAAATAAAACTGCTTGCAATCGCTAAACTACTTGATGGTAATAAGATTCAAGTCAGAGTGCATCCGACAATGATACCAGAGGATACAATGCTGGCAAGCGTTGAGGGTGTTTTCAACGCTATTTACGTGCTTGGGAATGCCACTGGCGCAACAATGTTCTATGGCAGAGGCGCAGGACAGATGCCAGCCGCAAGTGCTGTCGTTGGTGATATTATAGACGTGGCGAAAAATATTATCGCAGGCACGGACCCATATCTACTGCCACAGCCTACGCTTGAAAATACATCATACTCGTTGAAACCAATGGATGAATGTGAGACACGTTACTACATAAGGCTTCAAGTACTTGATAAACCGGGCGTTCTCGCTAAAATAGCTGGAATACTTGGACAGTATAATATCAGTATAGCTTCCGTTATACAAAAAGAACGCAGGGCTGGTGAAAGTGTTACAATAATCATGATGACCCACGAGGCTATTGAGAAAAATATGCAGTCCGCTATTCAGGAGATCAATGCTCTACCAGTTATCACAGAAAAATCCATGATGATAAGAGTCGAGAACATGGACGGCGATGAAGCAAGTCTGGCGATAGTCTAGCAAGTAGAACATGCTTTTAGCTTGTTCCAAAAAGGAGTTGATGAATTCAATGGAAACTGCATTAGCTGAAATTAATTCTATGGAAAATATAGCAAAATCTAAGAAAAAGATAAGCTATGAGGAGTTTCTTGAGTTATGTGATGAGGATACTCTAGCTGAATGGGTAAATGGAGAAATTATTATGACTTCACCCGTATCAAGAAAACATCAAAAAATCTCAAAGTTTCTAGAACATATAATTGATACTTATGTGACATTTCATAATTTAGGGGAAATGCTTCAAGAAAAATTTCAGATGAAGCTACCTTATTCAGGCAGAGAACCAGATATAATTTTCATACAATCTGACCATCTAGATCGTCTAAAGGAAACTTATCTTGATGGTCCGGCGGATATGGTTATCGAGATCATATCTAAAGAGAGTATAAACAGAGACCGTGGTGACAAATTCATCGAATATGAGTCCGCTGGAGTTACGGAGTATTGGCTTATTGACCCGCTGAGAAAACAAGCTGAGTTCTATCGGATAGGTGATGATAATTGTTACCACCCAGTTGCTCTTGATGGTGAAGGTAAATATCATTCAGAAGCGATACCGGGTTTTTGGTTCAAGGTCTCATGGCTATGGCAGGAACCATTGCCACCCGTTTGGGAGATCAGAAAAGAGCTAAATTTGCCGTAAAGAAAATCCAGCAGATAATCATAATCACTTTTTATATGGCGCACCAAAGAGAAAGTAAGCATTTATGAAAAAAGATATTGCTTAAAAAAGTTGAGGTGATTTTTATGGGAGTCATTCGAGAACAATATATAGTAGTGGCAAAAAAACTGCGATAATTCTTCCTATGAAGCAGTATAAACAGCTTTTAGAAGATTTACATGATCTGGCAATTGTAGCAGAAAGGCGAGATAAATCTGTCATCAGTCTTGATGAAATGAAAAAAAGGTTAAAGCTAGATGAAACCGTATAACGTTGATTGTTCTTAATTCAAAAGAAGGTGATCTTGAATGGCAAGATGTTGGACTCGTGGTAAACTTACTTCCGAAGCTGTTTATAAATGTTCAACCTGCCGAACGGAAAATGCAATTCAAACTTTGCAGAAGGATTTATCTTTAAGCACCGATAAATTAGCGAAAGTTGAACAGCATGGCTTTGAGGTTATATCAGATGAATTATACGAATTAAACAGAACCCATCAAGCGAATACTGATAAGTTATCAGACGGTTTTAGTAATCTAGCGGGAATTCTGCAAGATGGTTTTGAAGATGTATCAAATAGACTACAAGGAATAAACACTACTCTTGAATGGGGATGATGTAATTGATGGTAATCCACTGGATTACAGGACATATATAGGTTTGGCTAGAACCTATCTGCAAAAGAACGAGTTCGATAAAGCTAGGACTTACTTGGAGAAAAGCCTACCTCATGCACCTGATAACTCTTACAAAAACTACTCTTATCGTATGATTGGGCATGTAAACGAATGTGCCAGTGATTATCATTCTGCGGTTTCTGCTTTGAAATCGGCAACAAAGGTTTCGCCAAACAGTTATGTTGCTTTTTATGATCTTGCTCGTTGTAGTGCAAAAATAGAATTAAAAGAAAATTGTCTTTCTGCATTGGATACAGCAATATCTGGTAATAACATCTACTTTTACCTTGCGGAAAGTGCGGATTTTGAACCACTTTCACTTGAAACTAAGGAACTATTACGAGAGATCAAATCTAATACCTTAAACACAGCGAAGTCAGAGCTTGCTGAGTTGACTCAAATACTTGAGGATTTAGATAAACGAGTTGTTAATGAGGATATTTACGTTGAAACAGTTGACGAAATAGAATCAAATCTTAATCTTGCTAATGACAAAATATCCACAGGAGATTACAAAGCATTTTTAGATGCTTTATTCATCAACAGAGAGAATTATAAGCTTGTAGAAAAAGCTAAGATTGAAATAGACGAAACAATTAAAACTCGTGATAAAGCATTGGCTGGTATTTCCAAAGCAGAGAAAATGCTTAGTAGTGCTGAAGAATCTATGACTGAAACTAAAGAAGCTTTAAGTGGATGTGTCAACGCCAAAGGAATTCTTGATCCAGACTACAAAAATATAAAAACAGCAAAACCAAAGTTAGAACTTGCGAAAGACAGAGCATCACGAAAAGATTATGAAGCATTTTCAGATACAATAAAAATTGGTAAAGAAGCCTATGATCTTGCATATAATGCCAAAAGTAGCCTAGACAGTAAATGTGAGCATTATAAAAATACACGTTCTGCAAAAGTAGAGAAAGCAACCAAGGTGTTTTTCAAATCAGCTGGTTCAGAAATATTAGTTGGCTTAGTTTGTTCACCAATAGGTGGGTGTGTAGGATGGACAATAAGTAAACATTTTTGGAGCAGTAGTGCCATAACAGTTATTTTAGTCACCATCGCGGGAATAGTAGAAGGAATTATGTATGCAGTCAAGAAACTGAATACCTATGAATAATATGATTAAAAATGAGGCGGTGACTTTTATGGAAACAGCACTTACAGAATCGAAAATACAAAATACAATAGCTGAATCAAAGAAAATAAGCTATGAGGAATTTCTTGATTGGTGCGATGAGTAAATGAGATCCATTGCTTATGCCGCCACAATTTCTATGGGTTTTCCAACCAGATTATTTTTAACCCATCGTATGGTTTCCCTAAGCATATCATTACTAAACAGTTCGTCTAAACTATGAAAATCATCGTCATCCCAAAGCGAAATATTTGCTACCGTAAAACCAATAATATCCTTTCCTTCATTTTTTTCGTCATCATAGGTTGCAAGATCATATCTTACGAAAAGATTTGGGATCAATTCTTCGGCAACAGCCTGACGAATTGAACCAAAGGCAATTTCTAAAATATCTCCATCTCTGTCATAAGAGATTATCAGCTTACTTGCCATATTATATTACCTTCCATCGGTTTTCTTAGCAAATAAAGGGTAATGATTGAATTTTTATAATCAGGAGGTAAATCAATATTAAGTCGTACAGTACACATAAGGTATTTGTTATGTAGAATTCTATCACCGACTGCAAGTTTAGGATAGAACTTATAAAATCTTACAGTGTAAGGTTTGGTATCATACTGAGTAAAATCCGGGTACTCTATTAAATCAGGAACAAGACCCAGTAAATCTTTTGTTTCTGGATGATTTTCTAAAATATGTTGCCTTCTTTCCTCCATAAGGTACACTTCCAAATCAGGAAGTTCAGGTGCAACACTTTTTACAAATTCCCGTTTAATCTTGCCCTGTTTTTTCATTTTCCAAAATAACACAAAGTTTCACTAATTATTGAACGACTAACCTAAAAATGATTATATCAGATCAGTATGATGGTTTCAAGTAATATTTGTGAAATAATGTAACCATTAGTCTTATTATACGAATAGAGTACTCATTAGTTTGCTTATTACATATTGATTTTTTGAGTGGTTGTGATATAATTCTATTACTTTATTCATGATTGTGTGAGTAGTGATGGGGATTGTAGAAGCAGTCAAAGTATCGAATACTTATGAAGATATGAAAAAAATGAGGCGGTGACTTTTATGAAAACTGCACTTATAGAATCGAAAATACAAAAAACAGTAGCTGAATCAAAGAAGATAAGCTATGAGGAATTTCTTGACTTATGTGATGAGGATACGCTTGCAGAATGGGTAAACGGAGAAATTATTATGACTTCACCCGCGTCAAAAAAACATCAGAAGATTAGCTTTTTGCTACAAAGTATATTGTATGCGTATGTCGAATTTCATAAACTTGGTGATATTATTGATGCGCCTTTTCAGATGAAGTTGCCATATTCAGGCAGGGAACCAGATATAATCTTTGTCCATTCCAGTCATCTGGATCGTCTAAAGGAAACTTACTTGGACGGACCTGCTGATGTCGCAATAGAAATTATATCTGAAGAAAGCATAAATCGAGACCGAATTAAAAAATTCAATGAGTATGAATCCGCAGGAATACCAGAATATTGGCTCATAGACCCAATGCGAAATCAGGCAGAATTTTATCGTATTGGTGCTGATGGTTTTTATCATCTTGTTCCTCTTGATGCAGAAGGCAAGTATCATTCAGAAGCCATACAGGATTTTTGGTTCAAAGTATCATGGCTTTGGCAAGAACCATTACCACCTGATTGGGAAATTCGGAAAGAACTCAATATACCTTAGTGGATATAAATAAATATGCAATCTATAAAATTCAATAAAAGGCTTTTTTGGGACTACGATATTTCTGATCAAGACCTCGAAAGAGAGGATGTCCTGATATTCTATGTATCAAGAGTTCTTAATAATGGTACAATTAAGGACGTAAAAGAAATTCCGATTGAATTAATTGAAAAATATATTAACAGGCTTAATCTTTCATCAAAAGTCAGAAAGTTTTGGGAATGGTATTTAAAAGCATAAACATGAATATTTTAACAACATTTCAAATAGAATTCATAAGTTGCTTCTCAAAAACAAGCCTTACTATGGATTTTTTTGGAGAAAAAGATATGGAAAATGCAATTGAAAGAAGAAACCACGATTTTGTAATGCGCAATGGAAAACCAGTTGCAGTTATAATTGATATAGATGAATATCAGGAGATTTTGGATCTTTTGGAGGATATTGAAGATATAAAAGAATTAGAAGAAATGAGAAAAAAAACACTAAAATTCAGAGATTTGGATGATTTCCTTAAGGAGTATAATCCTGATGTATAAAATTCGCTTAGAATCATTCAGTTGAACACGATCTCAGAAGAATTCCTGCAAAAGATTTTCATCATATAATTTCACATATAAAAGCATTAGCCGAAAATCCAAGACCACTTGGATGTCTTAAACTTACAGGACTTAAGAATGATTGGAGAATACGAATTGGCGATTATCGAGTCATTTATGAGATCAATGATGAAGAAAAATCTATAAATGTGATAAGGGTCAAACTCAGACCAAAAGCATATAGATAATGTAACCGAAAGGAAAACCAAAATGGAATGGAAAGGCATAATAAACAAGTATCGTGAATATTTACCAGTTACAGATAAAACGCCTATTATTACACTGCATGAAGGCAATACTCCTCTAATAAAAGCCAATAATTTAAGTAAAACTATCGGTAGTGGTCTGAAAATCTATCTGAAATACGAAGGCATGAACCCCACAGGGTCATTCAAAGATCGTGGGATGACTATGGCAATATCGAAAGCAGTGGAAGAAGGCTCAGAAGCTGTTATGTGCGCATCTACTGGAAACACATCAGCATCCGCCGCCGCTTATTCTGCAAGGGCGGGCATTAGCTGTATTGTACTTATCCCCGAAGGCAATATCGCACTTGGTAAACTCTCACAGGCTTTGATGCACGGCGCTAAGGTCGTCGCTGTTCAGGGCAACTTTGATGACGCTTTCACAATGGTTAGAACAATCACTGATAAATATCCCATCACTCTCGTCAACTCAATAAATCCCTATCGTATCGAGGGGCAAAAGACAGGCTCGTTTGAGATATGCGATGTATTCGGAAAAGCACCAGATTATCATGCTATACCTGTTGGTAACGCAGGGAATATTACATCGTACTGGAAAGGTTATAAGGAGTATAAATCAGCAGGCAAGATCAATACACTTCCAAAGATGATAGGCTTTCAAGCAGAAGGCGCCGCCCCCATTGTTGAAGGGCGCATAATAAAAGACCCGCATACAATAGCCACTGCTATAAAGATCGGCAATCCTGCAAGCTGGAAACAAGCCGAATCTGCAAGAGATGAGTCAGGCGGATTGATTGACATTGTTACAGATGATGAAATACTTGAAGCGTACATGATGCTTGCTAGATTAGAAGGTGTTTTTGTTGAACCTGCTTCTGCCGCTTCTGTTGCTGGCGTTATCAAAAAAAATAAAGATGGATACTTCAAAGAAGGAGATTCTATTGTGTGCATTGTTACAGGACATGGACTCAAAGACCCTGATCGTGCTATTGCTTGCTCTGAAAAACCGTCATCTATCCCTGCAACAGAAGGAGCTATTGTTAAATTACTGGGCTTATAAGTTCGGGGAGCACGGTTCGGTACAGAGAGGATGGGAAACATGCTAGAAATGGTAATGCGCCCACCTCTTATGCTACAGTTTACGAGGTAGGCGGCGGAAGCCGTCAGGTTTTTATTTTGATTTGAAGAATGAAAGAGGTGGTTAATTTGGTTTGATATGACGGGTTTAGTTTATTTCGTAAAGGAAGGCTTTAGACTTCTAGCATGGTCCGGATTGGCTTTTAATATGGATTTGTGCGAATCCTAAGATCATTTATCAGGAAAGGGAACTTAGAAATGAGTCAGAAAAAGCGATTCTATCTATCAATAGGGATATCTATCCTTATGGTGTGTCTTGGAATTATGGTGTTCGCTACTATTTGCTTAGGTGCGGAGAATGATAAAGTTATCAAAGGGAAAGATGGCGCTGAAATGGTATTGATACCAGCGGGTGTGTTTCAAATGGGTAGCAATGATGGATTTCGGCGACCAGACGAAGAACCTATTCATATTGTCTATCTTGATGCTTTTTACATGGATAAATACGAAGTGACAAATGCCCAGTATAGGCGTTTTGTTAAAGAAACTGGTTACAAAGAACCGGAAGGTTCATCTTTGGTAAATGGTTATCTGCACAGGGGATTTAATCCCTGGTCTGATGAGAATTTCAACGGGGACAATCAGCCTGTTGTCTGCGTGAGTTGGGATGATGCAAAAGCTTATGCTGAATGGGCTGGCAAACGTCTGCCAACAGAGGCTGAGTGGGAAAAAGCAGCACGAGGTGGTTTGGTAAATAATAAATATGTCTGGGGTAATGAATCAACTCCTCCGAAAGTTGCAGAAAACCTTGTTGATAAGTCGGCAAGGAAAGTTTTCACCAATTTGGAATTTTTTGCTGGCTATGATGATGGCTACACCTATACTGCTCCTGTTGGTAAATTTGAACCGAATGGTTATGGCTTATATGACATGGCAGGAAATGTCTCTGAGTGGTGTGCAGACTGGTTTGATTCAGATTACTACTTAAAATCACCCAAGCAAAACCCAAAAGGTCCGGATTCTGGAGAAGCTCGTGTCGTGCGAGGTGGGTCGTGGATTGCCATTCCAGATTATCTCCGAGTAGCATTCCGCTGGAGTTCTACGCCAAAGAATGTTGATGACTCTTATGGTTTTCGTTGTGTAAGTGATGTTAAGCCTTGAAATCATTAATCTATCTGGCATGGTTCATTAATTGTGAACCTGCCCACTATCTGATTTGTAATCGTGATCGTAGAAATAGGAGCATTACTGTCGTAAAGGACTCAAACATCCTTTATATTTATATCTCCGATTGATTTCGGTTGAAGGATGTTTTTTTTATGATATTGACCATTTTGCTTATTATACTGATTATAGCGGTTATTGGTTCATTGCCTGTTTCCTTACAGCAGGGGATGGGGATATTTTCCAGGCGGAATTTTGAGGATCATTGTGCTGATCGTAGTCATATTGTATTTGACCGGTCATCGTTTTTGAGAAACGAACTCGACTTGCAGCAAAATAACAGGAGGAAGTTACTGTGAAAAATTTAATTGCAATGTTTTTGGTTATCGGTTTAGTTTTTGTATGTTTTGGATGTGGTTGGAGCAAAGCGCAAAAGGGAGCCGCTATTGGCGCTTCCTCTGGTGGAGCAGTTGGTGGAGTAATCGGCCACAAGGTTGGCAATACTGCTATAGGAGCAATTGCTGGTGCTGTTGTTGGTGGCGTGGCTGGCGGATATATAGGTAAATACATGGATAAACAGGCTGCAGAAATGAAAGCGCAAGTAAAGGATGTTCAAGTCGAACGAGTGGGTGAAGGAATTGCACTTAATTTCGATTCTGCCTTGCTTTTCGATTTCGGAAAATCCACTCTAAGGTCTGAAACCAAAACAAACCTCGATAAACTTGCTGAAATCCTGCAAAAGTATCCAGATACAAATATTGTTGTTGAAGGAAATACAGATTCGGTAGGATCTGAAGAATCTAATCAAAAACTTTCAGAACAACGAGCTCAGGCAGTCGGTGATTACCTCGTTAGTATCAATGTTGGTCACAGCCGACTTACGACTGTGGGATATGGTGAGAGCAAACCGACCGATACAAATGTTACAGCAGAAGGACGACAGGCAAACCGTCGAGTGGAAATTGCTATAATCGCAAACGATAAACTGAAAGAACAAGCCAAAACTAATACTCAATCATAAGATGGATGGCACCTACAAATGTGGAGTTGAAAAGTTACATCCTCAAGTTTATGAATCTGAATTTTACTGTTTACTATATAGGAGTTTAAAGTAGTATGAAAATAAAATTTGTTTTATGTTTGGCTGTTATAATTGCGATTTTCGTAACCTCGACGCAGGCGGCTGAACCTACATGGTTATTTGCCGTTCCAAAAGCTGAGAGTTTAAAAGAGGGTAATTATACTATAGGATTTGTTTACCTCGATTTTGGTATGACTAATGAATTAGATATTGGCATACATGGTTTGAAGTATTCTACCGGGGACGTCGCTTTTGGTATTGGATTATACCCGATGGGTTTAACTCCTTATATAGTTTTTAGTCCCCCTATGGGTAAAGCAACGCTTAGTCTGGGAATTAAGGCTTCCCCTTATTGGTTCTTTGCTGGTCTTGAAGCACCCATTACTGATAAATTTAAGTTTATAGCGGAATTTAACAATGGGTTGAGCGCCGGGGTTCGAATACTTCCTGCAAGGGATTGGTCGGTGGATCTTTTTGTGCTTTTCATCCCGTCGTTTCATAATTATTTTCATAATTATTACCTATACGAGTATCAAAGCATTGATGTTGGACAGTATCAGCCTATACCATGGATAGCTATTGCTTATTCTGGTAAATTCTAGACCTTGTCTTTGGTGCAAGTAGAAAGGAGATATTTATGAATAGAATGTCATTGGCTCTTATGATTGTACTTTCGTGTATCATGATCTTTCCTGCTATTAGTGGCGCTCTTGACTTTCAAGGGATAGGTGGTAGGGCATCTGCTGTTTTCCCAAAAGGAGATGCAGGCACAAGTTTTGGATTGGGTGCAATTGCTGACCTTGGTCCCATAATACCGCAGTGGGAACCACTAAAAGCAGAGATTAGTGTTAATTATTGGGGAGACTCCTATAATGCAGCGGGGTCACTCTATAAAACAGACTTGACGTCCGTTTCCTTTAATGGTACGGTAAAACTACAATTTACACTTGGAGGAAAGATTTCTCCATTTATAGGCGGTGGACTTGGTCTTGATATTGAAAGGTGGACGATTGGGCAAGATAGTTCGGGAAGTGTTGGGTCAACCACAGATTCAAATACTGGTCTATTAACTCATCTTGTTGCCGGTGTTGATATTCCATTAGGTCCAGATTTTAAGTTCACACCAGAAGCTGAATACAATATGGGTAGGACAGATACGTTCCAGGTAATTGGAGCTTTTGTGTTTATGTTCAAGTAGTATGAGAGGATATTTCTGTATATCATGGTCATACGGAATTTTCTTGCTACTAATTTGAGGTTGTGAAATCATCAGAAATGGCATTGGTGATAAGTTTTGCAGGCATTGTCAAAAATAAAATGAAAATAAACACAAAGACACTTCTCGTTCCGACGAGTAACGGAAGAACAGAAAGTGCACAAAGATCACAAAGAAATAAAAAAAGAGAATCAAAAAACTTTGTGTTCTTAGTGTTCTTTGTGCCTTCGTGTTTAAATTTTTTACAGTGCCTTTAATAAAAGAGGAGGCTATTTAAATGAAACAGTTGGTTCTGGTACAAAAAATTCAGTGATCACCATCACAGCAGAATATTTATTCTATGGTATGTAGTGATTCACCAAATTAGTTATTTGTGTTATTCACAAAGTGTAGAATATGCTGTCCAGCTTGTTTGTTTTCTATTTAGCAAGCTAACAGCGTGTTCTACTATATTCATTTAAGCTAAATAACTAATCTGGTTAAGCATTATTGTAATTCGTGATTAATTCTTAAAATTTTCAATATTCAAGTATAAGGAACTATCAATTAAGGATGCCTATATGAAATATATTGTACTCGTTGGTGATGGTATGGCTGATTATCCAATACCTGAACTTGGAAATAGGACACCTCTGGAAGTAGCAGATACTACTAACATGGACACCATCGCCAGAAGGGGTATGTCTGGAATGGTAAAGACTATACCTGATGAACTGCCTCCCGGAAGTGACGTGGCTAACTTATCAATCGCTGGATATGACCCCATGATATATTACACTGGTAGAGGCCCCCTTGAGGCAGGAAGCATGGGGGTTAAGGTAAATCAAGGAGAAGCTGCTTATAGATGTAATATCGTCAGTGTAAAAGATGGCATAATGCTCGATTATAGTTCAGGTCACATTTCTACTGGTGAAGCCAGTGAGTTAATAACCTTCCTGAATGAAAAGCTGAGTAATGAAGATATTACTTTCTACGCAGGTGTCAGCTATCGTCACCTTTTAATTCACAAAAACGGTTCAGAATCACTTGCCTGCACCCCACCGCACGACATTACTGATAAAGTATACGAACCATATCTACCAAAAGGCGATGGGCAGGAGATAATTCTTGATCTGATGGAGAAATCTCTGTCTATATTAGAGGATCATCCCATCAATAAGAAAAGGATATTCGATGGCAAGAAACCGGGGAACATGATATGGCCATGGGGACAGGGATGCGCGCCAAATATGCCAACCTTTGCAGAAAAATTCGGGATCATGGGGTCAGTAATATCCGCAGTTGACCTTATCAAAGGTATTGGCTTTTATGCTGGACTAGACATTATCAATGTACCGGGCGCTACAGGCTACCTTGACACGAATTATCTTGGAAAGGCAGAATATGCACTGGATTCGCTTCGAGAAAAGGACTTTGTTTGGGTTCACGTTGAAGCCCCTGACGAAGCGGCGCATGCTGGCAACATTAAATCCAAAATAAAAGCAATTGAGGATTTTGACGGTAAAGTTGTAGGAACGATATTACACGAAATAGATAAAATCGGGAAAGATTACATGATTCTGGTTCTGCCTGACCATCTTACTCCTATCTCTGTAAGAACTCATGTTCATGGATCCGTACCTTATGCTGTGTGTGGAACGCAAATAAAGAGTAATGGCGTTGATAAATTCTGTGAGCCATCTGCTGAATCGGGTTCTATGAATTTCGCAAATGGACATGAACTCCTTCCATATCTGTTAAAACTTATGGTAATTTAATCTTTTACAAATTTCTGTTGTATAATCAGATGATTTTTGTTAAAATTATTGCCATAGTTAAACTACACAGATAAAGATATTTTCATTAAACGATATTGGGGGGAGGAATCGAAACTTGGCGTTAATTGTTCAAAAATATGGTGGCACTTCAGTCGCTGATTCCGAAAGAGTTAAGGCAGTAGCTCAACGTGTCATCAATGCAAAAGAAAAAGGCAACCAGATAGTAGTGGTTGTTTCTGCGCCAGCGGGCATGACAGATGCTCTGATTAAACTTGCTCGTGAGGTATGCGACTCACCACCCGCAAGAGAGATGGACATGTTACTTGCAACAGGTGAACAGCGTTCAATAGCTGTTCTTGCAATGGCTATCTGCGCTCTAGGACATAGTGCCATCTCATTTACAGGACCACAAGCTGGCATATTAACGACCAAGATGCACACAAAGGCAAGGATCTTGAGTATAAACGCTGAAAGAATCAAAAAAGAATTAGACGAAGGCAAGATTGTCATAGTTGCGGGTTTTCAGGGGTCCACAGAAGATGATGCAATAACTACGCTTGATCGGGGAGGGTCAGATACATCGGCGGTAGCCATAGCGGCTGGTCTGAAGGCTGACGTTTGTGAAATTTATACTGACGTTGACGGAGTATATACCGCTGACCCAAGGATCGTACCAAATGCAAAAAAACTAGACACGATATCACACGATGAAATGCTTGAAATGGCAAGTTCGGGAGCAAAAGTTTTGCACTCCAGAGCAGTAGAATTTGCAAAAAAATACGACGTACCATTATATGTATTATCCAGTTTTAATTATAACCCAGGCACATTGGTCACTAAAGAGGTAGAAAGTATGGAGGATGTTGTAATAAGAGGCGTCACACACGACAAAAATCAAGCTAAAATTACGGTATTCGGGGTTCCAGACAAACCCGGTACAGCTTACAAGATATTTGACAGAATAGGAAAATCAGAGATAAACGTAGATATGATCGTTCAGGGTATCGGTAAAGACGAAAAAGCGACTATCTCATTCACAGTATCAAAAACAGACCTAAAAGATGCACTGAAGATCGTCGAGGAAGTCGTTAAGGAATTCGGTAATGCCGATATATTGGCTGATGAGAAGATCGCAAAAGTGTCCGTAGTCGGTGTGGGAATGAGAAGCCACTCAGGAGTCGCTGCTAGAATGTTTCAGGCATTGGCGAGAGAAAATATCAACATCCAGATGATCAGCACTTCAGAAATAAAGCTCTCTTGCGTCATAGATGAAAGTGACATTGATCGTGCTGTTAAAGCGATACACGACGAGTTCAAAAACGAGATTTAGCTACTCAGAAAATATATCCGCTAATAACGCTAATTAATGACTTGTGCTAGACAGACAGTAGAATGGGTTCATGGTTTTGATTTGTTTTTGAAACTTATGAATTAGTAACTGTTGGCTTTATAAAATATTAGACCAATATTAATAGAAAACCATGAACCCATCCTACATTTAAATTTAGCATTGTCAAGTTAATTAGATTAAAAGATTCGTGAAAATTAGCGTAAATTAGCGGATAAAGTTCATTTTCATTGGTTTGTTATTTTTTTTCGCTAGACAAATAATTGTAACAGTGTTATACTTAACAACTGCTTAATCCATCCTTATAGATGGGTGTTGGAGTATTGAAATGTTAAGACTTAAGCTTGATGAAATTCCAGAGGGATCAAGTAATCTTGATTTAGAATGTAGTCCTGAAGAAATTGACCTTGAATATGAAGACGTAAGTTTTATAAGCAATGTCATTATAAATTTAAGTCTTTTCAGACAAATTACCACAATATTTATTAAAGCCATTACGTCAGTTGATGCTGAAATTGAGTGTAGCAGATGCCTTGAGCAAGTTTCTATTAAACTTGAGGCTATCTCGCAAGTACAATACTCTCCCCTGCCAAAAATTGCTTATGATCAGATAGAGGCAATAGGGATCGGGTATTATACTGATGAGTATATTAATCTGTCAGATGAGATTAGAGAGAGTTTGCTTTTGGAATTGCCAATGACTGTTCTCTGCTCAGAAGATTGTGAAGGATTGTGTCCACAATGTGGACAGAACTTAAATCGAGCTAAATGTGATTGTTCAAAATCAGAAGCCTTGAGCGATAATAAGGTTTCAGTTTTTGCTAAACTGCTCGAAATAAAAAGGTAAGTTGGAGGTGTGATCTATTGGCTAATCCGAAACGTAGACTTTCAAACTCTCGCCGTGGTATGCGCCGAAGTCATCAGGCATTGTTAACTCGTCCATTGGATACTTGTCCTCGATGTCAGGAGAAAAAGCTCCCACATAAAGCCTGCCCTGGTTGTGGATATTATAAAGGACGGCAAATAATTGAAATGAAATCAAAAGATTAGTAAGGTAACTAAACACTTTTGGCATTATTGAGTGCCATTTTTGGCTTATATATTATAAACATGCAAATTGCTGTTGATGCAATGGGTGGCGATAAAGCCCCTGAAGTAGTAGTTGAAGGAGTAGTTCGCGCCGCTCGTGAATACTCCATAGAGGTCCTCCTAGTCGGTCCGCAAACGACTGTAGAGGAACTTTTACATAATTATGATCTAGGTAAAACTAAAATCCAGGTGATCAATGCGTCCCAATACGTGCTTATGGGCGAGCCTGCTCAAGATGCTGTTCGGAAGAAAAAAGATTCCTCTATTCATGTATCAGCACGTCTTTTGAAAACCGGTCAGGCTGATGCTATGGTGACTGCCGGCAACACTGCCGCCGCCCTTGCCATATCACGCTCTATTCTTGGCAAACTCAGAGGAGTATCACGTCCATCCCTTGCCATGGTCATACCCAATTCAATTGATGCTACGGTTCTTCTTGACGTCGGTGCAAATGCAGGTAGCTGTAAATCTCAGCATCTCCTTGAGTTTGCATTAATGGGTGGCATATATTCCAAAATGATCCTGAAAAAAGATAATCCGAGAATAGGTCTATTAAGCGTTGGAGAAGAAAAAACAAAAGGTACTTCTATTACATTGGGAGCTTTTCCACTACTGGAGAACGCAGCAATCAATTTCATAGGAAACGTTGAAGGCAATGACATAGTAAATGGAACTGCGGACGTTGTTGTATGTGATGGGTTTGTTGGCAATGCTCTCCTCAAGTTTGCAGAGGGTGCGTCAAGGATGTTTTTTGATATTATAAGGGCTGAATTTAAAAAGAGTCTAAAGGCAAAACTTGGAATTTTATTGGCTAAGGACGCTCTGAAAGCATTTACAAGGAAACTTGATTATGAGCAATACGGAGGCGCACCAATATTAGGTATTAATGGAGCTTGTATAATAGGGCATGGTAAATCATCTGCTAATGCGATAAAGAGCGCTATACGTGTAGCTTCTGAATTCGTGTCTCTTAACGTAAATGCAAGTATAGAAAAAAGTCTTAGAGAAACTAGAGAGAAAAACCTCGGTATTGAATTACTAGAGGATGATGAGGATTAATAAACAGGTAACTATATAATGGGATGTCGTAGATCAGCTATAATTGGCACAGGTTCTTATGCACCTGAGAAAGTTCTTACAAATTTCGATTTAGAAAAAATGGTTGATACCAGTGATGAATGGATACGCAGACGCACTGGCATGGTTGAGCGCAGAATTGCAGACGGAAATACTGCAAGTTCCGATCTGGGTATTCAAGCATCTTTGAGAGCCATCGAAACTGCGGGGATTGACCCGGCAGAAATTGAGCTTATTATTGTTCCTACTGTTACACCAGATATGTTTTTCCCATCCACAGCGTGTTTCATACAGAAGGGCATCAAAGCTTCCAACTCCGCCGCTTTTGATATATCGGTTGGTTGCTCCGGATTTCCTTATGGATTAGTTATTGCTGATCAATTTATAAAGTGTGGAACGTATAAAACGGTTCTCGTCGTGGCAGCAGAAACACTTTCAAAAATAACTGATTGGACTGATCGAAGCACCTGTGTATTATTTGGCGACGCATCCGGAGCCGCTATACTTCAAACGACAGACGAAGACAAAGGAATAATATCTTACTATCTTGGCGCCGATGGAAATTACTCAGATTACGAATTGCTGGGCATACCTGCTGGAGGCTCAAGAAATCCTGCCACGCATGAAACAATAGATAAACGTATGCACTACATCAAAATGCGCGGACAAGAACTATTCAAACTCGGCGTTAAAGCTATGGCAGAGGCTGGAACAAAAGCACTTCAGGCAGGTAATTTAACCCTTGATGATATAGATATCGTTATTCCACATCAGGCAAACAAACGCATGATTGACGCCATTGGTGAATACATGGGCGTTCCCGATGAAAAAATGTTTGTAAACTTGGAGAAATATGGGAATACATCATCTGTAACTATGGCGGTTGCTCTGGATGAAGCCATCAGAGAAGGAAGAGTTAAATCTGGCAATTTAGTTCTTATCGTAGCTTTTGGCAGTGGTTTGACATGGGCTGGCATTGTTATTAAGCTTTAAAGTCTCGTATAATTGTAATTATGAACAATATTAGTGCTATTTTTGCAGGACAGGGGTCCCAATATGCAGGTATGGGACTTAAACTCCGTAATTATCCATCTGGAAAAGAAACTTTCAAAGAAGCTAATGACGCATTGGGAATGGACATCGAGTCATTGTGTTGTTACGGCACAGATAATGAACTTGCCGATACAGAAATTACACAGCCAGCCATCGTGACATGCAGTATCTCGGCGTTCAGAATTCTAATGCGCAGCGAAGTTAGTATTCCAGAATTTGCGTCAGTCAGTGTATCCGCAACTGCGGGATTAAGCGTTGGAGAATATTCAGCATTAGTAGCATGTGAAGCATTAAGCTTTGCTGACGCCCTTAGACTTGTAAAGCAGAGAGGACGTTTAATGGCTGAAGCCGGACGTATAAACCCCGGGATAATGATGGCAGTGATTGGACTGGATGCAGAAAAAGTCAGACTCGTTTGCCAAGAAGCAAGCTCTCATGGCATAGTTCAACCTGCGAACTATAATTGTCCCGGTCAAATTGTCATATCTGGTGAAAAACAGGCTGTTCAGATAGCTTCTGGATTGGCTCAAAAAGCCGGCGCAAAACGATGCCTTCCATTAGATGTAAGCGGGGCATTCCATTCACCATTGATGCGACCAGCAGAAGCAGGCTTACGTCTGGCTTTAAGTGAAGTAGCTTTTTCCAAACCAAAAATACCTTTTGTTGCAAACGCAACCGGGGATTATATTCACGACCCGAATGACATCAGAGAAAAACTTGCTCTTCAATTAACCCATTCTATACAATGGGAACCTTCTATACTAAAAATGGTGGATGATGGAATAAATACTTTTGTTGAGTTTGGACCAGGAAAAGTACTTTCGGGATTGGTGAGGAGAATTTATAAAGAGACAAAAATTTTCAACAGTGAAGATTGGCTCAAAGATAATTAAATAGATATAATCGGTAATTAGCAAACTCCCCTCTTGAGAGGGGTGCAGGGGTGTGTCAAATTTCTGATTTAGTGAGGTGGAGATGGAACTTAAAGATAAAGTTGCTATTGTGACAGGTTCAGCAAGAGGCATTGGCAAAGCAGTTGCCCGTAGGCTTGCTCAAAACGGTGCGACTATTGTTATATGCGATCTTATGATGGACGATGTATTAGCCACTGCTGAAGAGTTACGTTCAGAAGGGGCAACCGTGTTACCTCTTCAAGTAAACGTTACTGACATGAGTTCAGTGGAATCAATGGTCGAGGAGGTTCTTAATAAACTGGGCAGGATAGATATACTGGTAAACAATGCCGGTATTACCCGTGATGCTCTACTCGTGAGAATGGACGAAGCCCAGTGGGATTCCGTGATAGCGGTCAACCTAAAAGGAACGTTTAATTGCACCAAATGTGTCGCTAAGACAATGATGAAGCAGAGAAGTGGCAAAATAGTCAGCATATCATCAGTTATGGGTCTGATCGGAAACGTTGGTCAGGCAAACTATTCAGCGTCTAAAGCAGGCGTTATCGGTCTGACGAAATCGGTGGCAAAGGAACTGGGACGACGAGGTATAAACGTCAACGCAGTAGCCCCGGGCTTTATTGCATCAAAAATGACTGAAACACTGCCTGAAGCACAAAAAGAGAAGATCCTGGAGTCTATACCTCTAGGGTGCATAGGTTACCCTGAAGACGTAGCCAATGCGGTCGCCTTCTTGGTATCGGATTCTGCCAGATATATCACCGGTCAGGTGATTCAAGTTGATGGCGGATTAGTAATGTAGTGATAAATTTGACTTATAACAACTTCATGTTTTTCAGGAGGGACAGTAAAACATGGTATCAGAAGAACGGATTAAAGAGATTATAATGGAACAGCTTGGTGTAGACGAAGAGCAAATAACCCCTGATGCGTCTTTTATTGATGATCTGGGCGCTGACTCTCTGGATACGGTAGAATTAGTCATGGCATTTGAAGAAGAATTCGACGTTGAAATTCCTGACGAAGATGCCGAGAAAATCAGAACAGTTCAGGACGTTATTGATTACCTTAATACCCATCAAGCTTAAGTTAGTTTTCAGTTTTGGGTTATTAGTTTTCAGTTTTGGGTTATTAGTTTTCAGTTGATAAATTTCGAGTTATCTTGTCTGAAAACTGAAAACTCAAGACTGATAGCTATATATAAGCGGAGCGTATAAGTTAAATGCGACGTGTAGTTGTTACTGGTATGGGAGCAATCACACCGATTGGAAACGATAAAGATACGTTTTGGCAATCTTTATGCGCCGGGAAGTGTGGTGTATCAAGACTTACCTATTTCGACTCAAGTGAGTTTGATAGCAAGATTGCTTCAGAAGTTAAGGGATTTGATCCCTCGCCTTTTCTGACCAAAAAAGATATTATCAAGCTTAAGACTGCCAGATTCATACAATATGCAATAGCATCTGCGCTTATGGCAAAAGATGATTCTGGTTTGGATCTAGGTAAATATGATCCATATCGGATAGGTACGGCGATTGGCTCTGGAATCGGCGGTATTGCAGTAATTGAAGAACAACATTCAATACTATTAGAGAAGGGCCCAAATCGGGTAAGTCCACACTTTGTGACTCTTGAAATTGCCAATATGTCGTCAGGACAACTTGGTATCTATCTTGGAATCAAGGGGCCAAATTTCTGTATAGTCACTGCATGTGCCACTGGAAACCATTGTATAGGTGAAGCTTTCAGAATCATTCAGCGTGGTAATGCTGACGTTATGTTTGCAGGAGGGACAGAAGCCGCCATTACGCCGCTCTCCTTCGCTGGATTCTGCTCTATGAATGCTATGTCCGTACGGAACGATGACCCAGAACATGCCAGTAGACCTTTTGACAAAAAACGAGACGGTTTTGTTATGGGTGAAGGCGCTGGTGTAGTCGTTCTGGAGTCTATGGAGCATGCAATTAATCGTGGCGCTCGTATATATGCAGAGGTTTCAGGATATGGAATGACAGGTGATGGGTATCATACCGCTGCCCCGCTTCCTTCTGGTGACGCCGCCGCACAAGCAATGCGAATAGCTATCGCTGATGCGGGGTTACGACCCGAAGATATTAAATACATAAATGCACACAGTCCATCAACGCCTCTCGGCGACGCCGCTGAGGTTTTAGCTATTAAATCGGTTTTTGGAGACTATATCAGATCCCTATCCATCAGTTCGACCAAGTCCATGACCGGGCACCTTCTCGGAGCGGCAGGAGCAGTGGAATTCATTGCCTCAGCTATGGCAATATGCGAAAGTATTATACCACCAACTATAAACTACGAATACCCAGACCCAGATTGTGATATAGATTGCGTTCCCAACCATGCCCGAAAGGCAGAAATAAATTCTGTTCTCACAAATGCGTTTGGTTTTGGTGGACATAATGCGACTCTTGTGCTAAAAAAATTTATCGAGTAAAAATCTCATTCCGTTCCGTTGTTTCTTACCAAGTTTTTCTAAAACCAACCCGGACGCTAAAAAAGGAATCTGGAAATGTGTGACGACGAATCAGGTTCATGCGTGGATAATACTTACGATACTTCAGATACTTCAGAGCAAAAGAATGTCCTGACGATTGATGATAATCGTCTTGAGGAACTTTACGCTCTGGAATATAAGATCAACTACATCTTTAATGACATCCTGTTACTTGATCAGGCTCTTACACACAGATCCGCTATAACATGCAATGATAGCTATTCAAGATGCAACGAAAGAGCAGAATTTCTTGGAGATGCTGTTCTTGATCTGGTAGTCAGTTCGTTGTTATATAAAGAATTTCCTGATTATACAGAAGGTCAGTTGACAAAACTAAAAGCTGTTGTCGTCAGTCAATCCATACTTACATTCTGTTCCAGAGAGCTAGGCTTAGGCGAATATATAAGATTCAGTCCTGGTGAAAGTTCAGCAGGTGGTAAGGATAGACCATCAAATCTAGCTAATGCTCTGGAAGCACTTATCGCATCCATATATATTGATAGCGGGCTGAAATCGGCGGAGGATTTCATTATAAGGATCCTTTCGGCTGAGATTAACGAGCTAGATAAAGATGAGATGAAAAGAGATTATAAAACTGCATTGCAGGAATACTGGCAGGCTAGTTCTCAAAAGCCTCCGGTCTATAGGGTAATCAGTGAAACAGGACCAGATCACGACAAACGCTTTGAGATAGAAGTGATCTTGTCAAACGAGTCTTATGGTACTGGGATAGGTAGAAATAAAAAAGAAGCAGAACAAAGGGCGGCAGAGAAAGCTCTGGAAACAATATTCCACAGAAGGAGGGAAAACGACAACTGCTAGTTGTCAACCAAATTAATTCTTTAACTTTGTAGTAAGGTGATTCATCGCCTTAAATGCAATGCAATTGCATTACTACAAACTGTAAAAACCCACTAATTTGGCTATAAACAGTTGTCCAATCAATTATGAACTTTGACCTGACAGAAGAGCAGAAAACTATAGTTGATGCGGCGAGGGAGATATGTGAAGCTGAGTTTGCCCCCAAAGCCGATGAGATTGATAAAACGGGAATATTTCCAAAAGAAAACCTTGAGATATTAGCCAAATACGACCTCAGCGGTATACCAATACCAGATGAGTATGGTGGTTTGGGTGCTGATTTTACCACATGGGCGATCGTCGGTGAGGAGATAGCACAGGCTTGCAGTACCACCAGTGCAATATTTGGTGCTAACATCCTCTGCATTTATCCAATCTATATGTTTGGCACCGAAGAGCAAAAGCAAAAATATCTCGTTCCGCTTGCAAAGGGACAGAAGCTTGGGGCTTTTGCTCTTACTGAACCATCTGCAGGTTCTGATGCCTCTAGCGGTATAGCTACAGCAGTTAAAGATGGAAATGAATACCTGCTTAATGGCTCAAAAATGTTTATCACCAACGCTGATGCGGCAGATATATACGTTGTCACCTTCAAGACTCAGCCGGCTCGTGGTGCAAGAGGTATGAGTGCTTTCATCGTCGAGAAGGGTACGCCGGGGTTCTTTTTCGGAAAGCAAGAAGAAAAAATGTGCTACCATGCCCTTCCAAACTGTGGATTAACTTTTCAGGATTGTAGAGTGCCAGCAGAAAATCTGCTAAGTCAAGAAAATCGTGGCTTCCGTGTGGCGATGGAAACCCTTGACGTTGGAAGAATTGGAATGTCTGTTGGTGCCATAGGACTGGCAAAAGCCGCTCTCAAGAAGGCAATCAAATACTCCAAAGAGAGAATCCAATTTGGTCAACCGATCTCCTCATTTCAGGCGATTCAGCACAAACTCGCAGATATGGCTACTGAGATCGAAGCGGCGGAACTCCTTATGTTCAAAGCTGTATGGCTAAGGGATCAGAATAGACCTTTCAGCAGTATAGCGGCGATGGCAAAGCTTTACTCATCAGAAGTATGCTCAAGAGTCACAAATCATGCTGTACAGATTCATGGCGGCTATGGTCTTGTTCGTGAATATACTGTGGAACGATACCTGCGAGAGTCAAAGCTATTTGAGATAGTAGAGGGAACGTCAGAGATACAGCGCAACGTAATAGCAGGACACGTACTAAAATAATTTGAGTTTATAAAATAAAGGTAATGTAAAGATGAGTATCAAAGATACAATTGTAGATAAAATTCATCAAATGCCTGAATCTCTTGTAGAGGAAGTGAATGATTACATAGATTTTTTGTTGTTGAAACACGATAACATGGGTTGGCAATTATGGATACGATTTAGTGATTCATTAAAAATTGCCGAATCAGATTTCTCTGATTACTTGCCTAATTTGAAAGATTATGAAAATCGCTTAGCTCGTGGGGAAATCAAATGGTAGCTATTGCTCGTGGAGACGTAGTTTTATGTGATCTTAATCCAATCATTGGTTCAGAGCAAGCTGGAATACGTCCAGTAGTTATTTTGCAGATCGATCGTGCAAATGCTGCTAGTCCGCATACAATTATTGCACCTTTTACTTCAAAAATTCGTAGAGCTATTTTACCTTCGCATGTATTTATTCCAGCCGGAAATGGAGGATTAATTCAAGATTCAGTGATTCTTTGTGAACAAATAAGAGTTATTGATAAGCAGAGAATTGTCAAAAAACTTGGTCATTTAAGCGATTCCTACATGGGTGAAATAGAGAAAGCTTTGTTGGTAATTCTTGGTTTACAGGTGGCATGGTAGAAAGGTTTTGAAAATTGATGCGTATAATTGTCTGTATTAAACAAGTACCAGATACAAACCAGATGAAATTTGACAGGGAGACTTATTCTCTTATCAGAGATGGCGTGCCTTTTATCATAAACCCATTTGATGAAAATGCCATAGAAGCCGGGCTGCAGCTAAAAGAAAAGTACGGTGGAGAGGTTACAGTCATCAGCATGGGTCCGCCTCAAGTTGCTGAATCGCTCCGTCATGCCATAGCTATGGGTGCGGATAAGGCAATACTCCTCAGCGATAGGCGTTTTGCTTTAGCAGATACGCTTGCAACGTCATACACGCTTGCCACTGCAATAAGAAAGATTGGCGATTATGATCTCTTGCTGTTCGGAAAACAGTCCATTGACAGCGATACTGCACAGGTCGGACCAAGCGTAGCTGATCTCCTAAATTTACCACAGATCACGTACACAAGAAAGATTCAAATAGAAAATGGGAAAGTCATAGCGGAACGTGTGCTTGAAGGTTACTCTGAAGTCGTAGAATCATCATTGCCGACAGTTCTGACGGTCGGGAGAGAAATAAACAAACCACGACATCCTTCCTTAAAAGGCGTTTTAAAAGCCAAGAAAATTGATATACCTGTCTGGACGCCTGACGACATAAATGCCGACCCCATGAGAATCGGAAAGATCGGTTCTGCTACCATCGTTACAGGCACATTCACACCGTCACTAAAGGGTGATAACGAACAAATAACAGGAACTCCAGAGGAGATCGCTGAAATTCTTTTCGCCAAACTAAGACATCAGAATGTTATTTAATACTTAGACACAATAGTTTTTTATTTGCATTTGTTTGTATCCGTGATTAAATAACTTCCCTATTTTGAGATACTTAGATATATAACTCATTTAATCAAATCCCCCCTTCCCCCCGATCTTAAAGGATGAGGGCGGAAGGATGAAGGATGAAAGAAATCACTTCATCCCTCATCCTTCATACTTTCAGAAAGGGGGAATTGACCTAAAATCCCCTCTTGAGAGGGGCGCAGGGGTGTGTTACTCATGAATAAAAACAGCGAATACGTTCACGGATATTCAGATAGAGAAACCTACAGGTTATCTGATCAAGCTAACACTTTGGCTGAACTTCTACATAGTGATACTTTCTATTCTGCTGGAAGTATTGTTTTAGAAGCGGGTTGCGGAACTGGCGCCCAGACCATTATTCTTAGCAAAAACAGCCCGAAAGCGAAGATAATTTCTGTTGACGTATCGCAAGAATCTTTGATCAAAGCTAGTGCTTTGAATTTACATAATGTTAGTTTTCAGATAGCAGATATTTTCAATTTACCTTTTAACGAAGAAAGCTTTGATCACGTATTTATCTGCTTTGTGCTTGAACACCTTCAAGAACCACTGAAAGCATTACATTGTCTAAAGAAAGTCTTGAAAAAAGGCGGGTCAATAACAGTTATCGAAGGGGATCATGGCTCCTGCTACTTCTATCCAGAAAGCGAAGAAGCACATAAGACTATACAATGCCTGATTGATATACAGGCATCTGTAAAAGGAAACTCCCTGATAGGACGTCAAGTTTTTCCCTTGTTGAAAAATGCGGAATTTAAGAACGTAAGGGTTTCACCACGAATGGTTTACGTTGATTCGAGTAAACCTCAGTTAGTGGATGGATTTACAAAAAAGACTTTCATCGCAATGGTAAAGGGCGTTAAATATCAGGCTCTAAATTTGGGAATGATAGACGAACTGACATGGGAAAAAGGCATAAACGATCTATATAGGACAACAAACTCAGACGGCACTTTTTGTTATACATTTTTTAAGGGCATAGCAACAAAAGGATAAGATTCTTTAAATTTTTTAGTAAGAAGAATTTGGGAATTAATCACGAATTACACAAATAAACGAATTTCACGAATTAAAATAAGTTTGTAAGATTAGAATTGATAGATTATAAGCATTAACTACTTAATCGAATAATAAATAATGACAGCTTTCTGGATTCCCGCCTGTGCGGGAATGACATTTTTTGGGGAGGTTGTCATTTCTGCGAAGCAGGTATCCATAAATTCGTGTAATTCGTTTTTTTAGTGAAATTTGTGATAAGAAAAGTCAAGGATAAATTAAATGACTGATTTGAACAATTACAGTGGACTATGGGTCTTTGCTGAACAGCGTGATGGGATATTGATGAACGTTGCACTGGAACTACTCGGCGCAGGACGAGAACTAGCCGATACATTAGGGGTTCCACTTTCCGCAATATTGCTTGGAAGTGGAACTGAAAGCATTACTCAACAGCTTATCCATTTCGGCGCAGATCAGGTATATATTGTAGATCACCCGTTTCTCAAGCAGTATGACACTAATGTATATACAAAAGCCCTTGCATCAGTCATACAAAAGTATCATCCAGAAATCGTGCTTTTCGGTGCAACCTTCATAGGCAGAGACCTTGCCCCTAGAGTTGCAACGAGATTACAGATCGGGCTTTCTGCGGATTGTATAGAATTGACGATAGACCCTGAAAGCCGTTTGCTGGTGCAGACCAAGCCTGCATTCGGTGGTAACGTAATGGCAAAGATAGTTATTCCAAACCATCGTCCACAGATGGCGACAGTCCGTCCAAACGTTATGAAGCGTTTGGAACCACAAACTTCTCGTACAGGCAATATAATCCGTTTAGACGATATTTCACTTCAGGCAGAAGATATTTTCACTAGGATAATAGACATCGTTCAGGAGACAGAATCCGCTGTCAACATTCAGGAAGCAAAGATCATCGTTGCCGGTGGTTTCGGTTTGGGAAAAGCAGAGAATTTCAGTCTTCTAAAAGAGCTTGCTGACGTATTAGGCGGGGCAGTTGGCGCATCACGAGCCGCTGTTGACGCTGATTGGATACCATCGTATCATCTAGTAGGTCAGACAGGAAAGACCGTTCAGCCAAAGCTGTACATCGCCTGCGGAATATCTGGATGTATCCAGCACATAGTCGGGATGCAGTCATCGGAGATCATAATTGCCATCAACAAAGACCCTAATGCGCCGATATTCAACATTGCCACTTATGGTATAGTTGGCGATTTGCATGAGATCGTGCCTGCCATGACAAAAGTCTTCAGAGAGAAACTTGGGAAATAGCTTTTGATAATCAAGGTGTGTAAAATGTCTATCATAATCGGATTAGCAAAAGAACGCAGAAAGAAACTAGAAGATGAATTAGAAAAAATTGTTCCAGAGATTATAAAGCTAGATGTAGAGAAAATTATACTTTTCGGTTCCATGAATACTGATAATGTTCATGCTATGAGTGATATTGACCTCATCATCATAAAACGAACTGATAAGAGATTCATGGATAGATTGGACGAGTTCTATACTAATGTGGATTCGGAAGTGGCTGTTGATATGCTTGTTTATACACCAGACGAGTTTGACGATATGAGGGTAAATAGCCAGTTCATAAGAACAGCTATGGAAAGCGGGAAAGTAATCTATGAGAGATAGTCAATCTGAAGCAAAGCGATGGTTTTTGCAAGGCATGCAAGACCTTGACGATGCAAAATTTAATTTGTCCGGTAATAGATATAATGTTGCATGTTTCCTTGCACAGCAATCCGCTGAAAAGTTCTTGAAAGCATATCTTCTTGCTCAAGGTGCTGAAAAAGTTTGGGGACATTCTACCAGAAACCTAAGTAGGGAAGCTGAAACTTTCGACGATGATTTTAAAACGATTGAATACGAAACCAGATCGCTTGAGAAATACTACATTCCAACTCGCTACCCAGATGCTTTGCCGGGCGTTATACCTTCTGAAGCTTTTGATAATGAAGATGCTAATAAAGCGATCTCATTAGCCAGCAAGATAATGGATTTTATCAAAAAATTGATGATTTTTGAGGATTAAGATCATTTGCTTTGCCGCACCTGTCCCCATTTCGTTGCTATCCTGCCCTGTGAAGAAACAACAGATTGCCAGCCTTCGGGTGTGTATTCTTCCACTGTCGCCATCACCGGACCCGATGCCCCGCCACTTATAACTGAACCACCAATAACATAAAGTTTTCCATCTCCTGACACAACTGAAAGAGATGATCTTTTAGTTGGCATATCCGGTCCTTTTGTCCAAATATTTGTAGATGGGTCATATATTTCTACAGTTGGAACTGTTATTTCTCCTGGTCCCATTTCAACAGCAATTCCACCAATGGCATATATCTTATCATTAACAGCATCGGCAGAGAGAAAACATCTGGCAGTTGGCATATCTGCTTTTTTCGTCCATTTATCTGTCGCTGGATCATATTCTTCCACTGTCGAAAGGACAGGATTTCCTGGGGCAAACAAGAGGACTTTCAGCCCACCGATTACGTATATCTTGCTATTTACCGCGCATGCTGCCGAAATACCTCTTGCAGTTGGCATATCAGCTTTTCTTGTCCAGGTATCTGTTGTCGGGTCATATTCCTCTACTATGGAAGTATATTCACCACCTGGCCTACCCCCAATGGCGTAGATTTTCCCATTAACAACGCTAGCACATAAATCCGTCCTTGCAGTTGGCATGTTGGATTTTGTAGTCCATGTATCATTGGTAGGATCATATTCCTCTACAGTGGAAAATTTAGCACCATCCTGATTCTCACCACCGATAGCATATATCTTTCCATTAACTGCAACTGTTGCTAAAACTCCTCTTGGAATCTTCATGCTAGATTTAGTATTCCATTCATCTTTATCTGGATCATATTCTTCCATTGTTGCTAAAACATTAGCATTAGTCCAACCACCGATAGCATATATTTTTCCATTTACAATACAAGCACCACAATTCATTCTCGCTGTTGGCATATCAGCTTTCTTTGCCCATGTACCACCTTCCCCCTGTGGAGCCATAAAGAAAGCATTCTGCATATCAGGCTGTTTTGGTTCTCCACCTTTGCCTTGATTACCAGCAAATATTGGTTTGTTTGATACATCCATTACATTTACTGGTATCTCGCCGTTTTCAATAGCACTCGTTTTGCCAGCATTAGCCGAATTCATAATATAAGCCAATGGATTTGATATATTTAAGTGCAAACCAGACCCTAGAAATGCTATTAACACTCCAGTAGCCAATGATAATCCCCAGGGAAGCCCTCCAATCTTCGATATTGGATTAATTTTTATGCGTTTCACTATCTCAACGATTTGGAACGTGAAGTTAGCAGGCAACCCATGTTGTTTATATTCAATACTCATCATGGCGATCATCTCCTCTTTTAATTTTATACGTGCTTCGTTTAGTCTTCGGTCAATAGTTCTGGGCGATATACCAAGAAATTTTGACATATCTTTAATACTCATGTCTTCAAGATAGTGTAGTGCCAATACTTCGTGATACATCTCAGGTAATGAATTTAGCGCCTCTTGAATTGACTCATAGATTTTATTTTGCTTATAGATACTCACTGAAGGTTTATCCAATATAATAGGATCTTGATCTTCAGTAAACTCACGATCAGGACGTCTGGATTCTGAACGCTGCCAATTCTTACAAAGATTGATCGTGACCCTATAAAGCCATCCCATAAAGCTATCCCATCGCTTCAGCGTGTGTAAATCCTTATAAGCCTTAGTGAACACTTCCTGAGTGACATCTTGAGCATCGTGGAAGTTGTGGATTCTGGAGTAGGCTAAGGCATAGATGCTTTTTTTATACTTATCTACGAGTAAGCCAAATGCAGTTGAATCACCATCAAGGCATTTTTGAATTATGTATCCGTCATCTGTTCGCATGTTTTTATACCTGATATGGATAATTTAAAACAGACGATCTAAATATAAATATCTTCTTCATTATTATGACACCAGAGGAGAGAAAAAAACGCCAAATTAAATAAAAATATTTTACCAATTCTAGTTGATAATGTCAATTAATTGAGAGGTAAAAATGACTTTTCTCTTGATCCATTTTATCTTACATGAGATACTATATCAAAATTTCTAATACTCTCTCTTGAAAGGTGTGCAGGGGTGTATTTTGATAGAAAGGAGAATATACCGATGATAATTGAAACAATGTATTTTGCATTTAATCTGACTGCTCTGGTTCTGTCTTCTTCTGAAAAAGAAATGCTTGTGTTATCAACTCATAGTCAGGTCCCGAGGACTGTTGGGCGCAATGGTTGGCTAGTGGTTGACAAGGAAGTGACTTGGAAATCTTCTGAGACAGCCATTATAATTGTGGATATGTGGAATCAACATTGGTCATGGGGCGCTACAGAGAGAGTTGGCGTAATGGCTCCAAGAATGAATCAAGTCATCAAAACGGCAAGGGATCGTGGCATCACTATTATACATGCGCCATCAGATACGATGGACTTCTACAAGTATCATCCCGCCAGAATAAACACCTTATCCGCTCCTCAAGTAAATCCGCCAGAGCCAAAACCTCATGATGACCCTCCACAGCCTGTTGACGCATCCGATGGCGGTTCTGATACCGGCGAACCTAACAGCTACAAAGCGTGGTATCGTCAGCATCCAGCCATTGAGATTGAGGATATTGACTACATAAGCGATGACGGTCAGCAGGTATACAATGTCTTTGCGCAGAAGGGCATAAAGAATGTGATCATTATGGGCGTTCACACGAATATGTGCGTACTCGGCAGATCGTTTGGTATAAAGCAGATGGTAAAGTGGGGATTTAACGTTGTTCTAGTAAGGGATCTAACAGATGCGATGTATAATCCTTACAAACCTCCGTATGTCAGCCATGAGGAAGGTACAAAGCTGATAATCGAATACATCGAAAAATTCTGGTGTCCCACTATATTGAGCAGTGATCTAACAACTCCAAAACCTGACATACTATCAGAATCAAAATAAGCATTTGTGGGGTGCATAAGCGTAGTTTATGCAATGCCGAAAAGTTCCGCCTTTAGAAAATAGCATGATTGTTTATTACTTAAGTGCTATATGGGTGGATTTTTTTGAAACCTTCTGTTTTTTCCTGCTATTTTTTGCTGGCAATTTTGTTTGTTTTTGCGGTGTTGCCGATGATGTAAGATCAGAAACCAGATAAAAAAATGAAACGAACCCTATTATAAGAATTGCTATTAATGCCGTTCCCATTGCCTTCTCCTTTTTTAGTCTCGTAAACTGCTGATGCAAAAATCAGTCAGAAACACCAGCATTATGTATTACGAACAAGTTAAGCCTATAATGAAATATACCACATTAGATACACTAAAAAACATTTTGTTCCATTAATTTAGTCGAATTATAACATTAAAATAGTTCAAATTTTTTTGTTATAATTTTTTTTCAAGTATTTATATTATGCTAGAATAATTGGTTCTTCAATGATCCATATTAATACAGTTGTCTCAATATAGACAACTGTTTCAAACCAATTGAAATCCTCATAGACTACATATTATAATACATGAAAACGGTCATAAGTTATTATGGCTACTCATTTTTGGCTTAATAATATTTATACTTTAGAGCATAATGGGAGCTAGCAGTACTTATTTTTGCATAAACAGAATTATCAGTGCAAAAATTAAGCCATATTATTTGCTCGATAAAATAACAAGCAAAAATTAGGATAATGATATGTTGCAAAAAAGTCAACATATAAAGTAAAGCCAAAATTTATGACAGAAATTTGGCAGTGATTTATAAAATGTCAAAAACCTGACATTAATAACTCTCATTATGGTTATTTTTTTATCACGGTTAATATTCTAGTTGGTGGACTCGCTAGTGCGGAAAATTTAGCACATTCTACCAATTTCAAGGAACAAAGGAGTCAGAAAATGAAAATCAGACTGATCAACAGCGACGGAAATCCAATGTCAGAGAGTTCGCTTCGCTTTTTGTATTCATCAGACTTGCACTTTGAACCAATGAGACGTAAAAGCGAATTTGGCTCTGATGGAACTGTGGACATCGAAACCCCCGACAAAGGTGTTGCCTTACATGCACGCATTCTAGTGCCTGATTTTGGAAACGTCTGGGTGACAGCAGATAACTGCGGAAAAGGCTACGATACGGACTGTGGAATGCTTGATTTTGTGCTGGAATCAGCGAAAAGTCGTCTGAATGATGTTAATAAACTAACAGAAACAGGCGTTTTTTCCGTAGAATGTCTTGCTCATAAAGAAGCCTGCAAGGAATTTCTGGAAATAGCAAAAAATAAACCTGATAGATCCGGATTTTTCAATCTTAAAGCACTTTCCCATGCTCTATGGGCTGGCGAATATGCTGTTGTCGAAAAGGCAAGGTATGTCATTGCCAAAAATTCACCAAAGAAGGATTTCCTGTTTGGGTGCAATGCCTTTGCTTATGGCGGAGACGCACCTTATGCACATTATTTTAAGAAAGTCCTTAACTTTGGAACATTACCGTTCTATCTTGCTTCTCTTGAGCCAGAAGAAGGAAAGCCGAATTATGATCGGATTGACACAATTCTGGAGTGGTGCGAGCGCGTGGGCATAAAACCCAAAGGACATCCGCTTTGGTGGGGTCATCAGGCTGGAATACCGAAATGGCTTGAAGGCGCATCGTGGCAGGATGCTCAGAAACACTGCAAGCGCGTTGTAGAGCGAAGCGTTGAGAGATACAAAGGACGCATAGGAATATGGGACGTTATAAATGAAGCACATGACTGGGCAAATGGTCTAAAACTTACCCATGAGCAGGAAATTGAGATTACCCGTATCTGCTGTGATACTGCCCGATCTAAAGACCCTAATGCCACAATCATAGTCAACAACTGCTGTCCATTCGGTGAGTATTCTGCTGACGGTATGGTACATCTTGGTCCTGTGTATGACAGAGTTTACACGCCTTTGGCTTATCTTGATGACCTGATGGATGCGGGGGTGGATTTTGACGTGGTTGGTGTGCAGATATACTTCCCTGCAAGGGACATACTTTCAATAAATAAACTGCTTAATGAGTATGCAAGATTCGGAAAACCGGTACACATAACAGAACTAGGCGTCAGGTGCGCCGAACATCAACAAAGCCAAGAGTCTCAGCAAGTACAAAGAACTCAAGGCGAATGGCATTTCCCGTGGTCTGAGAAAGTGCAGGCGGATTGGATGGAGTGGTTCTACACAATGGCTTACTCTCGTAAAGAGATCGAGGCTATAACGTGGTGGGATTTCCGTGATCCCGCTTTCATCCCAACCAGCGGGTTCATTTATGAAGACGAAACGCCAAAAGAGATGTTTTTCAGGCTACTTTTGCTCAAAGAAAATATATTAAGATAAAGATACTGTAATCATAAAAAAGGATGGAATAGCACACGGATAAACACTGATTTATACGGATTTTCACTGATCAAATCTGTGAGAATCCGTCTAATCCGCGCGGATCCGTGTGCTATTTTTTTACAATTACTTTTTATGGAACTCTTCGACCTTCTTATGCAACTATTGTGTATTATGGATAACAAAGAAAAATCCCGAATTAAACAGCTAGTCGAAAAGACTTTGCAAGGTGACAAGGATTCCTTCTGTGAGCTTGTCGTAAAATATCAACATGCTGTCTATGGACTAGCATTTCATCACTTGAAGAATTTTACTGATGCAGAGGACATCGCACAGGAAGTCTTTCTGGAAGCTTATCGGCAGTTGAGAACTCTAAGGCGTCCTGAAAGGTTTGGATTCTGGCTGAATGGGATAACGACAAACCTGTGCAAAATGTGGTTGAGACGTCAGCGTCCAATTGTATCTATTGATGAATTACAGCAACATGATGAATTGACTACTAACCCTGATGAATTTTCTGAACAGCATGAACTCCACGAACTAGTGATGGAAGCTATCTCGCAGTTGCCAGAACCAAATCGCATCGTATTGACTCTCTACTCCATAGATGGACTTTCTTATGGGGAAATCAGTGAGTTCCTTGATGTACCCATCGGAACGGTAAGAAGCAGAATTCACAGAGCAAAGCAGACATTGAAAAAGGAGTTGGCGGATATGGTTGCACAAGATTTCAAAAAGCATGAGATTGATCCTGAATTTGCCCCCAATGTTGTAAAATTTCTTAAAGAACAACAGGATCGTATTATAACGCTCTGGTCAGACGATATGGCAGTTATAAACGACAAGGTATCAAAGGCAATTCATAGAAATGCAATATCCTCTTTTCTTTCTCTTATAAGAGATCAGTTTAAACATACTGATATAACAAAAACCCCTGATGAGTTAATTGAGGCATTGACTCGGAGATACAAAGAGCTTACTGCTAGTGAACTCGCTGAAATGTTGTTTCTTTTTCAGGGGATGATGGTTTTGAATTTCCTCAATGATTATGATATGGACTTATTCGGTGCAATATACCAACAAATCATGGACATAATAGAAAGCTATCCCGGAAAAGAAGATATAAAATGGGGATTTAGTGTTGGTTTTATGGACATTACAGAGACGGCATCTGCCATACGATTGGGAAGTCGTGGAACGTACGGCAGTCGTTATTTCAGTGAAAACCAAGCCAAGAAAAACCTATACCACAGTTATATGGTTAATATTGGAAATCCTTCTGATCCGATCCAGATACCTATCAGCGTGAACAAGAGTTGGGTAGAACGAGATTCAGGCTATAAATATCGCTCAATTATAGTAAACACAGGCGAAACTATAAATACACCAGCAGGAGAATTCCCAGATTGTGTGAAGGTGAAAACATTGATAACTGGTAAGAAGGTTAGCTCTGATGGTAAGGAAACTCCTGAAATTGACGTATTTGTGCGTGGGAGAAGGTTTATGTGGTTTGCACCCGGTGTGGGATTGGTTAAACTTATATACGAACATGAAGAGGGTTCTGCTACTGAGGTTAGTCTCATAAGCTATTTAATCAAGGAGGCAAGCGACAGCTATCTTCCGTTGGCTCTGGGGAATATATGGCGATATGAATGGACGGATACATACTCCGATTACATGAACTGGGAGGTATGGAGAGTAGCTGAAAAGAAGAAAGATACCTACAGAATCCACCGCTTTAATCGTGTATCTCGTCCTAAAGAAAGTTCTGAAAAAATAGATTCAACTGAGCAGGAAACACCTGAAAGAGAGAAAATACTGATTGTAAGTGACAGAGATTCCGAACAAAAAATCTATAAAAATATCTTGCTTGATGAAGGCTATGATGTTGAAACTACAAATTCAGGAATGGAAGCACTTAATATTCTGCAAAAGTTACTCTTTAACCTTGTAGTAATGTATGATTTTGATGCAACCAAAGACAGAACACCTGAAATGATGGGAATAGAGCTTTTAGAAAAGATAAAGCAAACTTCACCTGATACTCAGATCATCGTTATGACAGCATTTGGAACTGTTGAGAAAACTGTTAAGATGATGCGTCTCGGTGCTTATGATATTTTAGAATTGCCTTTTTCTCCTGTGCATTTATTAACCAGTGTAAAAGAAGCACTTGAGATCGCAAAAATGTAGAAATATATTTGGTTCTTCCGAGCCCCTACGAAAAGGGGGAATTGTTCTCCCCTTTAGCTAAAGGGGAGTCAGAGGGGATTTGATTCTTTTATAGACTTCGCAGGAATTTTATGGCGTTTTCAAGTCTATCCTCTGGCGAGGCATCTCCCCTGAAATCCTCTACTGATATAAAACCTTTATATTCAACTTTGCGCAGACAATCAACCATCTTTGGAAAGTCATATAATCCTTCAGCCATCGGACAACCGGGCCACGACCACGTTACAACGCCCTTTTCATTCGGTGGATTTGGTACAGGCTTATGACCGCCGGCGTGAATGTGCGCAAGGTAGTCGCCAAGCAGTTCAAGAGCAAGCTGTGTTGTCTCATATCCATCAGAGACCATGTTCTGCGGGTCATAGATAACGCCGATGTCCTTTGCGTCAAAGTTCGATACAAGCCTATGAGCAAGCGATGCACTAAGATGGATCGTGCCGCCGTGAGTCTCCACAAGGACTTTAACACCATACTGGCGGGTGATCTCTAATGCCTTTTCATAGTTCCTGACAGCTTCGGCGTAGAGTTCATTATAATTCACTGTTCCATTGTAGCCTCTGCATCCAAGCCTTATTGCAGGACATCCGACAGCCTTAGCGCCTTCAGCAAGCAATCGTACGTGATCAAGTTCACTGGCATCACATGCAGATGCAAATGCCGCTATTTGAAGACCATATTCTTTGACGGTTGATTTTACTTCCTCTGAACGTTTGAGAATGTTGTCTGGTGAAAGGTCAGTGAGATGCCTTCCCCATGGGCTTGGCACTTCGTTTGCCCTTTCGGGAGGAAATCTGCGGACACGAAGTTCCATCCCATCATAACCCAGTTTTTTTAGCAATTCGCAGGTTTGTTTAAGGTCAAGGTGTGGTAACATAACAGTGGTTACAGAGATTTTCATATCTAGCCCTCTCTCTTGCTCTTGTTGTTGATGTTTGTATCAATAACGACTTTGAACTTTGTTCCTTCTCGCATCTTTAATTGCCCTGTCTATATCATTGCTTATTTACTGTACCAAACCGTACATTTTACGGACTGATGTTATCTTTTCAGTAATATCATCGGGAACTCTGTCATAATGGGAAAACTCCATTGTGAAAAATCCTCTGCCCTGCGTCAGTGAACGGATCTGAGTCGCATATTTAAACATCTCTGCCAATGGAACTTCTATATTCGCCGCTTCGCCGTTGATCCTGCTTTCGATATTGTGAACGTGCGCCCGTCTGGTATTCAGATCGCCCAATACTTTGCCGAGATAATCCAATGGAACAATAACTTGAGCTTTCATAATGGGTTCGAGAAGTATCGGATTGCATCTTTTTATCGCATCAGTGAAAGCCATAGAACTTGCTATCTCGAAAGCCATGTCTGATGAATCAACTTCATGGAAAGACCCGCCCATCAGTGTCACTTTGACGTCAGTTACAGGATAACCAGCAAGAGGTCCATTCTCACTTGCGCCCTTTGCGCCTCTTTCGATTGCACGTATATAGTTTGATGGCACCTGATCTGCCGGGGCATTGTTGACGAACTGAAACCCCGATCCTCTAGGCAATGGCTCTAGCTTTAGCCAGACGTCGCCGTATTGCCCACGCCCACCCGTCTGTCTTATATACTTTCCTCTTGCACGATTGGTACGGGATATCGTCTCTTTATAGGCTACTTGTGGTGTTCCAACGTTCACTTTGACACCGAACTCCCTTATCATTCTGTCAATAAGTACCTCAAGATGAAGTTCTCCCATCCCTGATATTATCCTCTGACCCGTATCTTCATTAGACGTGACGTGAACCGTTGGGTCTTCTTCTGATAACCTTCTTAGCGTATCTGTAAGTTTTCCCCTTTCTTCCTCAGTTTTTGGCTCAATAGCTACCGAGATGACTGGTTCAGGAAAATTCATTGACTCAAATACTATCGGATGAGATTCATCGCACAGCGTATCACCTGTATAAGTATCTTTTAGACCAACGACAGCGACAATATCACCGGCGGAGGCATCACGTATCTGTTTGCGTTTGTTTGCGTGCATCTGAAGTATTCGGGATACTCGTTCCTTGATCTTTCTGCTCGCATTATAAACGTAAGAACCAGTCTCCAGCGTGCCTGAATATATCCTCATAAACACGATCTTGCCGACGTCCGGGTCTGCGGCTACTTTGAAAGCCAGAGCAGAAAAAGGTCCATCATCAATTGGCTCACGAGTACCTTTTTGATCTGTATCTGGGATATATCCTTCCATCGGAGGTACGTCAATAGGGGCAGGCAGATAGTCCACAATAGCATCAAGTAACGGTTGAACGCCTTTGTTTTTAACTGATGCACCGCACAATACAGGGAATAATACACCTTTTACCGTAGCCATCCTTATGGCGTTCTTTAACTCCTCAACGGGTATTTCTTCACCGCCAAGATACTTGTCCATCAGTTGCTCATCTTCACTTGCAACTGCTTCCAGAAGTTCGATTCTGTGAAGATGAGCATCATCAAGCATATCCTTCGGAATATCTGTTATGTCATAGCTTGCCCCAAGATCGTCATCATGCCAGATCAAAGCCTTCATAGTTACGAGATCAACAACGCCTTTAAATTCTTCTTCATGACCTATGGGAAGTTGGATCGGCACAGCATTTGCCCTTAGTCTATCTTTTATCATATCTATTGCTCGGAACATATCGGCGGCGACCCTGTCCATTTTATTGACGAAAGCAATTCTCGGAATCTTGTACCTGTCAGCCTGATGCCATACAGTCTCAGATTGAGGTTCCACACATCCTACACCACAAAATACAGCGATTGCGCCATCTAATACACGTAATGAACGCTCAACCTCGATAGTAAAATCCACATGACCGGGCGTGTCTATGATATTGATGATATGATCTCTCCATAAGCACGTAGTAGCGGCGGATGTGATCGTTATACCTCGTTCCCTTTCCTGATCCATCCAGTCCATCTCTGTCGTGCCTTCGTCTACTTCGCCGATCCTGTGCTTTTTACCTGTATAGTATAATATTCTCTCAGTAGTAGTGGTCTTACCAGCGTCTATGTGCGCCATGATACCTATATTTCTAGTTTTTTCTAATGGATGAGTTCTCGGCATAATTCTGTCCCTTTCTAATCTCAAGCTCAATATAAATTATAACTTTCAGCACGAGTTAAGATACACTATGATTATGTTTACGTCAAGGCTTTATTTAAAAGAAAAGGCTTGATGAATTCTTCAATATTGGTATATGATACTCCCATAAGTTCAAAAACAAATTTTTATATACTTAACTTGAGAACAATTTAGGCATTGTCAAAAATAAAATGAAAATAAACACGGAGACACGGAGAGTTAAGAGAGATAATAAAGAAATATTGTATTCTCTGTGTTCTCCGTGCCTCTGTGTTTATATATTTTACAGTGCCACAATTTATCAGGGTGGATAAAAGATGAATAAAACTATTTTGTCTTACGGAGAAATGTTGTGGGATCTTCTACCAACTGATACCGTATTGGGCGGCGCACCATGCAATTTTGCTTATCGTGTGAATTCTATTGGTGATAAAGGATTAATAGTCAGCAGGCTTGGGCGGGATGAGTTAGGTAAGAAGGCTTTTGAGCAATTATTATCATTGGGTCTTGAAACAACCTATCTACAATGGGACGATGATCATCCCACAGGTACGGTTCCGATAACTTTTGACGAGAATAATAACCCCGAATTTACTATTATTCCAGATGTAGCTTACGATTACATCGAAATGACTGATCTGTTGAGAGAGATTGCGCCGAAAGTTGATTGTTTGTGTTTTGGAACTTTGTCTCAGCGGTCTGCTAAATCCCGTCAAACGCTTGAAGAATTAATCGAAATATCCCATGATAGCTTAAAATTGCTGGATATAAACCTGCGAAAAGAGTGCTATTCATTAGATACGGTCGCAAATTCACTCAAAAAAGCCGATATTTTGAAGCTAAATGAAAACGAAATTTATCAGATCGCAGATATGTTAAAAATTGGTACTCGCAGTAATACCGAAATTTGTAATGAGTTAATGGATAAGTGGTCTCTCAAGTGCTGTGTGGTCACGCTTGGCGATAAGGGTGTTTTTGCGATCTCTAAAAACGAGGTAGTTTATGAGCCGGGGTACAAAGTTGGCCTTGTTGATTCCGTAGGTGCAGGAGATGCCTTCACTGCTGGCTTTGCCTATTGTATTCTCCGTAACCTGCCATTAAAAGAAGCCTGCCAATTCGGCAATATACTGGGTGCTATCGTTTGTACACAGAAGGGCGCTACTTCACCGATCAGCAAAGATGAGATTGACTCGTTCAAAGACAAAAGACTTGATCGCATTGAAGAAAAATCAATAATTAATAGGGTAATATAATAAAACTGGATTCCAGCCGTGCGACGCGATAGCCAAAGCACAAACGCTGGAATGACAAACCAACGTAAAATGTCATTCCTGCGGAAGCAGGAATCCATAAAAAGCATTCAGTTTATTCCCGATAAGTTATTTAGGGTACATAATTAAATCCCCCTTGATCCCCCTTTTTCAAAGGGGAATTGACCTAAACTCCCCATGTGTATCAACTTAAGGGATTTTAACCCCAGAGGGGGTGAAATATTTATAGAAAATAACCAAATAACAAATTCTAGCTCCGTATGGAGCGACATATTTGATTCGATTAAAAGATTAAAAGGTTAAAAGATTGAAAGATTGAAAATTAGCAATGTATTCAATCTTATAATCTTTAATCTCCAATCTTCTAATTGATATTCTATATATCGCTCCTCTGGAGCTTTACGTTTTTTTGGTTGTCATTTCTATAAATATTTCACCCCTTTGGGGTTCAGGAAAATGGCTTTCCACATTGAAAATCTTATATTTGTTCCTTAAGTTGAT